>Ga0172371_10000034_pt1 | contig 169332 bp, 150 predicted proteins | sample Lak12m_FD_114543 | JGI IMG/M metagenome (GOLD analysis project Ga0172371, IMG submission 114543) | Freshwater microbial communities from Kabuno Bay, South-Kivu, Congo - kab_022012_12m | ecosystem: Environmental > Aquatic > Freshwater > Lake | place: Democratic Republic of the Congo...
CGGCTTTTGGAGCCACGACATCAGTGGTTTCATCGGTACGGCAACGCCAGACCTGTACAAGCGCTGGGCTGCCTTCGGGTTGCTTTCCAGCCACAGCCGGCTGCACGGCTGCGATAGTCCGCGTGTGCCGTGGCTGTTCGATGCCGAGGCGGTGGATGTGCTGCGCCACTTCGTTGCCTTAAAGAATCGTCTGATGCCGTACTTTATGAATACAGCCGAAGAAGCCCATGCCCACGGCTGGCCGGTGCTGCGCGCCATGCTGTTCGAGTTTCCCGATGATCCCGCCTGCCGGATGCTTGACATGCAGTATATGCTCGGCCCGGCCCTGCTGGTGGCGCCGGTCTTCTCGGAAAACGGCGAGGCCGAATACTACCTGCCGGCCGGGGAGTGGCGTCACCTGTTGAGCGGCGAGCAGGTTACCGGTCCGGGCTGGCGGCGGGAGAAGTACGATTACTTCAGCCTGCCGCTATGGGTCCATGTGGAGCGCGGGAAGCAGTGGGTGTGCCTTGAAAAGGCGGGATTGCGTTGATACAGTCCGGTTCGCTGGTTTGCCCCCGGCGAATTGGGTTGGTGTTCGAATGGGGTAAGGCTGCTGGCAAGAGAATGTCTTCCAAAAGAGACAGTGACCCGGTCCCCGGCCGGGTCACTGTCTCTGTATAGAAGAACGATGATTGTTACAACCGGCCAGAGCAGGGAAGTGTGACGAAGATTAGGAACGGAGGACGGGCGATTCGCTTCACCAATTATAAGGAATTGGAGTAGAGCCGGCCTTCGCTGAAGAGAACGTACATCGTGTCGTAGGCAATGTCAACATCCAGGATGGCGTTTTCACATGGCAGATCGGTCATCTGGGTCCAGGTCTGGCCCAGGTCCATAGAACGGATCAACCGGGTGGTGGTCAAGGCGAGCAGGGTTTTCCCATCGCTGGCAACGCGCACGATCTCACCACTTTCGCCGGTAAGCCGCACCTGGCTCCAAGTGCCGTCTTTTTGGTAATGGACCGCGGCCTGCGCGAGTTTGTCCGCCAGCGCGGCATCCGGCTGGTTGGCTTCCGCGCCCTCCGGGATGCGTTCCGCGCGGCATGAATTATCACAAGATGATCGGATAATCTATGCCACGAAAACCTTTTCTCCCCCTGATTGCCATCCTCATTCTTTTGGCCTCGCTCCTCCCCGCGTGCGGAGAGGCGGGCTCGCCCAGGGCTCCCACTCCCACATTCATCCCGGAGTTCCCGCCCACGCCCCTCGCCGGGCAGTCGGTGTTCTATGTTGCTCCGGGTGGCAACGACTACAATCCGGGCACCATGGAGCAGCCGTGGGCCACACTGGCGCACGCCGCGGACGTGGTCGAGGCGGGGAAGACGGTCTACGTGCGCGGCGGCATGTACTCGGTCACGGAACAGATCTACCCGCGCCACTCCGGCGAGGCGGACAAGTGGATCACCTTCGCCGCCTATCCGGGTGAGAAACCGATCCTCGATGCGGGTGAATTGAGTTTCGTTGGCCTGAAGAGCGTGGCTGCCGGGTATCCGCACGATCAGGGTGCGTTTAATATCGAGGGCGTCCGGTACATCCGCGTGTACGGGCTGACGCTCACGCACGCCCACATGGCCGGGTTCATGGTGCGCGACGCGAGTTACGTGGACCTGATCAACAACAGCGTCTCCACTACGTTTGGGCCCGGGATCGGTGTCTGGGACACGGATGCGGACGGCACGAGCACCCAGCATATCCGCGTGCTGGGGAATACCGTAACCAACGCCAACACCTGGGATATGCTCCCCTCGGGTTACGCCCAGGAGGGCGAACCGCCGCACGAGGCCATCAGCATTGCCGGGGCAAAGGATTTCGAAGTGGCCTACAACTACATTTACGATAGCGGCAAGGAAGGCATTGACATAAAGGAGGTCAGCAACCATGGCCGTGTGCACCACAACTACATCAACCGCGTGGCGCGCCAATGCCTGTACGTGGATGCCTGGTTCGGCAGCATCGAAGATATCGAAGTGGACCACAACATTGCCACCCGCTGCGAGGGTGCGGGCCTGGTGCTCTCGGTGGAAAACGGCATCTCCTCCTCCAACCTGCGTGTCCACCACAACCTGATCTATAACAGCCTCGGCACCGGCATCTTCTTCTCGCGCTGGGGCGACGGTCCGCGGCGCGATGTTCAGATCTACAACAACACGGTCTATCGCAATGGCTGTGGCACACCCAACCCCGGCAGCCAGTATTTCTGGATCACCGGCGGCGTGTTCCTGTATTCCAGCAACCTCGAGGCCATCACCTTCCGTGATAACATTGTCGCCGACAACTGCGCCTTCCAGATCGGTTACAGCGATCACTGGCTGAAAGTGAACCCGGACGTGACTGCCGCCTTCCAGCAAAAGCGCATCGTCATTGACCACAACCTGGTCTTCGACCGGAACAGCGTCACCTACCCGGTGGATGTGGGCTGGCCGCCCGATGACTTCACCCTTGCCTATGCCTATGAAGGCACCAATGCTGTCACCAGCGATCCGCGCTTCGTGGATGCCTCTGCCGGAAATTTCCTCTTGAATTCAGACTCACCTGCCATCCAATCTAACGCCTCCGGTCAGGACATCGGAGCGTTCTTTGCCGGTCAGCCGGAAGATTTCTGGTGGCTCAACAATTTCCCGCCGGTTTACGACCTGAATCACCTGCCCTGACTTTTTATGCTCGACCGGAAACTCCTCTGCCACGGCTCCTCCGATCCGCTCCCGGAACCCACCTTGCTGCGGGCCGGACCGGCGTTCCTGCTCTACGAAAATGGCGGCCTGCGCCACATCTGCTGCGGCGCGGGGGAGATACTCCTCGGCGTCTATGTTGCGGTGCGCGACCATGACTGGGGCACCATCCCCGGCCAACAGAAGGAAATCCGGCGCGAGGTCCAGGCGGATTCGTTCTGCATCGAATTTACGTCCGAGCATCGGCAGGGCGAGGTCCATTTTTCCTGGCGCGGGACGATCACCGGCGAAGCCGACGGCACGGTTACATTCACGATGGACGGCGAAGTTCGTGCCGCCTTCCGCCGCAACCGCATTGGCTTTTGCGTTTTGCATCCGATCTCGCTCGCGGGCCGCGCCTGCACCCTCGAACACACCGGTGGCGCGGTGGAGCAGAGCCTGTTCCCCGAAGCGATCGCTCCCCGCCAGCCGTTCTTCAACCTGCGCGCCATCACGCACGAAGTGACACCTGGCTTGCGCGCCGAAGTCCGCATGGAGGGCGAGACCTTCGAGACCGAAGATCAGCGCAACTGGACCGACGCCTCGTATAAAACCTACTGCACGCCGCTCGGCCAGCCTTTCCCGGTGACGGTGCAGGCCGGGACGAAGGTGCGCCAGTCGGTGACGTTGCGACTCATAGGCGCGGCTCCGGTGGTGGTTGAATCTTCCGCACCTGCCCGGACCGTGAGCCTGCTCCGCGATGCCCGGCCTCTGCCTCCACTTGGGCTGTGTCTCTCAAGCCAGAGCGTGACGCTTTCGGCGCGCGAGACTGAACGACTCAAGGCGCTCCACCTCTCCCATTTGCGCGCCGAGATAGACTTCCGTAAACGGATCACGGTCGAAGCGCAGGTCCAGTCTGCTATGGATTCTGCACAGGCGTGCGGCGTGCCGCTCGAACTGGCATTGCATCTGACACCCGCAGCAAAAATCGAACTCGAGTCTTTCGCTCGCGTGGTGGATGAACTCCGTCTGCACCTGGCGCGTTTCCTTGTCTTTCATGTGGAGGAGAAATCCACCTCCCGCCAATGGCTGGACCTGGCGCGCAGCGCGTTGGGAAGATTCGACCTTCCCATCGGCGCGGGGACGAATGCGTATTTCACCGAATTGAACCGCGGCCACCCGCCGGAGGGTGCTGATGTGGTGGCATATTCGGTCAACCCGCAAGTCCATGCCACGGACAACATGACATTGGTGGAGAATCTCGCCGCGCTGGGCGCCACGGTGTGGAGCGCACGAAAGATCATTGGCGCACGAACCCTGCTCGTCGGTCCGGTGACGCTGCGCAAACGCTGGAACCCCGACGCCACCGGCCCGGAACCCGGTCCCAAGCCCGGTGAGATGCCGTACCAGGTGGACCCGCGCCAAATGTCGCTCTTCGGTGCAGGATGGACGGCGATCAGCCTGAAATACCTGGCCGAAGCCGGCGCGGATCTGTTGACCTATTATGAAACCGCAGGTTGGCGCGGCGTGATGGAGACCGAAGCCGGGTCACCGCTGCCGGAAAAATTCCCATCCCTGCCCGGGTGTGTTTTTCCGCTCTATCATGTTTTTGCGGACACCGCAGAATTTTCCGGTGGGGAGGTGGTGTCTTGCCGTGCATCGCATCCTCTCGATGTGGATGCACTGGTGCTGCGCAAAGGGACCCGCTGCCGGGCACTGGCCGCCAACTTCACCGCCATGGTGCAGCAGGTATATTTCCCCCAGGTTGCAGGCAGCGCCCAGCTGAGACTGTTGGATGCCACGAATGCAAAGCAGGCGATGACAGAGCCGGAGACATGGCGCGCCGCGCCCGTCCCGCAGGTTGCTGTCGGGGCCGTCGGCCTCACGATCGAACTTCCGCCGTTTGGTTTGGCGAGATTGGATTGGAACCAGGAGAAACCATGAAAACGAAAATCACTTTGATGGGTGCGGGCGGCAAAATGGGCTGCCGCCTTACCGACAACCTGATGAAATTTACCGACCGCTACGAGGTGGCTTATGTAGAGGTCAGCGAGGCGGGCATTGCCAACCTCGCCAAACGCGGACTGACACCCACGCCGCAGGTCGAGGCGCTGAAGGATGCCGATGCGGTCATCCTGGCGCTGCCCGACCGGCTGATCGGCAAGATCACGCACGAGATCATCCCGCTGCTGCGAAGCGGCGCGCTGGTCATCGGGCTGGATCCGGCCGCGGCGTATGCCGAAGTGATGCCGGTGCGCCCAGACCTGACCTACTTTGTCGCACATCCGTGTCACCCCGGTCTGTTCAACGATGAAATGACCGAGGCCGGTCGCACGGATTGGTTCGGCGGTGTCGTGGCGCGGCATCATGTGGTCTGTGCGCTGTATCACGGGAAGGAAGATGATTACAGTCTCGGCGAGCTGTACGCTCCTGTGGGCAACACTTATCGTATCACTGTGGAACAGATGGCCATTCTCGAACCGGCGCTGGTGGAGACCTTCTCATCCACGCTCATCGTGGCGATCAAAGAAGCCTACGATGAAGCGGTGAGGATGGGGGTCCCGGCGGAGGCGGCTTGGGAATTCTTATCCGGTCACGCCCGCATCCAGTTCGCGGTCATCTTTGGCTTTGCCGGGTTCGAGTTCTCCGACGGCGCCAAACTCGCCATCGCCCGCGCTGGCGACAAGATTTTCAAGCCGGATTGGAAGGAGCGGATTTTCAACCGCGATGCCATCAAGCACAGCGTGGCCGAAATCACCGGCAGCCTGGAGAAATGATATGACCCGCCTCGGTATCGGTACCTACGCGTTCGCCTGGTCCATCGGCGTGGCCGGCTACCCGCCTCCGCCGCGCCCGATGGATGCGCTGGCGCTTTTGCACAAGGCCGCCGGACTGGGCGTGAAGGTGGTGCAGTTCGCCGATAACCTTCCGCTGGACCGCTTATCCGATCCCGAACAAACGGCCTTGCTGGCTGAGGCACGGCGCCTCGGCCTGGAACTGGAAGTGGGCACGCGCGGCATCGCCCCCGGCCACCTGCGTCATTCCCTGGAGATCGCCCTCCGGTTCGGTTCGCCCATCCTGCGCACCATCCTTGACACCAAAGAACACAAACCCTCGCCCGAAGAAGCAGTGGCGTTACTGCACAGTGTCCTGCCTGAGTTCGAGCGCGCCGGGGTAACGATTGCCATCGAGAACCATGACCGCTTCCGGTCCGCGACGCTGGCGGAGATCGTGCGCCGGTGCGAGAGTCCGCGCGTTGGCATCTGCCTCGACACGGTCAACTCGTTCGGCGCGCTCGAAGGGCCGGAGGCAGTGGTCGGGAACCTCGGTCCGCTCACGGTGAACCTGCACTTCAAAGATTTCCGCATCCGCCGCGCAGAACACAACATGGGCTTTCTCGTGGAAGGCACGCCGGCCGGGCAAGGGATGCTCAACACTCCCTGGCTGCTCGAGCGGCTGGGATCGTATGGCCGTTCGTTCGCCACCATCCTGGAGCAGTGGCCGGCTCCAGAACCCGACCCGCAGGCCACCGCGGAGAAAGAGTCCGCCTGGGCCGGGGAGAGTATCGCCTACTTACGCACACTGATCGAGGAGTGATGAAATGGCAAGGAAACTTCGTTTTGCGATGTTCGGCACCGGATTTTGGGCGCGCTACCAGTTGCACGGTTGGTACGAGGATAAGGATGTGGAATGCGTGGCGCTTTACAACCGGACATTATCCAAAGCACGGGCCCTGGCCGATGAATTCCACATCCCCCATGCCTACGATGATCCGCGCAAGCTGCTTGCGGCCGAGTCACTCGATTTTATGGACATCTGTACCAATGTTGAGACTCATGCCGGGTTCACCCGGCTGGCCGCCGAGCATCGCCTGCCGGTGGTCTGTCAGAAGCCGATGGCGACCTCGCTCGAAGAAGCGCGTGAAATGGTATTGGTCTGTGCCCCAGGCGGGCGTACCGCTGCTGGTCAACGAGAACTGGCGCTGGCAGTATCCCCTCCGCCAGTTCAAGCGCATTTTGGATACGGGCGGAATCGGTATCCCTTTCCGCGCCCGCGTGGATTACATCAACTCCTTCCCGGTCTTTGATATGCAGCCGTTCCTGCGCGACCTCGAGCAGTTCATCCTTACCGATATGGGCAGCCACATCCTCGATACGGCCCGTTACCTGTTCGGCGATGCCCGGAACCTTTACTGTAAAACGACGCGTGTCCATCCCGGCATCCGCGGCGAAGACGTGGCGACCGTGCTGATGGAAATGGGCGAACATCCTGTCACCGTGGTCTGCGAGATGAGTTATGCCAGCCGCACTGAGATCGAGCATTTTCCGCAAACCTATGTCTATGTGGAGGGCGACTGCGGCTTTTTGGAACTTGGGCCGGATTATGTGATCAGAGAGACCACTGAGGCCGGGACACTGGTGCGCCGTTTCCCGCCGCCGCGTTACGAGTGGGCTGATTCGCGTTACGACAGTCATCTGGCCATCACTCCCTGCCAAATGGATTTGCTGGCCCACCTGCGTGGCGAAAAACTGGCCGAGACCCGCGCGGAAGAGAACATCAAAACGGTTGAACTGGTTTTCGGATCATATGAATCCGCCCGCATCGGGCAGGCGATTATGTTTGATCACTATGGAAAAGGTGGGTGAGGAAGATCATGAAGATCGAATTGGCGAGTTCTCACAGTGTGGTCAATTTTGCCGCCAGCGAATTGCAGAAATACCTGGAGAAGATGTGCGGCGCGGGGGCGGACCTTGACCTGCGCCTCGGCCTCGCCCCGGACCTGCAACTGGCAGACAGGCTCACGGTCCGGCACGCATGGGACGATGAGATCCACGTGGATGTGAAGGATGGCCGCGGCGTCATCGCCGGGGCCAACCCGCGCAGCGTCCTGCTCGGAGTCTACCGGTTCCTGCATGAGGCAGGCTGCCGCTGGGTGCGGCCCGGTGTAGAGGGGGAGTTCATCCCCCGGCGCGAGGTCCGTGGTTTGACCGTGTCCCTGCATGAACGGGCGGCCAACCGTCACCGTGCAATATGCATCGAAGGCGCGGTCAGCATCGAAAATGTGCTCGAGTTGATTGAGTGGGCGCCGAAGGTGGGCTTCTCTGGCTACTTCATGCAGTTCCGCGAAGGGTTCACGTTTTTCGACCGCTGGTACTCGCATAAAAACAATCCGCTGAAAACGCCGGAGCCTTTTTCGGTGGAGCAGGCGCGCGAGTTCACCAGCCGGATCGAGGCCGAATTGCAAAAGCGCGGCATGGTCTACCAGGCCATCGGTCACGGCTGGACCTGCGAAGCCTACAGCCTCCCCTGCCTTGGCTGGGACATGGAACCGGGCCGCGCCTGGCCGGTGGAATTTTTGCAGAATGTGGCCGAAGTGAATGGCAAGCGCGCCGTGCCGTGGGACATCGTGTCCATCGCCGCGCTGTGTTACTCCGACCCGCAGGTGCAGGCGCGCCTCGCGGACTGTGTGGCCGATTACGCCGCGACGCACCCGCAGATTGATCTGATCCACGTCTGGCTCGACGACGGCTTCAACAACAAATGCGAGTGCGAGCGCTGCCGCACCCACCGCCCGGCGGACGATTACATCGTGATCCTGAACGCGATCGATGAGTGTCTTTCCCGCCGCAGGCTGCCGCACAAGGTCGTCTTCCTGGCCTACGTGGATATGCTCTGGCCTCCGGAGACGAACCGCATCCATAACCCCGACCGTTTCGTCTTCATGTTCGCACCCTTCAACCGCGATTACCGCGCGCCGCTGGTGCAGAAAGGTCCGCTGCCGGGACTTCCGCCGTTTGAGCGCAACCGCTTGAAGTTCCCGGTGGATGTGCAGGAGAACCTGGCCTTCCTGCGCAGCTGGCAGGCAGGCTTCCGCGGCGATAGTTTCATCTATGATTACCACTTCATCAGCGGGTTGCACAATTACGACCCTGGCCAGCTCCACATTTCCCGCGTGCTCTACGACGATATCCGCAACTACCGCGCCACCGGCTTCAATGGCCTGGTCGCGTGCCAGTTGCAGCGCGTCTTTTTCCCGGTCGGGCTGGGGATGTACGTGATGGGCCGCACGCTCTGGGATGACCGCCTGGACTTCGGCAACCTGGCTGACGATTATTTCCTCGCTGCCTTCGGTGCGGATGCCCCGCGTGTGAGAGAATACCTGGCGGAGCTTTCCGGACTATTGAACTGGTTCCGGCTTCGAGAGAAAGATTCTCCCCTGGACCCGGCCGAGGCCGATGTGGACCGTCGGGCAGAAGATGTACTCCGTGGCTTCTTGCCGGTGATCGAGCGGAACCTGTCCCTGCCGGATACCTGTCACGCGCGCTCGTGGGAATACCTGCGCAACCACACGGAGATCGTCCGTGGGCTGGCGCGCATCGCTTCGTTCCGCGCCCGGTCTGACGCATCAGCCGTCTCCCGTGAGTGGGAGGCGCTCAAACATTTTGTGCAAGAGAACGAGGATTGTATGCAATCCGTGTTGGATGTTTATGCCTTTGTAGATGCCTATCAGGACATCTTTGCCTTGCAGAACTAAATCTCTAAAGTTAATCAGGAGGATCCCATGTTGCTCAAGGATAAACTTCCCGGCGCGCGCATCCAACCCCTTGATCAGGTTACGGTGACCGGGGCGGGGGATGGCACGCTCACGGTCCGCGATGGGAGCGGACGCGAATACCTGCGCATCAAGTCCGCGCCCGAGGTCACGTTTACGGTTGGCGGCGCGGCCGGAGAACAGACTATGAGCCTCGTGGACGCGTCCGGCCAAGCGGTCGAATCACTGCGGTTCCGGGTCGAGGCCCGCACCCGCATTGACGAATCCAGTGGCAAGTTCCACGAACTGCTTGACCTGCTCTACTTCACCATGGCCGATGAGCCGATGGACCATTTCATCCGCTACCACGAGAAAACGTATTTCTATTTCGTGGGATGGCTGCGCGATCACGTCCACACCATGAAGGGCATGAAATACTTCGAGCCAAAACTCTATACCGGCATCGAACTCTACCAGGACAGCCAGCGTGAAGATGGCATGATCTGGGACAATGTTCACCGCCGCCAGCCGCCCAGCACCGAGCGCAACCACTGGGGGGCGCGCTTCTACTATGGCGACTTCGAGCGCACGTTTGAGGATGGCACCGCGCAGTTCACGCGCATCCCGGTCGAGAACGATGTGGAGTACCTGTTTGTTGAAGGCATCTACTATACCTGGAAGGCCACCGGCGATGATGACTGGATGGCTGCCTGTCTCGATGCTGCCATCAAGGCTTACGAGTACACGGTCAACAGTCCGTACCGCTGGTCGCAGAAGTTCGGCCTGCTCAAGCGCGGCCACACGATCGACACGTGGGACTTCCAGAACGAGGCCGATTGCCTCTCCGATTTTGCCGGCTGGCCGGACCCAATGGCAGTCCATCCCGACAAGACTCGCTTTGGCATCATGTACGGCGACAACACCGGTTATGCCGTGGGCTGCGAATTCCTTGCTGAGATGCTCGAACGCGCCGGGCGAGGCGACGAAGCCGCGCAATACCGCCAGCGCAGCGCTGGAATCCGCGAGCGCCTGAACAAAATCTCGTGGAATGGACGTTTCTTCACCCATCATGTCCCCGAAGACCCGAACCTGGATCGCGACCTCGGCGTGGATGAGTCCACGCAGGTCTCGCTTTCCAACACCTACTCGCTCAACCGCCGGATCTCGCACGAGCAGTGCACCGCCATCCTGAAAACCTACCTTGGCTTGAAAGAGAACCTGCCGCCCGGTTCACCCGGCGAGTGGTACCTGATCTATCCGCCCTTCCCCAAAGGCTACGGAGGCCACGATGTGGACTGGCAGTACATGAACGGCGGCGTCTCCTCCATCGTTGCCGGGGAACTGGCGCACGGCGCGTTCCAGCATGGATTCGAATCCTACGGAGTGGATATTTTGCGCCGCGTGTTGAACCTGGGAAATCTATACGGAAAAGTCTTGCATGAATGTTACACCGGCGCGTTCCCACCCGCGCCGCCGCGGGCATTCCGGACCGTGAACCTGCTCCCGTTTGCCAACTGTGATACTTCCCTCATGGATTCCCCCGAGACTCCTGGCTGGAAGCGCGGCCTGCACCCGGACCTGGTCAACCTGCCCAAGGGCAAACAGACCTTCCACGCGATCCCGTTCGACCTGCTCGACGGTCCCACTGGCGCGCTGGCAATCTCTACCCGGACCGGGTATGCCAGCGAGATCGAGGTGCCGGTCAATGCTACGGCTAGGGCGGTGTACCTGCTCCACACGCTGGCACGCGGCGACATTGCCGGGATATTGACAGTCAAATATGCCGATGGTTCAACGCAATCCAGCTATGTTCGCCTCGGCACGGATGTACTTCCGCTCAATCATTGGGTGGAGCATACGCTCCGCCGCGACGAGCACGACAAGGTCCGCGCCGAGATCGCGTGGACAGAACGGCATCCGCAGCACCTTAACCTGTATGTCACAGTAGCCGGGTTCGACATGGATGCGGAGAAGGAGATCCGCTCCTTGTCGTTCAAAGCCGCCGATGACGGTGCCATGTGGTTCGTGCTGGGTATCTCTGTGAGTGACGCGCCGGTCTGGTTCCAGGCCAGGCCGATCTCATTCGGCATCCCGCGCGGCTGGGGTGCGGCAGCCTGCACCTATGCCCTGGTCGAGGGCCTGGCCGGCGTGGTGGACGATGATACCACCTATCGCAAAGTATCGCTTTCGCCGCGCTGGGCAGCAGCCGGCGTGGATCGGGCGGACGTGATGATCCATTACCCCGCATCCGACGGCTATATCGCTTATCGCTGCTCAATCGATACTCGCGGTTCGACTATCCGCCTCGACCTGACCGGTTCCGGCGAGACTTGTGCCTGCCACGTGTTGCTTCCGGAGGGCGCAAAAGCCGCCCGGTCTGTGACCTTGGACGGGAAGTCCGTTGCGTTCAAGAATGTTACCGTAGAACAATCCGTTTATGCGGATTTCGATCTTGTTCTTTCCGGTCTGCACCATGTGGAGGTGATGTATCCATGAGTGAGCCTGGAAAATTTGAATTTTCCAAGTCCGTGAAGCCTGATTACGAATCCTTCTTGCGCTGCCTGAAGCGGACCGGGACATCGGCGCGCGTCCATTTTGTTGAACTCTTCCTCGATTGGGAAGTGAAGCAGGCGTTATGTGAACGATTCGATTTATTGGTGGGCATTGACTTGGATGATCCGTATTTCCTGCAGAAGATGGAGATCGCGGTCCAACGCTTCCTCGGCTACGATTACGTGGTCTGCGGATTGGAAGGCATCGAGATGCCCATTCACAACGTGACAACGGATGATACGGCCGGGCTGAAGCGGGCTTCCGGTCGTTCATTCATTGACCTGCATAAAGGTCCGATCACGAACTGGCAGGAGTACGAGCAATATTCCTGGCCGCAGATTGAGAACTCCCGCACCCGCGCGCTGGAGTGGTACGAAAAGAACCTGCCGGATGATATGTGCATCATCGGCGGCCTCACCGGCCACTTCTGCGAGAACCTGTCCTGGCTGATGGGCTATGAGACGCTGTGCACCTCGCTTTACGACCAGCGCGATCTGGTGGATGCCATTGCGCGGCGCTGTGATGAGATCGATGCCGTTGTGACGAAGCGCCTGCTCGAGTTCGAACGCGTCAAGATCATCTGGGGTTCGGATGATATGGGCTTCCGCTCCGGCACGCTCATCAGCCCGAAGGATATGCGCGCGCTGGTGCTCCCCGGCCACAAGGAACTGGCGCGCCTTGCGCACGAGGCCGGCCGGCTCTACATCTTGCACTCGTGCGGCAATCTCCAAGCCATCATGGACGACCTGATCGACGATGTGAAGATCGATGCCAAGCATTCGTTTGAAGACACCATCCTGAGCGTGAGCGATGCCAAGCGGACCTACGGACAGCGTCTCTCCCTGCTCGGCGGCATTGACATGGACTTCCTCTGCCGCTCGGACCCGGATGCCCTCCGGCAGCGTGTGCGTGAGACGCTCGAGGTCTGCCAGCCTGGCGGTGGATACTGTCTCGGAACGGGGAACAGTGTGGCGAATTACGTTCCGGTGGAAAATTATCTGGCGATGTTGGATGAAGGGAGAATACCATGATCGATCTTGATGCCGTCATTTCCCGGTTGAGCGCGAATGCGGAGGCTGTGCGCGCCCTGATGCAGTCCATCTCTGGTGGACAGGCGCAATGGAAGCCCCGGCCGGAGACCTGGTCCGTGAAAGAGGTCATGGAGCATGTCTACAACGAGGAGCGCATGGATTTCCGCCAGCACCTAAAAATGATGCTGGAGGCGACTCCTGCCCCGGTCCAATATGCCGCTGTTGAAAATCACCGGCTGGCGCTTGATGGGTTCCTGACCGAGCGGGAAGCCTCGGTCACCTGGCTCAAGTCGCTTACGGGATCGGATTGGAGCATCACGATGGAACTCCACTTTGGCGAAAGCGAAACGCTCGTCATCAGCGCGGCGGAAATGTTGCTCTCGTGGGTGGAACATGATTTCCTGCACCTGCGTCAGATGATCGAACTGCATCATGCCTGGAATGAGAAACAAGCATCGCCCGGCTCGTTGAAGTATGCCGGCGGATGGTAAAGGAGATGGCGATAGGTTTGAAATCCCTGAGTTCATCACACTTGCCAGGCAGGCCAACGAAACCATCCCGGGGAAATTGCCGAGGAATGATTGGGGAATTTTCCCCGCAAACGTCGGGATGAGAGAAGAGAAGGATTCATATGCTTCATATCATCAACGTTGTGCATACAGAACCAAACTGGTGGGATGGACAATATTCCGGACTTGATATCGGTGTCACAAGGTTCCTGGATCGCCTGGAAGCAGCCAGCCCATACGGATTGGTCGGGCTGGAATGATTCCGAACCAGGTGGAAGAGCTTCCCCTAAACAATCACGCCACAACCGCCAGCACCGGCCCTAAAACCAGGCGAGCGGTCAGCTTCAAGCCGTTCTTTGCATTGTGCGCCGCATTACAAGAACGCCAGCACCATGGTCAGCGCGACGATGGGACCGATCACCACCGGCCCAAGCCGCCAGGTGAGCAAGAGTGCCAGCGCCGAGCCGGCCAGCGAGCCGACGAACTGGTTGATCAGCCCCTGCACGGCGAAGAACATGCCGGCGCGGTCCTTGCCGGTTTTCTCGGCATCCACCGCGGCAATGTGCGCCGGGAAGGCATAGGGGATGGTGAAGAACGCGCCGATGGAGAAGCTGCCGATGACGCTGCAGATGATCCCGATGACCATCGGTGGCACGGGCAGGTTCAGCTGAGTCCAGCCGAGCGGAAAGAACAGCATGGCCACGGCAAAGACCAGCAGCGCGGCGCGGAATGCGACCTTGGCGCCCTTCTTGCGCGTGATCAGGTTGAAGATGATCAGCATGATCGGCACCGGTGCGAAGGCAGCCGCGTTCATCAGACCAAGTTGGGTATCTGAAAGTCCCATCATATCCGCAGCCATGAAGGCAATACCACCGAGGAAGAATTGCAGGCCGAAGTAGAAGGTCGCCACCGACGACATGTAGATCAAAAAGGTCTTGTTCGTGAGCGTTTGTTTCAGGCTGGTCCACAACGGGATGCGTTCCTCAACCTTGCTCTCGGCGCCGGTCGCGTTGGTGGGGCTTTCCTTAATGACCAGGAGCGGACCAATGAAGGTGATGAAGCTGGGCAGCAACATCATCGCCGCCCCGCGCACGCCGAACCTGGCAAACAACATCGGCGCGACCACGAATGCCAGCACGTAACTGCCGGTGTTGAAAAAGGTCTGCCAGGAGGCCACGCGCACACGCGAGTTCTCGTCTGGCACGATCTCGGAGAGCGCAGCCAGGTAAGGGACGATGATAAAGGTGTGGAAGAAAAAGTACAGCGAGCTGATCACCGCCACGTAGACCGCGTTGCCCCAGTGACCGTCTGGCCCAAGGCTCTTGCCGATTAACGGCGGGAACCAAAGGAGGATGAAACAGATGATAGTGGGGATCAAGCCGAGCAGCATCATCGGTCGCCGCCGTCCCCAGCGACTGCGCAGGTTGTCTGTCCAGGAAGCGATGGGGATATCCACCACGCCATCCAGGATGCGGGCGATCAACATACCCAATGCATAAGCGCCGGCGGGGGCGAATACGAGGGCGCCGAGCGCGATGCGCGCCTGCGCCGGGCGATAATAGTACAACAGGTAGGTCAGGACGAGCTGGTATAAAAAGCCTGGTCCGAACCCGCCGATGGCATAGATCGGCTCCTGCCATTTCTTGATGGTTTTCATGAAATTCTCCTCTCCGACTGGCTTTGGTTTGAATGATGTCGTTGCGAGGATGGTCGGGTAGACGGCATTTTCCGGCGGATCGAGACCAGACGAAGCGCCCTCAGGCACCAAAAAAGATTACTGCGCTTCGCTCGCAATGGCAACAGTTATTGTAAAAAATGCGCTTTGATCCTCTGTGCGATGGAGGCATCACCGGGGACGCCCGGCTGTGCAGCCCCCATCGCGGGTATCAACATGGACAATCGCTCGCATTCAGCGAGGATGACTCGTGGAGCCAGCGGTCTTGGCTGGCTACCGACCAAGCGTTCGAAGTTCAGGAAATAGATCTTCTTGAGTATGTCCTGGGGCAGGCCAATGCCATGATAAGTCCCCCCGAACCTGCCGAAAAGGAACCCGTTGTTCACCTCCAGTGTGAATTCCCCATCGGTTTCGAGGAAGCTTCGCACCAGATGGATGCGCAGTGCGCTCTCCTCCGGTTCAATGCCCATTTCCGGTGTGGAGAGAAGCGCTTTTGCACCGATATCGGTGCCGAACAGGATACGATCCTGGTAACGCACGAAAAACTCGCGTGCCACCTGCGAGGCGCGGCTGAAATTATGGTACATTTCGATGCCTGGGGTCAGGTCAACGCACATATTCGGGAAACGATCCAGAAATTCTCCCAACCGCGGCAGTTGCGCAGAGAGGAAGAAAAAATGCGCGAATATCACGTTGAGTTTCGGGTGACATTCCAGCACCCGCTGCACTTCGGCATACTGCGCCTCATTGTTGATGAAGGTCCCATCGCCGTAGAACCAGCCCGCTGACCGCGCCCAATTTGGCACTCGCCTTGCATCCCAGAACTCCTCCGGGTCGTTCACATGGAAGATCAAAGGCGTGCCGCTCTCTTCGAGCGTTTCCCAATAAGGCGTGTATGTGGGGCTGTCAAAAGGCGGGATCGGCAGCATCTTGCGCATGTCGGGCTTGCCCTCGATCATCTTGATCCCATCACATCCCATGGCCAGGAGTGTATCCACGTACGCGGCGAACAGCCCTCCGCACGAATCAGGAGCCATGAAGAGGGGCGAAATATCCAAACCTCCAAACACGTAGACACGCTGCGGGTGGAGCGATTTTAAATAAAGCGCGTCTGGCACAAGGCTCAGACGCGCACGGTGTGGTGTACAGACGATATTGAACTTGTTCACACCGTTGTTATCGAGGATTCCAAGGAGGCCGGGAGCATAGTCCGGGTGGCCGAAATGGATGTGGCAATCCAGCACGGGCAAGTTGGCAAGAGGTTCAGGCATGTAAGTATTATACAGGAGGATTTCAAACACGAAGGGCGCGAACGCAAAACCACCCTATTCCCGCTTCTCCTGCACACCGGATGCCTTTATGAAAACACCAACCCATGGTTGCCATGATAGACATGGATCGTATCCCCTTCCCTGGATTCGATTACACTATTAAATCTCCCGTTGTTATAGTAAGTTATAATCATTTAAAAAATGGTGACACATGAATTCTATTAATACCTTTCAAGCTATCATCCTCCAACTTCAGGAATTCTGGGCGAATCACGGCTGTCTCATCGCACAGCCCTACTACACCCAGGTTGGCGCGGGGACGATGAACCCGGCCACTTTCCTGCGCGTCCTCGGGCCTGAGGCTTGGAACGTGGCTTATGTGGAACCCTCCGTCCGCCCGGATGATGGACGCTATGGCGAGAATCCCAACCGCTTCCAGGTGCATTACCAGTACCAGGTCATCCTTAAACCCGATCCGGGCAACCCGCAAGAGCTCTACCTCGATTCGCTCAAAGCAATCGGCATCGAGCCGCGCGAGCACGATATCCGCTTCGTGGAAGATAACTGGGAGCAGCCGGCCATCGCCGCGTGGGGCCTGGGCTGGGAGGTCTGGCTGGATGGGCAGGAGATCACCCAGTTCACCTACTTCCAGCAGGTTGGCGGCGTGACGCTCGATCCCGTCTCGGTCGAGTTGACTTACGGCCTGGAGCGCATTCTCATCGCACTCAATAACGCCAGGGCCATCTGGGATGAGCCCTGGGGCGGTGGTGTGACCTACGGCGAAGCCCGCCGCCAGGAGGAGTTCGAGAGTAGCAAGTACTATTACGAGATCGCGGATGTAACCCGTGCACGCCAGATGTTCGATCTTTATAAAGCCGAGGCCGAGGCCTGCCTGGCGCAGGGGTTGGTCCTTCCAGCCCACGATTATGTCCTCAAATGCTCGCACACATTCAACATTCTGGATGCGCGCGGCGCGGTCGGCGTCACCGAGCGCCAGGCGTTCTACGGGCAAATGCGCGCCCTCGCCCGCCAGGTGGCGCTGGCTTATTTGGAGCAACGCAAGCAAATGGAGTATCCGTTATTGAAGCAGGAAGGAAAAAGTAAGAAGGAAAAAGTAAAACCTGCATTTCCTTCTCATTTATCAACTTCTCCCTTCTTGCTTGAGATAGGGGTCGAAGAACTTCCCGCTGCAGATGTAAACGCGGCCCATGCTCAACTTGCCGACCGCGTTCCAGCTCTATTCGATGAGCTTTATCTCCCTCATGGCGCCATCCGGGTCTTTTCGACCCCGCGCCGGCTGGCCGTTTCGATCGATGGGCTTGCCCCGAATCAACCCGATCGCGAGGAGCTCGTGAAGGGGCCTCCTGCAGATAAAGCTCTAGCAGGTAATATTTCCAATTTGTCCACACCCTTTGTTATAGGACAAGCCTCAGACTTGTCTTATACACCCGCTGCACAAGGCTTCGCGAAAAAGAATAATGTCCGTGTCGAAGAGCTCCAGGTTCGTAAAGAAGGTGGGGGTAAATATGTTTTTGCTATAGTGAAACAGAAAGGTCGCCCGACTCCTGAGGTGTTGGCCGAGGCTTTACCCAGACTTATCGGGAGTATAAAATTTGAAAAATCCATGCGCTGGAACGATTCAGGGTCTGCCTTCTCGCGCCCGATCCGCTGGTACGTGGCCCTGTTTGGGGAAACGGTCATCCCATTCGAGTATGCTGGTGTGACAGCCGGTCGTCTCACACGCGGGCTGAGGCCGTATGATTCGCCGGAGATCGAAATTCCCTCTGCCGATAAATACTTCGCTGTGATCCACGCGGCAGGCATCGTACTGGACAAAGAGAGGCGCAAGGCTTCCATCGTGGAGCAGGTGAAGCAGGCAGCCGCGTTGGTTGGAGGCGATGCCATTCTCGAAGAAGACTTGCTCGATGAAGTTGCCAACCTGGTAGAGATGCCCACTGCCGTGATGGGTGGTTTCAACAAGGATTTCCTTTCCCTGCCACGTGATGTGCTCATCTCGGTGATGAAGAAGCACCAGCGGTATTTTCCCGTTCAATGCGTGCCAAGTGTTCCTGTGTCAAATATCACGTCGGATGAAACCTTGACACGTGATACCGGGCAACGTGACGCTTCCCTCCTGCCATATTTCATCGCCATCCGCAACGGCGACGACCTGCACATTGACCTCGTTCGCCAAGGCAACGAGCATGTTCTTGAGGCGCGCTTCTCGGACGCGGATTTCTTCGCCCGCTCGGACCTCAAGCATAAGCTCGAAGATTTCCGCCCACACCTTGCAACGCTAACCTTCCAAAAGCAGCTTGGCTCGATGCTAGATAAATCTGAACGCATCGAAAAACTTATCAACGCACTCATCCCCATGCTCGGCCTCGAAACGGACACTGCGACCATTGCCCGTCGCGCCGCACATCTTTCAAAAGCCGACCTTGCGACACGCATGGTTGTCGAGATGACCTCACTGCAGGGCATCATCGGGCGCGAGTATGCGCTCCGTTCCGGTGAAGCCCCGGAGGTGGCAGAGGCGATTGGAGAGCAGTACCAGCCGGTTCCCAAAAGCAAGGCTGGACTGGCCGTTGCCCTGGCTGACCGTCTCGATTCTCTCACCGGTCTCTTCGCGGCGGGGTTGGTCCCCAGCGGTGCAAAGGACCCGTTCGGGTTGCGCCGCGCGGCCATCGGTATCGTTCAACCGCTCATCGAACACGAGATCCCCTTCGATCTGCGCGGAGCGCTAGAAAAAGCTGCCAGTTTGCAGCCCATCGAGATGCACGCGAAAGTGCAGACACAGGTGCTGGATTTCCTCGCGGGGCGGCTCTCAGTGCTGCTGAAGGAGGCGGGTTACAAATATGATGTGGTCGAGGCGGTTCTTGCTGCGCAGGCTGTGAACCCGGCCGGCTCGGTGCGCGCCGTCAGGCAGTTGCAAGCCTGGACGGAGCGCGAGGATTGGGGAACGATCCTACCCGCGTTTGCCCGCTGCGTTCGTATCATCCGCGCGGCGGGAGTCGGCGAGCAGAGCCTGGAGATAAACGAACAGCTATTCCTCGAAACTGAAGAGAAGCAGCTCCATCAGGCGTTGGAAGTTGAACGTTCGACACTCGACGAGGATAGCGTGGATGGATTCCTCAGAGTGGTGGTCAGGCTTGTTCCTTCCATTAATGCATTCTTCGATAAAGTATTGGTCATGGCGGAGGATGAGAATTTGAGGAATAACCGCCTCGCCCTCGTGGGACAAATATCAGAGCTTTCCCACGGCATCGCCGATTTAAGCAAGCTTGAGGGATTCTAGATAGCCTTGCCTCCACCACAATCCTGCGTGATGTGGGCGGTGATCACACCCACGATCCTTACATCCCGTAACGCGGGCATGGTCTGGATGTGCCACGCCACAAGCTTTAGTGAATGGATCATCATGCGGCGTGTTACCAACGCCCAGGCGAGATCAGGGCCGACGGCCGGGAGTTGCGGGGCGCGCTCGTACCTAACTTGCACTAAAAGCGTAGATTAGCCGCGGGGGAGGGTGCATCCAGGCAAGGTGATCTCGTGCGGCGCGCGGCTGGTTTGAATCCGCATGATGCACTGCGGGTCGCCTGTGAATAACTGCACATGGTATTGGTTGCTCAACCAGTGGTGGAAGTGCCGGATGAGATGGCGGAAAAGGTGCATCTTCCTCTGATTGTAGTTGCCAACTGATGGACCGCGCGCGCTGACATATCCCACATGGGGTGACCATTGACAGCTTCTTGACTAGGCGGGGAAAGTTCGCTATACTTAATGTAAGCGTTTTCAGAAAGCGCTTACAGAAATGCCTCCCAGGAAAGAGTCACCCACGATCGCGGATGTTGCCCACAGGGCGGGTGTTTCCATCGCCACGGTCAGCCGCGTGTTAAATGGCACCGCACCAGTGGAGAAAGCCACCGCTGAACGCGTCCATATCGCGATCACTGAACTGCACTACCATCCGCATGAAGCGGCGCGCACCCTCGCCCGCCGCCGCACCGACACAATCGGCCTGCTGGTTCCGGAGATCAGTGGTGCGTTTTTCCAGCCGCTGCTGCGGGGCGTGGAAGCAGGGGCTGGTGAGGCAGGCTTCAACCTGCTCATCCACACCACGCAAATGCCGCTCCCTGTAAAGGTGCAACGCCGCCCCCTGCGCGAACACAACACCGACGGCCTGCTCATCTTCACAGACAGCGTAGACCTGCACGAGCTCGACCGTCTCTACAGTCTCGGCTTCCCGGTCGTCCTGCTCCACCAGACACCGCCAAAAGCCCTGAACATCGCTTTCGTGACCATCGAGAATCAATCGGGAGCGCGTAAAATTGTGGAGCATCTGATCCTCGCCCACAACCGACGCCGCATCCTTTTCCTACAAGGGCCGGATGGTCACGATGATTCCAAATGGCGTGAGAAGGGATACCACGACGCCTTGAAAGCGAACGGTTTGACTTTCGACCGGGCACTGGTGGCGCACGGTGGATTCAATCGCGAAGAGACGCGGACGACCCTGGAACGGCTCCTGGCCGATAGGCTGGATTTTGATGCTGTTTTTGCCGGGGACGATGACGCGGCCGTGGGTGTCCTCCAGGCATTGCGGCAGGCTGGCCGCCGTGTTCCGGAGGAGATCGCCGTGGTCGGGTTCGACGACCAGGTTTTCGCCAGCACACTGACCCCAACCCTGACCACGGTGCGTGCCCCGACCGAGGAGGTGGGACGAAAGGCAGCCTGCCTGCTGGCCCGTCTCATCCGCGGCGAAAGAACCGAGCCACGGCTTGTCCTCCCAACTGAAATGGTCATCCGCGAATCATGTGGATGCCAGGTTTGACCAAAGGAGGTGAATGTCATCAATCATGCGAATGTTTTCCCGTCTTGTTTCTGAAATATCACTTTTTCAAGGAGTATGCCCATGAAAAACAAGAACCTTTGGCTGTTCATCAGCCTGTTGTTGATTGCCAGCATGTTGATCACATCCTGTGGAGGAGGAAAAGCGGCCGCGCCGAGCATGCTGCGCGTATGGATCCAGTGGGGGGATAACCCGCAGCAGTTACAGGAGTTGTTCGATAAGTACACCGCGGAAACCGGCATCAAGGTCGAAGTGACCGCCCCGGTCGAAACAGATAAGATCCTGCCTTCCCTGACTGGCTCCGAGCCACCCGATGTTCTGATCCTAAGCGGCGGCGACCTGGTCAAATCCTATTACAAAGAAGGGCTGGTGGAAGACCTGACCAGCGCGATCAAGGCAGGCAACATAGACCTCAACGACTTCTTCGCCGCTCCGCTGGATCAATGCCAGATGGGCGACAAAATCCTGTGCCTGCCCTGGGGCACCGATATGTACGCCCTGTTCTGGAACAAGGACATGTTCGAGGCCGCCGGTCTCGATCCGGATACACCGCCAGCGACGATGGAGCAACTGGTGGAATTTGCCGACAAGCTGACCAAGGTCAACGCGGACGGCACGATCGAGCAGATCGGCTTTCTCCCTGACCAGGCCTGGTCGCACATCGATCTATACGTGCGCATGTTTGGCGGCTTCTGGTACAACGAGGACGGTACGCATTTGACAGCCAACAGCCAACCACTGATTGACGCCCTGACCTGGCAACAACAGTTCTACACCAAATACGGCGCAGACAACGTGCTGGCGCTTTCTTCCGGCTGGGCTGACGCGTACATGTCCGCGGACTATCCCTTCTATACAGGCAAGCTGGGGATGTACGTAGATGGCGAATGGATGACCGGCCCGAACTTCATCAGCGCCTTCAAACCCGAAGCCAGCTACGGCGTGGCACCCTTCCCCCCGCCGGCAGCCCATCCTGAACGCGCCAACACGGCCGTCGTGCAAGGCACGGTGGCGGTCATCCCGGCCGGCGCGGCCAACAAGGACGCTTCCGCCAAGCTGCTGGCATGGATGATGTCGCCCGCCATCGTGGCGGAGGAGTTCTGCTTCAACGCCAACCTGCCAACCAACAAGAAGGCGGCAGTGGATCCCTGCTTCACCAGTAATCCCAAATTTAAAGTATTCATGGACCTGATGGCAAACCCGAATGCAAAGTACATCATCACCACCCCGATTACGCTCGAACTTACGGATGCCTTCGGCCTGGTGGAAGAGCAGGTGCTGCACACAGGTGCTGATCCGAAACCGCTGCTGGATGCGCTCCAGGCAGAATTCGAACCGAAACTGCAAGAAGCGCTCAAGTAAAATCACCACGGGAAAAGAGGGTGGCGCGGCTGCCGCCCTCTTATCCTTTCCCATACATTGAAATCATCTTCTTCGTAAAAACTTTGAATAGAATACGCTCCCCAGCGCATTCACTCCGGCTTAGAACCCTTCACCAGCCTTGGAGAACGCCATCTAAAACAAAGCCTCGCCCGATCAGCCTGTATGTCCAACGAGATTGGAGAACAGTATGGAAGCAGTACGGATCAAGAGAAAGTTCCCTTTGTTGCCCAGGATACCCAAGTGGAAGCCACGCCAGCGCGTTAATTTCAGGAGCGGAATGCTTTTCCTGCTACCCTGGACAATCGGCTTCCTGGCTTTCACCCTTTACCCGATGGTGGCTTCATTCGTTTACAGTTTCAGCATATATCATCCCAAGGCCCCACTTGAATGGGTTGGTTTGCAAAATTATACCGATTTACTGAAGGATGACCTGTTCTGGCAATCCCTTGCGAACACGCTCTACATGGTGATCATCGGTGTGCCGCTGACCCTGCTGGCTTCTTTCTTTTGCGCCGTGCTGTTGAATTTAAAGGTGCGCGGCCAGTCCATTTACCGTGTCATTTATTTCCTGCCCTCCATCGTTCCAACGGTGGCCAGTACCATCCTCTGGTTGTGGATATTGAATCCACAGACCGGCATCCTGAACACCCTGCTGGGCTACATCGGCATCCAGGGTCCGAACTGGATGAGCAACCCGGTCTGGTCCAAACCGGGATTGATCCTGCTTGGGATGTGGGGCATGGGTGGCACCATCGTCATCTATCTCTCCGGCTTGCAGGATGTGCCCATTCACCTGCTGGAGGCCGCAGAGCTGGATGGAGCAAGCTGGTGGCAGCGACTCTGGCATGTCATTGTGCCGATGGTTTCGCCAATCACGCTTTTCAACCTGATCACGGGCGTTATCTGGATGTTCCAGTACTTTGCCCAGGCTTATGTCTTCCGCGGCAGCCATGGACTGGGTTACCCGCTGAACTCTACCCTCTTCTACAGCGTCTACCTTTACCAGAATGCCTTCCTATGGCTCAAGATGGGATATGCATCGGCCATGGCCTGGGTGCTATTCATTATCATACTGATCTGTACGCTCCTGCTCTTGAAGGTCAGCAATCGCTTCACGTATTACGCAGGGTGAAACCATGGCAGTCAATCTTCCCACTCAATACCCGGGTTCCCATCTCCGGACTGAAACGGACGAGGAGCAGCGCAAACGCGGCCGGACACGGAAAACCCGTAACTTCTTCCAGTCACTGGGCAGCCACACGGCGATCAACTTCATTGGCTTGTTCTTCATGATTCCATTCCTGTGGATGCTGGTCACGGCTCTTAAATCGAGTGAAGACGTATTCCATACGCCACCGCGCTGGCTGCCGTATGATAATGTCCGCGTGGAGGTGAATGGGGAGCAGTTGCCCCTCTATAACGTTCAGACCGAATCCGGGGTAAAACAACTGGCCGCGGTCAAGATCGTAGAAGGCGTTGGAACGTTCGTTGATCCGGCGAATCCCAGTCAAACAATGGAATACGAGATCCAGCAGGGCGAGATCAAGGTGGCCGAGCCGATCATGCAGATCAGCTTTACCTGGCTAAACTTCCCAGAGGCAATGGCGCGCGGCAGCCGGTCAGGAGTGGGGGCGAGTTTTTGGGTCTATTTCAAGAACAGCCTGATCATCGCTTTCTTCTCAATTGTCGGGACGTTGCTGTCGAATACGCCGGTGGCGTACGCGTTTGCCCGCCTAAAATTTCCCGGCCGTGACATCCTTTTCGTCATCATTCTATCCACCATGATGCTGCCCTTCCAGGTGACGATGATCCCAATCTACCTGTTCTTCAACGACACCTTGCACTGGGGCAACACTTTCCTGCCACTCATCATCCCGACATTTTTTGCCAACGCCTACGATGTGTTCCTGCTGAGGCAATTCTTCCGCACCATCCCCGAGGAGATGTGCGATGCAGCGAGGGTGGATGGCGCCTCGGAATGGCAGATTTTTACCCGCGTTGTGTTGCCACTCTCGGTGCCGGTGTTGGCCACCGTGACCGTTTTCACCTTCCTGTGGGCCTGGAACGACTTCACCGGGCCGCTGCTCTTCCTGACCAGTCCCAAGAACTTCACCATGGCTCTCGGCTTGCAGGATTTCCAGAGCCAGCGTACGATGATCTGGAATCAACTGATGGCTGCCGCCACCGTCTTCACCGTGCCAATCGTGGTTGCTTTCTTCTTTGCCCAGAAGACTTTCATACAGGGAATCAAACTGACGGGTTTGAAGGAATAGGTTACCATAAGGATGTAATGCGGAATAACCTGGTTAATAAGTTGGGCGAACACCCCACATGTTCACAATCTGTTGGAATGATGCGAATAGGAGCGCAGTACCTATGAATTACAGAAGATTTCTTTTCACCCTTATCTGCCTGGCTGCAATGGGCGTTGGCTGCATTCCCATAAAGACGAGCACTCCCGTGGTCCTGCCCCCCACCGTTGAGCAAACCCAGCCCGCCGCAACCGAGATTACGCGAGAAACCACGGAGGCCATCCTCGATCAATTGGGAGGTTATCCCTGCCCGGATAGTGATTTCACCTGCGTCAAGTTGAGCCTCCCACTGGATCATTATGCTCCAGCGGGTGGCAAAACGATTGACGTGGTCTTTGCCGTGCTGCCTGCGGCTGGCGAGCGCAGGGGGATGTTTGTCACAGCCAATGGGGGGCCGGGTGTTTCCGGATTACTGGCGGCTGATTCCTACACCTCCTCATTCGATGCGGGTATAACCGAGCATTTCGACATCGTTTTCTTCGACCAGCGCGGCGTAGGCGAATCGGGTGGATTGCAGTGCACCCAGGCTGCTTCAATTTACTATATGACCGACACCGATGTCACCACCCCTGATGGTAAAGCTGCCCTGGTGGATGCCTCGCGCACCTTCACCGAGGAATGCGTGCGCGAAATGGGTAATCCGGATTTCCTGCCGTACCTGGGTACATCCCAGGCCATCGAAGACTTAGAATCCTTCCGCCAGGCGATGCAAGATGACAAGTTCTGGTTGTACGGCGAAAGCTACGGCACACAGTTCGCCCAGACTTACGCAGCAGCCCACCCGGAACATCTGGCAGGTCTCATCCTGGATGGCACAGTGGACCTGACTCTCTCTGGGACCGATTTTCTGGCTGAACAGGCCGCAGCCTTCGATAACACACTCAAGATGACCCTGCAAGCCTGCAACAATGACCCCGCTTGTGCAGACGAGATGGGCAGGGATGCGATGATCGTCTATAACGACCTGGCAGCCCATCTGCGCGCCACCCCGCAACCATTTGATTTCCCGTTGCCTTCCGGCGTTGTAGCGCATCGTATGTTCACAATCGGTAATCTTGAAAGCGCTGCAGCTGGCTATCTCTACTCGGAGGGGGCGCGCATGGTTTTCCTGCGCGCTCTGGCAGCTTATTCACGGGATGGAGACCTGGCACCCATGGCCCGCGTCCTGTACGATGCACTAGGGCTCGATCCCGAGACCCTGGCTGGCATTCCCGACCCAACATATTCGGATGCTGTCTACTACTCGGTGGAATGCCAGGATTACGCCTACTTCAGTGGGACGCCCGAGCAACCTGCCGAGGCATATTTACGCGCCGGTGATTCTGTGGATGCCTCCCTGGACAATTTCAGCAGCATCTTTTACGGCGACCTGCCCTGCGTCTTCTGGCCCAACGCACCCCAGGATCAGGTTCGCCCGGATTACTTGAACGCGGCAGGTATCCCCACGCTCGTGCTGGGTGCCACCGCTGATCCGGCTACGCCACTCGCCAACGGCGTCAGTGTCTACCAACACCTGGCCGATGGTACCATGATCATTGAGACGGGCGGACCGCATGTCATCTTCAACTGGGGTGAGAGCAGCGCCTGTCCAGATGCAGTGGTCAACGCTTTCCTGGAGAATGCGGAATTACCCGATCAACGCGAAATAACCTGCCAGGGCATTGTGGCCCGCGAGTTCGTTCCACTGGCACCATTGAGCGCGGCATCCTTTACCGATCCGCTGGAGTCGCTGGATTCAGTGGACACAGAAATATACTACCTGCCCGAATACTACTATTGGGATATGGAAACGCCCACTGCGGTCGGTTGTCCTTATGGTGGCATGTTGTCGTTCGAGCCCTCCGATGTTGGTGAAGCGTTCAAGCTGACCGCCTGCGCCTTTTCGCAAGGCTTCATCATGACTGGCACGGGTGAATACAATTACGACGAAGATGGTTTCAGCCTGGATATCGCGGTGAGCGGTCTGGCCGACGGACATCTCGTCTATACCCGCGATGGCGATGGCGCGCTCCACGTGACCGGTGACTACGCTGGCAAGGCGATAGACTTATCAAAGTGACGAGTGATGAATGACATATGACGGGTGAGGCACCCCCCCCACCCGTCACCTGACATTTGGCACTTGAAATTTACCACTGGAGTACATGCAATGACCATCCCGACCAAGATAGTCGTCATCGGCGCGGGAAGCGCCTCGTTTGGTGAAAATACCCTCTCTGCCCTGATGCGTTCCGAAAAATTGCGCGGCAGGTCTGCGGATGCCCATGAGCAATATTCCCGCAGCCTTGACATGGGCGGTGAATTCGAGGAAACCGCTCTCGCCGTTCTCATGCGCTCGGAAAAGCTACGGGGTAGCACACTCGCCCTCGTGGATCGCAACCCGCAAACGCTGGATATCATCCGGCGGCTGGCTGAGCGGTTAAACCGCGAATGGGATGCCGGCATCACCATCACCGCCCACACCAGCCATAAGGAGGCGCTGGATGGCGATACCGGCTTCGTGGTCTCGGCCATCGAGGTGGGGGCGCGCGAAGGGCTGTGGCGCAAGGATTTCGAAATCCCGCTCAAGCACGGCGTGCGCCAGCCCTATGCCGAGAATGGAGGTCCGGGTGGATTTGCCCACGCGGCGCGTAATATCAGCCCGGTGATGGAAATCGTCCGTGACATGGAGCAGGCCTGCCCGGATGCCTGGTTCATCAATTTCACTAACCCGATGATCCGCATCTGCGACGCGGTCAACCGGCACAGCCGCATCAAAGCTGTCGGCCTGTGCCACCAGATTTACATCGGCTACACCATGGTCGGCGTGGCGCTGGCGAAGGATTTGGGAATCGCCATCCCCGAGGGGCTGACAGGGATGGAGGCCTCGATCATGCAAGCCCCACTGCACGACCAGGTGCGCCAGCAGATCGTCCCGCTCGTGGACATCCGTGCCGCCGGGTTGAACCACTTCTCGTGGATTCTTTCGATTCGAGATCGACGCACAGGCGCGGATCTCTATCCGCTCTTCCGCCGACGCTTCCTCGAACTGGATGCAGCCTTTGAGCCGCTGACCCGGCGCGTGTTCGAGGCTTTCGACCTGTTCCCCGTCCCCGGTGACACACACCTGTGTGAGTACCTGCCCTGGCTGACCGATCCCTTCACCAAGCCCTGGGAAAAGTACAACATCAAGCTTTATGATTGGGACCTGATGGCCTCCGTCCGTGAATACGAGCTTGATCGATTGAAAAAGATGGCGGATGGCGAGGCGACTATCGAGGGCCTGGAAGAGACCGATTCCGAGGGCGCACTGGAGATGATCGAGAACGTGGCCGGGGCGGGCAATCACTATCATCTGGCAGCGAACCTGCCAAACGCAGGGCAAATTTCAAACTTGCCCATTGGCGCGGCTGTGGAAACGCCTGTGGTGGTGGATGGAGAAGGGATCCACCCGGTTCACGTGGGCGCGCTACCTGAAGCGGTGGCAGAGCTCTGCCGCCGCGAAACGACCGTGGCCCAGCTCTGCGTGGATTCAGCGGTGGAAGGCTCGCGCAAAAAAGCACTGCAATGCCTGCTGCTCGACCCCGTGGTCAACGATATCGAGCAGGCCAGGCAAATACTGGATGATTACCTGACCTCATACAAGGAATATCTTCCGCAGTTCTGGCAGTAGCAACGACTCAAGTCATACCTCCATGATGATGCGATAAAAACTATCTTTTAGGAAGGAAAGTACGATGACCCTTAAATTTGCCATTGCCGGTGCGGGCTATATCGCCAATATCCACGCCCAGGCGATCAAAGCGCAGAAGGATGCCGAGCTGGTCGCCGTTGTTGAGAAGTTCCCCGGTAAAGCCGCCGAGTTTAGCAAAAAGCTCGGGCTGGACAGACAATATGATACGGTGGAAAGCCTGCTCAAAGATGGCGGCGCAGACGCGCTGGTCATCGGCACACCCAATGCCCTCCACGCACCGCAGGCGATCGCCGCGCTCGAGAAGGGCATCCACGTGCTGGTCGAAAAGCCCATGGCAATGAACGCGATGGAAGCGGTAAAAATGATGGAAACCAGCCGTGAAACTGGCGCGACCCTGATGGTGGCGCACTGCTGGCGCTTCGACGAGGATGTGCTCTGGCTCAAGTTGCAGGCTGGCAGGCTCGGCAGGATCATCCACACCAAGGGCTATGGCGTACACGTCAACTGGGGGCCGGCAGGATGGTTCACGCAAAAGGCACTGGCAGGAGGCGGCGCGCTGGCGGATATGGGCATCCACGCGCTGGATACCGCCCGCTTCCTGCTCGACGACCCGCAGCCGGTTTCGGTCTTTGCAAAGATCGGCACATACTACAAGGACTTCGATGTGGATGATACCGGCGTGCTCCTCGTCGAATGGGATAACGGGGCGGTCTCGTACATCGAGTCTGGCTGGTGGCAGCCGCACGCGGATGGTCCCGAGGCGGCAACGCAGTTGTATGGCACGAAAGGATTCGGGCAATTGTTTCCCACTTATATCAAGGATGAAGGCGGAATGATCAAGGAGGCGGGGACGCCTTTCCCGCGCAAGGAGCATTGTCCGCAAGGTATGTACGAGGCGCAAATGGCATATTTCGTGGAATGCATCCAAACAGACCAGAAGCCGATCCCAGGCGGTGCAGAAGGGCTGGTGAACATGAAAGTAGTGGACGCTGCCTATCGAAGCGCAAAGACGGGAAAAACCGTGGAGATCATGTAAAACATGCGCATCGCGGTAATTGCCGACATCCATGGATTGCTCCATCCTTTGGAAGTTGCCTTGGAGGAAATTGCGGGAGAGGATGTGGTTGGCATCATCGTCGCGGGCGACATGGTTGCAGGGCCGCAACCAATGGATGTTATAACCAGGCTGCGCGAGCACCAATGCTGGATGATACGAGGAAATAATGAGGATTACATCCTGCAATATGCAACAGGAAAAGCCCCAGATTGGTGGTACACCTGCCAGCAGATGGCTTTTATCCGTTGGAACTACGATAACCTCGACGAGCAAACGATCGATTTCCTTCGGTCTCTGCCTGAGCAAAGGACTATCAGCCTGCCTGGAACAGAGGCGGTTCGAGTGGTACATGGCTCACCCCGCGATAACTTCGAGCTGATCTATCCCGATAAGGATATCTCGTTATTGGATTCAGCTTTGGAACAGATCAGTGAATCAATCGCGGTTTTTGGACACAGTCACGAAGCCTGGCAAACGTTACGCAATGGGAAATTGGCAGTCAACCCCGGCTCGCTCAGCATGGCTTTTCATGGAAATCAATGTGGCAGTTATGCAGTGCTGCAATGGGAAAGCGATCATTGGACAGCTGAAATACGCGATCTTTTTTATTCTGGAGAGACAGTGAGAAAAGCGTACAAGGAAACCGGTCTCCTTGAAGAAGGTGGTGCTTATGCGCGCTGCTGTTTGGTGAGCATCGAGACTGGCATCAACCACCTGCCTCCGATGCTGGAGTTCGCCTTCCAGAAAGCAGAAGAGGCAGGCTATGCGGATTTTCCTTTCGTTCCAGACGATATCTGGGAAGAAGCGACAAAATCGTTTGAAGAAACTCATTACAAGGGAATGCCATGAAAATAACTGTCATTGGCGGTGGCTCGACATATACCCCTGAACTGGTCAGCGGCTTCATCGAACGAACCGGGTCGCTGCCCCTCGAAGAACTTTGGTTGATGGACATTGACGCGGCGCGCTTGAAAATTGTCGGCGGGTTTGCGCAGCGGATGGCGGCGGCGAAGGGGAATCCATTCAAGGTGGTGCTATCCACGAACCAGCGCGAAGCAGTAGGGGGTGCGTCTTATGTCATCACCCAGTTGCGCATCGGGCAGATGCCTGCCCGCGTTGCGGACGAGTACCTGGGTCGCCGTCACGGTCTCATCGGGCAGGAGACGACCGGTATCGGTGGCATGGCCAAAGCCCTGCGCACCATCCCGGTGGTGCTGGACATTGCCAAGGATATGCGCGAGGCAGCTCCCGGTGCGCTGCTGCTCAACTTCACCAATCCCTCCGGGTTAGTCACCGAGGCGCTCAACCGTCATACCGCGGGTGTTCCCGTGGTGGGCGTCTGCAACAGCGGCATCACCACAAAGATGATGATGATGGGTGCACTCGGCGAGATCGTGGGTGGCCCGGTTGAGGCGGAGCGCGCCGTGCTACACAGCCTTGGTTTGAACCACCTGACCTGGTATCGCAGCCTTACCATTGACGGCGAGGAGATGTGGCCGAAGCTCTTTTCCACTTACCTGGCTGAAGCGCGCAGTGAGGCGGAACCCGAATGGGAGGCGCGCACGCTCGAATCACTGGGCATGATCCCCAATTCATACCTGCAGTATTTCTACTACACTGATAAAAAAATGAAAGCGCAGGAAAAATGGCCGCCTTCGCGCGGCGAGGAGGTCATCGAGATCGAGAAGGACCTGCTGCGCCAGTACGCGGATCCGGCGCTCATTTCCCCTCCCGCAGAACTGATGCAGCGCGGCGGCGCGTTCTACTCCACGCTGGCGACGCAATTGATCGATTCTCACTATAACGACCTTGGCCTGGTGGAAATCGTCAACGTGCGAAACAACGGCGCAGTCAAGGAGTGGCCAGCAGATTGGGTGCTGGAGATGCCATGCAAGATTGACAGTAAAGGAATCCATCCGCTTCCCGCTGAACCGCTGCCGCCCGTGTGCTTTGGCTTGATAACCCAAGTCAAAATGTACGAAATGCTCACCGTCGAAGCAGCCGTCCATGGGAACCGGAATGCGGCGTTTCAGGCACTGCTGGCTCATCCACTGGGACCCAAAGCGGACAGAGTTCAGGAAGTACTGGATGATTTGCTGGAGACGCATAAAAAGTACCTGCCGCAATTTTCGAAATAACCCCCACCCCCCCACCCCTCTCCCAATAATGGGAGAGGGGAGAAATGGATGAACATGAATCCCAACCCTGTCCTTAAGAAACTGGGTTACTCCACCACCGACCGCCTTGTCATCCTCCACACGGATGACATCGGCATGTGCCAGGCTTCCATCCAGGCCTACGCCGACCTGTGGGAGAATGGCACCATTTCCTCCGGCGCGATCATGATGCCCTGCCCCTGGGCGAAGGCTGCGGCAGATTACTGCAAGGCTCACCCCGGCGTGGACATGGGTGTTCATGCCACGCTGACCGCCGAATGGCTGACTTATCGCTGGCGCCCCATCTCAACCCTCGACACGTCCACTGGCATGACGGATGGCGACGGCTTCTTCTGGCGCAGCAGCGAGGAGGCGCAGGCGCAAGCAGACGCGGAGGCGGTGCTGGTGGAGCTGCAGACCCAGGTCCAGAAAGCGCTTGCCTGGGGCGTGGATGCCACCCACGTGGACACGCATATGGGAACCGTCGCACATCCCAAGTTCATCACTGCCTATCTTCAGGCTGCCGCGCAGCACCGCCTGCCTGCCATGATCCCACGGGGCAGCGCGGCAGTCTACGCGAAGATGGGGTTGGATACCGGAACCGCAGCCGGGTTCGCCGCCTTCACGCAGCAGTTGGAGGAACAGGGCATGCCGCTGGTGGATGCGGTGATCTCCATGCCGCTCGACCAGCCGGAAGGCCAGATCGAAACCGCCACAAAGCTGCTCGGTGGGCTACCCGCCGGTGTGACGCATTTCCTCTTCCACCCCTCGGTGGATACGCCCGAGCTGCGCGCGATCTGTCCCGATTGGCCCAGCCGGGTGGCAAATTACCAGACCTTCATGAGCAAGGAGATCAAGAACTTCCTCAAGAAATCCGGCCTTCACGTCATCGGTTACCGCGACCTGCGCAGAGTGTTGCGAAATGAATGATGCAGGTGGATGCTGGAGAATGTCTGAAAAACCGCCCTCCACCACAGGTGAAAACAGATACAGGGGATATACCAGTGTTTATCACCGGCAAGCGAAGATAAATAACAGCCATCGGACTTTTCAGACACTTTGGTAGACGTTGAGCGTCGTACATCTCTCGAACAGGAGTCCTCCATGACCGATACCACCCCTGAATTCCAAACTTCCTTAAGAACCCGCATCCTCTACTCATTGACCAGCCTGGGTGTGGCCACGCCGGTGGAAACATTGTCGGCTTTCGCCCTCTACTACATCGTGGATGTGAAGAACCTGCCAGCCACCTGGTTCGCAACCTTCTGGTTCTTCTATACCATCTACAACGCTCTGAACAATCCAGCTCTTGGTTATGCATCCGACCGCACGCGCTCGCGCTGGGGCCGGCGACGGCCTTATGTCCTGTTTATTGGCTTGCCGTATATTCTGACATTCGCTTTGATATTTTCCACGCCTTTCGATGGAAAATTCAATCCAGTCGGGCTGTTACTCTATTTCGGCATCTTTATTGTGATCTGGGAAGGCCTTTATACTGCAATAGCCACCGGTTACTATGGATTGCTTCCCGAGATGTTTGGCACCTACCGTGAGCGGACGGACGTGGCTGCCAAGATGAACATCTTCCAGGTAATCGCCCTGGTGCTGGCTTCCGTCCTTCCGCCCCTGCTCTGGAACAGCATCGGCTGGGCTGGCATGGCCATCGCCCTGGCAATTATCTCGATCATTCCCATCTACGTGGGGTTTCCAGCACTGTTCGAGCGCGAGGAGCTGAAGACCGATACCAGTTACCCATTCTTGCAGTCGCTCAAAGATACCTTCATCAACCGCAGCTATCTCACCGCCACCGGCGCGCAAGCCATGCGTTTCCTTGCCACGGGCATCCTCCAGATGGGCATGCCATTCTATCTAAAATACAGCCTCAAAGTCAGCGACGAGATGTTCAGCGTCATATTCGGTATCGCTTTTCTCGTCGCCATGCTCTCGCTCTATCCCTGGCGCAACTGGGTGGCCAATAAGCTCGATTCGCGCCGCACCCTGATGCTCGCCAACGCGGTCATGATCCTTGGTGTTGTTCCAATCGGCTTCAGCCCATCCCTGCCCTTCACGCTGGCTGCCGCGGTGATCATCGGCATTGGCCTGGGCGGACTGGTACTGATCGGCGACGTAATCATGACCGAGGTTATAGACGAGGACGAGGTCAAGACCGGACATCAACGCGCAGGCATGTACTTTGGCATGAGCGGCTTCATCATCACCCTGAGCGGACTGCTCGTTTCATCCATCTTTGGGCTGATGATGCCAGCCTTTGGCTACGATACCCTTCTGGATTTTCAGCCTGCCACCGTCAACCTGGGCTTTCGTCTCTTCCTGACCATCCCCACCACCATCGGCTTCCTGTTCGCGATCTTCCTGCTCTGGCTCTACCCGCTGCATGGCAAGAGGTTGCAGGAGATCAAAGGTTTCCTGAAAGCCAAGCGTGGAGAAGCCTGATGAGATATTTTCTCGGTGTGGATGTAGGCGGAACCAAGACGCATTCTCTCATTGCTGACGAGAACGGACAGGCACTTGGCTTCGGCAAGGGTGGCTGCGGCAGCCAGGAGATGGTCGGCTACGATGGATTAACAGCCACAATGGAGGATGTCCTCAACCAGGCTCTGGCAATGACCGGATTGCGTATCAAGCAAATTTCCGGCGCGTGTATGGGTATTGCCGGATACGACTGGCCCAGCCAGAGACAGGAACATCTCGACGCCATCGCCAGGCTCGGCCTCGGCTGCCCGCTGAAACTCGTCAACGATACCGTGCTGGGCATTGCCGCCGGGGCGGAGGATGGCTGGGGGATTTCGGTAGTGGCTGGCACTGGCTGCAACTGTCGCGGCTTGAGTCGCGATCACCAGCGGGAGGGGCGGGTTGTGGGTGGAGCCAGCCACTGGTCTGGAGAGGCGGCAGGTGGGTTCGACATCCTCTTCCGTGCCGTACGCGCTGTCAACTATGAATGGACAAAGCGCGGCCCGGCAACAGCACTCACCCCGGCATTCATCCAGCACGTCGGCGCAAAGGACCTGGATGATTTTATCGGCGGCCTCTATCTCATGCGATACAGTCTCGACCCCAGCATGACGCTGCTTTTCTTCCAGGTGGCTGCGCAGGGTGACCCGGTAGCTCTCGATGTGCTGCGCTGGGCGGGAAAGGAATTGGGTGGCATGGCGGTTGGCGTGGTCAACCAGCTCGGATTACAGAACGAGACCTTCGACGTGGTGCTGATCGGCAGCATTTTCGACGGTCATCCGCTCATCGCGGAAACCCTTGGAGAAACCGTTCGCAAGGTTGCGCCTGCGGCGCGCCTGGTACGGCTGAACGTTCCTCCGGTGGTTGGCGGCGTGGTGCTCGGCATGGAGGCAGCGGGGCTGGATTTTCGCCTCACGCGCCATGAATTGATCCAAACCACTGCCAGGTTAATCCACCACGAGGAGGAATAGATGCTTAAACTTGTCCTCATCGGCGGTGGCAGTTTCTCCTGGGGGCCAACCTTCCTGCGGGATATCTTCACCACGCCCGAGCTGAGCGGCAGCACCATCGTGTTGGAAGACATTAACCCGGCGAACCTCGACCTGGTCCATCGCCTGGGGCAGAAGATGCTCGCCGATTTCCACCTGGATTTCCAACTTGAAAAGACGACCAGCCTCAACGATGGACTGCGCGATGCGGACATCGTGGTCCTCTCCATCACCACCGGCGGGTTGGAGGTCATGCGCAGGGATATCGAAATCCCGGCAAAATATGGCATCCGGCAATCGGTGGGGGATACGGTCGGGCCGGGTGGGTTGGCGCGGGCGCTGCGCAACATCCCGGTGGTGACGGCCATTGCCCACCAAGTGGATGAGATCTGCCCGCAAGCCTTGTTCCTGAATTACACCAACCCAATGTCCGTGCTGACGCGCCTCATCGCCATGCAGCGCTCGGTGCCGGATCGCACCGTGGGCCTGTGCCATGAGCTGCACGGCGTGCGCAAGAAGCTGGCTGATCATTTCAAGGTGGATGCGGGTCAATTGGAGATGAAAGTCGCCGGGATCAATCACCTGATCTGGATCACCGCCCTCTGCGCCGCCGGCCGCGACCTGTGGCCTGACCTGCAAAAACTGGCCGCGGATGTCCTCTCCGGCGCGGTCGAAATGGATGCCGGCGACATCACCCCCTTCGCCGATCATTTCAAGCTCAAATGCCGCCTGCTCCAGCTCTACGGGGCGCTGCCTGCCGCCGGCGACCGGCATGTGGCCGAGTTCTTCCCCAACTTCCTGACCGAAGGGACGAACCGGGGTGAGAATTATGGCATTGCCCTGACGAGCGTGGACTTCCGTGAGGGGCTGGCGATGTTCGAGAAAACGATGATCGAGGCCAGCCTCAGCGGCAGTATGCCGCTGGAAGATTTCATGAAAGAGAACTCCGGTGAAGCCGCCGCGCCCATCGCCGCGGCACTTGCCACCGGCGGGCAATACACCGGCATTATGAACCTACCGAATGCAGGGCAAATTACCAATTTGCCCGGCAATGCCATCGTCGAGACTTTCGGGACAATTGATGCCAGCAGTGCACACGCCCTGCCCTTCGGCACATTGCCACCCGGTGTGCAGACCATCCTGGAACGCCACATCCGCAACCAGGAGATGACCGTCACCGCCGCGCTGAGGGGCGACCGGTCGCTGGCCCTGCAAGCTCTGCTCAATGATCCGCTCTGCTCGCGGCTCGATGTGGACACCACCGCAACCATGCTGAATGAACTGCTGGAGGCAGAAAAAGGACTCTTGCCGCAATTTCGAACGGAGTAAGCAATCATAAGTTTTATTCTGTGGAAAGACGCTTGCATGAGTGTTAAAACTATTGTATAGTTGTTACAGGAAAAAAATCAGTATTTCACCATTTAGAGAATAACAGGTAAGGAGGCTGTTCTAAAATATTGGATTCATTCCAGATGGCCGACCGATGAATGTGAGCCTCAAGAGGCGTATATTCCTCGCCTAAAGGTGCAGGATAGGTGTAAAAGCGCCAGCCATGGTTTTGAGCCTGACGATCAAGTGTTGGTCTACCAATTTAAAAGGCCCAAGTGAGTCTATAGTTCAAGCTGATGGCTTAAAGGAAAGAATTGGAAGAAAGAAAGACCCTGGCGGAATTGTTGCAATTGCCCGGGCGAAAAGTTATATTTACGAGGATAAGGGAGCAAACCCCAGGAATTATGATGATAAGAAAAGAATATAGCGATGGTGTGCGGACTTGGAACCAACCTCAATCGGGCTTTATACCAAGAGAGGAAATGAATCCCATTCTGAGGAAAAGTCCAAGATATACGTTACGACGTTTTACTGGTGGTTCCGGTCTCATGGGTATATGAGAGTCATTATTTTTAAAACTTGAAAGCCTCTTCTTCGAACATAGTAGAAGCAGAGCTTAACATAACAGCGCAAGGTGATTTTCAGGTCGGCTTGCCATACACGAATAAAGCCACGAATTCGTGAATGGTGGTCAGCGGATTTGATAGCGGATAAGCGGATACGCGCACAGCATCCGCTTATCCGTTTCTGCATCCGCTGATCATTGCGCGCAAGAAGAAGGTTCTCAGCCTTTGCGCTGTACTCCAATCCATCTGAAACAACCACCTGTTTATTTTAACAATTCGATTCTGGAATTAGGAGATACCCATGTCCGAACTTGCCATCCTTGGCGGGCCAAAAACTCGCAGCGAACCTTACCCGCAATGGCCCATCTGGGACCAGCGCGACATCGACGCGGTGACCGAGGTGGTCAAATCTGGCCGCTGGGGTGGTTATCCCTACCCCGGCCCGAAGACTGCCGCGTTCGCCAAAGCCTTTGCCGAGATGCAGGGTGGCGGGTATGCTGTTCCGATGGCCAATGGCACGGTTACCATGGAAGCCGCCCTGCGCGCCGCGGGCATCGGCTGGGGCGACGAGGTCATCGTCCCGGCCTATACCTTCCAGGCCACCGCCGCCGCGCCGATGGCCGCCGGTGCGATCCCGGTGATCGTGGATGTGGACCCAGCCACCTATTGCCTGGATCCGCAAGCCGCTGCCAGGGCTATCACAGCGCGCACGAAGGCCATCCTGCCCGTCCACCTCGGTCACCAGATGGCAGATATGGACGCCATCATGGAGGTGGCCGAAAAGCATGACCTGATCGTGGTCGAAGACTGTGCCCACGCCCACGGGGCGAAGTGGCGCGGCAAGGGCGCAGGCACCATCGGTCACTTCGGCTCATTCAGCCTGCAATCATCCAAGACGCTGACCTCCGGTGAGGGCGGCGTGCTGCTCTGCCGCAGTGAGGAGGCGGCGCGCAAGGTGATGGCTGTCATCGACTGTGGACGCGGCCATGAGGGTGAGGGCGGCAGCGAGGCAGGCTCCTCTCCACTGATGGGCGCAAATTACCGCATGACCGAGTTCCAGGCTGCGCTGGCGCTGGTCGGCGTGGAGCGTTTCCCGGAGCAGGCGCGCCAGCGCGAGGCGATGGCAGCCTACATGGACGAATCACTCTCGGAAATCCGCGGCGTGCGCGTCCTCAAGCGCGACCCGCGTCACACGACGCGTTCCTTCTACCAGTACATCTTTGCCATTGATCCTCAAACCTTTGGCGTGGAACATGACGCGCTGGTCGTCGCGTTGGAAGGCGAGGGCGTGGTTTGCGAAATGGGTTATGAGGCGATGCACCACTATGCGCTTTTCCAGCCGCGCAACTCCAGGCTGGCTGTGCCAAACGCTTTCCCAGAACGGTTCGATTTCAGCAAGATGAATTTCCCTGTCGCCGAGCGCGCATGCGAGCATGAAGCCGTCTGGCTGGATGAGGCCATCTTCCGCGCCGGGCGCAAAGGTGTGGAGGATGCCGTGGCTGCCATCTGCAAGATCCAGCGCAATGCCAGGGAGCTGGAGCAGGCTGCCGAGGAGCTGCGCAAGAAGTACGGCAAGTAGCCAGGGATGACCAACCTGCCGCTCGTCATCCTTCTCGGCGTCATTTCAACCATCCAGACCCACCTTGCCAAAGCGCTGGAGCGGCAGGGCATCGATGTCTTCGAGCAGGTCAAAGCCCGCCTACAAAGGAACGGCAATAAGATTGCGGGTTGTATCCGCAAGCCGGTCATCTATACCATTGGCTTCATATTGAACCACACCGTCTTTATCTGGGCAATATTGGCCCAACCTTATGGACCACCAGCCCTATTCACCAGCATGTTCGGCGTGGGGCTGGTCTTCATGCTGCTATACGCAATAATGGTGATGAAGGAAAAGATCGCCCCAGTGGAAATCTGGGGCATAGCAGCAGTTTTATTTTCCCATCGAATATGCTCCTCTCCATTCCCGCACGCATCAACCTCCTTGGCAACCCTTCGGATGGCAACGAAGGCGACTTTGCCACCATCTCGGGCGCGATAGAGATCCGCGCCTACGCCAAGGTCGAGACGGCTGAAAGTTTCGTCTTCGCGCAGACGGATGCCGGTGCTCCGTCGCCAGAGATATACCCGCCGAAAGCCATCCCCCTGCCTCTCAATGGTGCTCACGACCTGCTCAAGGGCGCGGTGAACCGGTTATATGCTTTCAGCGCTGAATTCCGCGAGAAGGTCAAAGAACACGGCATGGCCATCGGCGTGCGCAGCGATGTTCCAAAGCAAAGCGGACTGGCCGGCTCAACCCTGTTCATAGCGTTAACCATGGCCGGTTTGCGGGAATTGTATACCCTCGACCGCCGCGTCCACAATGACTACATCCTAGCGGAGTTGATCCAAAGGGTTGAGGTGCACGACCTGGGTATTGCTGGCGGTTTTTCCGATCGCTACATCACCCTTTTCGGTGGTCTCGCGTATATTGATTATCGTGGGAAGCTGTATCACAGGGAAATTGGCGAAGAGCCGTTCGCCACCTACGAACGGCTGGCGGTTGAAGATCTACCGTTGGTGGCAGTCATGACGGGCATCCGGCATGAATCGGGTGATGTCCACGGGCGGATGCGCCCGCGCTACATTGCCGAGTATGACCAATGGATACGGGAGGGCGGTGAAATGCCACCCATGGTGCGCTTCATGTCCGGCGCGTACGATACGGCCTGGCGCGGCAAGATCGCCCTACTCGCAGGCGACTTCAAGACCTTTGGCGGCTTGATGAATGAAAACCACCGCCTCGTGGATGAGATGATGCGCCATTGCGGCTTTGACGATGGCGCGGGCAGAGCCAACAACCTGTTCATCCAGGCGGCGCGGGAACATGGGGCGCTGGGCGCCAAGCTGACCGGCGCGGGTGGCGGTGGCTCAGTCTTTGCGCTGACGGAACCGGGCAGGGAAGAGGCACTCATGCAAACGTGGCGTTCTCTGGCCGATGAACATGGTTTGAAAGATGCGAAGCTCCAGCGCTTGAAAATAGCCAGACAGGGATTGATCATTGGATCGGGTGACGAGGAATGGGGGCGGGGGATGAGTGACAAGTGAAACCCATGCAAGCCATCATTCTTGCCGCGGGGAAAGGCTCACGCCTGCACCCCATCACTATCAACCGCTCGAAGGCCATGCTGCCGGTCCTGGGCAAACCCATCATTTCTCGCGTGATGGAGAGCATCGCCACCAACGGCATCAAAGAATTCATCGTGGTGATCAGCCCGGATGACCGAGAGATACGCGGCTACTTCGCAGACGAAGCGGACATGGAGGCGGAGGTGCGCTTCGTTGTCCAGCCGGAATGCATAGGTTCAGGTGACGCGCTTCGCTGGGCCGCACCGCTCATCCGCGGTGAATTCATCCAATCCGCCTGCGACAACCTTGTGGCTGCCGAGGAAATCGGGCGTATGCTAACCCTCTGGCGGAACGATCCACGCCCGACCGCCATATTGAGCCTGGTGCGTGTCCCGCCGGAGGACATTCCGCGGACAGGCATTGTTGCCTTGGATGGAATGTTCGTGACCCGCATCGTTGAGAAGCCGCACCTCGAAGACGCGCCATCTGATATCGCCTCCATGCCGCTCTATTGCTTCCCGCGGCGCATCCTGGATTTCCTCGCTGACCTGCCCCTCTCGCCGCGTGGCGAGTATGAAATCCAACCGGCGATCCAGGCACTGATTGACGAGTGCGGCGGCGTGCGTGGAATGCTCGTCCCTGGCCGCCTCACCCTGACGACCGCCGCCGACCTGCTGGCGATCAACCGGCACTACCTCGTCAGCGGTGGAGACCGATCGCAGGTAGCGCCACAGGCTGTTGGTGCGAACACGCGCCTGACGCCACCGCTCCACATCGAGCCGGGCGTGGTCATCGGAGCGGACTGTATCATCGGACCGAACGTCTACATCGAGCGCGATTGTAGAATTGGAGATGGGGTCACCATGCAAAATTCGGTCGTCCTGCGAGGAACGATCGTCACGCGTGGAGCGGTAATTGATGGACAAGTGTTGTCCTGAGTGTAGAGTTACGGCTTAAGCCGTTCTGATCACACCGGCAACGACTGAAGTCGTCATAACCGGTTGCTCGAATAAGGAGGCACCCGTGATAGAACATTCCAAAAAAATCCCCTTTGGCCGCGTGGCACTTTACAGCATGGCATCGCTGGGATTGAACATCCTGGGCATCACCATCGGCACCTGGATCCTCTATTTTTACGTTCCGCCGGCCGATTCAGGACGCCCGGCTTACATCCCGGCGGCGCTGTTCGGCGTGTTAATGATGATCGCCAGCCTGTGGGACGCATCCATTGACCCGTTCATCGGCCACTGGTCCGATACACTACGCTCACGCTGGGGTCGCCGACGCCCCTTCCTGATGTTCGCCGCGCCATTCGTCCTGCTCGGCGCGATCCTCATCTGGACGCCACCCGGCGGAAACAACTACGTGGTCAATGCCATCTACCTGATGGCCATCATTCTGATGTACCACACCGCCTACAGCCTGGTTGGCATTCCCTACGACGGGACATTACCCGAAATGGCACCGGAAGCCAAGGATCGAGTCGGTCTCTCGTATTGGAAGTATGCCTTCGGTGTGGTTGGCGTGCTGATCGGTTCGATCCTTTCCGGTTTACTTTTCAGCAGCATCGGCCCAGTGGCAATGGGCGCAGCAGTCGGGGTGATTGGAGTGCTGACCTTCTACGTGACCCTGTTCGGCTTGCGTGAAAGCAAACGCCCAGCCGGTAAGCCGATGAAAGCCATCGAGGGCATCAAAGCCACCTTCCAGAACAAGCAGTTCCTGATCGTCTTCTTCTCGACACTTTTCGTCCACCTGGCTTACATGATGGTGCAGGCGAACTTCCCTTACTTCGTCACGCTCGTCCTCGGCGGCCGCGAAAGCGACGTGAGCCTTTACCTGGGAGGTCTTATCATCCTGATGGCACTTACCGGGCCACTATGGTCGCAACTTAACAAGCGACTCTCCCAGCGGACGCTGCTCAACATCACCATGATCGGGCTGGCGCTCTCCTTCGGTCTCGGCTTTTTTGTTGGCGGTATTCCCGGCCTTCCCTTGGTCGCCCAGGCGATCATCTTCCTGCTGCTGGTGGGGCTGACTCTCGGCGGCTATTTCATCGTCGTTTATGCGCTGATGGGCAACGTGGTGGACTACGACGAAATGAAAACCGGCTGCCGCCGGGAAGCCATCTATTACGGGACATTCTCCTTCGCTGTCGGTCTCGGTACATCGGTTGGGACCTTGATCCTGCCGCTGTTGCTGCAAACCTTCGGCTACACCCGAGCCAATCCGCTCGGCGTGCGACTGGCATTCGTTGTCATGTCCCTATTCATGGTCGTTGGCTTCGCCATCTTCCAATGGTACCGCCTGGGTGATACTCCGGAAGCGACGCGCTGTAATATGAAGATGGGAGATTGACCAAAGAGCGGACGGAGAACGCAGATAAAAGAAAAAAGTAAGAAGTAAAAAGTTAAAGTTCTGTGCACACAGTGATCACTGCGGTTTTTTAAAGGCATCCCATGAAAAACTCCAAACTTCTCGCCGGCGTTGCCCGCCGGTTCATCACCCCCCCAAGAGGAATTTTCCTCATCGGCTACGGCGACAGGACGAAGGGCAATCTCGGCGTCCACGATGACCTGACCGCCACCACTCTCGTACTGGATGATGGAATGAGGCGCCTCGCCATCGTTGCCCTCGACATGCTTGCCATCAACGAGTACGTTGTAGACCGCGTCCGCGCCGCATGTAAGCCAGCATTCACATCCCGCCCGATGGATAAGGCAGGATCGGAATCCCATCCAATCGAGACCATCCTGTGCTGCTCGCACACTCACTCCGGCCCGATCGCCTACGCGGGAGAAGAGTCGCCGCGCAAGAACCAGGCTTACATCAATTTGTTGGTGGAAAACATCACCGCCGCGGTACTAGAAGCCGGCGCAAACCTTGAGCCTGTCCGCCTGGAATACTCATCCAGCGAAGCCAATATCGCCATCAACCGCCGTCAAAAAATGCCCGACGGCCACTTCGAGATCGGACGCAACCCTGAAGGCGTGGTAGACCGCTCTGTCCAGATCGTCTCTGTCCTCACGATTAACGACTCCCGACTGGCGACTCTGATCAACTTTGCCTGTCACGGCACTGTCCTCGGGCCGGACAACCTCCTCGTCTCCGCCGATTGGATCGGCGCCATGCGCCGCAAGGTGGAGGCCGAACTCGGTGGGTTTACGCTCTTCCTGCAAGGAGCCACCGCCAACCTGAATCCCGACATGTTCTGGGAGGATTCCCGAGCCTTCGACATGCTTGCCGGGCAAGGAGATGGCGTGGCAAAGTCCGTAGTGGCTGTCGTAAAGGATCAATCAATAGAGTTTAAAGCACTGCCTTTGCGAATCGAGCGTACCGAGGCCTGGTTGCCCACCGAGACCAAAGCCGAGACGGCGCGCCCACCGAAAAATTACGCCAAGCCGCTGCTTAAGATGGCGAACCTTCCCGGCTGGATGGCATTTCTCGCCGAACCTTTGCTTAATTATCGTTATCCCTGGAAACCGCGCATCGAAGCCCGAGGAGGATTCTGGTCTGTGCCGATGCGGGTGAACGTCGTGCGCGTTGGAGACCTTGCGCTTGTAACTTACGGCGCGGAAGTATTCACCGAGATCGGAATGGCGGTGAAAGCTGCCTCGCCCGCCAGGCATACCCTTTTCGCAAGCGTCACCGACGGCTGCATCAGTTACCTGCACACTGCTGCATCCCACCTTGAAGGTGGTTACGAGGTGGATGTGGCTCCCCTGGCTTATCGTTATCCCGGCAGGCTCTCGGCGGATTGCGAGTCTATCGCGTTGGAAGCCACCCGCGCTGCATTGGAAGAACTATGGAGGTAATTCTTGTACAAATACCCCATTAACTTCTTTTCACCCGCGTTCGCACCACCCAGCTGCCCACGCCACCAAACCGGTACTTATACCCCTCATCCCCGCGCATGAAATCAAACTCAGTGCGGTGATGATTATTGGCCCACTCCAGTAAATAGCCCAACAATACCCAGCCGGGGGAGAGCTCGAGGTACCTGTAATCGATCCCCGAGTTGTACACCCAGATGCGGTTGGCATAATCGAAGTTCAGGTAACCGGCGGCCTTCGCGCCGTTCACGGTCAGGAAGGCCAGTTGCAGCCAGCCGGCATGGAACGCAGCGTGGACGCTGTTTCTCATCTGCACCCTCATTGCCTCGCTCAGGAAGCCAGACTTGGCGCGGTCGTTGGCCATCAGGGCGAGGAAAGCTTCACATTCAGCATCCAACGCGGATTCCTCCTCCACGATGTACCAGCGTACAGCGAGGCCGAACTCATGGATGCGGCGCATCTTGCGGCGAATCTCGTGGCGCTGTTTCTTATCTATGCTGTTCAGGTAACGCGCGAAATCGCCAGGAAGCGTTGCGGATATAGCTGGACGGAAATTCTCCTGCGTGAAGCTCCAGCCACGCTTTTTCGATTCGGCGCGGAGCAAGGGGAGTGTTGGGGAGGTTGCGGGGAGATTGTACCAGTCGAGGCATAAAGAAGAAGGTCCAATGTTAATGTAGAAATCGAGCAAACCACTGATAAAAGCCGGCAGATCATGCGGACGAGCAATCACATCCAAATAATCTGAAATCTCGATGCTGCCCAGCAACATTAGTGCAGGCTGGTGCTCAAGATTCTCGGTCAGGAACAACGGTGCGATGCCAACCAGCCGACCGTTTTCACGGGCTGCCACAATGGCCAGTTCACCCGCCCGCCACTCGCCGCCTCCCAAGGTGCTCCACCAAGCACGCAGGTACTCATGACGCAGGAAAGGGACATTCGCCATGCTTTCCACCAACAGCGCGTTCCAAACTGTGGAGCAGGCATCGAAACCGGAGAGGTTGTTAATGAGTGAAAAGTCCATATCCTTTCCTTGCATACCGCGAAGGTCTTTACATCTTCGCAAGGGTTGTTCCAGGAGTGAATTTTACCGTATAATGAGCATGTGCCTGCTGAATTTGACCTGCATTTGACTTCATTATTCCGCCTCAAGGGGAAGGAATGGAGACTCTCACCAGGGCTGCTGACCACCACACCGCCGCGCCGCGCTGCCCGTAGCCGAAGGGGGGATAACCTGCTCATCTTCGTGAGCCTTTCTGGCAATGCGCCAGTCACGTCCAACGAATTCAGCCAGATCACCTCCCAGCTGGCGGAACGGTTTTATCAGAATGCCGGTGCATTGACCACCGCCCTACGTAATACCGCTGAAGGCCTCAACCAGGCACTGGTGGAACGCAATTTGAAAACCACCGGGAAAGGACAATTCCTCCTTGCACGGCTGCTGCTGGGGGTGTTGCATGGCAGACAATTCATCTTTCTCTCAAGCGGTCCATTGCATGTTTATCACCTCACCAGCCTGAGTTCGTCGCACCTTTACGATGAAGGTGTTGCCGGTAAGGGACTGGGGTATAGTCAGACCGCCCCGCTATATTTTTCGCAAGCCGAGCTGCACACCAATGACCTGGTCGTGTTGTTCGCCGGCTCTCCCAAAGGTTGGGAAGAGGCACTACAGCAAGAGCGCAGTCTCTCCACCCCAAACGCCCTGCAGAGTAAACTACTCAACCTGAATAATGCTGACGTAAATGCTGTGTTGATTCAGGCCCAAACCGGCAGTGGCAAAGTGAACATATTGTCAGCAAAACCATCCGCGGAAATACCACCACCCATTACACCGACGACATTTGCAAGCCAGCAAAGCCAACCCGGTGCACTGATCGAAGCGCAGGCACATCGCCAGCTGTCACAGCCTCTCTCAGCTATCATGCAACCCCCCGAACATCCGGTGGCACAACCCATCTCAACCACCGGACCATCACCCACGCGACCAGTGACACAGCCTGAGGAGGCTGCAGCACCGCCTATTGCGGATGGTGCACCTGTGGCCTCGTCCGCAGACATGGGCACCCCAGAGCCAGGAGCGGCGCTCACCGGCACGATGGGTGAACCATCCGGTATGCAGGGGGATGAATCACAAAGCTCGGAAATCAAACATGCCAGGAGTTTCATAAAGACGAAAGGGGGAAAGCAGTTCATATCCGCACCCGATGCGGGAGCAGAGGGGCGGTCGGATTCCTTCACCACCATAAGGGATACTGCCTCCATCCCCGAAATTTCCCGCCCTGCCTCCAATTACCGTTCGGTCATCTTCCTCCGGATGGCCCGAGGGTTGCAAACCACACGCCGTTTCTTCTCCTCCATAGCGGATCGCCTCCGCCATCTTGTGCCGCGCTTGCTTATCCCACAGCAAGAAAACGATTCAGAGCCTCTCTCCCGCTCATCACTGGCTTTCATTGCCATCCTTGTGCCATTGCTGCTTATTACCGTAGCAGTGATGGTATACATGAGCGCCGGGCGCGACTCGCAATACGAAGAAAATTACTCACTGGCAGTAAAGGCTGCAGTCGGCGCTATCGGTACGAATGACCCGGCGAATGTTCGCCTCGCCTGGGAAAGCACACTTTACTATCTCGACAAGGCTGAAGCTTATCAGTTGACGAATGATTCACAAGCACTGCGCTGGCAAGCCCAAGCAGAACTGGACAATCTGGACCGCATTGTCCGGCTAAATTTTCAACCTGCAATCATCAGCGGGTTGGCGCCCGCAATCCATATTGGACGCATGGCAGCCTCCGACTCCGACCTGTACCTGCTCGACACAGCAAGCGGCAGCGTTCTGCATACCATCCGCACCAATCAAGGTTACGAAGTAAACCCCGACTTTAAATGCGGACCCGGTGTTTACGAGAATGGAACCGTTGGTGGATTGGTGGATTTTGTTGTAATAAACAACAGAACATTTGCGAATGCCAACCTGATTGGCATCGACTCCGCGGGCAATCTCCTCTTTTGCAACAACAGTGGCGAGGCGCGCGCCATCCAGCTCCCATCGCCGGGACTGGGGTGGAAAAACATAGCGGCTATCACGCTGGATGCTGAAAGTAAAACCCTTTACGTGCTTGACCCAACCGGCGCCGCGGTGTGGAGTTATTTCTGGGTGAAGGACAAGTTCGAAGATCCCAACCTGTTCTTCGGGGATCAGGTGCCGCAGGGAATGAACACCGCACTCGACCTGGCGATGCGCGGAGAGGACCTGTTCCTGCTCTTCCAAGACGGGCACATGGCTTCTTGCGTGGGCGGTGGGCGCTGCGTGGACCCGATCCAGTTCGAAGATCCCCGCGCTGGTCACCTCCCCGGCGCATCGATCAGCGACGCGGTCTTTTCGCAATTGCTTATCGCCGGTCCATCCGATCCATCCCTTTACATGCTGGAATCGTTGACAAAGGCGGTTTTCCGCTTCAACGTCAGTCCGGATAAGGTGTTCAGCCTTCAAAGCCAGTTCCAGGCCACGGCGGATCAACGCACCTCATTGTTTACCTCCCCCGTCAGTTCCATGGCGATCAGCCCGAATCGTTACATATTCCTGAGCGTGGATAACCGGGTCTATTTCGCAACGGATATGCCTTAAGGCAGGGGTTATGAGCAATTCATCCAGCGCTCTCGGAAAAATCCTCAACTATCTCATCGAATTGCTGCGTGCCCTATTCAGCTACCAGCCCCCCCCGGAGGAAGGCGATCTGCCGACTCAGCCAACGGAAACCATCCCAACCCCTCCAGCCGCGGCTCCCCCTCCACCGGTTACACCCCCGGCGCCACCGGCTGGATTTCCAGCACCCCCGACAACTGTCGAACCACCCCCGGTTTCTGTTCCACCGCTGGAGGGGATCACCGAAGTGCCCCCAGATAATCTCACCGAAACGGTTCAAGCCATCACTGCCCGCGTTTTGCTTATTGTCTACGACCCGGTCATGGATCCAGCTTCCGGTCAGAAGCTTTCGGAGGAGATGAATTGGAACAAGGTGGATGATCTGATCGCCGGATTCAATGCAAACATCGAACAAGCCAGCAACGGGCTGGTAAGCTACAAGATCGAGCAGCGGATCAACATGAACGAATTCCCGGCACTGGCGGATGGCTTCCGCTATGATCCAACTTCATACAAGGCGGTAATAAAAAAAGAGAAGGCGCCACATGAACCAGCCATGGTGGATTATCAAGCCATCCTAACCGGGTTCAACATCCTGGCACGCATAGCGAGCCGTGAAATTGACGAGGTGTGGGTATTCGCCTTTCCATACGCGGGCTTTTACGAATCGATCATGGGTGGAACGGGCGCTTTCTGGTGCAATGCGCCGCCTTTACCGGCTGCGGATGACTGCGACCGTAGATTCATACTGATGGGGTATTCATTCGAGCGTGGAGTGGGGGAGATGCTCGAATCCTTTGGTCACCGAACGGAATTCCTTTTGGCAAAAAAATTTGATTGCCTGGGATTCCTTTTTTGGGCATATGATTCCCAACGTTCACCGGCTGAAATCGCATCCTTCGACAGCCTTAACCTGTTCCAACGCTATATCCTTTTCGACCAGATCGCCCCGGGACAGGCAGCCGTCGGGACGATCCATTACGCCCCCAATAGTGAGATCGATTACCAGTGGGGCAACCTGCAACGAGTGCCAAGCTCCTGCCATGATTGGGGAGAATACCCCGCATTCGAGAATGATATCCGCGAGGTCAACGCAGATGAGTGGGGTGGTGGCGATATCTGCGCGCACCATGTCTGGTGGTTGAAACACCTGCCGAAGGTGGCTGGTCGTTCGGCTGGTATTCTTAACAATTGGTGGACATATACTTTGGATCCGAATCTTGCTTGAGGTTTTTTAGGTGGTTCAGCTCCTTGGAGCCGCGCAGCATGGCTGCCCTATTATTTATATCCTCAGGGCTTCAAACGTATTGCCTTCTGCCGGTAGTATTTTCCCTAATAAACCATTGCTATCTCTCTTTACGAAGGTCGGATAGCCGTTCTTCGACGGCTTGAACCTCTCTTTTTAATTCGACCAGATAAGCTTCCAGTTCGATGATCTGCTCAGCCTTTGTTTGGAAATGACGATGGAAGTGGTGCCCACCTCCACAGCACTCGCAGCCGCAGTTGCACGAGCAGCCCGGTGAGCAGGATTCATGCTTGCTCTCGCAGGATTCTTCGGACATACAATTTTCCTTTCTTAGACTGCGAAGTCTCCGCCATCGCATTTGCAGCGACCGGAGTAGTCACACTCCACTAGACGAATAAACGTTTCTTCAACCAGAATGCCACGTTGACCAGCCCGATCATCACCGGCACCTCCACCAGCGGCCCGATGACCGCTGTAAATGCCTGCCCGGAGGAGATGCCGAAGATGGCCACCGCAACCGCGATCGCCAGTTCAAAGTTGTTGCTGGCCGCGGTGAATGAGAGCGTAACCGCCTTTTTATAATCCGCGCCCACGGCTTTGCCCATCAGGAAGCTGACAAGGAACATGACCACGAAATAAACGAGCAGCGGCAGGGCGATGCGCGCCACATCCAGTGGCAGGGTCACGATGTACTCGCCTTTAAGCGAGAACATGACCACGATGGTGAATAAAAGCGCCACCAGCGTGATGGGGCTGATCCTGGGGATGAACTTCGCGTGATACCACTCCTTGCCCTTGACCTTCACCAGGATGAGGCGAGTGAAGAATCCGGCGAGGAAGGGGATGCCCAGGTAGATGAATACCGACTTGGCAATCTCGCCAATCGTGATATGGACGACCGCCCCGGTCAACCCGAACCGCGTTGGCAGGACGGTGATAAAGATATACGCGTAAACGCTGTAGAACACAACCTGGAAGATGCTGTTGAACGCCACCAGCCCGGCGGCATATTCGGTATCGCCCTTCGCCAGTTCGTTCCAGACGATGACCATGGCGATGCAGCGCGCCAGACCAATAAGGATCAGTCCGGCCATGTATTCCGGGTAGCCGCGCAGGAAGAGGATCGCCAGCGCGAACATCAGGATTGGCCCAATGACCCAGTTCTGGATGAGGGAGAGGCCAAGTACTTTCCAATTGCGGAACACATCGCCCAGGTCTTCGTAGCGGACTTTTGCCAGCGGCGGGTACATCATCAGGATCAGGCCGATGGCGATGGGAATGTTAGTTGTCCCGACAGAGACAAGATAGTTGAAACGGGCGACCTGATAGGCGAAGAAATATCCGAGGGTGACACCGATTGCCATCGCCAGAAAAATCCACAGGGTCAGGAAACGGTCGAGGAACGAGAGGCGCTTGGCAGTGCTGGTTTCTTGTTGCATGATGTTCTCCTGTTATGAATGTCCTTGAAGAAGTGGAATGATCTCGCGAAGCATATCGTCACGCACCTTACGAAAATCATCTATGTTATCGGTTTTGGCGGGGTCGGGGAAACTGTGATTCAATTTCTTCCCCTTCCCCAACCAGACCGGGCATTCCTCGTCCGCTGTATCACAGACAGTCACCACCAAATCGAAATCCACTCCGCGGAACTCGTCAACCGGTTTGGAGCGGCCTTCATGGCGGATACCGATTTCTGCGAGTACCTCCAGCACCTTTGGATGGATATATCCCGCTGGTTTTGACCCGGCGGAGACAGCCTCCCAAATACCGCCCCGGGCGTTGATGATGGCCTCGGCCATCTGCGAACGGCAGGAATTGCCAGTGCAGAGAAACAGGACACTTTTTTTCATCCCTTGCCCTTTTTTCTCACATGTAATGCAAAGGTCGGTCTTGCGATTTGTCCAGTACTCTAACCCGCAACCGGGACAGGTTACTTTGCGCAAGCCTCCGGTCTTTTGCGCCGGCTTGGGGCGCACTTCGGGTGGCAAATAGGCGAAGGAATCCTTCATGCAGGTGCACTGAGGAAGAGGCTTTTTCTGCCCGTTGTCTGATATGTCACTCATGCTCATCCCTTTGTCCCAATGGCTGGCTCTTCGATGATAATCTCCTCCAGTGCGGCAAGTTTCTCGGCATACTGCGGTTCGGCCAGCGGTGGACAGTCGGTAGGTTTCTTCTGCGAGGTGGCCAGTTTGAGGGCGAAGGAAAAACAGGTCGGTTCACTGCATTGCTTGCAATTGGTGTTTGGCAGAAGTTTATAAATCGCTAGTGGGGTAGGAGGCTGGCGCGTGGCATGGTTGGGGGTGATTCCGGCGCGGCGCTCCCAAGTGCGGTTGACCAGGTCAATCAGCCCATTGAGTTCCTTCTCGGCACTGTTTCGGTCTTCCACGTTGCTGGTAGCAACTTCGTAAGCGTGGAAAGCAATCTTGTGCCCGCCTTTCTTCCACGTCAGGGCGTTGGCTTCGGGCAGATAGACCGCGCCGCGCAACGTGGCGTTGAGATAGGGGAGGGCTTCGGAGATGTCCACGGTCAGACGGGCGCGCGCCGAGTAGCGTTCTGCCCCCGGTTCGCAGGGCGGGGTGAAAACTTCGAGGTCGTAGGTTTCGACCAACATGAAACCTCCTGTCACTCAGCCTGCTGCGCCAGCGTGCGCACGGCCAGAAGGAATAAAACGACACTGAAGCCTGCCAGCGAGCCCAGGTCAAGGGCAGCGGTGGCCCACGAGCCACCCGAGAGGGCGGCGCGCAGGGCCTCCACCGAATACGTCAGCGGCAGGAATCTGGCAACCGCTTGCAGCCAGATTGGGAGCGAATCCACTGGCACAAACACCCCACCCAAAAACATCATTGGGAAACGGATGAAGTTCGCCAGTGTCTGCGCCTCGAAAACCTCCTTAACCGCCACCGAAACGAACGCTCCCAGCGCGGAAAAAGCTGTCGCCGAGAGCAAGAGCGCCAGAAGCAGCATTAACCAGTCGGTCCCGTTCGAACCGAAAACGGCCAGCGAGATCGCCAGAACCACGAGGGTTACCGTCAGCCCGAAGGTCATGCCGCCCAGCAGTTTCCCCGCCAGCAAAGCGGGCAAGCGCAGCGGGGCCAACAACAACCGCTCCAGCGAGCCAATGCGCCGCTCGAAGACGATGACGATGGCTTCCATTGAGCTCGTGCCAAACAGGATGGTCAGCGCCAGCAAGCCGGGCACCAGCGAACGCAGGTCGCCCGGGTTGCGGATGGCGAAGGCCAGGATAAAAGCTAACGGGAACAGGATGCCCCAACTGAGGTTGGGCGGTTTGAAGTAATACGCTTTCAAATCTTTCAGGGCAATGGAGAACATGCCGCGCAGGTCATCCAGCAGCATTTCCGCCTCCTTTCCCGCCCTTTTCCGCCAGCATCACCTCGGCGCTCAAGCCGGTCAATTGGACGAACACATCCTCCAGCGAGGGACGCAGGGTGTCCACCGCCAGGACGCGCCGCCCATTCGTTTCGCCCAACAGGCGTCGAACGGCGGATTCGACCCCATCCTCACATTCGACGCGTTTCTTCTCCGGCTGACCCGCCGCGCCCGCCAGCGTGACCTCCACGACGGTTTTCCGCTGTGTGCCAGACCTCAGCCCTGCCACCGTGTCGAGGGCAACGATGCGCCCCTTGACGAGAATGGCGACGCGGTCGCACAGACGTTCGGCCTCTTCGAGATAGTGCGTGGTCAGGAAGACGGTCACGCCCTCGTCGCGCAGACTGGCAATCATTTCGCGCAGATTGCGGGCGCTCATTACGTCCAGACCGGTGGTGGGTTCATCCAGGAAAACCAGCGGCGGACGATGCGCCAATGCGGCGGCAATGGTCAGGGCACGCTTCATGCCGCGCGAGAGCTTGGCAAACGGAGCATCCCGTTTCTCGCTCAAACGGAAGCGCTCCAGCAGGGCTTCGGCGCGCGACCGGCGTTCTGGTCGCGGCACACCATACAGTTGCATGGAAAAGACCAGGTTGTCGAAAGCAGTCAGTTCGTCATACAGGTTGGATGCTTCCGGCACGACGCCGATGCACTTTTTGATGCGCGGCAGGTCTTTATTCAAATCCAGACCGAGCAGGCGCGCCACTCCCGCCGTGGGGTGTGAAAGACCGGTCAACATGCGGATGGTGGAGGTTTTCCCCGCGCCGTTAGGACCGAGGAAGCCAAAGACCTCGCCCTCGCGGACGGTAAAGTCGATGCCATCCACGGCGCGCAGGGGTGGACGGTTCTTGTCCGTTGTGAAAACTTTTGTCAATCCTTCGACTTGAATGGCTTCGGTCATTCCAGAAAACCTTTGAGAACAGTGGGCAGAAAATCACTTTCGTTGGAATCCAGGGCGGTGCGCACGAAATATTCCCGTCCAAAGAACAAGCGCTGACGCTCTGCGGGCGCACTCATCATCGGCGACGAACTCCGCTGAGTGGCGTGACAGCGCATGGCGGCCAGCTTTGCCTCCCATGCCTCACTTATGTCCACATCGAAGGTGATCGCCTCGTCGGGAACGGGGCGCACCTGCGACATTTCCAGCCGTTTGGCCAGCGAGCACGGCACCGCGACGGTGTACAGCGCGGCGACATTTTCCGCGCGGTGAAAGGCCTTGGCTGCACATTGACCGACGGCAATGTGGTCAGGATGCCCAGAAAGACCATCAGAGCCGAAACTGAGCATCACCTGAGGCTGAATCTGCTGCACGACCGACAAAACATGTCCAATCATGGTCTCAACATCGGCTTCTTGCAAATGTCCATCCGCGTAATCCAACAGGCGCGGCGGCCGGATTCCCAGCACGGCGCAGGCACAGCGCAGTTCACGCTCGCGGACGGCAGGCAGTTCGGTAGGTGTACACAGCGGCGGGTCGCCGCACGAACCGGCCTCGCCGTGCGTAAAGGTCAGCACTTCAACGCCCACGCCGAGCCGCGCCAGCAGAGCCAGCGTGCCGCCGGGGCGGAAGGTTTCGTCATCTGGGTGGGCGAAGGCAGCAAGCAGTACAGGCGGATGGACTGACATTTCCTTATCGTCTTCTCCACAGCGCTGGCAGTTTGTCCATGCGTCACATCTTGTTTTCGCTGACCCATATCAACTCGTTCTCGCGCACCAAGGCACGCACCTTTGGCAAGAAGCCTTGAATGTCTTCCTGTTCGGTGGAGGTGACCTCAAAAGACATGAAAGAGGGCGTCTTTTGCGTGGTGCCTTGCAGGGTAGGCCCTTCCAGACGCAGGTTAACGATGTCATAGGGCTGGTCTTTGACCAGTTCCTCCAATTTGACGAGAAAGCGCTTTTCGCCAAATTCTCCAGCCAATTCCACGCGCACGCGGGTTGTTAATTTAGCTATGGCATCTTCGGCGGCGGCGCGGGCTTTAAGCGCCTCCGCTTTACTCATTTTTTCTTTGGATTCCTGGCGCACCTCCTTGAAAATCTTGTGTTCCCGCTCGAACTTCCAGATCAGGTCTCGTCCGGGAAAGCTAACCGCCTCGACCGGACAGACGGTGGCGCAGGTGGAGCATCCCACCATGCAGCCGTATGGATTGACGACAACCACTTTGTTGTCTTGCATCTCATACACGCCGCGCCCGCAGGAGAGGTAACACAACGTACAACCAATGCAGGTATCGGTATCTACGGTGGGGAACCAAGGGATATCTTGGCGGGGAATACCATGCCAGAGTTGTTGGTTCTTTTCAGTCATTGTGATCGCCGTTATTATTCTGACATCAGCGCATTGGTGATCCAGGTGGTGACCTCTGCCTCGCTGGGCACGCGTCCGGCAGAAACCACTTTTTCGTTGATGACCAATCCAGGTGTTGCCAGGATTTTGTATTTCATGATCTCGGCGTAATCGGTCACTTTCTCGACCTTTGCCTGGATGGACAGGCTGGCAATTGCCCGCTGGGTCAGCGAGGCCAAATTCTGGCAATTCTGACATCCAGGACCAAGTATTTTAATTGTAAGCATCTTTTGCCTCCGTTTATGTTGAAGATAGGTTATTGGTTCGACACAATTTTAATTTCAGGTTCGATGATGATCTCAGATTTGACAGAGTTGGCGACCAGACTATATTTTTGCGCCGATTGCAGGGCGCGGCGGGCGCGCGCTTCCACGATAGCGGACTCTTCATCACCTGTTGCGATTCGAATGACCGGCCAGAAGCGCAGGTGAGTGAAGATCTCGGTGCGGTCCAGCTCCACCAGTTTTGTGCCCTCCGCGCGGCATTCATACGAGACCAGATTGAGCTTGTATCGTTCGATGGCCCAGATAAACATCATCATGATGCAGGTGTTGGCCGCGGCCACAAATGCATCTTCGGGAGTGAGCACACCCGGGTGACCCTGCGCATCGGGTGGGGCGGAAAAATCCATCTCCGGCCCGTTGCCCATGACAATGTGCCCCCAATGCTCCCCTTTCCATGAAACGGTTGTGTGGTAGGTCGCTGTCTGGCTCATCGGTCAGACTCCTTTTCGTAAAACGCGGCGTATTCGCGCAGGAGAATAGTCTTGTATTGCTCATCGGTGTTCTCTGGCACCGAATTGTATAATTTGACCGTATCCAGCAATTCGCCTGCGGTTGCAACAGAAGGCGTTTTTCCGGATTGCCGGAATTGCTCGAAGATGAGTGGCAAGGCAATCAGGGTGACTTCCTGCCCACCAATCTGCACATTTTGAATGGGGATTCCTGAGCTGCAAGAACAGGCGACCGCTTTCTCGGTTTCTTGGCTATTTTCCGGACCGGCAGAGACCGTTTGCGGCTCAACAAAAGTGCCCGCTTGCCGGTCCGAATATTTACCGAGCAATTCATCCACCAACGCTGCAATGCGTTCAGCGGTCGCATCCACCGCTTGAAGTCCAGCTTGGTTCAAGCGGCGTCTCCCCTCGGGTTGACCGAGATCGTTTTCGGCAATCAGTTCTCGAACCACGATACTCGCGGCTGGTTTGCTGGAATACAGTTCGGTTGCACGCGCCGCGCAACGCAACTCGCAACCATCCACCGCAATGGTCGGGTAGAACCTCGCAAAGGCGCGGTCACCTTCGCCGCCGGCCAAGAAGAGCGGCAGGCAGATTGTCACCGTGTCAGCAGGGCGGAGTTGTTCCAGCACTTTCAGCGCGGCCAGGCGCGTGACGGTCCCCTCGGCCAATTCCTCGCCAGAGCAGGAAACGACCCCAACTTTTTTCTTTGGCAGGTCAGGCATTCCGACCTCCTTTGTTATCAGAGGCGAGGGTGTCAATGGTAACCGCAACCTCATCCGCCAAGGCTTTTGCCAGTTGCAGGCCGCCCTCGTTGAGTTCACCGATCCCCTGGGGTTTGAACTGCTTATAGCGGCGGTATACATCCAGAACGGCAATCTCCTGCACCACCTTGCCACCGCTTTCTTTGACCATTTTGCTGGCGCAAGCCAGTTTACAGCCGTCAATGGTAATTGCAGAATTTCCGGCAACTGCCGCGCGGGCCGTTTCGTCGCCCAAAACGAGCATGGAGAGCGCCACCAGTTGTGTATCTTCCGGGCGCAGATCCTCGGTGATGACATAAGCCGCCTCGCGGCTGACTGCGCCATAGGTCTTCCCGATCCCGCTGCACGGGACAATGACCACGCAGGATTTACGGTTTTGATCGGTCATTGTTTCTTAACCTCCTGCTCCGCTTCCAGTTTCATTTTGGCAAAATAGACCTGTGGATCCAGCAGGCTTGCTTTATCAGTCTCCCAATCCGCTGCCTCGACCACTGCCAGCCAGCCAGCCCCAAAGGGGTCCTGATTGATAGCCTCAGGAGCAGTTGTCATGGCCGGATTGACCTCGACCACTCTTCCTGTCACAGGGCTGGTCAGGCTGATATTGACCTTGATCGTTTCGATGGCAGCGATTTCATCGCCAAAGGCTACCTGCGTGCCTACTGGCTTGACCTCGGCGAAGGCCACATCACCACTACGCTGCTGCAGGAAATCGGACAAGCCAATCCGGACGAGATTTCCTTCCAATTTAGCCCAGAGCCCCTCTGCGTTGTATAAACGATCTGGAGCAACTTTGAAGGTAAACTTATCAACCATGGTTTCAAGGAATTCGGGCATAACTTGCTCCTTATTTTTCCGCAGGTGCTGCTTCAGGCAAGAACTGCTCGATGGCGTCCAGTGCATGGGTGGCATAGACGGAACCCGAGCCGCCGCCCATGAGTAGGGCTACTCCAATGGTTTCCAAGAGTTCCTGGCGTGTGGCTCCGGCTTTTACCGCGTCGTGGACGTGATAAGCGATGCAGCCGTCGCATTGAACTACGATGCTGACCACCAAAGCCATCATCTCTTTGGTCTTTGCGCTGAGCGAACTGCCTTCCGTAGCCTTTTTGTGCAAGCGGGAAAAACCGCTCATCGGGCCAGGGAGTTCTTGACCTAGTTGCGCCAGCCGCTCCTCCAAATGTAGATGTTCTTGAATGTAATCGGTAATCATCGTTTTTCTCTTCTTCCTTATTGACTATAAGATGGCATCCAATGCCGTACGGCGGTCAGCAAGATTCGGATCCGAGGCGAGGAGTGGACATTCATCCACCGTTCGATTCTGCTGGAGTAGATTCACTGCAAATGCCATACAGGTTGCCTCACCGCACTGCTTGCAGTTGGTCTGCGGCAGGAGCGTCCACACATCCAGCGGACGGGGTGTCCGTTTCGCGGTCATGACCGCGACCAATTCCTGCCGGTGATTCCAGACGGCGTTGATGCTCTCGTTCAGCGCGGCCAGGAGTTCCAGGCCTTCCTGAACATCCCTGACCTGCGTGATGTACACTTCCTCACGCTGGATCGTCAGGAAGCCCGGCTGGCGGCGGAAGGTCAGGGATAGCTGTTCCGGATTGTAGGCAATGATGCTCGGCAGCGTCGCCAGATAGGGGATGACTTCGTCAAGCGGGCGGGAGGGCTTCCCGATGACGATGATCCTGCCCGGATCAGCCAGGCAGGGAAGGGTGCGCGTCAACGAGATCGAGTCGAGGAAGGTCATTTCTTGAAGAGGTTGCCAGTTACCTGAATATCACCCGTACCGGGGACATTGATTTGAACTTTTCAACCGCCTTCGAGCAATTCACGCGCCTTGCCCTTGAAATGTGTTTGCAGGAAGGCCAGCGCGCTCTCGGCATCCTCGTCGAGCAGGATGCGCATCAATTCGATGACATCCGCGTCTTCCAGAGCAACTTGCAGGGCTTTCTTCATGTTTCGCCTCGTTTACCGCGGCAGTTCGGACAGCCGCATTCCGGGGAGGGCGCCAGGTCTGGAAGGGAAATGCACTGCAATTCCGCCGCCTGGCGGATGAGGGCGAGAAAGCGCGGGTCGGCGAGGTGGTAATGGATAAACCTTCCTTCACGCTGCGCCAGCAGAATCCCCGCCTTGCGTAGCGCCATAAGATGCTGGGAAAGATACGCCTGCCTCCAGCCGAATGTTGCTTCGAGGTGGCAGACGCACGTCTCGCCCTCGCCGATGGCGAGCAGGATTTGCAAGCGGGCGGTCTGACCTATGGACTGTAGCAGATGAGCAAGATCCTCGAAGGCTAATATATTCGCCATGACGAATATATTATAAAAGGGGTGGGTTACTTACAAAAGAGAAGAATGTCACCAGAAACCCCCGTTGAATGATACGAAAGGGTTTTCCTCGCTTGTCTTATCGCCCCCCACGATTGGATCATCAAGCTGATGATGGACGCATAAACGATCACCTTCTGACCCACTGCCTGGATCACCATGCCAGGATAAGTATCTAAGCCCGGGCCGAGTTCGAGCAGCAGAATGTAGCCCAAGAGGAAGCCCAGAAAGACGACCAATTCCCAGGCGCAGCCGCGTGGGTAGTCCTTCTCGTGGAACATCACAACGACGTAACACAGCACCGCTGCCGGGAACAACCGGAACGCCAGCAGGACGAATTGTTTGTGCAGCCCCATGTTCACATCCGCGGGGAAGACGGCCACGCCGAGAAAGCACAGGCCGGAGAGGATGCCGAGGCCCGAGCCGAACAGGCTCAGGTCGCGGTTCAGGCGCGCGGCGCGGAAGAACTGCGGGAAGGCGGCGAAGAAGGCGATCATCCCGGCGCCGGAGAGGAGCATGGCGATGATGAACAGCGCCAGCGAAACGGTCTTCGAGCCGCCGGTGTGAGTCCGCAACAGGCCCAACTCGCTGAAGAAGTTCTCGAAGAACGAGTAGCCGCGCGTGGCCGGGTCGGTGTACGTGCCGCCGGGGTAGGCGAGCATGGCGATGACCGTCAGCAGTACGAACAGCCCGCAGCCGATCATCACCAGAGTGAAAATATCTTTGCGCCAGAAACTCGTTTTCATGGTTTCACTTCAAAGATGAGCGAGCAGCAGGTCAGTGCACCCTCAGCCTTAGCCAGCTCGGAGGCACTCACCAGCCGTGGATGGATGCCCGCCACCTTCAGCCGCGCCAGTGTCTTGGGATAGATGGGCTGGTAAATGGTCGCATCTCCCGCTATCAAGATATTGGCTGCGTACGGCTCGGAGGGCTCCACCTCGATGAAGTCCAAGCCGGGGAAATTGGACTTCTCCACCCACGCCGAGTTGATGAGCAGCGTCCTCTCAGCCGCCTGCGTGACCGCCGATTTGAGATGCAGACAGCCGGTAACGGTCACACCGCGGACGGCATAACCGTAAGGATGCAGGAACTCCTGCATCTGTTCGATGGCTGATTGGTTCGAGCGCATCGTGAGTCCGACCCAGATGTCCTTGCCTACGATCAGCACATCCCCACCGTCCACTGTGCCAGGTGGTTGTATGGTAAACAGTTTGCGGTAAGGAGCCAAAGCCCGGGCGATTGACCCGGTTTCGGCGCGGCGTGAATCTGCCCCGGGGCGGGTGATGACAGCACATTCACCCAACACGATGGCTGTATCCTCCACGAAGACCGAATCGGGCAAGTCCGGCTCCTCAGGCAACTGGATGACTTTGCACCCCAACTCTTCCAGCGCTTGCACATAATGCCGGTGTTGGCGGCGGGCGTTCCCGATGTCAATCGGGGTTCGTGCCAAATAGGTCAATTCACAATCAACTATGGCACGGCTGACGGCGCGGGTGACAGCGATAAGCATATTGACTCCTTTTGAGTGTCATCGCGAGGGGCGTTCTTGGCGGCGAAGTAATCCCCTCTCGTATGTGGATTACGAGGTCCCTCGGCCTCGATGCGTCGTTTCGAGGCTGATCGACCGATGAGGCTCGCGGGGTTCGCGGTGCCCGCAATGACACTAGAAACGCAAATGCTTGACGGTCATCCCCTCGTTAATGATCTCTTTCAATGAATCAATCCCGAGGCGCAAGTGCAATTCGGCAAACTCCCGTGTCACCTTGCGATCCGACTCGGTAGTCTTGATCCCTTCAGGGATCATCGGCTGGTCGGAAACGAGCAACAGCGCGCCGCTGGGTATCTTGTTGTAGAAGCCGGTGATGAAAATCGTGGCCGTCTCCATGTCCACAGCCATGGCACGTATGCGGCGCAGGTACGTCTTGAATCCCTCGTCGTGCTCCCAGACGCGACGGTTGGTGGAGTAAACCGTGCCGGTCCAGTAATCGCGCTGATGGTTGCGGATGGTGGTCGATACGGCTTTTTGCAGGTTGAACGCGGGCAGTGCCGGCACCTCGGGCGGAAAATAATCATTAGAGGTCCCTTCGCCACGGATGGCTGCGATCGGAAGGATAAGATCTCCCAGGTTGAGACTCTTTTTCAACCCGCCACATTTTCCGAGGAAAAGGGCGGCTTTCGGCTTGATGGCTGAAAGCAGATCCATCACGGTGGCCGCGTTGGCGCTGCCCATGCCAAAGTTGATCAACGTGATGCCATCCGCTGTTGCGTTGGGCATGGGTTTATCCTCACAACAGATCCGGGTGCCATGCCATTCGGAAAAGGTGTTCAGGTAGCTGCTGAAGTTGGTCAGCAGGATGTATTTGCCAAAATCTTCCGGCGGTGTTCCAGTGTAACGTGGAAGCCAATTATTCACGATTTCTTCTTTTGTTGTCATACGACCTCCCAGACTTGATACAATCCCAGTTGATTATTCTCCCCGTCCGAGCGGAATGTCTCGCGGATCTGGAACCTGCTCGCCAAAGCGAGAGCTTCCAACTCCATCTCGGTAAAGTAGTGCACGTAGCGCAGACCGCGTCCACCAAAGCGCCAGTCGAGCAGATAATCGCCGGGGTCAATATCAGCCTCGCTCAATCCGGCATCACTCCATGGCTGGATGCGGACCCGTAATTTTTCGCTGTTCAGAAACTGCCACTCGGAGTGTACAAATTGTCCCCTGGGGTGAAGAAGGTGGCGGATTTTACCGAGGATGCTCAATCGCATTTCCTGCGAAGGGATGTGATGTAACGTTGCAAAAGAAGTGATAAGAGAGAAGTCAGAAGGAAGTAGCCTCCTCGTTCCTTCCCCTTTCTTACTTTTTTCTTTTTCCCAATCGTCTGTCAAGTCAACTTGAAAAAAAGAGTAACCCCCGGACAAATCGTTCACCCCGGCTAAAAGCGGCAGGATAAAGTCCAGGCCAATGTAAGAACCGGAAAAGCCCCGCCGGGCAAGCTCAAGGGCAAGCACCCCATTGCCACAGCCGAGATCGAGGATGGATTCATCGCCTGCCAACCCATCCAACACTCGCAAAACGCCGGGCTGGAGACGTCCACGCGTCGCAGAGAACTCCCTCCCGAAGGTCTGGTAGAATTGCTTATTCAAGTCGAGCAACCGTCTGGCTGTTTCCACATCCATGACCTGATTATACTGCGATGGTCAAGAAGAGCAGCTTTTACCAACTCCGTGCGATCACTCCCGAGAAACTTGAGCTGGCGCGCCTGGTGCTCGGTGATGTGCGAGCCGGGTCACCGGTCACCGAGGCAGTGAGACGACATCCAATGGATGGCGGGCATATAAGCAAGTCATTGCTGGTGGCAGCCTATCACCAGATGGTCTCCGCGGGAGAACTTCAACCTGACCCGCACCTGCTGGCATGCATACGCCTCAAGCCGGTGCGGACTCTTTCAGGCGTGACCACCGTCACCGTGTTGACCAAGCCATATCCCTGTCCTGGAAAGTGCATTTTCTGTCCGGACGATGCGCACATGCCAAAAAGCTATCTACCAGACGAACCCGGGGCAATGCGCGCTGTCGAACATGATTTTGACCCGTACGCCCAGGTGCGCTCACGCCTCGAAGCCCTCGCTTCAGTGGGGCACCCGACCGACAAGGTGGAGTTGTTGATCCTTGGCGGAACTTTCACCGCATATCCAGACGAGTATCAGGAATGGTTCGTGCGCAGATGTTTCGAGGCATTGAATGGACCCATCCCCCCTGTGTCCTCCCTTCCCTCCAGGGAAGGGGAGAGCGGGGGGTTAGGTCCTGCACAGCGTGCCAACGAGACCGCTGCGCATCGCTGCGTGGGACTCTCCATAGAGACACGACCGGACGAGATCACACCGGATGAGTTGGTCTGGTTGCGATTTCTCGGTGTGACCAAGGTGCAGATGGGCGTGCAAAGCCAGGATGACCGTATCTTGGAGCTTAATCAGCGAGGCCACACCGCCAGCGAGACGCGCCGTGCCGTCGCCCTGCAGCGTGCCGCGGGCTTTAAAATCGTGCTGCACTGGATGCCCAACCTGCTCGGCGCGACACCTGACTCTGACCGTGCAGATTTCCCGCGCCTGTGGCAGGGTTTATGTCCCGACGAGATAAAAATCTACCCGACCCAGTTGCTCGAAAGTGCCCCGCTTTATGCCTTTTGGCAGCGTGGGGAATATCATCCATACTCCACCGAGGAACTGGTCAACCTGATCGCGGATCTCAAGCCTGGCATTCCACGCTACTGCCGCGTCAATCGCGTCATCCGTGACATCCCCTCTACGCACGTGGTGGCAGGTAACCGGCGTACGAGCTTGCGACAGGACATCCACATCGAGCTCCAACGGCGCGGGGAGCGCTGCAACTGCCTCCGTTGCCGCGAGGTTCGAAGCAGGATCGTGGAGGCAAGGGCTCTTGATTTGAATGATCTGATGTATCCCGCGGATGGTGCCGAGGAGCATTTCCTGTCATTCATCACGAAAGACGACAAGGTTGCCGGATTCCTGCGTCTTTCCCTGCCGAAAGCGGATTCACCCAAGACCGGTCTGCACGACCTCGAAGGTGTGGCTATTATCCGCGAGGTGCACGTATACGGTCAATCACTGGAAATGGGGGAGGAAGGGGATGGCGCGGCACAACATGCCGGTCTCGGCACGCGGCTACTGGAGCAAGGTGAGAAAATCGCCCGAGCGAGCGGCTTCCATCGTGTGGCGGTCATTTCAGCCGTGGGGACACGGCGCTATTATCTCGAACGCGGCTTCAATCGCGGCGAATACTACCTGGTCAAGGAAATTTGAGTGGAAACTCTTTTCCAACTTTTTTGGTTATTCATCAAAATCAACCTGCTCAGCACCTCCGGCATGGCCTCAGTTGGGTTGCTGCATCAGGAAGCGGTTGGTCGGTTTCTGACCGAGAGCCAATTCATACAGGCGGTGGCTTTTTCCAGCATATTGCCTGGCAGCGACGCGCTGCAGATGGCGATGTTCATTGGCTACACCTTCAACGGGATGCCAGGGGCGCTAGCTGCGCTGCTGGGCTCCATCCTACCGCCCACGTTGCTGATGCTGGGTGTAGCTGCGTTGCTGCACCGTCTGCGAAAGGAAGCCTGGGTTCGCAGCTTTATCCAGGGACTAACCCCCGCCGTATCGGTGTTGATGGTTTTTGTGGCATGGAAACTTGTACGCAACACCGAAATAAACTGGCAGACCGTGAGTCTTGGTATCGCCAGCCTGATTGCCTTCCTGCTTGATGCACCACCGGTGATCGTGTTGCTCCTGGCCGGGTTGGCCGGGATACTTTTCCTGCCATGAACAATACGAAATTCTCAACCTGGTTAAATCTTTTCTGGATGTTCCTGAAGATCAACCTGCTGACTTCCTCCGGGCCGGCGTCGATCGGGTTGCTTTACAAGCAGGCAGTCGGGAAGATCATGACGGAGGCGCAGTTCGTCGAAGCAGTTGGTTTTTCGAACGTCATGCCTGGAAGTGAGGCACTCAAAGTTGCGATGTTCGTTGGCTTTGCCGCGGGAGGCTTGCCAGGTGCGCTGACCGCCTTGCTCGGCTCCGTGCTGCCTCCCACCATTAGCATGTTGATTGTCACACTGGCCATCAAGCATTTCCAAGATGAAGTATGGATGGATAGTTTCATCAGCGGAATGCTGCCGGCTGTCGCCGTATTGATCGCGATAGTGGCGTGGAAATTATTCCGCGGTGAGAATAAAATCAGCAAACGATCCCTGCTGATCGCCGCCGCTTCCCTCACTGCACTTGCCCTCGGTGCGCCTGCACCCCTGGTGCTCCTCGCGGCGGGATTGGTCGGCGTCGTACTTTTCCGGTGAACCAAGGATATGTTGGGTAGAGGTGCATATGATCACCCGTGAATTAACTCTTTTACTAGTGACCAACGGCTTTGAAGGCACGTGCCCAGTGCTGGATTACGGTCTTTGGCTGGCTAAAACATTGAAGTACCCGGTTAAATTGCTGGGTGTGATGGAACCTGCGGACGCCCACCACCCAGTTAGGGCGCTAGTGGAGACGACAGAGCATAAAATGGATGCGGAATGTATCCAATACCAGACCGAAGTGCGGGAGGGACACGCCGAGGAGGTTATCAATGCGTATGCAAAAGGCGGTGAATATCTCGTCGTACTGGGACCGTTGGGGCGTCCACCGTTGCGACGCTTTGTGATGGGACGGTCATTTCGTCAAATCATGGCTGAAGTCGCTGCGCCGATCTTTTATATACCGAAGGCGCGTTTTCCGGTGAAGAAGATTTTGGTTTGCTTGGGTGGATTGGGATATGCTCTCAACGCGGCGCATATGGCGTTGCGTTTCGCGCCAGCCATGCAGGCATCGCTCACCTTCCTGCATGTCATCGAGCCAATCACACTGGATTATCCACTTGCCAAAGACGTGGGGACGCACTGGCAAAACCTGTTGGATACGAATACGCCGCAGGGACAATTATTGCGGCGAGTGTTGGAGGAATCACAACCGCTGGGATTACCGACCGCGGTCAAGACGAGGCATGGCAACATTGTACCGGAGATCTTGGATGAGGTAAAAGAAGGGAATTACGATCTGATCTGCATGGGCTCCACCTACAGCGCCCACAGCTTGCGCCACCTGTATCTTCCCAATGTAACCGCAGAGGTGGCCGAAGCTTCGCACTGCCCGGTTCTCACCGTGCGATACTCGGACGAGGGAAAGAGCTAGCTCTGCTTCTCCCAAGCCGTTTCTGCTTGCCAGATGGCAGCCTTAACCTTAGGAATGGAAATGTCCTCAGTGATACAATAATTCTACAAGGACGCTCAGGTGGACGCGCCTCATGCAGGTGATTCCTACATTTATCTGGCAGTTCCCTGTTCACCCCCCTCGAAAGGCTGGCAGCGGGGACAGAAGTAAGTGCTGCGCTGACAGATGACCACCCGTTCGATCTTCGTCCCACAGACCGTGCAGGGCTCTCCTGCACGGCCATAGACGCGGAAATGATTCTGGAACTCACCACCCCGGTATACCCAGTCAATGCTGGCACCATGGTTGCGGATGCCATCCTCCAGCACCGATTGCACAGCGTGCCACAGGTCTTTAGCCTTCTTCGAAGTTACCAAATCCGCCTGCGCCATCGGATTCAAACGTGCCAGATGCAGGGCTTCATCGGTGTAGATGTTACCCATTCCAGCGAGGAAGGTTTGGTCGAGCAACAGGGGTTTGAGCTGGCGCGAATGTGCCTGCAATCGTTCGTAGAAGACTCGCGGTGTGAAGGAGGGGTCGAGAGGCTCCGGGCCGAGGTTCCCCAGCACCTTGTCCGGTTGTGAGGTCAGCCAGACGCGGCCGAATTTACGCGGGTCATTGAAGACAAGCGTTGAGGGAGGCGAAAGGGAAAGAATCAACCGGTCATGTTTTTGCGGCTCATAACCACCCTCCCTGATCTGGAGATCACCACTCATGCGCAGGTGTATGAGCAAGTTGTCCTCGGAAAGGCGTAAATTGATGAATTTGGCGCGGCGGGAAAGACTTTCGATCCGCTGGCCTCGGATGCGCTTCTTGAATATCCCGGGAGAGAGCCCGACAAGGCTGCGCGACCAGAGCAAGCCGGCGGAGAGAATCATCCTGCCAACCAGCACCGGGCGCAATCCTCTGACAATGGTCTCGACTTCGGGGAGTTCTGGCATGATGCCGGTCTAGCTGATTTGCTCTGAAAGGTATGCCCGGATTCCCATCTGCTTGATTTGGTCGAGTTGGGCTTCGATCCAGTCTATATGATCTTCCTCATCTTTGAGAATACCCTCAAGCATCTCGCGCGTGCCGTTATCGCTGAGTTCAACAGACAAATGTATCGCCTCATTGTAAGCTTTGATCGCCTCTTCCTCGGCAGCCCAGTCATTCTTATGCTGCATCTCGACATCCGATCCAATGTTGATCTTGTTCAGGTTGCTGACAATGGGTTGCCCCTCAAGGAAGAGGATGCGGGCGATATGTTTTTCGGCATGCTTCATTTCACCAATTGCACGCTTCTCGACCACCTCGTGAAGCTTATCATAGCCCCAATTGGCGCACATCTCGGAATGAATGATGTATTGGTTGATGGCGGTCAATTCATCGGCGAGAAGGATGTTAAGCCTTTCGATTATTTTTTCCTTGCCTTTCATGGGTTATCTCCTTATTATTGCTTGGCACATTGGGCTTCCCATTCTGAACGCAGGATGCCCATGATAAATTCATCCTGGTAGCGACCATCCTTGTACCTTGCCTGGCGCAGGCGGCCTTCCAGTATAAAGCCAGCTTTCTCGTAAGCGCGAATGGCGCGCTTGTTTGGCTCGTAGACAACAAGGAAAATCCGATTCAGGTTGAGCGTGCCGAAACCATGCTGCACCAGCAGGCGCATGGTCTCTGTGCCATAACCCTGGTTCCACAACGCCTTATCGCCGATGACGATGCCCACCTCAGCGGAGCGGTTCTTCCACTCGATGTGGTGGAAGCCGCTATTGCCAATCGTCCGCCAACCCTGCCCGGTCTTCATTTCGATGACCAATGGCTGTTCCTCCGGCGGCAGACCAGCTAGTTTCTCAAACCAGCGCTCTTCTTCTGCACTGGATATGGGCAGCACCATGAAAAGGTGTTCGGTGACCTCCGGGTCGTTCAGCCACTCCACGAAGGCAGGCAAGTCTTCCTTTTCAACGTGGCGCAATCGGATGCGTTCTCCGTAGATCATATATATCTCCCATTCAACATTTCCTTGACTGCCTCCCGTGGAGAAAGACGGTGATCAAAGACTTTAGCCAATACCTCTTCATAATCCAATTCGCGGATGCCGGCGCGGAATCGTGCAGTAAGTGTCTCCTGGATCAATGTCTCCATCTCTGTTTCCAGTCGGGCGCGCTCGCGGTGTGACCATCCTCCGTATTGAAGTAGAAACTCGCGGTGACGTGCGATGGCTGCGGTCAGTTCATCGAATCCTTGTGCATGGATGGCGATCGTGCGCAGGATGGGTGGTATCCATGAGTTTTCAGGGGCGCTGGTCTTGGAATCAATTTTTCCGACCTGCCCGTGATGCAGGAAAGAACGTTGCGCCGGATGGACCATTTCGAGCATCCCGCGCAGGGCACGCTCGGTGACCTCCACACCCGGCAGGTCAGCCTTGTTCAGGACAAGAATATCAGCGATTTCCAATATGCCGGCTTTAATGGCTTGGATATCATCGCCAAAGTTCGGTGCTTCCACCACCAACGTGGTATGCGCCAAGCGGGCAATATCCACCTCCGACTGTCCCGCGCCGACCGTCTCGATGATAATGATCGCGTACCCGGCCGCGTCGAAGACCCGGGTTAGGGCAGCGGTGGTGTGAGCCAACCCCCCCAGTGAACCACGGGTGGCCATCGAGCGGATGAACACCCCTTCATCGCCTGCGAGATCGCGCATCCGTACCCGGTCACCAAGCACCGCGCCGCCGGTGAAGGGGCTGGTCGGGTCCACCGCGAGGATGGCGATGCGTTCACCTGTCTGCCGACGGTAATGTAGCGCCAGTCGGTTGACGAGAGAGGATTTTCCCGTCCCCGGCGAGCCGGTCACGCCAATCAGGTGTGCTTTCCCGCTGTGGGGATAAAGGGCGTCGAGCGCTGCGCGACCTTCGGGTGTATCGTTTTCCACCTCGGTAAGCAGGCGGGAGAGCGCCAGCCGGTCAGAGGTAAGGCGATCAACCAGTTTCATCTCAACCAATCTTACGGCATACCTGTTTTCTTTATCGAGGTCTATTCAGTATGGCGTGAAAATCACGTATGATGATCTCGGTGGACGTGCCGGGTCCATAAATTCCTGCAACACCCATCTTTTTCAAGAGCGGCACGTCTTCATCTGGGATGATACCTCCGAGGAATACTTTAACACCTTCCTGTCCATTGGCCTTTAGTAACTCGAAGACGCGTGGAACAAGCGCCATATGCGCCCCTGAAAGGATGGATAGCCCAATGGCGTCTACATCCTCCTGCAAGGCGGCTTCGGCAATCATCTCAGGAGTTTGACGCAGGCCAGTGTAGATGACTTCCATGCCGGCGTCCCGTAAAGCCCGAGCAATCACCTTTGCGCCGCGGTCATGACCATCCAACCCGGGTTTGGCAACAAGAACACGGATCTTTCGTCTTTCCTCAGCTTTCATTTTTCCTTCGCTCATACCTGCCTCGTCCGAAATAAATCCTCGATTGCATTATACTATGGCTACTTGACCCGGCGTGTGCGAGGATATAAAATCAATTCACGTACTAACTGTTGTGTAAGCTTTGATTCCAGCCGGGTATGCTATACTGGTATTATTAAGGTTTGCCATGCAATCGGAAAATCTGCCTGATCTGCATGCTTTATGGCCTTCGTGGGCAAGTTTCCTGCGCCGACTCAGGCTGGAGAATCTGGCAGCCTGGGCACTCGAAGCCGCCGGACCTTTAGCCGCGCTAAGTGCACAGTTATTGTATATCGGCGAGCCGCTCCTGTGCCCGGCTTTTCCACAAGGCCGGGTTGGTGCGCTGGCACGTTTGCTCGAGGATGATGACGAGACACAAGCCTTTGCTGCCTTCCTGCGAGAGGATGAAAGAGCATGAATTGGGTTAAATTGGGTGGATTAGGTATTGTCTTGTTCAGCACGGTTTTAATTACCGTGCTGGCATTCCTGCGCCGCAAGTCCACCCTGGTATTTCGCGATATCCCGACATTTACCTACCTGCGCAAAGCGATTGGACTTGCAGTTGAAGAAGGCAGCCACCTGCACATTTCACTGGGACGTGGTGGGCTGGCGACGCCGCAGAGCGCGGTGGAGCTAGCTGGGTTGGAAATGCTGCGCGATGTAAATGAACTGACTGCAGATAGCGACCAGCCTCCAGTGGCAACCTCCGGGGATGGCGCGGTTGCACTTCTTTCCCAAAACGCGCTTTCAATTCCCGGAGGAGGCGCACTATCGAGGGGTTACGATCCAACCGCGGCACGCCTGACCGGATTAACCCCCTTCTCCTACGCTGCCGGCGTACTACCGGTGATGCAGGATGAAAACATCTCAGCCAATGTGCTGATGGGAAATCTCGGCGTTGAGGCGGCGTTGTTGACCGATGCCGCCGAACGGAGCGGCACATCCATCCTGGGCGGCAGTGACGATTTATCAGCGCAGGCCATTCTTTATGGCAACGCGCAACACCCATTAATCGGTGAGGAAGTATACGCCGCCGGCGCTTACCTAAAACCGCGGCCATTCCACACCGCCAGCTTAACCGTCCAGGATATCCTGCGCTGGCTGGTCGTGATCAGCATCCTATTGGGCGCTGTACTCAAACTAGCAGGTGTGCTGTGAAACCAATCAGGGTCTTATCAATGGCGATTGCCATTGCCACCGGTTTGATCGTCTTGTTGGGCTACTTTATTGATATCCCTACTCTGGCCTATTTAAACAGCACGATTTTAAACTGGGTCATCATCCTTGCGGCTCTGGCTCTTTTCATTGGACTCTACAACTTGTTAACGGTTCATATCTCCAAGATCCGAACCAAAGAAAAAGGCGGATTGTACAGCATTATATTAATCGTTTCCATGCTGATCACACTTATCTTGGGATTGTGGCTTAAGCCCAATCATGCAGTGCTTGGTGTACTTTTTAATGCCGTGATGGCACCTGTTGAAAAATCCCTGATGGCAATAATGGTAATTACGCTGACGTATGCCAGCTTCCGCCTGTTACGCCGCAGTAATAACATTTTGTCACTTATTTTTATAATAACGGCTTTATTAATCCTGCTTGGCACTGCGCCAATCCCGTTTATTGGATATATTCCGGTTATAGGCGACATAATTCGCCCCTTCATCGCCCAAGTACTCGCCGCGGCCGGGGCACGCGGAATCTTGATCGGTATTGCGCTTGGAGCATTGACTACCGGTTTGCGTGTCCTTTTCGGCGCTGACCAGCCTTATGGGAGCGATCCCTCGGGAGGGGAAAAATAATGGCCGATCTTCGCTGCCCTATGTGTGGGAAACCAAACTCGGATGAATTGGAGAAATGCGCGTTCTGCGGGGCGCGGTTGAAACCACTACTGGCTTCCTCACCTGATAACCGCCCACCGATCCTTCTTTCGGGAGAACCTGCACCACCAAAGGTGGCTTCTCACCCGAGAGGCACCGCACCATTCAGCGATTCGGCTTCAATCCGCTCCGATGAGGTGCCCACCCGCAAGACGGTTGAGGCTAATCCCGAGGCGGAACAATCCTTGCCTGACTGGTTGCGCGAGCTACGTGATCAACCGAGCTATACACCCTCACCAACTGAGCCAGGCGATCCATTTGTGGGCGACGGCTGGCCGGTACCCTTCGAAATGGAATCGCCGGCTCAGGCTATAGAAGAGAAATTACCCGATTGGCAGGCCAATCGTGATACTGATAAATATAAAGAGGAGAAAGGCCAAGGTTGGTTGGCGGATCAAACCGAACAACCTGCGGTTATGATGGGACAAGCCGAGTCGCAAGAGGCAAGCATCCCATTGGAAGAGGCGGAGTGGTTGGTGCGGTTGAACCAGGAACAAAAAGAGAGAGCCACCCAATCAGCAAGTAGCCCACCACCCTTCTCGCCTGAATCGATGCCGGAAGTTTCGAGTTTGTTGAAAGGTCTGCCTGATTGGCAATCGACCCTAAAAAGCGAGCCTGCGTCTGCCAAGCCTGCCCTCACCGAGGATACTTCTGAGAAGGCAAAACCCCCGGAAGAGACATTGGGGTTAGCGGAACAGATTCAACCTGAGCGGGAACAGGAACCAATCGAAGCACCTGTACCGCCTCCCACCCCTGCCGAGGAACTTCCTGAATGGTTGATCAGACTGCAAGCTGGATCCAAAGCACCTACGCGCGAACTACCGCACATTGATGTGCCTTTTGAGGAATCTCCAGATTGGCTGGCGAAGCTTCAAGCAAGCGCCTTCACCGAAGTGAAGAAACCACCCGTTACAGAAATTGCCATCGAACCACCATTTGCTGAGAAGGAACCTCTGATCGCTCCTCCCGAGATCGTTGGCCCCCCTAGTGGTGAGGAAAAACCGAGTCCGGTGCCCACGCAAGCAGAGGGTATGCCTGATCGGCTTGCGAGGGTGCCACCCATCGTCGCAGAAGAAACAGTGGTGCAAGCCACATCGATCCCCATCCCAGAATTCGTTCCTCCTCTCAGCGAGGAGCCCGACCAGTGGATAAAGGTTGATACCGAGACGGTAACCGGTGACGAAAGACTGCCCACCCCTGCAATCTCAACCCCGCAGGAAGGCGGCACATTTGGGAAGGCTGAAACACCATTACCCGATTGGCTTGCCGAGTTTGGTGAAGCCGCCACCGCTTCTGTTCCCGAGGAAAGTACTGCACTGGCGGGTATGCCTGAAGCGAATCTACTCCGTGAGACACCAGATTGGTTGCCCGCCCTGAAACCCGAGGAGGGTGAGAAGAAAACCTCTGTCGAATCATCCGAAGGGGCAAGGATCGCACCGGTAGAGTTGCCCTCCTGGGTGCAGGCTTTGCGCCCGGTGGAGGCTGTCCTAGCCGAAGGGAAAGCTGGAGAGAAGGAAACGAAGGAGGAATCTCCCATCGGAGGGCCGCTCTCGGGTCTCAGTGGTGTTCTACCCCTCATTCCTGGACAGGGACCGCTGCGCATTCCGAAAAGTAAAACCGGCAAGCTGACTGTGACGGAAGGACAGCAACTCCAAAAGGAGAGACTCGAGCGTCTGATTGCTGCAGAAAGGCAACCCCGACCTTTGACAGGTCAGGCGCGTTCGTCCTCGGAGCGCCTCTCGCGCCAGGTCATTGGATTGTTGCTGATCCTGGCGGTTGGCCTGTCACTCGCCGCTGGTAATCATATCGCACCAGCAGCCGTTTATCCATCCGAGTTAAGTCCAACACGTGAATTAATCAGCGGATTGCCAGCGAACCCACCGGTACTTCTTGTCTTCGATTACGAACCGGCACTCTCCAGCGAACTGGAGGCTGCTGCTTCACCGGTGGTCGAACATTTGCTTTTCAAAGGACCTCGGCTGGCGATCCTATCCACCTCGCTGACCGGCTCGATCCTGGCTACTAATTTCATGAAAAACACCACACCTTTGGCGGAATACGTCAACCTCGGTTATCTGGCCGGAGGACCAGCCGGAGTGCGCGGGTTTATCGAAAATCCAGCCTCAGCTGCCGCGATGACAATCGAAGGTGTCCCTGCATGGCAGACGCCTATACTCCGCGGCATCCAAAAAATAAGTGATTTTGCCACAATCATCATCCTGACCGATGCGGCTGACGATGCTCGAGCTTGGGTCGAGCAAGCTCATCCCTATCTGGCTGATATACCAATGATCATGGTCGTCTCGGCGCAAGCTGAACCGATGGTCCGACCCTATTACGATTCCGGACAAGTAAAAGGTCTGGTGATCGGGCTGGTGGGTGGTAAAGCTTATGAGCAAGCCAATGAGCAAGCCTTCCAGGGAACGGGGATGGCCCCACGTTATTGGGATGCATTTAGCGTTGGAATCCTATTGGTAGAGGTGTTTATTGTGGTTGGGGGCGTGTGGGGGATCATGGCAACACGGCGCTCCCGCCCAGACAAAGTAAAGGAAGGGGCGTAGCGATGGCCTTGAACCTGGATTTCGTCACGTCCATCGTCAGTTTCTTCTTTACGTTATTAATATTTAGTTATATCGTCGGTGACAATCCTTTTTTCCGGGTAGCGCTATATGCTTTTATTGGTATTTCAGCTGGCTACGCAGCATCGGTAGCGTGGCATCAAGTGTTACAGCCAAAGCTCTTCCAGCCCCTATTACATGGCAGTCCATTAGAGCGCGCCCTGGTTCTCGTTCCACTTCTTTTTGGGGTATTACTATTAATGAAACTCTCCCCGATGACCACGCGACTGGGCGATCCGGGGCTTGCCTTCATGGTTGGCGCCGCTGCTGCGGTGGCGGTGGGTGGCGCCGTGTTGGGTACACTCCTTCCGCAGGCACAGGCTACGGTCAACCTCTTTGATCCAACGGCGGGAGGAGCTGTTCCCGAACGCATCTTCGAGGGTAGCATCATTTTGATCGGAACACTAACCACTCTTATTTACTTCCACTTTAGCATGAAAGCCACTGAAAATAAAGCCATACGCAACTTTCCGGTCAATATCTTCCGCATGATCGGGCAGATTTTCATCGCGATCACCTTTGGTGTTCTATTTGCAGGGGTTTTTGCCGCCTCCATGACCGCGTTGATCGAGCGGTTGAATTTCTTGTGGGGTTTCATCGCGTCCTTTTTCTAAACTCTTATGCCCACTCCGCCGATTGCCGCAGACTCCCTCCTAGCCATTGATGTTGGCGGCGCAACAACGCGTGCCGTACTTTTTGACGTGGTGGAAGGTTATTACCGTTTCGTTGCCAAAGGCCAGGCAGCGAGTACTCTCACCGGTCCAGATACGAGTATCGGCGAAGGTGTACGCCAGGCTATTTCCAACCTGGGTTTGATCACCGGTCGGACTTTTTTGGATGCCGACCAGAAATTGGTCATCCCCTCGCTGGGGAGTAGTGGTGTTGATACATTTGCAGCGACCATTTCAGCCGGCCCGGCGATCAAGACGGTGATTGTCGGCCTGCGCGCGGATGTCTCCTTCGAAAGCGCACAGAGGCTGGCGCGTACGATCTACACACGGGTGGTTGAGAATATCAGCACGAATGAACGGAGCAAGCCAGTGGAGCAAATTGACAGCATCCTGCGCCTGCGACCCGACCTCATCATTGTAGCAGGAGGCACCGACGGTGGGGCAAAACGCTCAATGATGCATATTCTTGATACCATTGGCCTGGCTTGCCACCTCCTGCCCGTGGAAATGCGTCCCGCCTTGTTGTACGCCGGCAATCAATCCCTTACTCCTGAAGTCAACACCTTTATCGGTCCTGTCACCTCTTCCCTGAGGATCAGTTCGAACCTGCACCCGACTCTCGAAACCGAGGACCTGCTTCCTGCCCAGCATTCACTGGCTGGTCTTTTTGCACGCATCCGCATGAACCAGTTCAAGGGTGTTGAAGAGCTCAACGGCTGGGCTGGCGGCAATCTCTTGCCAACGGCTTTTGCCCACGGCCGTATTTTCCGTTTCCTTGGCCAGGTTAATGATTCGTTCAAAGGGATTCTGGGAATCGACATCGGTGCCTCGGCGACAACCATAGCAGCATCCTTCGGCAGCGAGTTGACATTGGGCGTCTATCCACAGCTTGGTCTTGGCGAAGGGCTCGCCAGCCTGTTGGAATATACCTCGGTTGATGATATCCTCCGGTGGTTGCCGCTCGATATCCCTGGTGCTGCCGTCCAGGATTACCTGCATCAAAAATCGCTCTACCCCGTCTCAATTCCAGCCACATCTGAAGACCTTGCACTCGAACAGGCACTTGCCCGCCAAGTTCTTCTGCTCGCATTAAAGGAAGCTGGCAAAGACTTTTCTCGGCGCGCCCAACGGCTTGCACCCGACCTGACACCCCTTTTTGAACCCATTCTGGCGAGTGGCAGCGTTATCACCAACGCCCCCACGCGCGGTCAGATGCTGATGATCCTGCTGGATGCAATCCAGCCGGTCGGTGTCACAACCTTGATCCTGGATCAAAACAACCTGCTGCCGGCGCTGGGTGCGGCTGCCAACTTGAACGCTATTCTGCCAATCCAGGTGCTCGAATCAGGTGCTTTCCTCGGGCTGGCAACTGTCGTTGCGCCCATATCCTCTGCCCGTCCCGGGACACCCATCCTGCAAGCCCAAGTTGTTTATAAGGATGGCAACAAGAGTTGGCTGGAAGTGAAGCAGGGCTCATTGGAGATCATACCCTTCCCCTTTGGCCAAACAGTTCGCTTGGATCTCCAACCGCTCCATCGAACCGATGTTGGTTTTGGCCCCGGTCACAATGGCAGCGTGACCATCGGTGGAACAGCTCTGGGTTTGGTCATTGACGGACGAGGACGTCCTCTCAGGCTCCCGGAGGACAAATCCCTGCGGCGTGAACAACTCAACAAATGGCTATGGACGGTGGGAGGATAGCCATGTCAGTTCCCATAACCCGGCTCCTACCCCTCATCACCCTGCGCCGTGAGCGGATATTACCCGTTGCGGGTCGGGTGGTTGCCCAGCTTGACCAGAAAGTAACTGCAATGGATATCATTGCGGAAGCCAATTTTGGACATGCGCACATCATGTTGGATGTAGCTGGCAAGCTGGGAATCCCGGCAGAGATCGCCGATTCCCTGATACAAGTGCGGATTGGAGACCATATCGAGGAGGGGCAAATAATTGCCTCTCACCGTGGTTTATTCACCCGGAATATCCGCGCACCGCGAGGAGGCCGCGTTGAGGTGGCAAGCAATGGACGCATCCTGCTGGATATCAGTGAAGGTGTGTACGAACTGCATGCCGGGATGCCGGGAATTATCACTCGCGTAATCCAAAACCGCGGCACAGAGATAACGATGACCGGAACCCTCATCGAAGGGGTGTGGGGAAATGGCCGCATGGATATCGGGTTGCTGTTATCCCCTACTCCCACTTCCGGTAGTTCCCTGACCGTTAACCAGTTGGATGTTAGTTTACGCAGCGCGGTGGTTCTATGCGGTACTTGCCAGGAAGCAGCGGTACTGCTGGCAGCGAATGACCTCCCGGTACGCGGAATGATACTCGGTGGCATATCCTCTGCGCTTCTACCGATTGCCCGTCAGGTCAAATATCCAATAGTTGTTTTGGATGGTCTAGATGCACGGGCGATGAATGCTGCAGCTTTTCGACTTCTGACAGCCAATGTTAAGAACGAGGTGACTGTGAACGCACAACCGTTTGATCGTTACCTCGGCTCTCGTCCCGAGATTTTCATTCCACATTCCGTTTCTGAACCGCCCCCGCCGCCTCCAAGCATTGGAACTTTAACCCCGGGTCAGCAGGTACGTCTATTGCGAGCTCCTTATGCCGGGCTGGTCGGCGTGCTGGGAACGCTTTTACCTGGTCTGACGGTCATGCCCAATGGCCTGAGACAGCCTGGTGCCGAGGTACGTTTGGAAGGCGGAGGACAGGTTGTAGTTCCCTTGGCAAACCTGGAAGTGCTGGGATGATAAAACCCAAGTGATAATTAAGGAGGAAGCCATGTCCCTAGATGAAAGTAACACATTCACTCCGTTTGATGAACCACCCTCATCCGCCAATAAGGAAAACAACAACCGCACCTTTATGATCGTGGCTGGCGTACTGGCAGGCATTGTGCTCATTTCCATCGCCTGCATGGCAGTTTATGCATTGGTCATCCTGCCAAGGCAGAAGGCAGCCACTGCTGCGCAGGAGGCAACAATCCAGGCGCAGAACGCGCAGGTTGCCCAGGCGATGACCCAGACGGCAAATGCGGCTCTCTGGACCCCCACCGCAACCCCCAGCGCAGTGCCCACCGCGACCCGAACCCTTGCCCCCACTCTCATTGCAACTCCGGTAGCGACCCAGGCAACCGCCGTTCTCTCCACAGCGACCGAGACGGTTAATCCCACGACCCAATTCAATCTCCTGTTGACACAGTCAGCGGATCTCAACAAGACAGCAACTGGAGTTGCTTTGGCCACAGCCACATCTCTGGCGCAAACCGGCTTTGTGGATGAATTTGGCTTGCCGGGTTTGGCTATCATGGCGGTTGTGCTCATGGTGGTGATTCTCCTTGCCCGAAAGTTGCGTTCAAAACCAGCAGGTTTGGATATCTGACTAATGGCGGTTTTTCCAAACTTTCATGGGAAAACCCGTGTAAGATGACTCGTTCAATGTGATTTCCCACTGTATCATATAGTTCTTTTGGAATCTGTCCCCATCCCTACCCCTCCCCAGCCATCCAAGTGAGGATGGAAACCCAATCATCCGTCAATCTAAAAAGACTCATCACGGAGGGAGTTCGGGATGGGTCTTTTTTATTATTTATTTTCCTGCCGCCTTTGAACCAGAGCCACCCCAACGAAAACCACCACCATCCCCACCCACTGCCAGAGTGAGAGCTTTTCACCAAGCAGGTACCATGCCATCAATGCCGTCCATAGCGGAGAGAGGTTGAGCATCACATTCATCTCGAAGGCGGTCAGCACTTGCAAGGCATGGTTATAGAGGATGTAGCCCAAGGCGGTGTTAACCGCGGCAAGCCAGAAGACCAAGAGCCCGTTGCTGAGAGAAATATGGGGTAGACCCTCACACAGCATGGCGATGATGAGCAGGAGTCCGCCTCCGATTGCCAGCGGGAGAGCCGTCAACGTGAGGGTGTCCACCTTTTGAGCGCGTGCCACATCCCTTCCCAGCACACCAAATAAGGTGAAGGAGAGCAACCCGATGCAGAGGATGGCCATTCCCAACGGCTCGCCAGGTTTAAGTCCGACTAAAAAGAAGAGGACCATCCCCCCAGGGTTACCAGGATGCCGATGGTTTGCAACCAGGTGGGGATTTCCTTCAGCCAGAGGATGCCACCGAAGAGGACAAGAAGGGTGATGATGCTCATCATGAATGAGACAGTGGTGGCTGGCAGGTACTTCAACGCCCAGAACATGGCGCCGTTGCCAATGGTGTACGCACTTACGCCTATCAACAGTAAGCGTTGCCATGTTGAGTGCGAAAGGATGCTGAGCCTGCCTCTGCGCAGCATGAAGGGCAGCAATACCAGAAAGCCGATGAAATATCTCAGCCCGCCTATGGTCAGCGGGCCGAGGTCTTTGAGCAGCAATTTGACAAAGATAAAGGAGGAAGCCCAGATGATATTGACGAGAAGGGCTTCGAGAATAGCAATGGTGAAGGAGGGCTTTTTCATGTCACGCTGGTGGCGATCTTCTCTCCATAATCCAGCAGCGCTTTGACCATTTCCACGCTGCGACCTTCAGCGTAGACGCGCAGCACGGGCTCAGTGCCAGAGGGGCGAATGAGCAGCCAGGAATCATCAGCCAGGATGTATTTGATCCCATCCATGCTGCCCACTTCGACGACCTTCTTCCCGCCGATCTCAGCCGGAGCCTGCTTCGTCAGGTAATTGGTCATCTCAGCCTTGGCTACCGGGTGGCTCAGGCGCAGGTCGGTGCGTTCGTAGAATGCCGGACCGACCTCCGCGAGGAGCTCCTCGACCAGTTTGTGCAGTGGCTTGCGCGCCGCGGCAATCATCTCGACCAGCAGCAAACCCATGATTGGGCCATCACCTTCAGGGATATGTCCCTTGAAGGAGATGCCGCCCGATTCCTCGCCACCAATCAGCACATCTTCGGCCAGCATGTGGTCGGCAATATGATTGAAGCCGACCGGTGTCTCGTGGAGAGTGAGTGCATACCGCTTGCAAAGGCGATCAATCATGCGCGTGGTGGAGACGGTGCGCACAACCGCGCCGCTCCAGCCTCGGGTTTCGACCAGGTAGCGCAGGGCAAGAGCCATGATCTTGTGCGGATCCACGAATGCGCCGCGCCCATCCATTGCGCCGATGCGGTCTGCGTCGCCATCGGTGGCGAGACCGAAATCACCCATGCCGGTGCTTACCGCGCCAGCGAGCGGCGTCAGATAACGCGCGATCGGCTCTGGGTGGACGCCACCAAAACCGGGATTCATCTCGCCCCGGATCTCACTGATCTCACAGCCGGTTCCATGCAGGAAGGCTTTGATAACGCCACGCCCTGAGCCGTACATCGAGTCCACTACAAAACGCTGCGGGTTTTCAGCAATGACCTCGCAGTGAATCAACTTGTAGAGGTGCTCGAAGTAGGCTGTCAGCGGGTTGAAACGCTCGATCAGTCCGGCCGCACGCGCCAGGTCGAAATCCATCAGGTTTGGACCACGAGCGCGCTCTTCATTGTCATTGATGTAGACTTCCACCCGGCGGCATTGTTCGGGGAGCGCCGAACCGCCATAAGCTGACTTGAGCTTCACGCCGTTATAACGGGGAGCATTATGAGAGGCGGTAATCATCACGCCAGCGATTGCATTGAAATGCCGCACTGCAAATGAGATGGCTGGGGTCGGGGCGTCGGATTGGGAAAGAAATACTTTAAAACCGTTAGCCGCCAGGACGCGCGCCACTTCCCCCGCGTAACGGTCCGAGAGGAAGCGTGTGTCGAATCCGACCACCATCTTGTGAGGGTCGGGCTTCCACTGACCGTTGCCGCTCTTATCCCAATAATCGGAGGCGACCGCATCAGCGATTGCCTGGGTCAGTAATCGAAGGTTATTGAAGGTGAAGGTATCCGATATGACGGCTCGCCAGCCATCGGTACCAAAGTGAATGGGCATGGAAGTAACTCCTATTGTCATTGAGGTGGGGTGCATCTTGATCCCTGGTCACGCCCGGGACAGGAATACACCTCACTTTTTTATGGTGTTGCAGTCGGCTGCCAATTGGGGATTGGTGTGGCAAATACCAGCACCATTTGCATTACCCACCCCACGGTGCCATCCGATGTGCGGATATGCACCCATACCACACCGTTATATGTTTGCACCTCGGGAAGCACTTCGACGAGGTAATCGTTCATGAGTGACTTGAGGACCACACCCTCCGGTCCGGGTTGCGAACGGACATTGGCACCACCACCCTCAACGGAGAAGATGCGCGCGTAAACCGGCGTTGGTTGGGGTGTGATCGTACGGGTTGGTGTGACAGAGGGAGGAATACGCAGTGTTGGTGTAAGTGTTGGTTGGGTTGGCGACGGGGTAATAGTATTAATGGTTTTTATGGAGGTTGCAGTTCGTTGCGGGACGGGAGTTATCGTGAAAGCCACGGTGGGTGTAAAAGTTGGAGGTGGCGATGGGAGGGGTGCTTTTCGAGGGATGGCTGGGATGTATTTCCCGATGCCGGATAAACCGAGGGAAACGATGATGGTTAATAGAAGGGTCAAGATAGCCAGAGCGTAACCTGTTGACGACGCTGGGTGAAAATGCAGGAAGGTCAGCGTGAGGATGCCCAGGAAGGTCGCCAATGCCAGGTGAGTGAGAAACACCAGCAACCCACTCGGCCAGACATCGGGCAGTCCGCAACCCAGGCCGAAGGCAGCCGCGCTCAACGGCAGAAACAGCGCGTAACTCAGCATCACGCTGGGCAGGATGGGTTTTTCTTCCGAGCGGACAAAGGAGATGACCAGCAGCACCGCGCCCAACATGAGAACGACCAGATTCGGCCACCAGAAATGGGAGTTGATGTGTGCCTGCTCCAGAGGCAGCGGCAGCCAGATACGCGATGCCAATCCAGCCAGCAGGCCACCGGTGAAAACCATTGCACTGCCGATGATCAGCCCGCCCAGTGTTTGTAAATAGAAACGCCCTGAACCGGTGATGCTCGCCAGGGTCAGGCCAACCCAGGGTGTCATCAGCGGCGATATGAGAGCGCCGAGGAGCAAAATACTTTGGGCACCGAGAATGTAACCGGCACCTAACACCGCGCCGCACAACAGGGAAAATATGAAGAACTCGAGAGAAGGGAAGGCACGCCGCGCCAAATTTTCCAGCATAACGGCACGTTCGTCCTCGCCTGGCGCGATAAGATATCGCCTACGTCTGCGTCTCAGCGGAGGCAGTTGGATGGGTTCCTGGATAGGTTCTGGCGCGGGTTGTTGCGGAGTGGGATTCTCGTCTGTCAGGCTCATTTGCGTAAACTCGCCACGATGCGCAAAGGTTTCTCCAACAACTCGAAAGCAGAAAAGATATCCGGCGTTACAAGGTCGGCAGCCATCAGGCTTTCGACTGCGACGCCTTCCTGAGACATTACACAAATGCCCAGGGCAGCGGCTGAAAGCATACCGGCATCGTTGGCACCCTGTCCGATGGCGACCACCGTCTCCGCGCCCAAGTTCCGAACGTAATCGGCTTTCTTCACCGCCTCATTTCCGGGTCCGATGCAGACCGCGGTCAGATTGAGCTGCCTGTCAATAATGGCCTGTTTTCCATGCGTATCGGCGGTAAGCAAGTGGATCGCCAGCCGGTCGCGAAGGGTGGAAATCTTCTTAACCAACCCGTCCAGAAGTTGACCGTCCACAGCCAATGTGCCATTCACATCGGTAACGAGATGCTGAAGTTGAATATTGCCGCTTCCGGGGATGTTCAACTCAATCATGAGGTCTATTATACAGCTTTTATGGTATCATCTCCTCATTCCTTTCCAGGCCAATATCATGGAAGAAAACATGATTACCATTATCGAAGGGCCGCCTCCTGTTTTCGAACTGGCTCGGGATGGGTGGGCATTGGGATTAGGCGAGGGTCCCTCCTTTGGCTTGACCGTCCTAACCCGCTTGCGAACTTTTAATGGGCAGGAACTGGTTGAGCGTTGCTACCGCGCCTGGCATAATAAATCGGCCATTCAATTGCATTTCCGAAACAAGATGGGAATGGAAGAACGCGCCCCGATCCATGCAGTGCGCTCAGTGGAGACGCCAGAAGGTCAGATGTTACTTCTTTGGATTAACCTGGATCGGGAGAAAATCCGCTTTGAATCGGATCCTGACGATGAGAATGCCCGGGATGATAGTTAAAGCCTAAAAATAGGGGGACCTGGTTTAAAGTGAGGAATGCCTATGGTCGAGGTACGGTCTGAACTAAAGAAGGGCGTCCTGACATTGACGATCGACCGGCCGCCCGTCAACGCGCTGGACCTGGCGACGGTCAGTGCGCTGCAGACAGCCTTCAAGAATGCTGCCCGCGACGAGGAAATCCGCTGCGTCATCCTGACCGGGGCGGGTACAACCTTTTGTGCCGGTCACGATGTGAATGAGATGAGGATGGCGCGCGCCAGCGAAACCTCCTACCGCGCGCATCTTCTGGCTACCTACAACCCGCTCATCCTGCAATTCCGCCAGATCGAGAAACCGGTCATGGCCGCGGTCAACGGTCCAGCGGCGGGTGCAGGGCTTGGATTAGCTCTGGCTTGCGACCTGCGACTTGCCAGCGACACAGCCCGTTTCTCGGTCGGCTTTGCCGGTATCGGTCTGACACTCGATTCGGGCGTTTCCTTGCTGTTGCCGGCGCTTATCGGGTTGGGACGTGCCAGTGAGTTTTGCTTGAGCAATGAAACCATCACCGCGGAACAAGCTTTGACCTGGGGGCTGGTCAGCCGCCTCGTTCCAGCAGCGGAATTGTTGGCCATATCTGAAGAGTTGGCAATCTCCCTGGCCGCTGGTCCGACGGGTGCATTCGGGCTGAGCAAACGCGCCCTTAATCGCGCCGTGTTACCCAACCTGGAAGCAGCACTGGATTACGAAGCGCACCTGCAGCAAATCGCCAGCCAGGGAGGAGAGCATTGCGAAGGCGTGACGGCTTTCCTGGAGAAACGCACACCGCGATTTTGATCTTCGAAGAAACAGGAAGGGACGCAAGTTTTTATAAGTCTTTGTGTTTCTTCGTGCCCGTAGGTGGAATGCCCCATGCAATACGAACCTGTCATTGGTCTCGAAGTTCATGCCGAGCTGGAAACATGCTCCAAAATGTTCTGCGCCTGCCCGGTGGTGGATAGTACCCAGGCTGAGCCCAACAGCGCGGTTTGCCCGGTATGCGCGGGAATGCCCGGCACGCTGCCGGTGCTAAACCAGAAAGCGATCGAATATGGCTTGCGCGTGGCTCTGGCTCTTGGTTGCAATGTATTGCCGGTCAGTGTTTTCGCCCGCAAGAATTACTTCTACCCCGACCTGCCCAAAGGATATCAGATTTCCCAATACGAGCAACCGCTGGCGCGGGATGGGCAGGTAACGATTCTGACTCTGGAGGGGGAGAAGATCATCCGCGTCCGTCGTGTCCACTTTGAAGAGGATGCCGGCAAGCTGACCCATGTTGCCTCTGGACCATCCAAGGGGTATACGCTTGTAGATTTGAATCGGGCGGGGGTGCCATTACTGGAGATAGTGACTGAGCCAGATTTCCGCTCCGCCAATGAAGTTCGCGTCTACGCTGAAACGCTGCGCGCCATCCTGCGCACCCTGGGCGTCAACTCTGGCGACATGCAAAAGGGTGTGCTGCGCATCGAACCGAACATCTCGTTGCGACCGGTCGGGGAAACAACAATGGGAACCCGTGTGGAGATCAAGAACCTGAACAGCTTCCGTGCCCTGGAACGCTCGGTGGCTTTTGAGATCCAACGCCAGGCAGAGCTGCTCGATGCAGGTGGAGTTGTGAAACAGGTGACCCTGGGCTGGGACGATGTGAAGGAAATGACTTTCATCCAGCGTGTGAAGGAGGAGGAGGATGACTACCGTTATTTCCCTGAGCCAGACCTGCCCCCACTTGTCCTCGATTCCGGCCAGGTGGAACAAATCCGCGCTTGCCTGCCCGAGCTGCCAAATACCCGTATGCGGCGCTTCCAACAGCAATATGGTCTGAGCCAGTACAACGCACAACTACTCACAGAAGAAAGAGCCATCGCCGATTACTTTGAGCAAGCTGTGGCCGCAGAGCAATCGGTTTCGGCTCAAGTCATCGCCAACTGGATCGTAGGGGAGTTGTTCGGACTGATGAACCAGAAAGGTGTAACAGTAGACCGAGTCCAGGTTCAACCCGCAGCGCTGGCTGGATTGGTAAAACTCATCAGCGGGGGGGAGATTAACCATGATGTTGCACGAAGAGTCCTGGAGGAGATGTTCATGGGGGGTGAAAGGGCAGAGGAGATCGTTAGAAAACACGGCTTGAAGCAAATATCGGACGGGGAGTTCATCGCCAGCCTTGTTTCGCAGGTGTTGGCAAACAATCCGAAGGAGGTCGCCGTTTATCGCGGCGGCAAGGCTGGCATCGCTAATTTCCTTTTCGGGCAGGTAATGAGGAAGGCAGCAGGTAAAGCCAACCCTTCAGTTGTGCGCTCTGAGCTGGAAAGGCAGTTGGCTGAATTCAAAACGCCTGAAATTTCATAAACTGCGGGCGCTTGCCTTATTGTGACAAATATCACGAACAACATCATTGCGCTATGTGGTGTTTGTCACCTTGACGGAACCTGCTTTATCGTGTAACTTTAATAAATATAAGAGGAACCCGAAGACTGAGTCTGCCATATGGAAGTCCAATCTACCATAGAAATCAGAAATGCGGGCACCATACCGGAATGCCCGCATATCGTTTAATCCTCTTCGCATCTATAAACTGAGACTGATGGGGGGTGTGTAGGCATGGCTAACCACACCCTCCCCCAGAATTATGTGATGAAATTCAACAGGAGATGATCAAAATGACCCCAACAGTCAATGAATTTGAAATGGCGCAACGCCAGTTTGACGGCGTCGCAAAGCTACTAAATCTCGACCCACAGATCGCTGAAGTGCTGCGCTGGCCAATGCGTGAGTTCACCTTCCGCATCCCAGTGCGCATGGATGACGGCAATCTGCGCGTCTTCCAGGGCTTCCGCGTCCAACACAACGACGCGCGCGGCCCGAACAAAGGTGGCATCCGTTTCCACCCCGCCGAGACACTGGATACTGTGCGCGCCCTGGCTACATGGATGACCTGGAAGTGTGCCGTGGCGGACATCCCGCTGGGTGGAGGCAAGGGAGGCGTAATCGTGGACCCTGCGACGCTCTCAACCACCGAAAAGGAACGTTTATGCCGAGGTTGGGTGCAGAATATGTGGAAGAATATCGGCCCGCGCAATGATGTCCCTGCGCCGGATGTTGGTACAACACCCCAGATGATGGGTTGGATGATGGACGAGTACTCCAAACTCTCGGGAGAGTTCACGCCAGGTGTCATCACCGGTAAACCGCTGGGAAGTGGCGGATCTCTCGGGCGTACCGAAGCCACTGGGTTCGGAGTCATCTACACGGTACGCGAGGCGATGAAGCACCTCAAGATGGATCCAAAGAAGTGCGTGGCCGCTATGCAGGGATTCGGCAATGTGACCCAGTATGCTTCCATCGGCTTCATCGAAATACTGGGTGGCAAGGTTGTTTGCGTCTCCTGCTGGGATCACGGCGATAGATGTCCTTATACCTATAGTAAAGAGGGTGGAATTGACCCGCACTTCCTGATGAGCATCACAGATCAGTATGGAACGATTGACAAAGGAAAGGCCATCGAGGCTGGTTATAAAGTAGAGGATGGCGAAGCCTGGATCAGCAAGGAAGCTGATCTATTGATGCCGGGTGCCCTAAGCGGGCAGATCAACGCCGATAATGTCAAAAAGATCTCCAAGCGCGTCAAGCTTGTGGCGGAAGGTGCAAATGGTCCGACCACGCCCGAAGCAGATGAATATTTCAAGAAGAACGGCATCTTTGATATCCCCGACTTCTTATGTAACGCTGGGGGTGTAACCTGCTCGTATTTCGAGAGCGTCCAGAACGATATGAACTTCTATTGGACGAAGAAGGAAGTATTAGAAAAACTGGATAACCGGATGACCTCAGCATTTCAAGCGGTATTGGAAATGTCTGAGAATGAAAAGGTCTACATGCGCGATGCAGCTTACATGGTCGCCATCGGACGCGTGGTGGAGGCTATGGAACTGCGCGGCTGGATCTAACCCGAGTAAAGGAGCAGTAAACCAAAACCCGTTTTCCTGAGGAAAACGGGTTTATTAATTAATCCGGAGCCAGGTAGCCGATTGCCTGACCATTTTCATCGTCCATGACCAAGGCAAGATGGTGAGCAGGGCGATAGGCAGCGACATCAATCACGCGCACGCAAGCAGCCAGGTTATCGTTGACTTCCACCCAATCGCGAAGACAATTGGGCGTATTATAAAAGAATTCCCGATTGAAGATGGTGTCTTTGTCATCCAATGGGATGGCGACCGGGTAGATCTGTGCTTCCATCAAATCCAGAAAGAAGTGAGTGCCAAGCGAGGGCTCCGGTGCAGGGCCAACTTCTTTACCAGCCAGCTCCACCAGCGCGCCAGCATTGCAGATATCAGCATAGCTAACATATACACCCAGGTCTGTATTAGTGGTTCCCCACCGACCCGGGCCAACACAGATAAACGACTTTTTCTCAAGCGTAGAGTTTAATCGGGAGATGATTTGGGAGAGGCTGTTGCGCGCGGTTACAGAAGGAAGGGCGAAGTACATCTCTGCCGGTACGAAGATAATGTGACGGATTTTTGGCAGGTAGCCCTGAGGAACGATGAAATGTGATAAAAAAACAAGATCTTCTCTGGCAAGGTTTTCAGGTAAACGTTGGACGGCTTGTGAAGCCTTCAGGCTACTCTGAGGACGACATTGGAGGAGGGAGATCTTTATCTCTGGTTGAACAGCAGCTGAATCCGCGACATGAGTGGTAAATTCTATGTCTACATCAGAGAGGCAGTGTTTTTTTAGCAAATGCAGCATTCTGGATAGCAAAGTTGGAAAAGAGGTGCGCGCAAGCAAGTGGTCATAAGTGATTGCGAGCTTAGGAATGTCAGCCTCCATCACCCGGCCGCGAGGTGCGCTAAAATAACCATCCTGCTCTATCTGAGCCAGGAAACGCAAAGGTGGGTAGCGGGAGTTGAGTACCTGGCGGATGGGCAAGGTTAAAAAGGTGTTTTCTTCCAAGTCAATCACATCCACAAATTGTTGGGAGTAGTAACGAATTGCCTCGGGGGAATCGTCAGGCTGGAGGGCCGGGTGGCTGAGAGCAACCAGGCGCGGGTAATCGTTCCCAACGCGTTCAACAGCACGCGTGCCCAAACCCCAGACCAAGCGGGCAAAACCGTCTTCCCGGCGGATTTGTGGCACCCAGCGATAGATATTGCGACTGAAGGCCACACCAGCACAAAACGGGAAATAGTAACGGCCCCAGCGTTCACCCTGCACGACCTGGATGAGGATGGACATCCGCTCGTCGTAGTCCTGCAAACCCTTACTGCGCCGATAAAGCAGAGCTTCAGGTTTGAATGTACTGGCGTATGTGCGTGCGATGGCATTCACCACCGCACGAAGATTTTCTTCGGATGTGCTTTGGTTGGGGCAGAAATTGCTGTCGTATTTCCCGGCGAAGGATGTGCCAAAGTTATCTTCCAATTGACTGGATGAGCGCACAATCAGAGGGTGAGGACCGATCCGATCCAGGATGGTCTTTAACTCCACCGACACTTCGGGAGGAAATTCTCCAGCCTGGAATTCTTTACATATTTTGGGGTACTCGTCGCGGATTTGGCTTTCTGGTTTGTATTTCTGGTCGTTCCAGTGCATCAGGCCATTCATGGCCATGAATATATACATCAGGTCTGAGCCGAGATAGTATGACTCTGGGATATAGATGCAGGCTTTGAGTTCCGCATCGGCAAGCTCCTTCAGGATGCGGGCTGCCAGCAACATTCCCGCTGATTTGCCTCCAATTCGGCCGAAACCTATCCTATGCTGATAAATATCCGCCAGGTCTGCAACAGTGAACCAACGTTTGGCAATGTTGATATAAGCTAATTGGTCACTGATAATGCGGCGGATGAGCGTGACTTTTAATTCAGTAAGATGATGTTCCAGAGCAATCCGTTCACTACGAGGCGCACTTTCAATGCTTAAGGCATGTTCGAGCAACCGGGATTCTGGAATAAGCTCCAGATTGAATGATTCTGGCAGGGCGAACTTAACACGTCCAGGTTCAGCTTTTTCAGGAGGAGCTTGTTCAGTGGGTGTGAGTCGCTTCCAGATGAGATTCGATTGGAGCGTGGGGCTTTCAACGAACAGACCCAAACCGCGCCTTTCACCGACATCACGGTCATCCACCATCGTCAAAGCCAGGGTGAAACAAGCCGGGGTGGCGTTGATACAGCCCAACTGGCGTTGACTTGCGATGAGAGCTGATTCCAGTGTACCAACCAGCGCACCCAATGCAGCGCTTTTCCGGTTGACCCAAGCGACCAGATTGATGCCGCAATGCTTCCACGAAATATCCACCTCTTGGCTATTAGAGGCGTTAGGCATCTCTGCCGGCCAGTATTGGTAAACCGCTTTGACCGTATTATCCACTTGCCCCAGATATTCGCCGATTTGTTTGACCAGGCTATCGGAGATACAGCGGCAATGCTCACATTGTCCCTGGAGCAATGCCTGGCGCACGCGTTGACTATTGCCAGCAAAATGCGCCTCGGCGCACTCATTTACGGCTTGCTCGGCCATTTTATCGGTAAGGCTCTGGTCTATTTGCACCTGTACACTCTCGTTTTCTTAATGTGATGCCAAGCTAATACAGTGGTGTCAATTACGCGCGCATGCACGTAATTGACACCAAAGCAAGTCACTCCTTTCATTGGCAAGTCGGGCTCCCAAGGTGTTCCGTGGGATCATGCCCGACGGTGTACCAGCTATACTATGCCATAAGCCAGCATGGCATTGGCGACTTTAATGAAACCAGCGATATTGGCGCCCATTAAGTAGTCACCGGGCTTGCCATAGGCTGCTGAAGCCTCCAAGCAGGCTTTGTGGATGTTCTTCATGATGGTGTGCAACTTTTCATCCACCTCCTCACGAGACCAGGACAATCTCATGCTGTTCTGGGACATCTCGAGTCCAGAAGTGGCCACTCCGCCAGCATTGGCCGCCTTGGCTGGACCGTAGAGCACATTGTTTTCCTGGTAGACCTTGATGGCGTCTAATGTTGAGGGCATGTTGGCGCCTTCAGAAACGCAGTAACAGCCGTTCTTCACGAGTGCCTTGGCGTTATTGCCATCAATCTCATTCTCATGAGCAGAGGGGAAGGCCAGATCAATTTTCAGTCCCTTCTCGCGGATGACATCCCAAACGCTCTTGTCGGCATAGAAAGGCACCTTGTATTTGTCAGCGTAATCCTTGATCCGGCCGCGCCGGACATTCTTCAAATCCAAGACGAAGGCTAATTTCTTGTCATCAACACCAGCTTCATCCACAACAGTGCCATTGGAATCGGAGAGTGTAATAGCCTTGCCACCCAATTGGTTCAACTTTTCGACAGTGTATTGGGCGACATTACCCGAGGCGCTGATGGCTGCCACCTTGCCCTTGATCTCCTTACCCCTGGTGGCTAACATTTCCGCGGCGAAATAGACAGCGCCATAACCGGTCGCTTCAGGACGAATCAGGCTCCCGCCATATTCCAAGCTCTTTCCAGTCAGAACCGTGGCGTTATTATTGACGATCTTCTTGTAGAAGCCCTGCAGATAGCCGATCTCACGGCCGCCAACACCGATATCGCCGGCAGGCACATCCGTGTGATGGCCAATGTGGCGGAACAGCTCGCACATGAAAGCCTGGCAGAAGCGCATGACCTCGGCATCGGACTTGCCCTTTGGATCGAAGTCCGAACCGCCCTTGCCGCCCCCCATCGGAAGCGTGGTCAAGGCGTTTTTGAATATCTGTTCGAAACCCAAGAACTTGATGATCCCCAGGTTGACAGATGGATGCAAGCGCAAGCCGCCTTTGTAGGGGCCGATGGCGTTGCTGAATTGAACGCGGAAGCCACGATTTAACTGCACCTCGCCCTTATCGTCCACCCATGGGACCCTGAACATGATCACCCGATCTGGCACGACGATGCGATGGTAAATCTTGGCCTTGACGAATTCGGGATGCTTTGCCACGGTGGGTTCCAGCGTTGTCATTACTTCCTTGACTGCCTGATGGAACTCTGGTTGGCCAGTATCCTTTTCCTGCACATAGGCGATGACATCTTGTATGACAGACATATTTTTCTCCTTGTTGATGGATTAAGAATAAAAAACGTCTCACATGTGGTAAAAGCCATATGTGATATTCTTCACTACTACTATAACAGAGGAGGCATGAAGAACACATAAAAAAAAAGCCCCGCTGCATAAAAATCCCATGAAAATTTACCCCCTTCCCCGCTTGGGTTACAAGACTTTTAGTTTCCCACCTTTATTCCTTCTGGTTCAGCCAGGATGGCAATTGCTTTCTCCAAATTAGCGTTCATCAGCACGTGCAGGGCCTGCCCGCCAGTTGATGCGGGGATATCAATCACCCGGATGGTGTCGGAGAAAGACGCGAAATCCGGCAAGAGGTCGGGTAAAATGTTCTTTTGGGTGGTCAGGAAACGTTCGTTGAAAACAATCCCGGGGTCATCGGGATAAAGAGGCAGGTAACGGATGGAAGCTTCGACCAAATCCTGGAAGAAGTGGGTTCCAAATGAAGGCTCAGGAATATAGTCCTTTTTCCGACGGGCAATTTCGACAAGGAGCACCGTATTATTGATATCCGAATACGTAACGTTGACTCCCAGCTTGATATCGCCACGACTGCCCCAACGGCCAGGGCCCATCAGGATAAACCGTCGCCTTGGCAATACTTGATTGAGCTTGCTGACCGCGCGGCCAACGGCGGTCAACCTTTGATAATCTGCCAATTCGCTGTATTTAAGCGGGTCAACATAAACAATGTGAGTCACATCGGTCACACATCCATTTGAGACGTAGCGGTTGGCAGAGAAAATAACCTTTTCCGCAGGAAGCTCGAGAGGAATCTGCGCAGGGGCGCTATCCTCACCATAACTTTGGGCACGGCATTGCAGCAAGTAGAAATCTTCTCCATCATGGGCAAATTCAATGTCAACAGGATGCTGCAAGGCATGCTGGAGAATCTCCATGATAGCGCGCATTTGCTTTAGGAATGGCGTGTGCGAGAAGAGTCCCTCAAAAGTCACCACAAAATCGCCTTTCTGAAAATCCGCGCTAAGGGTGCTGGATTGCCGGATATGGTCCTGGCTGACTACCGAAACCAGCTGGTTGATCAATGAGTAATCACGGCCACACTCTTTAAGCAGAGAACGAATGTCTACTGTTTCGAACGACCTGGTTTCCAGGTTGATCAGGTCAATTTTCTTAGGTGAATAGCGGACCAGTTCTTCAGGAGTGGTGTTGACCCTTAACCCTGGTTGGCCAGGCGAAACCAGGACAGGGTAATCGTCACTCAAGCGATCAACTGCTCTCGTCCCCAGTCCTGGAACGAGGCGGACGAGGCTGTCTTCACGTCGAATGCGGCTTGACCAGCGAAACTCGTTATTGCTGAAGGCGACCCCGGCAAAAGCCGGCAGATAATAATGACCAACCTGTTTGCCAACAACCTCCTGGATCATAATGCTCATCTCTTCGTGATAATCTATCAAGCCATGCTCGATACGATACTCGATTGGATCAGGTCCAAAGAGGGAGGCATACACCTCGGCGATTGCATCCTTAAGAGCAGACAGGCGTTCATCCTTCGTTCCCTCGTTGGCGATGAACAAGGACTTGTATTTACCTGCAAAGGCCATTCCCACCTGATCTTCCAGCAGGCTGGAACTGCGTACGATCAGCGGAACATCTCCAAAATCGTCCAATGCCAAGGAAAGGCCTTTGGTAATCTCAGGTGGCAGTGTGGCATTCTTGAATAGGTGAACAATGTAGGGGTATTCCTGACGGACCTGGCTCAGGTCTTTGAACCTTTGCTCGACAATGTCCTCGAGGTTGTTGTAGCTCATAAAGTAGAAAACAGCATCCGAGGAGATGTACCAGGTCTTGGGGGTCCGTACACCTTTGATTAATTCTTTATCTCCAGGCGAACGCTTCAAGATATGTTCGGCCAGGAATAAACCTGCGCTTTTACCACCCAGCTTACCGTGGCTGCCAACCGGGTAAATGACGCGGTGCATGAATTTACTGACATCATCAATATCAATATATTTCTTTGCAATGTCGATGAAGGAGGGTTGATCGCTTAAAACACGCCGGATGATGGCTGTGCGGAACCAGTTTTCCCGTGGCTGGGTCAGCTCGATGCCCTGTGCCTTGAGCAAGTGATAACGCTCGAGAGCCAGGCTGATTTCGGCTAGCGATGAGCTGGGGTTGACCAACGTGGCTACCATGAATCCTGAACGTTCTTCTTTGATCCATTTCTGGATGTTATCCAGAATCTCGTCTCTTGAAAGGTAATGGCTGGCGATGGAAAAGACCTCATCACAAACGACCAAGGCACTTTCCGAACTATCCTGCTGATATGGGCGGTTCGCATCGGTTTGGCCTTCGTGTGAGGAGGCAAGATTAAATTGCCCCAACAACTGCTCCACCTCCTTGATCCCTTTCCAGTTGAGATAGCTGATCATTTTTCTGGAGATACGCGTAAGCAGGCCGGGGTCTGTCCGTTTTAACAGGTCGAGGATGACGCTCCATTCTCCTTTGCGTTCAGCCTCAGCTTTCAATTGCTCCTGAAACACATGCCGGAGCTGCTGATGCAGGATATAAAAACCAAACTGTTCTGCGATTGTGTCGATGAGCTTGCGTTCTTCCTTGAGGAATGGACCCTCGTCTGAGAGTGGCCTTTCCTCCGTGTAACAGACACTGATATTTCCCACCATTTCACTCTGGACCATGATCTCTGCGCTCTGAACCCAAGGCGTTTCTCTGTACCCTGACGTTTTGTGGATCGTCCCCGCATAAGTCATTCTCGCGTGGCAAACATCGGGGTACTGCCAACCGGGTGGGAGGACCTCTACAATCCCCTGGCATACTTCACCAACAGACAGATTCGGAGCGCCGAGTAACTCCTGAACTTTGTAGAGAGTGCTCAATTCTTTTGCCCGCTCACGCAGGTCGTGGATCAAGGTGTCTATGGATTGAGAGGTTTGGGAATGATCGCTCATCTACGCTCCTTACGATTTGTAGATAACGCCTCGGCTGTTTTGCCCATCCACCATCACCCTCAACGGATTCAACAAGCGAACATGCCGGATGAATTGCGCCTCTTCTGCCACATCTTGTTGTTTCAACCAGTCCCAATCAATTTGATACGGACTCGAAAAAGGTAATGTGAAATACTTGATGCCCAAGTTGATCACATTGTGAAAATAATGTGAACCCTGGCTCAACTCTATTCTGGCATTCTCGCGCGTGGCTTCAACAATTACTTTTGCGCCGCAAACTTGTCCCCATGTGGTCGGAAGCCCCAGCCAGGGGTCAGTGGTTCCCAAACGGCCAAAAACAATGAGCAGGTAAGGTTGGCCGGCTGCAAGCAGCTTATCGTTGAATTGCTCTAACTCAAGGACAATGGCTTTGGTTTTTCCCAAGTCGAAACTATCAGGATTGATGTAAACGATGTCCCTGATCGTGTCCACCACACCATTACCAAGCACGGATTCCGAGGCGGCAAGAACGTTTCCGCCAGTCAGATTTTCAGCAGTAACCTGCACATCCCCGCCAGGTACGACCATCGGGCGAACCTGTAAAAAACTAAAGCGATGCGGTTCGAAGGTCATGGCAAATTCGACTTCCACTGGCGCGCCAACGGCTTGCTCGCACACCTTGAGCACCTCGATGAGGAAACCGTTAAGCGGCACCTGGTCCAACGCCAAGAGGGGGGCAAAGGTCAAGGCGCGCGGACCAGGGAATCCGGTTCCGATGGAGAGACGCCCCGAAAGAGGGCTGTAAGTGGAGGCCAGGTAGTGCAACGAATCGTCCTGCTCAGCAGCGGTCAGGTTTTCTTGCTGCATGTACTCAGTCTCGACGATCGGATCATACTCGGTTGGCTCACCCATGTTCACGACCCAGAATTCGGTCTGGGTTTCTTTGAGCAGGTCTTCTACCGAGCCGAAAGGGGGGCCGATATTGGGATAAACCGGTGAATACGTCCACGAGACCCCGCCATCCACGATGGTCTTGCCCAAGCCGAGCGCCAGGTTGACCACACTGTCCTTGGGCTTGGCTGGTTTTATCGGATAATAATTATAGGAACGCGCCACGCCAGAGAGCTCGGGATAGAAACGTGCGTGATAGCGCTTACCAACCATCTCCTGGATTATCACAGCCATTTTCTCTCTCTCGATGCGGAGACCCGTGGCCTTGCAATAATCCTTTGCGGTGCGAAAATAGGTGGAGGCGAAAACAAATTTAATAGCTTCAACCAATTGACGGAACCGGACATCTGGATCGAATTGGTTGTTGGGGATCATTTTAGTTGCGTAAACACCAGCGAACGGGGAGCGCAGGGCATCTTCAAGCAGGCTCGAGGAGCGGATGGCAAGCGGGATATGCACCTGTTCGACAATGGCACGCAGGTCACCAAGGACTTCAAAGGGCAGGTCGGCCATCTGGAAAGCATGAGCTATCCGATTATCTGGAAGGTCGGAGAGGGCGATATCCTCGAGGTGATTGCCAGCTACGAAAGCATCGAACACGTCTGTGCAAAGAATCGCCATTGCGGGAATATCCACTTCCACGCCTGGAAAATTGCTGAGGTTCAATTCATCGCGGAGCGCGTCACGCATCGAGGCCAAACCGTGGGCCTTGCCTCCCAATTCACCCTTTCCAATGCAGGATAGGGGAGTATCAGGATCCAGGAAATTCCTGTCGAAATTGATGCCAAACGACCGGGAATCTTTAAGGATTGGCTTAGCCATGCAGCGTCTTTCCTATACCCAGCCACGCTCGCGGCAAGCCTGGGCCACCCGGTCCACCGCGATGGCGTAGGCAGCCTCGCGCATCGGCAGATCGTTCTGGCGAGCAAAATCTCGCAGGTCGATATAAGCCGAGGTGATGTGAACATCCAGCTTGCCTAGCACCTCGTCTTTCTTCCAATAATAGTTCATGTTGCCCTGCACCTGTTCGAAATAATCACATACCGCGCCACCAACATTCGCCAGCAAATCAGGGATAACAAGAATGCCCCTCGTGTTGATGGTTTTATCCGCGTCCGGATTTGTCGGACCGTGGGCGCCTTCAGCCAGGATCTTGACCCGCTTGCCGATCTTCTTCACATTCTCGGTTGTGATTTGATTCTCGATGGCCGCCGGAACGAGAATATCCACCTCTTGTTCCAGCCAGGCTTCACCAGGCAGGCGCTCGTAACCCAATTCTTCTGCACGCCTGGCGTCTATCTCGCCGAAGGGATTGGTGATGGGCAGCAGCTCGTCTAAGTTGATGCCATCCGCTTTCCTGAAAGTATACGCGGTGTGGTCCGCCTGATTCCAGCATGAGACGCAAGTCACCACGCCGCCCATGCGTTGATAGAGGCGAATGGCGGGCTGGGCGACATTACCAAACCCCTGAAAACTGGCTAGTGTATTTTCAGGTTTGATCTTCAATTCTTTGAGCGCTTCACGGACATTTATCATCACGCCATAGCCGGTCGCTTCCAACCTGCCGAGAGATCCCCCCAGGCCTACCGGTTTGCCGGTAATGAAGCCCGGGCTTTTCGCGCCGTGTATGGCTTCGTATTCATCCAACATCCAAAGCATGTGCCGGGCGCTGGTCATTATATCTGGCGATGGTACATCCCAATCGGGACCAACGTTCCTGGCGACCTGTCTTACCCAACCGCGGCAGATTCTTTCCTGCTCCAAATGGCTCAGATCATGGGGATCGCAAACCACGCTACCCATGCTGCCCCCCAAAGGAAGATCCGCAACGGCGCACTTCCATGTTGTCCACATGGCCAAGGCACGCACTGGATCAATGCTCTCCTGAGGGTGGAAGCGGATGCCACCGCGGCACGGTCCGCGCGCGTCGTTGTGTTGAACGCGGAAGCCCTTAAAAACGCGCACCTCGCCGTCGTCCAGGCGCACGGGGATGCTGAAATGGTATTCGCGCACGGGCACGCGCAAGAACTCACAAGTGGGACGATCGAGGTTGAGCGCATCAGCGGCGCGGTCGAATTGCTTTTGAGCAATTTCAAAGAGGTTGAATTTTTTTTCGTTCATTGGCTATCACTTTTTTCTGGTACGGCAAGCATATATCCTACGCCCGGTGCGCTTATGAGCATCTTTGGATTAGCCGGGTCCACTTCCAATTTTTTTCGAAGCAAGTGCACATACGATCGCAGGTAATCCACATCATTACGGTATTCGGGCCCCCAGATGGTGGTAAGCAACTGTTCGTGCAGAAGCACCTGGTTGGGGTGAGTGGCGAGTTCGTGTAAAAGGTTGTATTCAGTGGCAGTGAGATGTATCTCACTCCCGGCGATGGCAACGCGGCGCCGGGCCAGTTCGATGACCAAGTCCCCGCATGCAATTTTGGCCCCGCTCGGTAGAGGTGCTGTGCCTTTTGACCGTTTTAACACGGCGCGTACCCGGGCCAGTAATTCCTTCGAGCTGAAAGGTTTGGTGATGTAATCATCTGCTCCAGCCTCGAAGCCCGTGAGCATATCGGTCTCGGTTACTTTGGCAGTTAACATGATGATGGGCACCGCCGAGAACTCGCGAACACGCCGGGCGACCTGATACCCATCAATTCCAGCTGCCAAAATAATATCCAGTAAAATCAGGTCGGGTTGCTCGACTGCAACTTCTTCAATGGCGTTCTCGCCGTTAGAACATGCAACAACCTCAAAGCCTGCCGCCGTCAACACTTCCCGAACGAGGCGGACAAGTCTCGGATCGTCGTCTACAACCAGGATACGGGATTTGCTCATCAGATTATCCGATTTCCATGGCCACGAAACAGACCTTAATTATGCCCGGGCTGGGCAGGTTCACTGCGCGGCAACGAGAAAAAAACCGTTGTTCCTTCACCAACCTTGCTTTCGACCCAAATCCGACCGCCGTGCGCCTCGACGACGGCGCGGGCGATCGGCAACCCCAGGCCGGTACCTGAAACGTGCAAGCTGGCAGCCGAGCGCACGCGGAAATATTTCTCGAAGAGCGGGATGAGATTCTCAGGCGAGATGCCAATACCCTGGTCGGCGATACTAACGACCACATCCGCTGGACGCACCTCGCCTTTGACAACGATCAATCCTCCCTCAGGTGAATACTTGACCGCGTTATCAATGATGTTACGGAACACCTGCTTGATCCAGCGCGGGTCAGCCTCGACGATGGGAAATTCCGGGGGAAAATCCACGACCGGCATGTGGGTCTTGCTGCGTTGCTGGATCTCCGTTGCCAGGTCGCGAGCGATATGATGCAAACGGAGCGGCTGACATTCCAACTCGAGCCTTTCGACCTCTATAAGCGATGAGTCCAGGATGTCCTTCAGCATCCCTTCCATATCATTGCAGGCTTCCTCGATCAGGCGCAGGAATTCCATACGCTTTTCTTCGTCCCACATTAATTCGTTGAGAAGGAGCGCGGTGGTGTAACCCTTGATGGTTGCCAGTGGCATGCGCAGCTCATGTGACAGGGCTGCCATAACTTCCGAGCGCATCCACTCGGCCTGACGGGCTTCACGCACCGCGTTCGCTTTTGCTTCCAGCCTTGCCCTGTCGATTGCCAGAGCAATCAAATCAGCCAAAGTTTGTACGAAGGGAAGATCATTTCGGATGAATTTCTTATGCCGGTGGATGGATTCGAGAACAAGGACGCCAAACCTCTGTTCTCCTGCAGAAATTGGAGCGGCAATGGCGCACTGAGGGAGCACATCCTCCCCAATGGAACGCATCATCACCTGTTGATTGTATGGGCGCATGTTGGCCATTGCCTGTGCCACCTCTTTGGCGGTGTACAACAAACATGCATGGCCTTCATCATAGACTTTACCGGTGATCGATTCGCCTGCGCGCAGCCCGCTCTCTTTTAATATTTCGAGGTCATAACCATAGGCCGCCACCGGTTGGAACAAGCCAGAGGGCTGATCCCAGAGCATAATTGCGCCGATATCAGCCTGCTCAAGGACTTCGATAATCGTATGCATGACTGCGTCAAGCAGTTTAGGAAGTTCAGCTGGCGAGGCGAGGGTTTTAGCGACCTCAGTCAGGGCTTTTAATTCACTGGCGAGGCGCTTGCTGGTGTGTCCATTTGGGGAAACCATAGGTTTTTCGTTGAGAGTATAACGCGTAATCATTATAACCCGGTTTGCATGACACCAATCCTACTTGTTTTTTTACCCGAAAACCTATACAATCAATTCGGGATGAATGCCGCGACGCTGCGCTTGATGCTTTCCTTAACCCTCATCGCCATGTACCTGCTGGCGATGTTCTCCCTGCGCCGTCGCAGGCTGGGATTGGGCGCCTACCTGATCTGGGGGCTGTTCGCACTCACGATCCCCGCGCTGGGACCGTTCATCGTCATCTACACCCGGCCCGAAAAGATATACAGGACGCAGACGAGGGCGGAGAACGCTGAAGATCCGCGTTGATCTGGGTTACTCTGCGTTCAATCTAGAGGAAATTATGAAACATGACCGCTTCCTGCTTGGCATTATGATCTTCATCGGCGTGCTGGTAATCGCCTCTGTGGCACTTTTCCTAGCGCGCCGCGAGCCACAGCCTTACCGCGCCGAAAATACACCCGAGGGTGTGATCCACAACTACATCCTCGCCCTGCAAAACCGCGACTACTCTCGTGCCTATGGCTACCTGGCAGATAAGGACTACAAGCCGACTGTTGATACTTTCCGGCAGGCGTTCCTAATCCGGACTCTCGATATTTCCAATACAGCAATCCAGATCGGCAATACCGACCTGTTCGCCAGCGACCAGGCGATAGTGGATTTGACCGTTGTCTACGCTTCGGGCGATCCCTTCTCCCCAGGCTCCAACTCGAACATAACAGCCTCGTTGGAGATACAGGGTGGCGCCTGGCGAATTACCAACATGCCATATCCCTATTGGGGGTGGGATTGGTACCAGCCGACGGCTGTTCCGGTGAAACCATAGGAGGGCTCCATGCGCACTATTCGCCGTCTTTACTTTTACGCCGTCACCCTCGTCAGCCTCGAGGTCGTCCTGTGGGGCTTGATCGGTTTGGCGCGATCGGCATTTTCGGCGCAGGTCGTCGGCGGGGGGGCGGCGCGGCTAGCGCAGGCGCTTGCGCTCATTTTGGTGGGCGTGCCGTTCTTCGGGCTGCACTGGTGGATTGCCCAGCGGGATTCCCGAGCTGAGATGGAGGAGCATGCTTCTGGTTTGCGCGCCTTTTTCCTTTACGCCGCGCTGTTGGTGACGCTCATCCCCATCGTCCAGAACGGATTGGCACTTCTCAACCGTATATTGCTCCAGGCTTTCCGTCTGCCGCAGACCGCCATGTTCGGTGCAAGCCAATCCTGGAGCGATAACGTGATCGCCATGCTGATGAATGCCCTTGTCGCGGCGTATTTCATCACCGTGCTGCGTGCCGATTGGAAGTCCGTCACACCCAGGGATACTCTCATCATCCTACGACGCATCTACCGTTACATCTGGGTGATCTATGCCCTGGTGATGCTTGTGGCAGGTGTCCAACAGAGCTTGCAATATGCCCTCGAAATCCCGGCGATTACGATCGGCTCCGCGCACAATGCCTCCTTCGCCAATGGTGTGACGCTGCTCTTGATGGGTGCGCCGCTGTGGTTCTTCGCCTGGAGAACAGTACAGGAAGCGTTGACCGGGGACGCCGAGCGAGAGTCAACGCTGAGGCTGGCGGTGCTGTATGTCCTCTCCCTGGCAGGCGTCATCACCGTGATGACCTCGGGCGGGGTGGTGCTCGCCATCCTGTTACGCAGGTTGCTGGGTGAATCCATGAACATTCCCAATGTCCTTCGCCAGATCGGTGGACCGCTTTCCATCGGCATCCCATTGGCAGGTGTGTGGGTGTATTACGGTCGCTGGTTGGGATGTGCGCTGGCTGAAGTGCAAGAGGCGCCGCGCCGTGCCGGGATGCGACGCCTGTATTATTACATACTCTCCGCCCTTGGCCTAGGCGCAACCTTCACCGGCCTGGCGATGCTGCTTTCATTCATCATCGGGATCAGCATCGGTGACCTGCTCTGGGCCGGCACGCTGCGCCCGCGCCTGGCTGCCTCGCTGGCGACTCTCTGCGCCAGCCTGCCACTCTGGCTGTTGACCTGGCGCCCGATGCAGACCGAGGCACTTACTCCTGGCGATCGCGGCGACCATGCCCGCCGCTCGCTGGTACGCAAGGCTTATCTCTACCTTGCCCTCTTTGCCAGCGTCATCGGCGGGATGGTCTCGGCGGTTGCGCTGCTCTTCCTGCTCATCCGCGCCTTGCTCGGCGATCAACCACCCGCCTTCATACAAAACCTGTTGAATAACGTGCAACTGCTATTCCTGTTCACCGGCATGGGACTCTATCACGGCTTAATGCTGCGCCGTGATGGCCAGCTGGCTGCGTCCGCCCTCTCTGCAAAGCACGCCCTCTTCCCGGTGCTGATCTTCGCGGATAGTGAGAATGATCCTTTCGCTGTGACCATGCTGGCTGCGTTGCATAAGGTGGCGCCGCAACTGCCCGCTGCCATCCAACCATTTCGCCAGCCGGTTGCAGAGAATATGCTGGTTTCAACGAAGGTGACCATCCTCCCGGGCGACCTGGTTCTCAACCCGAACGAGTCGCTCAGGTTGTGGCTGCGCGATTTTAACGGGAGTCGGATCATCGTTCCACGGGATGTGGAGGGGTGGATCTGGGCAGGGGGCGCGGGGCGTTCACTCCAATCCACAACGATTCAGGCAGCGCAGGCTGTCCGTCAACTTGCGGAGGGGCAGGAATTCCATAAACAGGGTGGAATATCCGGCTGGCAGATCGTCGTTATCATTGCCGCCGGGCTGTTCGGCCTGGAAATAATGATGGCTTTGATCGGCATGGGTGTCTCGCTGTTCCAGAGATAGGATATAATTTCAGGTGGGGTGCATCCCTGTCTCGAACATTGCCAGAGATCACGGAGCACCTTACCTCAACCTCAACTGCGGAGAGGATGGAGCAATGAAAGTTACTGTATTGCAAGAAAACCTGGCTCATGGATTGAGCATCGTTTCACGGGCGGTCTCACCACGCACCACCCTGCCCGTGCTGGCGAACATCCTGGTGGCCACCGATGGAGGTCGCCTGCGCCTCTCGGCCACCAACCTGGAACTTGGAATCAGCTGCTGGATCGGCGCGAAGATCGAGGATGAAGGTTCTACAACCGTACCGGCTCGCACCTTCGTGGACCTGGTGGCGACGCTACCCGCTGAACAGGTAAGCCTGAATCTGAATACTTCCAACCAGACCCTCAACGTGCGCTGCGGCAGCTCGAACACCGACATCAAGTGCATCGATGCACAGGAGTTCCCCCCGCTACCGGTGCCGGAGTTGGAAGGTGCGCTCCAGTTGAATGTAGCCGATTTCAAGGAGATGATCCAGCAGGTGGTTTTTGCCGCCTCGGTGGACGAGGCACGACCGGTATTGATGGGTGTCCAAATGACAGTGGATAAGGAAGCCATCACCATGGCCGCGGCGGATGGCTTCCGTCTTTCGGTGCGCAAGGCCACGCTCTCACAACCCGCTCCCCAGCCAGTGATGGCGATCATCCCGGCGCGCGCGTTAAGCGAGCTGGGTCGCGTCGCTGCGGATGGCAACGAGATGATCTCCATGGTGATGCCCAAGGGGCGTGGCCAGGTCATCTTCCGCGTTAAAGACGTGGAAGTGGTCTCGCAGTTGATCGACGGGGCATTTCCAGATTTCCAGCAAATCATTCCGCGCTCATACAAATCGCGCACGCTGCTTTCCACCCAGGCGCTGCTCAAAGCCTGCAAGCAGGCAGAGATCTTTGCCCGCGAAGGCTCGAACATTGCCCGTCTCGATATCAAATCGAGCGGTGAGATGGAGCCGGGTTCGGTGGAGATCTTCGCCCAGTCTGAAGAGACCGGCTCCAACGAGACCGTGGTCGCGGCGACGATCGAGGGCATCGGCTTGCTCATTGCCTTTAATGTCAAGTACCTGCGCGAGGTGCTAGAAGTGATCAAGACGCCCAATGTGGCGCTGGAGACAACAGCCCCGAACGCCCCCGGCACCATCCGACCGGTGGGGGATGATAATTTCCTGCACGTGATCATGCCGATGCACCTGGGGTAGATCAGTGTTCAGTGCCCAGTGTTCTGTAGGGGCGACTCAACGTCGCCCCTACAGTGTTAAAATCGTCCCATGTCTCTTCCCAACCCTCCCGAACAAATCCTCACCATCTACCTGACCATACGCCAGTATCCGATACTGCGCGAGCGTATTCGCGCCCGGATGAGGCAGGAGTTGTACACGCGGGGAATCATCTCGGCAGAAGCATTCGAGGCTGAAGTGCGCGAGCATGCCATCCAATCGCAGAGGCGGGAGGGGCTGCACGATCCGTTTACCGAAGAGAGCGATAATGTCTGGCAGAGGCGCCTGGCGCGCATCCGCGACCACCTTACCGATTATTACTTTGCCTATAACCTGCTCAACACCGACCTCGAGCGCATCATCAAGAGCATCCTGGGCGAACGCGGTGAATCGCCAGACATGATCACATTCAACCCGGAGCTGGCCCCGCAGGACCTGCTCTTCGAGCAAGCCGAGAGCATCGAGCGACTACCCCCTGCCAGTCGGAAACCACTTGAGGCGCGCCTGCAGGAGATCAAGGTGGTGCTGATCCGCACCATGATCAGCGATCAACTGGCCTATCTGAATATCGCCCGCAATTGGTTCACGGTGGATGACCTGAAAGAAATCCGCCGCCGCAAAATTGGTTACGGCAAGATCGGGGGAAAATCCGCCGGGATGCTTCTGGCGGAGCGTATCATCAAGGAGGCTGCACCGTCAGAAGTGCGGGCTCTGGTTTGCACGCCGGTTTCATATTTCCTGGCTTCCGACCTCTTCTACACCTTCATGGCAGCAAACGGGCTGATCCACTGGTTGGATCAAAAGTATAAACCTGAAGCGCAGATGCGCAGCGAATATCCAAAGATCGTAAGTGACTTCGTCAAGGGGAAATTTCCCAAGGATATCCTCGAACGCTTGAAAGGCATCCTGGAAGAGGCCAAAGACCGACCGCTCATCGTCCGCTCGTCGAGCCTGTTGGAAGATAACTTTGGCACCTCCTTCGCGGGGAAGTACGACAGCTTTTTCTGTCCCAATCAGGGAACCCATAAAGAGAATCTCGCCGGTTTGACTGAAGCCATCGCACGCGTCTACGCCTCCTGCGCCAATCCCGATGCCCTGCTATACCGCCACCACAAGGGATTGGTGGATTACGATGAGCGGATCGCCGTCCTGATCCAGTTCGTGCAGGGTGAGCGCTGGGAGCGCTATTTCCTTCCACATGGCGCGGGAGTGGCCTTCAGCCGCAACCTTTTTCGCTGGTCAACAAACATCCGCAAAGAGGATGGTTTCCTGCGCCTGGTCTGGGGATTGGGAACGCGCGCGGTGGAACAGGTGGGGAACGATCACCCGCGACTGGTGGCCCTCAGCCATCCGCTGCTTCACCCAACGGCAACCACGCGGACGATTCGCCAGTATTCCCAGGAATTCGTTGATCTGATCGACCTTGAAGAAAACCAGTTCAAATCACTACCCATCGCCGAGGTACTTTCGGCGTATTACCCGGCGGTGCGTTACATCGCGCAGGTAGACGAGGGTGACTACCTTTCTTCCATCCGCACCAATCTGGTGGAGGCCGAGAATCTGGTCATCACCTTCGATGACCTGCTCCGCCGCACACCCTTCGCTGAGACAATGCGTATCATCGTCCACCTTCTCGAGGAGCATTACCATGTGCCAGTGGACACCGAGTTCACCGTGCAGGTTATGGAGCCACAATCCGCGCGGCCTTCAATCCAAATTTCTCTCCTGCAATGCCGACCGCAGAGCCAGATGCAAGAGGAAGGTGCCGAAATCCCTGCCGACCTATCAGACGAGGATGTAATCTTCTCCAGCCACCGCATGGTTCCACATGGTGCGGTGGACGGTATCCGCTACGTACTATTCGTCCCGCCCGAAGAGTACTTCTCGCTGGCATCCCAGGTGGAGCGCAGCAAGCTGGTACGCGGCATCGGTGCCCTCAACACCGCGCTGAAAGACGAAACATATATCTGCGTTGGACCTGGACGATGGGGGACATCCACTCCTGATATGGGAATCCAAATCAGCTATGGAGATATCTACAACACCCGTGCGCTGGTAGAGCTGACTGGAGAGGGAGTCGGTCCTGACCTGGAGCCATCCTTCGGCACCCATTTCTTTCAGGACCTGATGGAGGCGCATATCTACCCCCTGGCTGTTTACCGGGGAGATACCGAGAACGTCTTCAACCGCCCCTTCTTTTACGAAACACCCAATCACGTGGCTGAATGGCTGCCGGCCGAAAAAATCTTCGAGGGTGTCCTGCGGCTGGTCAAGGTGGAGGACTTTCGCCCATGTCACCACCTGACGCTGGTGATGAAGGACGAGGAGGGGAAGGCGGTGGCGTTCCTCGCGCCAGATTAGCAGGTTGTGTCAACATTCTGCGAGACTCAGCCAATTTCTGGCAGATGCCCGAGGACGGGCTTTAGTTATTATTTCCTGTTGAAATCCGCCGGGATTTCACCCCATGCTTCGGTATCCCACTTAAGCACCGGATTGACCGGTTCGTTTTCAGCCAGCCAGGTTTCGGCGCGGGAGATCAGCTCGAAGAGCGGGGCATTACGCGCGTCAAGCGCCAGCCTGGTCTTGCATTTCTTCTCTTTCACCCAGGAAATCGCAGTCTCCGAATCTGAATAGACCGGCGCGTCGATGCCCTTCTTCGCCAGCCACGCCAGGGCGTGAACGATGGCAAGGAACTCGCCAATATTGTTCGTACCGTTCTCGAATGGCCCCTGACGGAAGATCTGTCTCCCCGTGCGGGTGTGGACACCGCGATATTCGAGCGTGCCGGGGCTGCCTGAGCAAGCCGCATCCACGCAATAGCTCCCGGCGACCGGCGGCGTGGGAGCGAAGAGCCACTCACCGCTGGAGGTGGGCTTGCTGATATACCGGCTGTAATCTTCCTGGAAAGCTTTTTCGGCTGCGAGACGGCTGGAAAAGCCTTTGTATTCGGCGCTGGGGAAACCCTTGACCTGGTCAGCACACGCCTCCCAGCCAGCGAATATTCCGGTCTTGCGGCCTTTCCAGACGACGTAGAACTTCGTTGTTGGGGGCATGGGGTAATCCGGTTTTTCACCACAGATGAAAGGCGAGTGTAAAACTCCCACCCACCCCTCCTGCCCCCCTTCCCTCTCCGGGAAGGGGGAAAGTGGCGAATTGGGGGTGGAGTATCGCTCTCTTTAATATTATCCGCCCCATCTCCCCTACCATTTGAGAGGGGCTGGGGGTGAGCTGAGCAATTACCTTCCACTCAACTCATTTAACGTGGCATCCATCTCATTCAAGATCGAGGGGATCTGGCTTACCGGCTGGTTCGTACGGAAGATGAAACCGGCTCCGTCCGACAGCACATATTGAGCCAAACGCCAGGCAGCCAATGGCGGAGGTGCCTGCATCCGTTGCATGTTGCCAACAACAGCAGCCCACTGCGGATGGGAGTCCTGGTATGCGGGGAGCAAATCCAGCGCGGAGAGGCGCAGCGGGAGGAGGCCGGTGGCCACCACCCAGCTGGCCTGGGTCTCCGCGGTGAGCAGCCAACGGATGAACAACCACGCGGCCAACTGTTCCTCCGGCGTGGATTCGAGCAGCATAAGGGATGGGCCGGAAGCCACCACCACGGCGCCGTCCTCGCCGGGGAAGGGCAACAATGTCCACTCATCATTGTTACCCCGGCGTGACATCGTTTCCGCCAGGCGCGGTGCCTCGGCCAGGTCGCCAGTCACAAAGAGGGCCGAGCGATTGGCGAAAGATTCATAAGGATTCGGCTCGGTGGAGATCCAGGCGCAATGCTCATCGTAAAGCCCTTTCAGGTACTCCAACGCGGTTTGGTTTTCGGTCGTGGCAAAGCGGATATTCCCATCCTGCAGCGCTCCACCGCCGAAGGCCAGCAACCAGGAAAGCACGGTATCCGGCTGGGTGTTAACCATCCAGCCGCCGTAGCCATCGTTCTGCTTGTTGGCATCCTGCCGATAGAAGGCGTTGGAAGCACAGGCCTGGGTGTGGAACTCATCGGGCGTGGCAGGTGGCGAATTGAAACCCAGCTCGCGCGCCCAGGTCTGGTTATAGAACAGTAAACGCGCTGAGCGCTCAACCGGAGCACCCAACCGCTGGTCCTCTCCTCCAAGGGTCCAGAAGAGGGCTGGGATGTCGGCGATCTCAGCGGTGGACAGCCCCCAGGCCGGGTCGGTGAGGAAGGGGGACAGATCTGCAACTTCTCCGTTGACCTGCCAGGCATAAATCTGCTCGGGCAAGGTAGCCACCATGTTCGGGTAGCTGGTAGAGGCCAGGGCGGAATCGACATTCTCGAGCAGGGCGGGGTAATCGCCGTAAGCGGTTTGGTAGACGACGATGCCCCATTCGTTGAGCGTGTTGAACCGGGCGAGCTGGTCGGTAAAGGCATCCGCCGAGGCGCCGGTGAAGGCGTGCCAGACCTGGATCTGAACCCCGCGCAGCGACTCTGGCGCCACCCCAATGAGCGGCCGGGGTGTGACTGTGGCGGTGAGGGTGGAGCTGGATGCCGGGGTAACGGTACGCAAGCCCGGGGTCGCGGGGAGCGAGGTGGAGGGCACCCCGGTGATGGCGGTCACCTGTCCACAGGCCGGGAGGAGAATCATCACCAACAGGAACAAGCAGGTGAAGCGGAAGGGCCTCAGCGTGGGCATATCCTAGAAAACCGTAAACGGCACGGGAGTCAAAACGAGGAAAAAAATGAGGAGCACGAGCACGGCGAGCCACTTGCGAGGCGGGTCGAGCTGTGTGATCTGGTCGAGCGGCTCAGCGTGGGCGCGACCCAGGAAGAAGATGATCGCCGCCCAAAGCCACCAGCCCGACCAGAACAAACCCAGGCCGAGTAGGAGGATCAAGATAATTGGCAACGCCTTGCGCACCCGGGTGCCGAAGAGGGCATACAGCACATGGCCGCCATCGAGCTGGCCGGCGGGAATCAGGTTCAGGAATGTGACGAGGATGCCAGCCCAGCCAGCCCACGCCACCGGATGGAGCATCACGTCCACACCGCCGAGCGGGATGGGCTGACCGGTGAAGAAATAACGCAGCCAATAGAGCAGAGGCGAGAGATTATACCGGGCGGGCGCAGGCAGGAGCCGGCCCTTGGTCAGGAACTTGAGGCCGAGATAGAGGATGGAGTTGCCTTCGAGCAGGTTATCATCGGGGCAGGTATACTCCTGACCCACCAAGGCATGGTTGGGGCAAACGTCGGCAACACCTGCCTGCCTGGTGTACGAAGTATTCTCGATCGTATCTGTCTTCGATAGAGCCAGGCCCAGGATCAGCACCGGGATGGCGACGGCCAACCCCGCCAGCGGGCCGGTGATGCCGATATCGAGCAGGGTCCGCTTGTTCCGGGGTCGCTCTTTCATGTTAATGAAAGCACCCATCGTGCCGAGCAGCCCGAACGGGAAGGGGATGAAATAGGGCAGGCTGACGGCGGTCTTGTGGTAACGGCCAGCAAAGTAGTGTCCGAACTCGTGGGCGAGCAGGATGCCAAGCAGGCTGATGGCGAACGGCCAGCCAACCCACAGGTGGAGGAGTAATGTTTTTACCTGCCCCCATGCATCGGGCGGAAGCTCGCCGGAGTAGGAGCTCATCGCGCCGACGAACAGGACACTCAACAGGGTGAGAATGAACAGGGCGATGTTGATGGAAATCCGTCCTGTTGGCGGGTGGCTGACGCCAGGAATGAGGACGATCGCCTGGCGGCCATCCTCGGTGCGGAAGAGGGGTGTGATGGCGTAGGGACGAAGCGCATCTGCGAGCTGGTCATAGGCGGCGGCAGAGTCATCGCTGAGCAGCGCGCCACGGTAGCGGACGATGAAGGTCTTCTGGGGATCGCCCCAGGTGACCTCTTCAACGCGGAAGAGCCGCGAGACGAGGGAGGTGAGGATTTCGGGTTGGGGAAGGGGCATGGAAGTTCCAGATGTCAGGTGTCAAGTGTCAAGTTCCAAGTTTTAAATTATAAGTTCCAAGTTCAAAGAAAACAGTGAGAAGTAAGAAGTGAGAAGTGCGGGGTACAAGGTGCGGCATGCGATGAGTGATACGGGATGCCAAGTTAAAGGAAGGCGGGAGTGGATGGGGGTCGAACCCACCGCGGCCCGCAACGCGACCCGCCGCCGGTTTTGAAGACCGGGAAGCCCTCCGGGACCTAACCACTCCCGGGGGTAAGGATACCCCATCGCGACGGGATTGGCAAGGTGGGGGAGGAGTGGCCAGTGGACAGTATATAGTTATTCGAATGTGTTGACCACGCACGCATTTGGATGGGGGATGGCGAGGGTTTGGGAGGAGGGGGTTATTAAATAAATAAGAGAGAAGGGAGACGAAGAAAGGGATAGGATGAAAGATGAAGATGAAGTTCTTCCTTCACGGAAACATGATTCCCGCGAACGAAAAAAACTCCGGAATGGGAGTCTTTCAGTCGGGGCGCTGGGAAGGTGAAGTCCCCCCTGCGGGGAAAACCGGACCTATAAATAAAAAGACTTTCTAACGAAAGTCCTTTAGTCGGGGCGCCGGGAATTGAACCCGGGACCTCTTGCACCCCATGCAAGCGCGCTAGCCGGACTGCGCCACGCCCCGATGGCAGGCGGGATTATAGCTGTAATCGGTCAATCTGGCAATGCACCTATCCTGTTCTCAGCTGCAGGAGGAGCTTGCGGTATTCGGTGATGTTGGGTGGATTAAGCGCGATGATCTTCTCGACGGTCTGGATGGCACCGGCTTTATCGCCAGCCTGCAGGAACTTTTCTCCCAGGGAGTCGAGCCGGGTGACCGCTTCAGGGGTGCGCCCCGCGCGGACATACTCGTCGGCGAGGTAACCCTGCAAACCAAGTTGGTTGGGATTCTCCTGCGCCAGCTCCTCCAGGAAGGGAACAGCCGCGCCGCGCCGGTTGTTGTTTTCCAAGTAGGTGAGGAAATTATCCAGCTCAACATAAGCCTGGTTCGCCTGGTCGAGGCGGATGTGGAGTCCGACCAGTTCCTTCCGAATGGATGCGTCCTCCGGCTTGAGGGTGCGGATCTGCTCGAAGATGCGCAGCGCCTGCTTCAAATCAAGGCGCTGCATGTCAATATCGGCCATGCGTCCCAGTATCTGGATGCTCCATTCCTGCTTGACGCCTGCCTGCTGGGCCAGGCGCAAGGCGTTGGTGAAGGTCTTGCGCGCCATATCCAGTTCGGTCAGCTGGTAATAGATATCAGCCAGACGGATATATTCGTTGATCGCCTCGTCCATCTTCTCCTGAGCAACGAGTTGATCGATCAGGCGTGTACGGGCGGTGGTATCGAGCGGGGCGATCTCGATGACGCGGCGCAGCAGATTGGCAGCCTGACCCGCTTCGCCGCGCACATTATAGGCCTGCGCCACAACGGTATATTTGACGATTGCATCCTGCGTCCGTCCATCCTTGATCAACAAGTCGCCCAGCAGGACGTGCAACGGCAGATAGACGGGTGCAAATTTTAAGGCGTCGAAGATCGTATCGATCGCCGAGCGCAAATGACCAGCCTTTTCAAGCTCATGCACTTTATTTATCGCCTGGATGATATCGCTGCTCTTGGTCTGCGTCATGATCTCAGCCAGCGGCAATGGAGGCGCGTTTGGGCTGCTTTGTGGAATTTGCTGGCGCGCCTGCTCGACGAGCATGCGCCAGTTGGGTTGGAGCAGCAGGGCTTTGATGTTTTCGCTCAACTGCGAAAGCTGCGCGGGGTCGTCCATCCCGGACTGGGCCTCGATCAATGGATCATAGAGCTGACGCAGTGAATCAGCATATTCGGGCGGCACGACCAGCGCATCAGCCTGCCGGAGCGCCTCCATGTACTCACACGCGGTTTCTTTTGGGCGCTGCATCCGGCTATAGATATCAGCCATCAACAGGTGGGAACCGAGGGCATAATCGGAGTTCTTGACCGCCTGCTGGAGATGGCGCAAGGCGCTTTCAAGGTGACCCATTTTCGCTTGCAGGAAACCCAGGTCGTAATAGATGGCGGAGCTATTTATTCCAGCATCAATGGCGTATTCCAGCTCACCGGCTGCCTGTTCAATCTGATCCTTGCTTTGGGCGTCAATGGCCTGTCCCAGGTGTTGCTGCACCTTGGCGCGCTCAGTTTTCTTTATTGAAAACGGATCGGTGCCGCGCACGAAACTCTGGACGCTGCGCTGCGGACGGGAGGTTTCTTCTTTTTCACCATGGAGCTCGAACAACAATTCGGCCATCCGGTTCAACGCCTGGCCGCGTGCCTCGATGACCGGATCCTTTCTTTCCTCCGCCGCCCTGGGTGTTTCAAGCTGCCGGACCTGAGCCATGCGCAATGCACCGGTGGCACCCCGCCGGCGAATCGGCTTGGGGAGCATCTGCCCCTCTTTCAACAGCGTTTTGGCCTGCCTGGCTTCGGAGCTTTCCGGCGAGAGACCCAGGGCACGCCCGACCATCTCGGCTGCCTTGTCGACATTTCCTTCATGCTGATAAAGGCTGGCAACTGCCAGGTATTCGCTGACCGCCTGAGAGGCGCGACCGAGACGCTCATTAACCAGCGCCAGGCGTGAGTGGGCAGTGAGATTGCCGGGATCGAGCTGGGTGATATGTTGCCAGTTCTCGAGGGCTTTTTCCACTTCCTGCGATTTCATGTACAGCTCAGCCGATTGCAGGGCGGCTTCAATCGCCTGTTTTAAATAGCCGAGGCGTTCGGAGAGCTGGGCAATTTTTTCCAGCGGCAGGGGATCATCCGGCGAAAATAGCTCGGCGTGCTTGTACTTCTCCAGGGCTTCCTTGTAATGCCCGGTCTGGTAGAGTGCCAGACCGAGGCAGGTGAGCGCCTTTGGGTTCTCGGGGAATTCCGCCAAGGCTTTTCGATATGCCCCGACAGCCTGCGACCAATCCTGGTCCCAGGCCGCGGAGTGGCCCTCATTCATATACTTTTGGAATTCGAGTTCGCGTCCGGGCATTGGATTCTCTCAACCTGCATCGAATTACACGAATAAGTCTCTTCATAAGACCATTCCGTTTATGCCGAGCGAAGTGACGTATCTAAAACTCAATGAAGCGACTCTTCGCTCACCTGCCCATACCGCAGGTGCGGGTGCCTCAGAGTGACAAACCTTCTTCGGTGATCGCACGTATTTCACGAAAGCGACCATAAGAACACAAGATTTTTTAAATCATCCGAGCGAACCCAACTCGTCCCAGTTCGAACCCCAGCGCGCCTCGGTCGAAAGAGGAATGCTAATGGGATAAGCGGTTTCCATCACCTGCTGCACAAGCCGTGCGGTGGCATCCAGTTCGAGGCGCGGACATTCAACCACCAACTCGTCATGCACCTGAAGGAGCATCCTGCCATGCAAGCCGGCTTGCGCCAGTGCCGGGGGGATCCGGATCATGGCGATTTTCATTATATCAGCAGCCGTGCCCTGAATGGGCGCGTTGATGGCCTCGCGCTCCTCCCGGTTGCGCAAAGTCTGGTTCAGGGTGCTTTTCAACGCCGGAAAGTAGCGTCGACGGCCGAGCAAGGTCTCCACGTAGCCTTGCCGGGCTGCCTCACGGCGCATGCCATCCAGGTATAGTTTGACACCGGGGAATTGTTTGAAGTAGGCTTCAACGAAATTTTCCGATTCAGCCAGGGTCAAACCTGTGGTGCGGGTCAACCCGAAGGCGGACATTCCATAGATGAGTCCAAAATTGATGGCCTTGGCGTGGCGGCGCTGCTCTTTCGTCACCGCGGCGAGCGGGATGCCATAGATGGCTGCTGCGGTGGCGGTGTGGATATCCTGCCCGAGGCGGAAGGCGGATAGCATCGCCTCGTCCCCGGCCATGTGCGCCACGATGCGCAGCTCGATCTGCGAATAATCCACCGAGAGCAAAACGTTGCCGGGTTCGGCAATGAAACCACGCCGGACGCGACGTCCAAGCTCGGTGCGCGTGGGGATGTTCTGCAGGTTCGGATCGGAGGAGGAGAGGCGTCCAGTCACCGCACCAGTCTGGCTGAAGGAGGTGTGCACGCGACCCGTCTCCGGGTGGATCTGCAGCGGTAGTGCATCCACGTATGTCGATTTGAGCTTGGAAAGCTCGCGATACCCCAGGATGCTATCCACAACCGGATGCTGACCCGACATTTCCTCCAGAACCACCGCGGCAGTGGAATAATGCCCGGAGGCGGTTTTTCGTCCCTGATCGGGTGGAACCAGGCGCAGGGTCCCAAAGAGGACGTCGGACAACTGCTGGGTGGAATTGAGGTTGAAGGTCCTGCCAACCGCGGCATAAATATTCTGCTCAATGGTTTTCATCTGCTCTGCAAGCTGGAGGGAGAACGCGGCGAAGAAGTCCCGGTCCAGCGCCACACCCGCCATTTCCATTTGCGCGAGCACGGGGATGAGCGGCATTTCGATACCGGTAAACAAATCCCAAGCGCGAGGGATGCGCTTTAGCTCGTTTTCCAAGAGGGCATGGAGGCGCAGCGTCGCTTCCGCGTCTGCAACAGCATAGCTGGCAGCCTTTGAGATGGGCACCTGGGCCATGCTAATCAGCTTCCTGCCTTTGCCGATCAGCTCTTCGATGTGGGTCATCGTCTCGCCGAGGCGGGCAGAGGCCAGATTTTTCAGCCCCAGGTTGCGCGACGAGGGGTCAATCACCCACTCGGCGATCATCGTATCAAACGACAGCGGGGCGACGGATAATCCATGCCGGGCAAGCATGATGAAATCGTATTTCAGGTTGTGACCGATCTTGGGCAGCCGGGGGTCGGTTAGCGGGGGGGTAAGGGCGGCCATCACCTGTTCAAGCGGCAACTGAGGCCCGGTGCTGTGGCCGAGGGGAATGTAGTATCCCGCGCCTTCCCTGATCGCCAAGGAGATGCCCACCAAGCTGGCGGTCATCTCGTCGGTGGAGGTGGTTTCGGTGTCGTAAGATATCAAGGTGGCCGCGTTCAACGCGGTGACAAGCGCGGATAATTTGGCGCCCTCGTCCACCACGTTCAACTCCAGCCCCCTCGCCTGCGTGGAGGCGAAGCTCACCAGCGGACCCATGGGAGGTGTCTCGCTGAACAGACCCAACTGCTGCGTGCCAGCCGGGATGGAGGTGCCGGTCAGCTTGTAAAGTTTTTCCACCAGCGAGCGGAACTCCAGCTCGCGGAAGATGGCTTCCACCCTGGCTGGATCGAAAGCATCGGGTCTGGCCTGTTCGAGGTCAAGAGTAACCTGCAGGTCGGTGCGGATGGTGGCGAGCACCTGGCTCATGTAGGCGGATTCTTTTCCTTCTTCCAGCTTGTTCCGCCAGCGTGGTTGTACTTCATCCAAGTGCGCGTAGATATTATCGAGCGTACCGTACTTGCCGAGAAGATCTTCAGCGGTCTTCTCGCCAACACCCGGAACGCCCGGGATGTTATCCGATTTGTCACCGACGATGGCCTTATAATCCACCACCTGCCCCGGCCGGACGCCAAGCTTGCCCACCACGTCCTCATCGGTGATGTAGTTATGATCATCCCCGGCGAGATACACGATGGTGCGCGCATCCACAAGCTGCAACAAATCGCGGTCCCCGGTGATGATCTTGACGCCCAGGCCCTGCTTCACAGCCCAGCGCGCGGCTGAACCGAGGACATCATCCGCTTCGAAGCCTTCCATTTCGAGGCGCGGAATGTTGAAGGCATCCACCATCTGGCGAATGCGCCCGATCTGCCCACGCAGGTCATCGGGCATCTTGGCGCGGGTGGCTTTATATTCAGGATAGATTTCATCGCGGAAGGTTTTGCCGGTATCGAATGCCACTGCAAGGTAATCAGGTTTTTCCTGCTCGTAGATACGCAGCAGTTCACGGGCGAAACCGTAAATTCCGGCTGTCGGCTCACCCATGGAGGTCTGCCAGCGAGATGGCGCGCTGGAATACCCGGTGAGGGCATAGTACATGCGATAAGCCAATGCATGGCCGTCAATCAAGTACAGCGTAGGGGGCATGGTGGAGAGCCAAGCAGGGGAATGAGGTGGTGCACAGGATCGGGTTAGTATCCTGGAATCCCCTGTCCCTGGCGGGTGCTTTCAATGAACTCGTTGATCAAATAACCCGGCAGGGGTTGTCCGCCCGCGATGATCAGGTAAGCTTGCGTCCAGAACTCGCCCGAGAGGTTTTCCAATTTGAAACGTGGGAATTCAATAAAAATTCTCTCAGAAGTTATTTTCTGGATAATGTTCATCATGGAGTCCGGTGAGGTGCTGGGCGACACACTGGATATCCAGTGGAGGTAATCCGGACGAATGGCGTTATACTCCAACCGCCATCCGTAAGCTATATTTACCTCCCGTATCCATTCTGTGAGCCGTTCTGCCAAATCTCCGATCAAGCAATGTTGAGGGAAACGGGGCAGAAGCAGGCAGGCATATTTCAGGTTGTAGACAGATGCCGAGATCGGTTCCAACACAATCCGCCGTCCCTCCACCGGCGCCGGGGTTGATTGGGATTCGAATTGTAAATCGGGTCTGCCATCTTCCGTCCGGGGGATGGGTTTCAGCCGCCCGGTGCGAGATCTTTTAAATGGCTGGGTGACAAAATCCGGTGAAGAGGGAGGAGCTGGCTCGGGGTTATCCACAACCGGACCGGACGCAGATCCAGTCTCATAATTATCCTGAGTGGTAAAGGGTGGAAAAACCGCGGCATCGGCGCATTTTTCATCCGAGGTTTTTTGAGCAGAGAGCGTGTGAATCATTGTCCCCGCTTGAGTATACACGGAGTTCAATAGAGTTTCAGAATCAAAGGCGAGGGATAGTATCACCCCGGCAGCCAACTGTGTGGAAAATAGAATATGGTCGCTGTGAATCGAAGCCAGGCGGACGAAACGGACCAGGTCGCGTTCCCTGGTTTTATCCCAGCTCCTATTCACCACGAAAGCCAGCTCATGGGCTGCAGTTTCAGAAAGTTGACTGGCAAAAGCCCAAAGAATTTCCCCACGGGTGATCAGTGCTGCCTGCGCTGAGGATTCACGCGTCAACCGGGTAAGGTACTGAGCGGCGCGATTGTTATCTGCCAGCCAAGGCAGATCAGGATCAGCTTCCTGTTCCTGGGTTGCGGATTGCACTGGCGGCTTCAGCTTTTCCACCAGTTCCAATAAATCACGGATATAGAAAGGCTTGGTCAGGGGTCGTGTATGCAATTTGTTCAACGCGGGATCGGCATTTTCGGAGGAACGGTAAATAAATTGCATCTCAGGGTTGACTTGCAAGAGAGCGCGACTGGCATCCAGCGAATGTGAATAATCGCGATCGAGGAAGGTCAGCGAACAATTCTCCTGTTGCACAAAGATTGCCGCATCCTCCAGGCTGTCGAACACGCGACCATTGAACTGGATCCCCCTTTCCAGGTTATAGGAGATCAACTGTCCTAATAACACATCCTGGGTGAGAACCAGCAATGTTGCCGCCATATTATTAGTTTATCACGGCTTGAGGCCTCAGACAAGCAATCTTTAATTACAATGCTGTCAGTGACAACTTTTCTTCGCAGGTGAAATCAAACGGTTCACATCCCCGGATACGTCTATCTATAATGCTGCCATTTCTTCCCATTTTTATGTAACCCATTCTTGACTTTTGGGTTGCATTTGTGCTAGATTCAGGCATAATTAAATTGAGGAAATTTATGCATCGAGAACGGATATCTGAGAACGTATTTTGGTTTCAAAGTGAAGTCTATGCACAGGTAACGGCGGGGGTTGTGGTCGGACCCCAGTGGGCGGCGGTCATCGACACCCTCGCCCTGCCCGAAGAGACGCTGGGGATGCGCGATTTCATTGAGCATGAACTGGGCGTGCAGGTACACTACGTGATCAATACCCATTACCACGCGGACCACTCATGGGGCAACTGCTTTTTCCCCGGTGCAACAATCATCGCCCACTCTCTGTGCCGCCAGCTCATGCGCGAGCGCGGCATTCCTTCACTTGAGAATGCGCGCAAACAGAATCAGATCTTCCGGCAGGTAAAGATCGTTCTGCCGCAGTTAACCTTCGACCGGGGGTCACTTTGCCTACGGGTGGGCAAAAAAAACCTGACCATGTCGCCTGCAACCGGTCACAGCCTGGACGGCATCTCTGTGCTGGTGGATGAGGACCGCGTCCTCTTTGCCGGGGATGCATTCATGCCGCTACCCTACATCGTTGATGGAGATGCGGATGAGATGACCACTTCCATCAAACGGATCAGCCGCATGGGATTGGAGAACATCGTACAGGGGCATGGGGATATCATCCTGCGCGGTGAGATCGAGGCGGCGGTGAAGGAAAATTTAAACTATCTGCTGAACATTCGCAAGGTGGCCAAGGTGGCTGTACGCCGGCGCGCCCCAAAAGATTTCTTGGGGGAGATGCACATCGAGAATTGCGGAAAAAGCCGCGTCTATCTGGGAGGCCTGGCTGAAGAACTCCATCAACGCAATCTAAAGGTGCTGTACAACCAGGCACTGGAGGAACAGCCAGCCGAGAAGAGAAAGGGACACCTGGAATAGGGTTTTCCTGGTACGAAGCGCTTCTTCATAAGGGAGCACCTCGTTCAGACAGTTTATCTTTATAATTATTCACCCACCGCCCAATTCGACAAGCTCAGTGCGGCGCCTGTCCCCCTCTCCTCTACAGGAAGGGAGGTGAAATCACTTTACCTTATCTCCCCCGCTTTTTGTTTCCGTTTTGCCCGAAAACCATGCAGGCGCTCAGTTCCATTGGCGAGGCGTTTTATGTTGGGGAGAAGCGCCAGCACAAGCAGGATCTCTGATAGAACGCCATATAGAACATATGGCCAGGGGGTATGGTAAAACCAGGCGCGCACCGCGAAGACGAGCATGGCCAGGAAAGCCACGCTCATTGTCGTCACCGAGGCGTAACCGACAAAATAATAAATCAGCGCAGCGATGGGAAGGATGATCAGCACGGAAGGCGCCCATAAGCCCAGTGCGCCGCCGAGGGTCGCTGCGCCACCCGCGCCCCCGCGCAGCCGCCACCGCCCGTTCCCATTGCGCTCAGCCAGGAAGATCGAATAGTTATGCCCCAGAATGGCTGCAATCGGCGCCAGCGTGTGGATCCACTCGTTGGCTGTGACCGCCTTTGCCAGCCAGACGGTGGCTGCCGCCTTTAACATATCAAGGATGGCGGTCAGCAACCCCGGCCAAAAACCTGCGGCGCGCATGACATTTGTCCCGCCGGTGCGCCCACTTTCAACCTGGCGTACGTCTTTCCCCGTCAGCAGTTTGACGATAAGCACGCCAAACGGGATGGCTCCAAACAGGTAAGATGCAAGAACCAGGCTGGCATCAATTAATAACTGCATTGTTCGACACCTCCAATATATCGTAACCTCTTAAAGCTACCGGCGCTCCCTGGACAAAGATCGCTCAGGGCATGCTTTGGGCGACGAAGAATCTCCCAAGGGTAGCCGGCAGATCCTTTGGTCGCAACGAACGCTCCCTCAGGGTGACACCCTCGAGAAATTACAAGCATTTGCTCTTTGGCAAAAATGGTAACACGAATAACCGTGCGAGGTTACTCCGTTGTAATTACCTGCAACGCGACCTCGGCGGTCTCACCTCCCTCGATCAAGAAACCCCGCGACTGCCATGATCCCTCCTGCCGCGTCCAGATGATGTGGACCACCGGGTATACTGCCTCAGCCACGTCGGTTGGCGAGGGCTGCGCCGGGCCATCAGGATGGGAGTGATAGATACCGAGCAACTCCATTCCCCCGGCTTCGATGCGCTGGAAAGCGCGCCACTGCGCCAGGCCTTCCATGCGGAACCGCACCGGACTTCGGCTTGCGTTGGGAACTGCAAGCGTCATCTCCACTTTATCATTCCTACCCGCCAGTAAACCGCAAGCCTCCTGCGGGTGCCGCCGCGCGACGTGACGGCGCATTGCCAGCCATTGCTTGCGGGTGAGGATGAGTTTTTCGATCATCAGCCATCATGGTCGAGCAAGAAGCCCGCACCACTTGCATTGGTCGGGAAAGAAACCCGCCTTACTTGAATCAGAAACGCGCTATTTGAACCAGAGCGCCAGCCCCCATAAAAGTCCAAGCATGACAGCCGGTTCAACGAAGGCGCGGCGGAATGGAGCTCCCTCGGCGGTGCTGGCGACAAGGGCGGTCAAGGCGTACGCCGGGCCGAGGAGGAGCAGACCAAAACGGATCGGCATCAGTGGCCAATAGTGGAGGACGGCAGCCAACTGCATCCCTACCAGGGCAATGCCAAATGACCAGCCGAACTCCCAACGCTTGTTCAGACGCAGGTGGAGGGTACGCAACGCAGCCAATCCACCAGCCAGGAATAGAGCGGGCGCGAGCAGATAGAGACGGGCTCCTGCGGCGCGCAAGGCAACGGCGAGGATCAGGTAAATCGCAAACGAGAGGGCGGTCAGTGCAGCTGTTGCCAGCGAGTAACGTGTATCCGCCGGGTCCACCACCACATACTCGGCAAGGAACACCCCCACCAGCAGGAGACCGCCAATTCCGAAGGCAACCCACCATGTGGTGCCAGCCGGCAGCGTATACAGGGTCACCCCGATGACCAGCGTGGTCAACATGGGCAGCAGCCAGTGCTCGGCCATCTCCCCCGGCTGGATCGAGGGATGGGCTTGCAGCAGCCAGATCACGCCACTCGCCGACAACCCTGCGGCGAGTAGGGTGAGAGCAGTGCCGAGGTTGAGACGGAAGGTTAGGGCAATGCCAACGAGGGAGATATTCAGAGTGAAATAGGGTGTCTGGAGGATGCGCGTCAACACAAAAGCCAGAAGCACGACAGCTGTCAGCACGCTGAGGCGGTCCGCATCGATATGGTAGCGGTGGGAGAGCATATTCACATTGTACCGCGAACCCCTGTGGTAGAATAATCCCCATGGAATCAAAGCAAGCAAAACCGATGACCCTTCCACCGCCGCCGGGGTTGATTGCCACGTTCATCAAGGGTTTCGATGCAATCGCCAACCACGTGACGGTGATCGTGGTTCCCGTTATCCTTGACCTTTTCCTCTGGCTGGGGCCTCACCTGCGCCTCAAGCAGCTCCTTGAAAATTTGGTTACCGAGTTTACAAGCTATTCGACTCCGCCAGCCTCCCTCGGGATCGATCCAACCCAGGTGCAGCAGGTCTGGACGCAGTTCCTGGAACAGTTCAACCTATTCAGCCTGCTGCGCACCTTCCCGGTGGGCATCGCCAGCCTGATGAGCGGCATGATGCCCATCCAGACCCCCCTTGGCGCAACAGTGAACCTGGAAGCCGGCTCTTTCTTAAACGTGATGGGCTGGTGGTTAATCCTCATCCTTGCCGGTTGGACCTTGGGGAGTATATATTTCTATTGGGTCTCAGGCGTGGCGCTAAAACCTGACCAGACGCGGTCGTTCACCCAATCCATCACCCAGTCCACCCTGCTCTCGGTCATCTGGCTGTGCCTTCTTTTCATCGTCGGCGTGCCAGCCTTTCTCGTCCTGGGAGTTCTGGCACTGATCAGCCCATATCTGGCCGAAGCGGCAATCTTCCTTGCCAGCCTGTTTTCACTATGGCTGGTGCTGCCGATCTTCTTTTCACCGCACGGTATTTTTGCCTATCAGGACAACGCCCTGCGCTCCTTTCTCAGCAGCCTGCGCATGATGCGCTACACACTGCCAGCCAGCGGTCTGTTTCTGCTTTGCGCGTTCATCATCAGCCAGGGATTGGATTTCCTCTGGCGCACCCCACCCGAAAACTCATGGCTGACCCTTGTAGGTATCTGCGGACACGCGTTCATCTCCACTGCGATCCTGGCAACCAGTTTCATCTATTATCGGGATGTCAATGCCTGGCTGCAAGAGGTGACCGAGAAGCTGAAGCCAATGACAACAACTCAAGGATAAGCCGCCTCACCCAACCCGCCCTCACTCTTCCCCACCCTGCCCTTCCCCTCCCTCTCCCAAAGATGGGAGCGCTAAAGCGTGCTTCTCGAAGGGATGGGAAGGGGAAAGAAGAGGGTAGGGAGAGGGGCAAACTTGGAGGTTTTGTGGAATCCAACGTCAGTTACGAAGCAAAAGATATCCAGGTACTGGAAGGTTTGGAAGCCGTCCGCCGCCGACCGGGCATGTACGTGGGTGGCACGGACCTGAAGGCGTTGCACCACCTGGTCTACGAGGTGGTTGACAACTCCATTGATGAGGCGTTGGCCGGGGCCTGCACGCGGATCGAGGTCATCATCCATCCCGATTCCAGCGTCACGGTGGTGGATAACGGGCGCGGCATCCCGGTGGATATCCACCCGGAAAAGAAGAAATCTGCGCTAGAGGTGGTGATGACCACACTCCACGCCGGGGGTAAATTCGGCGGGGGCAGCTACAAGGTTTCCGGCGGGCTGCACGGGGTGGGTGTGAGCGCGGTCAATGCCCTCTCGGAGTGGTGCGAGGCGCGCGTCAAGCGCGGCGGGCAACTCTACTTCCAGCGTTACGAGCGCGGTTATCCGCAGGAGGCGGTGAAAAGCATCGGCAAGGTAAAGGCGGATGAAACCGGCACCACGACCACGTTCAAGTATGACCCGCTTATCTTCATGTCGGACCTGGACTATCGCTTCGATACACTGGCGCAGCGTTTCCGCGAAATGGCCTTCGTCACCCGCGGCACAACCATCTACTTCCTCGACAAGCGCGCCGACCGCGAACTGACTTTTTACTTCGAGGGGGGCATCACTTCCTTCGTCCGCTACCTCAATCGCAACCGTGAGCTGCTGCACCCGGTCGTCTTTGTCGAAAAGGAGATCGAGCATATTGGGATCGAGGCGGCGGTGCAATATACCGATGCCTACACTGAATCGGTGTACTCGTTCGCGAACACGATCAACACCGTTGATGGAGGCACGCACCTGACCGGGATGCGCGCCGCGCTGACGCGCGTCATCAATGACTACGCGCGGAAATCGGGCCTGCTCAAGGACGCCGACCCGAACTTCTCGGGTGACGATACGCGCGAGGGGCTGACGGCGATCATCAGCGTGAAACACCCCGACCCGCAGTTTGAGAGCCAGACGAAGGTCAAGCTGATGAACCCCGAGGTGCAGACCTACGTCCAGCAGGTGGTGGGTGAAGCCTTTGGCAGCTTCCTGGAACAGAGCCCGCAAGCGGCAAAAGCCATCGTGCAGAAATGTCTCACTTCCGCCCGCGCCCGGGATGCGGCACGCAAGGCGCGTGACCTGGTCATCCGCAAGTCAGCGCTGGAGAGCCTGACCCTGCCGGGGAAACTGGCGGATTGCTCAGAGCGCGACCCGGCCAAAACCGAACTATACATCGTCGAGGGCGATAGCGCAGGCGGAAGTGCCAAGCAGGGACGAGACAGGCACTTCCAGGCCATCCTGCCGCTGCGCGGCAAGATCATGAACACCGAGCGCGCCCGGCTGGATAAGATCCTGGGCAACAACGAGGTCAAGGCGCTCATCTCCGCTCTCGGCACCAGCATCGGTGATAACTTCGACCTTTCCGGATTGCGTTACGGGCGGGTCGTTCTCATGACCGATGCCGATGTGGACGGCAGCCACATCCGCACCCTGCTGCTCACCTTCTTCTTCCGCTACATGCAGGAGCTCGTCGAGGAAGGCCACCTCTATATCGCCCAACCGCCGCTTTACCGCGTGGCGTATAAGAACCAGGTGCATTACGCCTACTCCGAACCGGAAAGCGAGAAGCTGCTCAAGTCGCTTGGCGTCAGCACGGACAAGCTTTCCATCTCGCGCTACAAGGGCCTGGGCGAGATGAACCCGGCGCAATTGTGGGAAACAACGATGAACCCGGCCAACCGGACGCTGCTCCTGGTGACAATCGACGACGCGGCGGAAGCCGACCGAACCTTCGATATGCTGATGGGGGACGCAGTGGACCCGCGGCGGAGGTTCATCCAGACCCACGCGAGGAGCGTGAGGAATTTGGATATTTAGACATAAAAAGGTCACGCTTCATGTGTGACCTACCGCATTCTTTTCGGGTATACTCAAATTTAGTGTTTATTTTAAGGGTTGTATTACGTTTAATGGATGGCAAGAAAAAATGGACGGAAAATCAAGCAACAACGAAAAGGAAAAAGAATATACCCTCTTCTGTGATGAATCAGATCGGCATGGAAAATATTACTCCAACTTCTATGGCGGTGTCCTGGTTGGTGCATCACAGTATATGCGAATCACGGATCGACTCAATGAACAAAAAGCCAACCTCAACCTGCATGCTGAAGTCAAATGGGAAAAAGTCACAGAACGTTACCTGGAAAAGTATCAACAGCTTATCCATACTTTTTTCGAAGAGATAGCACAAGGTCACTTGCGTGTGCGGATTATGTTCCGCCAAAACGCATACGCCCTAAAAGGTCTGAGTCGAGATCAAGTAGAACTGGAATACTTCCTGCTCTATTACCAATTTATTAAACATGCCTATGGATTGGAATACGCCGGTGGAAATATTCGAATGCGTCTCTATTTCGATACCTTTCCGGACACGGCGGAAAAGAGTGAACAGTTCAAGGGGTTTTTACTTGGTCTCACCAAAACGAAGAAATGGCATTCAGTAGACATTCGCAGAGAGGATATCACTGAAGTGCGCTGCCGAGATCACGTGCTGCTGCAATGCCTGGATGTTGTTCTAGGAGGAATGTCTTTTCGGCTGAACGAAAAACATAAAGAAAAGCCTTTCGGAATGTCACGGCGGGGCAAACGAACGGTTGCGAAAGAAAGGCTTTATAGAACCATTTTGGCGGAAATCCGAAACATTCACCCAAAATTCAATGTGGGCGTCAGCAGCCGAACGCCAAACGGCCTGCGCCAACGATGGGAAGATCCATACTTGCACTGGAGATTTGTGCCAAACCAAGCTGTGTTCGATTCGTCATTGACAAAACCCCGCACCAAAAAGGCAAAGAAAAACCCCACCTGACCTACATAAGTATCTGACGCATGACGTCAGACTTCGGTCAGGTAGGGTTTCATCTTTCGCTAATATTATACTCAAAAAGAACGATATTTCAAGCCCCAGTTTTCCAAAAACAAGATAAAAGTAGGCGTTTCTACTATTATCGGTTATATGGTGATTGATTTGTCGGTTTCAAAGAAATACCTAATTCACTGGCTTTGCTCCTTACTGCTGGATCGGTTCTTCCAAGTTCTAAACCAATGACACGGGTGGGTGTATTTTCCTTCGCTAATTTGCGCAATTGGGCAATTTCTTGCCGGCTCCAAACTTTTCCTGAATTACGGTTTGATTTAGACATCATTATGCTCCTTTCTGCTTTCGAAAATATGTTCTAATTATATAGGCTTTCAAGCTAGATTTTGTATGTGTTTCATATGAGTTGTGTTAATAGAGCTCCAAGTATAATACGGATGGTTCGGATATAATCGTTTGAGTAATAATTGATCGTCGTTTCACATTGGAATGTATCTATGCTATCTTTAACAGATGACCAACGCCAACACATCCTCGCCCTGCTAGAAAACGGCGAGAACCTTCCCATAGAATACAAGCATCTGCTCTTTCCGTTGGAGCGCCAGGAGTATGAGCTCGTGTACGCGGGCAAGGAGCGCGAAGAAGACATTATCGCTGAAACGATGGCCGTGCCTTTGCAGCCCATCCGCACTTTTGGAGGCAATGGGATTGATTGGCACAATATGCTCATATTCGGCGACAACTTGCAAGCCATGAAGACGCTCTTGCGGATGAAAGAACGCGGCGAACTTATCAATGCGGATGGAACCGTGGGCATTAAGTTGGTGTACATTGACCCCCCGTTTGCAACGCGAGAGGAGTTTCGAGGTTCTCAAGAGGAAAAAGCTTATTATGATAAAGTAGTTGGAGCTAGATTCGTAGAGTATCTCAGAAAACGATTGGTGTTCATCAGCGAGTTATTAAGTGATAACGGCAATGTAGTTGTTCACCTCGATAATAGGAAACTCCATTACGTTAAAGTAATCCTTGATGAAATATTCGGTGAGCAGAACTTTGTGAATGAGATTATTTGGCACAAAGGTCGAGAAGGGGGAAGCTCTCGAAACCATGGGATCGGTGCAGCAATACCAACCGAATACCAGAATCTGCTTGTTTACCCAAAAAATCGATCAGCACGTTACTGGCAGCAAATTCTTGGTCCTTATAAACGCTCCACGGTTAATCGTATCCAACGCGATGAGAAAGGCTGGTATTATGCTAGAGGGAGAATGGGACGGAAGCCAGCAGATTGGGAAATCGAGGCTGGTGTTTCACTAAAGACATATGTGTCGTTTGATCTATCAAAAACAAAAGAGGAAGTTATTTCAGAAATTACAGGGCAAAATGCAGAATTCGTTGCACAAGGGGATGTGTGGAATAGTGATCTAGTGAAGTTCAATCAATTTACTGGTTATCCCACTGAAAAACCAGAAGGCCTCCTATACTTAGTATTGAAGGCTGGTACATCACTTGGCGATATTGTACTTGATGCCTTCGTTGGTTCGGGTACAACCCTTGCTGTCTCTGAGAAATTGGGACGGCGCTGGATCGGGATAGACTGCGGCAAACTCGCCATTTACACCATCCAAAAGCGGATGCTCAATCTCAAGAGCGAAATCGGCAACAAGGGCAGGGCGCTCAAACCCAAACCCTTCACGCTCTACAACGCCGGTCTTTACGACTTTGCCCGCCTGCGCGATCTGCCCTGGGAAGGCTGGCGCACGTATGCCCTCAACCTGTTCCAGTGCAAGGATTCCCCTCACAAAATCAGCGGCATCGCATTGGATGGTTATCGCGGCGGCGATGATGTGCTGGTGTTCAATCACCGGTTGGGCGGCGGTGTGGTATTGGATTATGGCTTCATTGACGAATTGCACGCCAACCTGCGCGGCCGCGCCGGGGTGCGCTTCTTCATCATCGCGCCGGCAGCCAGCGTTACCTTCCTCGAAGATTACGTCGAGCGCGGCCGCACACGCTATTACATCCTGCGCATCCCCTACTCCATTATCAATGAATTGCATAGCCGCGACTTTTCCGCCTTGCTCCAGCCGGTGGACGAAACCGAGGTAAACGCCACAGTGGAGGCAGTGGGGTTCGATTTCATCCGCCAGCCGAAGGTTGCCTGCGAGTATTCCGTCGCCCATCCAGAAGGCGAGTTGTTCAAGAATGCGGTCGTGTAAATCCAGACCTTCCAGAGCCAGGCGCTGGCTAAAGGGGCCAGCCAGAGAGGCAACCTGGAAACGCTCTCGATGGTGCTGGTGGATTACGATCATCCCTTCGACCCGGCGCGCGGCGGCAGGGAATCCCCGCCGCCTTTCGAGGTGGATGCTGTCTTCTATGCCAGCGAAATCGAGGCCGCCGGTTGGGAAATCCGTCTGCCGGTTGAATCTCTCGGCAAATACGTCATGCTGGTTTACCTGGATATTTACGGCAACGAGTACACCGAGATCAAAACTCCTGCCGACTTCGGTATCAGACGCCGCGCGAGGTGAGCCGTGCCTGATCAGCAGCGATTCAACAACCAGGATTTGGTGCTGAACGTCAGCAAGAATGTTGACCCGGCGCGGTTCGACATCAACCTGTACGAGCCGTTCATTGACGCCTTGTGCGGCAATCGCGAATACCAGAAGGAAGCCATCCGAGTTACACTGCGCTATTTCCTGAGCGGGCGATATGAAAGTCTGCGCCAGTTGGCAGAAGAGAATTTCCACTCGAACGACAAGATACGCGAACGCTACGGCACATTTCACGAAATGGAACGGCATTTGCAACTGCCTGACCAACTATCCTGCTCGATAGACCTGGCAACCGCCACCGGCAAGAGTTACGTGATGTACGGCATTGCCCGCATTATGCTGGCGCACGGCGTGGTGGACCGCGTGCTGGTTTTGTGTCCATCCCGGACCATCGAAAAAGGTCTCACGGATAAGTTCCGCGCCCTCTCCGGCGACGCGACGCTGAAGGAACTGCTGCCCGAGACGGCGCGGGTGCGCAATCCGCACATCACCAACGGCAGCGCCTCCATCGTAGATGGCGATATCTGCATCGAAAATTTCCATGCCACCTTGCAGCACGTCAAATCGTCCATCCGTGACAGTCTGGCAGGCAAAGGCGAGCGAACGCTCGTCTTGAATGACGAAGTACACCACGTTTACAATCCAACCGGCAAAGATCTGAAACGGTGGAAGGAATTCCTGCTCGACCCCAATTTCGGTTTTCGTTATGTGGCTGGTTTTTCAGGAACCTGCTACATCGAGGATGATTATTTTACTGACGTTATCGCGCGGTATTCTCTCCGGCAAGCCATGGAACATGGTTATGCCAAGATCATTGACTATGTTGCCGAGGACACCCCCAATACGCCGGAAGAACGCTTCCAGAAAATCTACGACAATCACATCCAGCACAAGAACATCCAATATCGCCTGGTCAAACCGCTGACCATCCTTGTTACACGTGATATTGCGGCCTGTGAGCATCTCACTACCGATCTGATCGAGTTCCTTGCCAAGCAGGAAGGGATCAGCGAGGAAGATGCGGCCAAAAAAGTCCTGATTGTTACTTCCTCGCCTAAACATGCAGGCAACGTGCGCGAACTCTCGCGGGTGGACCGCCCCGATAATCACCGCGAGTGGATCACCTCAGTCAGCATGTTGACCGAAGGGTGGGATGTGCAAAACGTATTCCAGATCGTGCCGCATGAGGAGCGCGCCTTCAACAGCAAGCTGTTGGTGGCGCAAGTGCTCGGGCGCGGCCTGCGCATCCCGGAAGCCTACAAGAACGAGAGACCAGTCGTGACAGTCTTCAACCATGACGCCTGGTCGGGGCGCATCAAGCACCTGGTTGACGAAGTGATGGAAATGGAGAAGCGGTTGTATTCCTATCCGGTAGCCAAGTCGCCGGATTACAACTTCACGCTCCATCACATCAATTATGACAAGCAACAAATAACAGTAGAATACAAACAGGTCGGCGAATATGAATTCACCAAGGGATATGTGTCATTAGTGTCTCAGCATGACGTTCTGGAGCGAGGCACTATTTACACGACAGCCACAACTGGAAAGCAGCGCGAAAAAAAGACGCTAATCCGTTACCGGATGTTCAGCGTGGATGAAGTGGTGGAACAGGTTTACAACAAGTTCAATGCAATTGATATGGAAAGTGACGGCAAAACCAATTTCACTGAACAATATCCACCAGAGTTCATTCGTCAACTTATCCTTGCTTCTTTGCAGCGAATAGAGGAGAACGAGGAAAAGATCAGCGCCGATAACCGGCAAAGGATACTGGCTGCCTTCGGAGTTACGCAACGCCCTGGAGCAAAACGAGTGCGATATGTCACAGCCCTCGATTCTTTACAGCAATTCTCGACATCATCCCGTCAACGCGATAGTATTGGAGTGGTATCATTGCGAAAACAGGATGCAACTGTATTTTGGGACGACAACTCACAGAACCTGAGCGACGAGGATACAAGAACCATATTACAAGAGGTAATGCTTGATGAAGAATTGCCATTTAGAGCCCGAATACGGGTAGAGAATTCTTACCTATTCAAGACTCCACTTAATCTCGTTATTGCCGACCATAAACCGGAACGTGAATTCATTCGTCATTTGATTGCGCCAGAAAACGCGGTGGTGATTGATGCCTGGGTAAAATCCACCGACCGCGATTTCTACCCCATCGAATATGGTTGGCGCAAAGGCGAACATCCAAAGCGTGGCTTTTTTAATCCTGATTTCTTTATCAAGATGTCCGAACACATCCTTGTTGTCGAAATTAAAGATGATGATGAAGCCGAAGACCCATCTGATGAAAATAAAGGCAAATACAAAGCGTCAAAAGAACACTTCGAGATTTTAAATAACCAACAAGAAGAAAGCATCTATCACATCAACTTCCTGACGCCAACAGATTTCGATGCCTTCTTCCAGTTTTTACGGGACGGGAAATATAACTTTGTCTCGAAATTAGATGCTGCATTGGAGAAGAATGGTATATAAAACCTTTACCGGGAGAGAAAATTGAGGAGGGGAAGAGAATAGAGATCTCATCCCATCCCCTCTATCAAAGGAGACACAAGGGTGTTTAGCGATGAGGTGTAAAGGACTTAACCCCTGGCCTTTACCTCAAAGTGAAGGAGAGCTTGCTTATTGGTTGATGGTTATGGGGGATTTCCAAGCAAGCAAGGTTTCACAATAGTGAAAGTTGATCGGTCATCGGCGGATAAAACACGCCGATAATCACAAATGGGTTCTGCGCAACATTGTGGTACTGCTTGGTAGTACCAACGAAAAAATACAAGTCTTTCTTAGAAAATCTTTCAAGATATTTCTGCTTTACCAATTCAATTGCGACTTGCTCATCGCCATCTACGCGATAAAGACAATTCTAATATAGCATGCCAATTTCCCAATCTTCGATCATCATCTTACGTGGTTCTTTATCACCTTCGGAAAAAAAGCGATAAAAGAATTTATATGGTAGCTTGTTAATAAGTTTCTTGTGTCCCCGCTCCGTTGGCGGTTCAAACATGTTGAATTGCATGAGTTGGTCTTGCCATTCTTGTTTCCATTCTCGTTCGTCGGCTTCGATTACAAAGTCCACGATGCGGGTAGGTTTTAGGGTGGCAAGAGATTTCTTATAGTTTGGGTCTTTGGCAAGAACAATCAAATCATCCATTGAAGTAAAAACTTCTTTGAGAATATAACTTTTACGTGCTGCCCAGTAGTTATCAGTGCCTATATGTTGCCTAACCTCTATTGGTTCATCTACGCCAAGTTTGGGGCTGTAACTTTCGGGACGAAAGTCATCTTTTTTACGTGTCAGGTTTAGTTCAATCCATGAATATTTTGGATATTTCTGTTGGTCATGTAAAAAACGAAATGGAATTGGATATATCCGAATCCATTTTTCGCCGTTAAACAATCCTGCCGTGCAAACCAATTCCGTGTAATTGCGTGACGGCAGTGGATAAGTTTTTACGGTAATTAATACTCTGGCGTTCGGAAGATCATAGGGAAGGTAAGTCACGCATTCCCCCTTTTGGGTTTATAGGTGGATAACAGTTCTCTTAAATAGTTTATTCTTTTGCAAGTGCTCGATTAATGTGTGACGGTGGCAAATATTGTGGTCGGTTTCAAAACAGACCAAGGCGATACGCTCATTTTGGTTGGTCAGGCGAATTAATTGGTTGATTTTTATTTCCTGCTTTGATAAAAGATTATTTTCATATGCCCTGAATAATGCATTGTGGGAAATGGTTTCGCCAAGTCCCTTGCGCATTGATGACGGAATACCAAGTTCGGGGATATGGATATATTTCATCCCTGTATTTTCGATATATTGTTTGAAACTTTTTTTGGAAAAACCATATTTCATGGATTGCGCGTTGTTTCGAATATCCACGATGACTGTAATATTATTAGCGATGAGTTTATATAGAAAGGAGTCAATTGTCAGGCCTTCGTAGCCAATGGAGAATAGGGCAGGTTTCGTATCCGTATTCCATGCGAATTTAAGTTGAAAAATTTCCTCTGAGCTGAAATATCTGTTTGCGATTTTACTTCGGGATGCATATTGGGGAAAATCATGATAGATTTTCTTGACGAGTCTGTCACCATGAACATCTCCAATTTGCAATTTGAATTTCGACAGAGCGGTTTGGTCCCCAAGGGTGAGTTCGTTCAGGTAAGAGTGGTTGGTGTTTAATTTAAAATCATCTGCTTTTTTTAGAAGACCTAAATCGACCATTCTCCGCTTGTCGTAATACGAGAGGAAACTGAAAGGTCCGTACTTGTATGGGAAAAAGTCGTAATAATTCTCGCCTGTCTGCTGGCAGAAGTAAAATAGAAGTTTTTCACAGTCCGTGCTTGGGAGACTGCCTCCAAAGACTTCTATCAGAGCAAGAAAGATTTTCCTTCGGTAATACATGATATTGAACAAATTTTACAGCATGTGTGTTCTATTAATCATTACAAAATACAGGTTATTTGCAATACAAAAAGGACGGAGGAAAGGGAATATGTGAGGAAGGGGAAGGGAGTCCTCATCCATGACCTCTCTCCCGCCAGGAGGGGTGATAAGCGCTCAACCCAAAACCATCTCCTGAGCTTATTAGATTCTGATTGACAATGACGGGGAATTGCCAGCAGTAATGACGGGTGAAGCGTGAAGCTAATTGCGTCATAAGGCTATCGAATTCAGCCATTATTGGTTATACTTTGCAATTAAGGCATCATTTTCCAAGAGGAGAAGCATATGAATCGTGGCAGGAATCTTGGCGCGGCGCTGCCGTGGTATATCCTGAGTGTGGTGTTGCTGGTACTCTTCATCACCACCGGCGGGCGCTCAACCAGCAGCGGTGGTGTGGTTGATACCGAGTCGTCCAACTCTGGAGGCTCGTGGTGGTCGGTGGATAGTGGCTCTGGCGGCAGCTGGGATTCCGGAAGCAGCGACAGCGGAGGGTGGGACTCGGGCGGGAGCGACAGCGGAGGGTGGGACTCAGGCGGGAGTGACAGCGGTGGCTGGGATTCCGGCGGGAGCGACAGCGGTGGCTGGGATTCCGGCGGAAGCGATAGTGGAGGGTGGTGAGATGTCCGCTAAGAAAAGCTGGCTGATCTGTTTCTTCCTGCTCGTGGTCGCCCTGATCGGGGCATCCTTCCTGCCCCGCTCGTATTTCCTGATCGGCGCTTTCATTACTTTCTTTATCGGCAATGGCACCTTGAAATCCGGGGCTGTTCAGCCCATGGCGCAAGCAAGCCTGGTGGCGCCTCCGGTGCCCATTCCCCCTACAACCACCGCCCAAGTTGAACTCCCGGAGAGACCCATGCCCGATTCCATTCCTGCCAACCTGAAATGCCCTTCCTGCGGCGCCAGCATCAAGGCAATTGACAAGAAATGCGCCTACTGCGGTTCATCGCTCCAGCCTGCCCTCAACCTGCCCGAACCAGCCAAGCTTTCCGCGCTGGAGGTCGGCATGAGCGTGCGGTTTGCCCACCCCCGCAGGGGTGCCCTCGATTTCCAGGTGACCGGCAGGCTCCTGTTCACCGAGCTGTGGCAGGCCGCGCGCGGCCCCAATGTCCCCTGGACCCCAACCGGCAACTACTTCGCCGGGTTCGCCCTCCAGCCGGCGGCATACCTGTTGAACTGGCAGGACCGCTTCTACCTGCTGGAGGAGTGCCGTGCGCTGACCGACATGGAGATCAACCGCGACTTTGTGCCCTACGCCCGGCAATTCGCCCAATCGGACCAGACGGCCCGCGTGGAGTTTCCCTTCGCGGAGAAACGCTGGCGGATGGTGGATATCGGCCGCTTTGCCATCGAGTTCGAGGATGGCGAAGGTTCGCACCTGCATAAAGGCGCGGTCGGGCGCTTCATCCACGCCGCCAGTGATAACCAGGCACTGGTGATCGACGATTTCCAGAGCGGCGGCAGCGGCGGGCAAGATACGCTCTGGCTCGGTTTCCAGATCAAGGAAACAGATATTTCCTTCACTTAATCTTTTCCAAAGGAGGTGGGGGGGTGCGGGCGGCGAGACCGCCCACACACCCCCGGTTGCCCCCTAATTGGAAAAGCAGTCCATTATCCTCAGGAGAAATCATGAAAAAGCTCTTCGGACGTTACACATTGATCGGCACCCTGGTGCTGGTATTGATTGTCGGCCAGGTGCTCTCCTACCTGCTCAGCCCGGGTGGATGGAAGGGTTTCCTCGCCAACCTGGGGAACATCCTGGGCATGATCGCCTTCTGGGGGCCGATCATTGCCCTGATCGCCAGCCTGTTCGTGTGGATCGTGATGCGCCTCTTGGGATTCAACTCGCTCGAATCCATCCGCGAAGAATCGGTGGAGCAGAACAACCCTGCCCCGGCGATCATCTTTACCGGCACGCTGATCGCGAGCGTGTTATTCCTGATGCTGGTGATCAAGCCATAGCCAATATAAATCACTCTCTCATCGGTCTCCACTCCCGTGTGAGCGTGGAACTCGTCGACGCCTCCGGCGAGGTCCAACGGCTGGAATTCACGCTGGTCGCCAGCAAGCAGGCTGACTTCAAGTCCGGGCTGCTGGACGAGGCTGCGCCGCTAGGGCGCGTCCTGCTGGGACACTATGCCGGGGAGATCATCCCATACACAGCCGGGGACCTGAAAGAAGTTCGGATACTTTCCGTGACGAATGGAGAGAATAGCATATCACCAGAAGCAGCAAAGAAACGCCGGGCTGCCGTCCAGCAGGCCGAGGCGCAGTCGGAGATCACCAGCCAGATGATCTTCGCCACCGCCCATGGCAGCAAGTGGGGTGATTACGAGGTGGATCTGGATCAATTGTTGAAGGACGAGGATGAGTGATCAGATGCAGAGTTATCAGGTAAAATACCACGAATCTTAAACGGAAACCTCCCGTGCGCCTTCACCTCATCTCCACCCTGCTCCTCCTTCTTCTGGTGGGTTGCGTCATTCCCAGCCGCGCCACGCCAACTCCCACATCGACCACGACGACGGTGGCTTCGCCAACCGCCTCCCCGATGCCAGTACCCACCGCCGTCACCCCGCTGGTCATCCTGGTCATCCCGGCGGACATGCCCGTGGACCAGGCCAACCTGTATCAAACCACGGTTTACGACCTGGCGCAAGGGGCGGGGATGCGCTTCCAGGTGCGCAACGTGTTGACGGTCAGCGATGTGACCGCGGAACCGGGGTTGAGCGTTGTCATTGCCCTGCCGCCCGATCCGGGGTTTTCCAGCCTGGCCGCCGCCGCGCCGAATTCCCAATTCCTCGGGGTCGGCATCCCCGGGTTGACGGCAGGCGGAAACCTCTCGCTGATCGGCTCAGCGGGCAAACCGGTGGCGCAGCAGGCCTTCCTTGCGGGTTACATCGCGGCGATGCTCTCGCCTGATTACCGCGTGGGTATCCTCACGCAGGAAAACGACCCCAGCGCGCTGGCTGCCGAGGCTGCCTTCATCAACGGGGTTCATTTCTACTGCGGTTTGTGCAACCCGGCTTTTGCCCCGTTCTACAGCTACCCCCTGCACATCGAAATCCCGCTGGATGCGCCTGAAGGCCAGTACCCGGCCTATGCAGATGGCCTGGCGCGCTACATGGTGGAAGTGGCTTACATCTACCCGCCACTTGCCACCCCTGACCTGCTGGACTATTTCTCCCAGAAGGGGATAAAGATCATCAGCGAGACCATGCCATTCAACGAGATGCCAGCCGAGTGGGTAGTTGGGATCCAGCCGGAGGTGCTCTCAGCCATCCAACGCATCTTCCCGGACCTCGTGGCGGGTCGCGGCGGGAAGAACATAGCCACCCCGCTGCTCCTGGTCAATATTAACACCGACCTGCTCACCGAGGGCAAGCAGCGGCTGGTGGAAGAGGTGTTGAAAGATCTACAGGCGGGATTTATCGACCCGGGTGAATAACCTTGATCTCCCCCTCATCTGTTAACCTAATTTCACCCGCCAATTAAGGTGACCAAGGCAAAGCGTGCCGGATGGAGGTCACTTATTCCTGCAACGCTGTTGCCCGTTGGTGGGATTCGTATACCACTCGCAGGCGGGGTCCATATCCTTTTGTATCCCCGGATTGACATACCGATCCAACACGATCACCGCGTACTTGCCGGGGTAGTAGAGCTTTTCCCAAAAGCTGCTGATCAGGCTTGGGTATTGTTGCGACGGAAACAGGAATTCCTGATTCGCAATGATCATATTCTTGGTGATATCAACGATTACCAGCCTGACGTTATGCCTCAAGTCCGGCTGGCTGAGGTCGAGTGGCTCGTATTGCACGGCGACAGAAAAGCCCGAAACCGACACTGTGCTGTTATTCACCGGGCTTGTGATCATCAGGGAAAGCGGTACGGGAAAATTAGCCGCATCCGTATAGGTTACGTGCGAATTGTAGTAATCTTCCATTTGCTGGGCAATCGCCTTGCACGCTTGCACCTCTGCAGTTGACATGCCCTGTTTTAAGTTGCAGGCTGGTAGCGCGGTTAGGAGAGCCAGGATGAGCAAAATATTGTGGCGAACGAGATGAAATAAGTGATTCATCTTTACCTCATCCTTGTCAATTATCCCAATAAAAAGTATAGGCGCGAGGAAAATGAAACAATAACCTTGTGGGTTGATTCTTTCATACCCCTCTTTGTTCACAGGCAAGATAGATATGGGGGTTCGAAAAAAACGCAGAACGAGATGCTTCGCGCCTACCCTGACCGAGTGTGGGATTTATTGATCCGGTTGTAAACCCAAATGGTTAAACTCTTTGGGTGGAAAATCCGAATTCAACGACCCTGGTATAAAATCGGGAGATATTGCACTACAATACCGGCCTATTAAAACAGTCTCATGCCAAAAAGGTAACCTGGCAGCGCAACCCTGGTATCAAGGGATCGTCAACCACTGCCCTACGGATAAGGCTGAATCCTCAGATATATCATTCAACTGGGCAATGATCGCCGGGGCAATATCGCCAAACAAACAGGCGATGCTGTATAGGGTCTCGTTCCACCCAGCAACTATATACGTTGCGGGGTGAGTTCGCAGCACACGATTCCCCGGGAAATGGTTCCCTGTTCGCGGAATTTGAAGTGATGTTCCAACATAGAAAACCTGATATCTCCCAAACCCATTCAGGGCCAGCAGCTCATCTGGATCCACATCGAAGCGGCGCGCAATACAATAAGGAAACTCGCCCGGATGCAATGTGTAAACCAGCGGGAGCGAATCAAGCATGAATGACACGGTGGCTGGTTCGCCGGCAACCCCTGTTGCTTCACTGACAGTTGCTGTCGCTTCACTGGCAACCCCTGTTGCTTCACTGACAGTCGCTGTCGCTTCACTGGCAGCAACTATCGCTTCACTGGCAACCGCCGTGGTCTCACTGACAGCAACTGTTGGCGTAGGCGTAGGAGTACGGGTTTGCATCGCGGAAACCGGCGTGGGGGTGGGTGACGCTCTTTGAATGAATGCTGGTGTTTCAGCCCGGGAAGAGACAATGGCTGGAACTTTAGATCTATTGACCAAGCCAATCAAAACCACGCCTGCCATGACAAAAGCAATAATCGCAATTCCACCAATAATTATCCTCCTATCAAGAGGCAGGCGGATCCCTTTTCTTTGATGAGCATCGGCAGGCCCAACTTTTTGCTTCTGTCCGGTTATCACGACAGGGATCGTGTCAATCGTGCGCGGGTTGAGGATCCGCTCGAGGGCAGAACCGAGCATGGCAAAGGCCAGACTGGTCAGGAGTAGCAGAAAGATCGGTTCCAGCACCCAAAACGGCGAGCCGTACAAGGAGCCATACGCCAGTCCGTCGTAGATGATGCGCCCCCAGGAAGGATAGATGGTCTTGATATTGAAGAAGCCCAGCGTAGCTTCCCAGAAAATGAAACTGGGCACCTGTGTCACCAATTGAGGGATCAACACCGGCATGATGCGCGGCACGAGATAACGCGTGATAATCCTGAGGTCACTCGCGCCATACGAGCGCGCCGTCTCAATATATGGCGCCTCCCTCGCCTGGAGGAGCGCAGAGCGTAGAACTTTGATTGGAGAGCCGAAGGCGTTGATGACCACCACGATCGCTAATATGATCCAAATATTAATATTGAAAAGCACGTTCGTAAGAACAGCGATGGTCAAGCCAGGAACAATCATGTTGATCTCGGTGAGCCTTTGGATCATGTTGTCCACCCAGCCACCAAACCAGACGCCTATGGCCGGCAGCAACATGGCTACGAGTGTGGTGAGAAGCGTACCCATCAAGCCAATAAGCAAAGCGAATGGCATTCCCCAAAACAAGGGCACCAACAGGTCACGCCGGGCGTAATCTGTCCCTGCCAGGTCATACACCTGCCCCAACAGGACGAGTTGGACCTGAAGATCGGAATCCGGTTCGAAGAGCAATCCCGTGACCACCAGTGTGTAGCTCCCGTGCTGCGGGTTGGGCTGGGACGAACCCGCTTCGGCAAACAACAGGTTGAAAGCAGGTGTTGTATATTGCCCGGTCGTGACAAACCAATCTTTCCACTCCGGATGTTGGGCGAGAAGACGAAGGGGCGATATACCCTCCTCGAAATCATAACTCGAACCTAGTTCCGCGATTGTCCGCTTAAGCTCGAGAGTCCTGCCATCCGGGTATTGCCATTCGAGCGTTACGAAAGGCATTTTCTCGGTATTTTGGGGGTCGAAGTAAAGAAAAATCTCACTGGGAATATCTTCGTAGGGAAAATCGAATGTGAAAGTAATGGTTTTTTCGATCCAGCCACTCTCCAATGTGCGCGTGGATACAGTTGCTTCCTCGCTATCCTGATTTATGATGAATCGCGAAAGCAAGGGCGGGTGATGGAACAAGTTTACCCAGGCAGGCATGGCAGTGCGCGGAAGGTAAGCGCGGCCCTCCAGACGATTCTGTTCGTAATCCTTTCCAACCTGGGCATAAGGAAGGCAAATCACTGCATATAGTGACCCCAAAAGCAATACGAGAATGACCGACAAACCGAAGATCGCAGATGGATACCGGCGAAGTTCCTGGAAGAACAGCCTGCTCCTCTCGCGGAACTCGCGCAGCGACACCTTGAAATCGCCTGCAATCCGCACCCAAGAGATCTCCCACTTTTTTGCGGGACCCCGGGCTTGCCTCCCGCTGCCGGGACTCCTTCCTTTCATCCAGGTCTTGATCCACACCACCAATCTCCCGCTTCCCAATTTCACCCTTACCCCAGCCTGGATTGCATCGTTCGACGGCATGAGACGAATGCGCGGGTCAATGATCACGTAAACCAGGTCTAATGCGAATACAACGATCCCCAGCAAATAGGCAAAGATGACCACGATGCCCACCGCGATGATCAACTCTCCCGGTTCCATGCTCTCCCCCCAGAAATTCGGCAGGGCTTGTTTGATATACAACCAGCCCAGACCCGGCCAATTGAAGACCGACTCCAGCGCCATGTTCAACTGCCAAAAACCGATCAAGGTGGTCACAAAACTCGTAATAAAGTAGGGCAATGCAGGTCTCAGGATGTATTGTTGATTTAGTACTTTAGACGAAAGGCCTTTGGCGCGGCCGAGTTCGACATAATCCTCTTCCGAATAGATGATGAAAAAGGTACGCCACGCATATATCATTTGGAAAAGCAGGCTGAGCACAATTGCAGTGACCGGCAGAACCAGGTGCTTGGAGATTTGCCACACGTACTGGATCGGATTATCAGGTCTGCCACCATCGAACATGCCGCCAAAAGGGAACAGATGCAATTGAACGATGAAAATTGCAATCAGTAGGATGCCAAATACCCAGCTCGGCACGGAGGAAATCGGTGAAAGCAACGCGAACAGCTTGTCGACCCACTTCCCGTAGTTTCGAGCCAGAAAAAGTGAGATTGGCATGCCCAGCAGGAGCACCAGGAGATACGAGATTCCGGTCAACAATAATGTATGTGGAAGGTATTGAAGGATGATTTCTCTGGCACTGCCTTTTATCTGGGTTGAAAAGGCTGTATAACCCCCTGCAACCCTGTTGCCCAATTGGCCCCAGTTGAAAGTAAGGGCTTTTATGGTCCAAAGCAAATAACGCGGCAGGTATGGAAGCTCCAACCCGGCTTCGATGCGCAATCTCTCGGTCAGGGCTGCTTCCTGCGCCTGATCAGAGAGACCAGGAAACATCTGGTTGATCGTCCCGTTGTTAAATGCAGAACGCACAACCAGATAGATTTGCGATTCGATACTTCTCTCGAAGGGGGATTCAAGCGGCCCCAGCCCGCGCCGGGAGGGCTGGTTGGCGATCATTACCGTGATAAAAACCCCTATAAAAATGGTTGCCGCGATGGTCAATGCCTTGCCAGCCAAGTATCTCACGTTCCGCATGACAAGCCGTTTCTGTGAAGGCGTGGTCAAGGGATTCTCGTTATTAGCCAACCTTGTTCGTTCTCCCTTTCAAGAATTATCAACCGTCAATCCACGGCGATCATCACATTGGAAGCCTTGACCACTGCGTAGGCTTCTTTTCCTTCTTTCAACCCCAACGACTCCATCGAAACATTGGTAATGATGGAAACGATCTGGATACCTCCGGGCAGCTCGAGAGTCACTTCGGCGTTTACTGCACCGCGTACGACATTGACGATTTTTCCTTTGAGGATATTCCTGGCGCTGATTTTCAAGGCATTCGACCTCCGGCAAACTCATCTTACCCTTTTTCAGGGAGTAATGCAAGCCGAAGCAGGATGAACGTGATCAAAGCCACCAGCAGGAGCAGCAGTGCAACCGGCTGGGCTGCTTTCAATCCGAAACCTTCGAAACGCTCGTAGATCAATACCGGCGCGATCTTTGGGTGATAAGCCAGGATGACCACTGCGCCAAACTCACTGATACCGCGCGCCCACATCATCACCGCCCCGCCCAACACCCCGCGCCAAGCCAGCGGCAGGGTCACGTGCCAGAAAGTCTGCCATTGGCTGGCGCCGTCGGTCATAGCCACGCGCTCCAGCTCTTCATCCACCATCATGAACGACTCACGGCTCAGATTGACCAGGTAGGGCAGGCTGACGAACAGCATTGCGACCACGATGCCGGTGAGGTTATCGGTGAAGGTAATTCCCAATGGGGCCAACCACCGGCCGAGCGTCCCACCGCGCCCAAAAACGAGTAGCAACGCCACCCCGGCTGCGGTATGCGGAATGACCACCGGCAGGTTGAGGATGGCTTCAAGCAGGCGCTTCCCCGCGAACTTGCGCCGAGCAAGTAAAAAGGCGAGTGGAACGCCGCTCACCAGCGCCACGCAGGTCGCTATTGCTGCAGCGGAGAAGGTTAGGCCGATCGAGTGCAAGACTTCCTGGTCGCTGAACGAGGCCATGAAATCAGCCGGAGTGGTCGAAAGGAATGTGCTGACCAACGGCAGGACGATAAAAAGGACCAGCAATCCGCCTGCCGTAGCGAAAACCAGATCGAAAACCGTCTTTCTTGCGTTCACGGCGTCAGCGTCACCTCCGGGACGCACAAGGCCTGCAAAACTGGTGGCATGTTTTCGCAGCCATCGCAAATGGTGGCCTCGAAGACGGGATGGTAATCTGCCTGCATGATCGCCCGCCCTTCGGGTCCAAGCAGGAAGGCGACGAACAATCCGGCTTCCGACGGGTGAGGCGCATTGCCTGGTATGGTGATGCCGTAGCCGATGCGTTCGCCGCGAAATTGGGGTTTAACCGTTGCAAAGCGTTTAAAATCCAGGTTAACCTGCACAGTGTTGTAGACATCCTCAAAGCCTGGGGTCCCCAAGTCGAGAGCCTCCGGCAACTTCACCATACCCAGGTGATGCTGCCGGATGACACTCTCGTAATCGAAGGCATAATCCAGGTCGCCAGATTCAAGCAGGGCGATCAAGGCGATGCTTGCCCCGCGGATGACCACGTGGGCATCCGTTTTCGTCTCCACGATCTCAGGAACGGTGACAGTAGTCAGCCCATCATCACTGAAGATGCCGAGGGGAAAGCTGAACTGGTTCTCGAACATGCCCGTGAAGATGGTCGGCTGGTGATAGTAACCTTGCGCCAAGGCAAAAGCCATCAAAGCGCGGTAGCCGCTCGGGTCGAAACGCGGGTCAGCAAGCCCAACCTTGACATCGGGACGCTCCAGGAGCGTATACCAGTTTTCCGCATTAATTTCGTCTGCATATTTACTGTTCGGCTGGTAAGCCAGCTCCAGGTGGTTGCTGGCAAATTTAATGTACCAATTTGCATAGGGTTGACCGGTCACCGGATCATCGGCAGCATACATCAGCATGGGGATCAGCGAGGCATCCGCGGTGGCGACCACATCCACCAGCTCATGGAGATCAGTGACATGGCGCATGACCTGGATGCTGCCGTGATACTGCGCCTGGATATCAATATCGGGATGACCGCTTTCGAAAGCCTTCTCAAGGTCGCTGAATGGAATGATAAGGCTGCCCGCGGCGAAGATCACGAGCGGTTTCTTCCCAGAGCCCTCACCTGCTGCGCGCGTGGATGCTTTTCCGCCGCAACCACCAAGCATGATATCCAGGAAGATGAGGATTGCAGGAACAAGGAAAGAAAGGCGTTTCATGTCCGGCAAGTATAAACGATAAGAGAAGGGTGGGCTTGCCAGAAGCCCACCCTTTGAGCTTGCTGAAATCACTGATTATTTCAGCGTGATGCTTACCAAGCCGCTAACCCAAGCCTTACTGGATTGTCCCGGCATGGCTGCATTGTAAACACCTGCCGTGGCATCGAAAGCCACCAGGCAGTCGGCGCAAGCCTGCATGTCGGCGAGGGTAAGGTCAAAAGTGTAGCCGTCGCTGCCGGTCAGGGTCACGGTTATGGCTCCGCCCTGGATGCCAGCCTGGTTGAGCAGGTCGTTAAGGCGGACACCGGTATATTGGAGCGTGCCTTTCTTGGGATGCTCGAGGCTAAGGGTAACCACATTCATTTTATGCAGGGCGGAATCGGACAGTTGAAGCTCCTTGGACACCATTCCGCTGACCGAAAAGGTGATGGGTTCAGGCGCGGGAGCCGGGCCGCAGGCGGTGAGTAGGAGAACTGCCAAAACGATGAGGGAAAGAACGAATAGGGTCTTACTATTGTGTTTCATTTATTTTCTCCTTTTAGATAAGATTCATTCGCCTCGCGGCATTCCATGCGCCGGGGCGGAATTTCATAATGGCTGATCTATTTCACCTCGATCTGAACGATGTTCTTGACCCAGGTGCTGCTCGCTTCATCGGGCAGGACTACCTGGTAAGCTCCAGCAGTGTCCATGAAAGCCAGCAAGTTGTTGGGGCAGGCGCGCAGATTGGCGAGATCAATTTCAATAGAGTAACCATCCGAGGCGGTAAAGACCACCCTGGTCACGCCCTCCTGGATGCCAGCCAGGTCGAGTAGGGTGTTGAGTTTGATCCCAGTGAAATTTCGGGTATTGCCCTTTGAATCAATCGCCGAGATGGTGGCTGCTTCCATGGCGTGCAAATCTGCATCGCTGAGATCGAGCGGCTGATTCACCTTGCCGGTGATAACCAACCCTCCGGCACCAGCCTCCGGTGCAACGGGAGATGCGCCAGGCTCGGCTGTGGCAGCCGAAACACCTGGTACATGCACCACGATGCTCACGATCTGCCCGACCATCTGTTTCTTCACAACACCCGAACCGACCAGGCGCAGCGGGTAATACTGTTCGGGCAGCTCGGCCTTGTTGACGAGGTAGGCAACGATGATGTTCCCGTTGCGCTTGATGCTGACGCTATCCAGCGTAACGGTAAAACCATCGCTGCCGATCACATCCACGGTGTAGCCCGCGTCAGCCAATGTCGCGTTGTAGGAGCCAGTATCGTGGGTGTTTTCATCGTCCACTTGTCCAACCAGCAGCCAGAGCGGCACGCCTTCCCATGTCTGGCTGTTTTCGTCCTGCCACTCCGTACAGTGACAACTGGGCGAGGCGCAGGATTGGAACGATGAGCGATCCACGGAGGATAGGATCGTGCCCTGCAGATCCAGCTTCCATACCTGACCAACCGGCTTGATTTCCACCTTGTTGATCCATTTGACCGACCAGTGACCGTCCACCACCTGGTTGTTCTTCGGGCTGACGACCACCAGTCTAATTGTTCCATCCTTTTCCGTGTCCAACGGCTGGTCATCGCGCGCATAGGCAAGGATGGCGGTGAGCGGATCGGGGTTTTTTAACTCGTTACCGTTGGCCGGATCGTAAGCCGTAAATGCACCATTCATCACCTGATCGTAAGAGAAGGTCATGCTATAACCATCCTGGGCAGTGAGGTTTACCCCCATGCTGGCATCGAACGGGATGTTATAGGCTGCGATCAGGTCCTTCAAGGCCACGCCCTCGAATTTTTCCGGGATGGTGATCTGGCCTGTACTGCTCTTGATGCCTGCCTGTCCCTCGGTGACGGGCATCTCTTTGAGATCGTCCATGCTGAGGGTGTGAAGGCCATTTGGCTCAACGAAAGTCAGCACGGTTGGCGCCTCTTTTGGCCCACAGGCTGAAAAACCCAGTGCCAACCCTACAACGAGCATAAAGATAGTGATGTGTTTGAACTTCATTGTACGCTCCTAGAGGAGAATTTGTTCACCGGTGTGCGCGGTATCATAACCGCGGAGAGCCGCTGCATCACGCCGGAAAGCAACCGATTGTATATGATCCAGAACAGGCGAAACCACGCCGACCTGTTCCTGTGGGATGGCCAGGTCATAGCGTTCATGGAAGAGGGGGATGAAATCCAGGCCATGGACGCGGGCCGCAGCCTGCAGGCCAAGAGCTACGTCAGCTTCGCCGCGTTGGACGGCCAAAGCGCACTCGGTGTGGGTACGAACTGCGTTCTCGTAGCCACGCACGCTCGGGGTGAGGATGCCCAGTCGCTGCAACTCGCCATCGAGCCAGAGACGTGTCCCGGAACCGCGCTGCCGGTTGATGAAGGTCACGTCAGTGCGTACCAGGTCCGCGATGCTGCGAATGGATTTGGGGTTGCCTGGAACGAATAAAAGCCCCTGCTGGCGATGAGCCAGTGTGATGAGCATCATATCCCTGTCGGGGAAAAAGCGACGCACGAATGGAGCGTTGTATTCCCCATCCACGTCGCGCAGGTGGCAGCCGGAAAGGTGGCAAAGCCCCTGGCGCAGTGTCACCAACCCGTCAAGGCTGCCGACCGGCAGGGTTAACAGGTTGATGTGCAAAGCAAGCTGCGTGGCCAGCAGCTCAATCGCCAGGTCATGGCTGCCTGAGAAGATGACCGTGGGATGACCAGTCTCCTGCGGCAGGACCATTTCCTGGATGAGGAAAGCCCCGGCCCGGGCGCGGTAGAACTTCTCAGTGACGCCGCGGGTGACTTTGATTTCAGCGATCTCGACCAGCCCGGCTTCTTCAAGCTTTTTAATGTGATGCCGCACCCAGGCAGGGTGTTCATCGAGCGCCGTACCCAGATGGGCAAGTGTAGCTGGAGCGGCCATCAAACGTCGCAGGATCTCCAGGCGGCGGGAATCTGACATTAATTTAATCTTGGCAAAGTTCTTGAGAGGTTCAACGCTGGACATATCTTTGGATCCGTTAAGGAAAAACTTAACGCCTTTGAGTTTACCCTGATTTTCAGTAACCTGTCAATAAGGGCGATGGCGCAAAATGGGTATAATGCAGTCGTGTACCACCACCATCTCACCCACCAGCAATTCACCCTGGCAGCCATTGATGATATGATCGCCCGCGGTAAGCAACAGGGTTGGGCTGGCCTGCGCCGCGCGGCGTTGGCTGAACGCGTCGTGATGGAAAAGGTGCAGCACAGCTTGCAGGCTGTAATATCCGCATCCATTGAGCGGGCGATCTTTATCTTCGACCAGATCATTGGGACGGATTAATTAATGCATTTCTTTCATGGCTGGCGATATTACCGCAACCTGGCGCTTCTCTTGGGTTTGGTCGTTCTTCTTTTTATCGGAGTTGAGATCGCCTGGCGGGAGCCTATTCACTTTCTGTGGGTCGTTCCGCTTCTCCTACTTGTACGGATGGCTTGGATCTCGTTCCATTTTGCCCATCCGCCGCGCAGGCGATATTTCCTGCCTGCTTTCCCAGAATACGCCAGCCTACAGTACGAAAAAGTGACCTTTCCCAGCCGGGATGGGTTGACGCTTTTCGGCTGGTATCTGGCAGGTCGCAAGCGCGCGGCTATACTCCTCCTTCACGGCCTGGGCAATGCCGGAATTGGCATGACCTTCCATGCCGCACCGCTGATTCGAGCTGGATACAGCGTCTTCATGATCGACCTGCGGGCTCATGCCAGCAGCGATGGCGACATTTCCACCTACGGTGTGCGCGAAGCGCAGGATGTTGCCGGGGCGGTGGACTATTTGCTCTCGCGTGGAGATATTGGCGCGGATAAGATCGGCGTGCTGGGCATTTCACTCGGAGCACAGGCCGCGCTGCGCGGGGCGCTGGTGAACGACTCTGTTCGCGCCTTGGTGCTGGAAGGGTTGGGGCCTGCCACGCTCAACGATCACGGCGGGAAGCCAAAAACGCTCCAGCGCTGGATCAACCACCCCATCAACTGGCTCTCCTATGCCATCGCAGATTTCATGTGCGGAGTCCATCCAACCGACATTCGCGCTGAAATCGGCAAGCTGGCGCCGCGCCCGCTGCTGTTGATCGCCTGCGGTAAGACCGAGATCCATTTCAACCGCAAGTTCTACGCGGCTGCCAGCGAGCCCAAGGCGCTCTGGGAGCTGCCAAAGGCGCGGCACGCAATGGCTTTTTTCCAGGATCATAAGGTTTACATGGCAAAGGTGATCGGCTTTTTCGATAACACGTTTGGTTTCACAAACGGAACGCCATTTAATCCACCGGAGGTGCAATATGAAGCTCGCGCCTGAAATGATCCACACAACCTTTGAATATCATTACTCCATGACACGCCACGTCTGGGATTCGATTGCCCAGATTAACGAGGAGCAGTTCCTGTCGGAAGCGGCCTACTCGCGCGGCTCCATTCGCAACCTGATGGTGCATCTCGCCAATTCGGACCGCCGCTGGCTGGCAGGCCTCAAGAATCTTCCCGATGTGCCGATGCTGAGATTCGAGGATTATCCAACCCGCGCCGCGGCGCGGGTTTTATTCGAGCAGGTCGCCCATGATGTAACCGAATACGTGGCGGGGCTGGCTGAGGCGGACCTGGAAGAGAACCCCCATGGCATGCCCGGCCCACGCTGGCAGGCGTTGCTGCACATGGTCAACCACGGCACGGATCATCGCGCCATCGTGCTGGAACGCCTCCACGCCCTCGGCGCGCCGACCTTCGAACAGGATTTCATCTTATGGTTGTGGGGTAAGAAACGCAGCTCTTGAAAAATGGACATTCGAGAAAGTCTTACGCTGGATAGCCCGGTAGTGCTTCGCCAGTGGCTGCAAGAGAACAGCCAGACGAAGATCGAAATCTGGTTGATCATCTACAAGAAATCAACCGGCAAGCAAACCCTGACCATTTCCCAGGCGGTGGAGGAAGCGCTGTGCTTCGGCTGGATACAGAGCCGCCTAAAACCACTCGAACCGGGGAAATTTGCCGTCCGTTTTTCACCGCGCCGCAAAGGGAGCATCTGGTCGCTGCCCAATCTCAAGCGCGTGCGCAGGTTGATCGCAGAAGGAAGAATGACAGTGGCGGGAATGGCTGTTTTACCTGATGGTTATAATGGATAGAGGAAGGGAAAAAAGTGTCCTACAAATTTTGTCCCCAATGTAGCAGAGAGCTAGTCGAGGTCGAGATCGGCGGACGTACGCGCCGGAAATGTCCCGCCTGCGATTTCGTTTTTTGGGATAACCCCATCCCGGTCATTGCGGCAATCGTCGAACACGAAGGCAAGATCATCCTGACGCGCAACAAAGGCTGGCCCGAAAAGTGGCTCGGCATAGTGGCTGGTTTCCTGGAGAAGGGCGAGACACCGGAACAGGCCGTGCTGCGCGAGGTCAAGGAGGAACTTGGTCTGGATGGCGTCATCGAGCGCTTCATCGGGCATTACGCCTTCGAGCTGCGCAACCAGATCATTTTCGCCTACCACGTCCGCGCCAAGGGGCAGATCGTCATCGGCGACGAGCTTGAAGCGATCAAGGCACTGGCGCCGGAAGAGATCCGTCCATGGGATCTGGGTACCGGTCCGGCGCTCAAGGACTGGCTGGCAAGCCGCAGGAAGGTATAATATCCACATGTTACTAACCATTGACCTCGGCAACACCAACCTGACCATCGGCCTGTATGAAGGTGAGAAGCTGGCGCATCACTGGCGGTTGGCCACCGATCACCAGCGCATGCCCGACGAATACGGCCTGCAACTGCTTGGCCTGCTCGAACACGACAATCTCTCTCCTGCCGACCTGACGGGTATATGCCTGGCATCGGTTGTTCCTCCCCTAACCGGGCGCGTGTCGCAGGCATGCTGCGAGTATCTGCAGAAAGATGCATTGGTGGTGGATACAGGTATCAAAACTGGAATCCGCATCCGCTACGAGGACCCGCGCGCGGTCGGCGCGGACCGCGTCGCCGATGCGGTGGCCGTCCAGCACCTGTATGGCGGCCCGGCCTGCATCATTGACTTTGGTACTGCCACCACATTCAACGCGCTGACCCAACAGGCCGAGTACCTGGGTGGGGCGATCACCGCGGGGATCAACCTTGCGGCAGAGTCGCTTTTCCAGCGCGCCGCCAAGCTGGCGCGGGTGGATATCCAGCGCCCGCCCTCAGTCATCGGGAGGAATACGGTCCACGCGATGCAATCCGGGCTTCTCTTTGGTTATGTAAGCATGGTCGAGGGAATGGTGGAGCGCTTCCGCAAGGAGCTGGTCGGGGAGATGAAGGTGATCGCCACGGGCGGGATGGCCGAGATCGTCGCCAAAGAGACGCCGGTCATTCAAATCCTGGCTCCCTGGCTGACATTGGATGGGTTGAGAATCATTTGGGAAATGAATCGTTCGTAATTCCTCTCCCTTGGAAACTAAATGTCATTTCACCGTTCCGCGTGGATTCTCCCCTTGTTGGTACCCGTTCTGCTTGCCAGTTGCAATGGAAACGCCGCTCCAGATTTGCCTTCAGCCACACCACTTAATACTGAGACCAAGGTCAATATTCCCACGCCGACGTTGACCAGCCTTCCAACGCTGACGTATACACCCACGCTGACCTTCACACCAACTTTATCACCAACGCCCACCTGGGCGGTTCATGGTCCTGGCAAGTTCGCCTGCCCGATCCTGCTCTATCATCACATTGGGGTATCCGAGTCACAGGCCGCCTCCACATATTATGTCACACCCGAAGAGTTCGTAACAGAGATGAAAGCCTTAAAGGAGTGGGGTTATGTTTCCATCTCGATCACCCAACTCACCGAGGCCATCACGCGCGGCGCGCCACTGCCCGATCACCCGGTGGTGATCTCCTTCGATGACGGCAATTTGGATGTGTTCACCAACGCCTTCCCGATCATGCAGGAATTTGGCTTCACCGGCGTGATCTACATTGTAACCAATTACCTGCACGAAGATGGCTACCTGGGCGTTGAACAGGTCAAGGAAATGGTCGCGGCCGGCTGGGAAGCAGGCAGTCACAGCACGAGCCATCCCCATTTAACCTATAATCACAGCGTTCTGGCTTACGAGATCGCCCAATCGCGGACAGAACTTCAAGAGACGCTGGGTATTCCAGTAATGAGCTTTGCCTATCCGTTTGGCGAGACGGACCCCATCATTTACCAGGAGGTTCACGAGGCCGGGTACACATCCGCGGTGGGGTTGGGATCGTCCTCCAACCAGGGATTACACAACCTCTTTTATTTGAATCGCCGTCCGGTTCCGGCCGGGATCGACCTGGCGACTTTCGCTTCATACCTGCCCTGGCCCGGAATTCTGGAGCCAGAACAAACAGCCACCCGGACACCATAGGGAGCATCTCGAGTGGTGTTCTTTAATCACCCAATCTCCACACGCGGCGGGAAAATGCTTCGTCGCGGCGATCCTCGCGATGACACATTTGAATCCGCCTCTTGACACCCAACCGTTTTTGCAGATAATAAGGAGAACAACCGACACTTTTCAATGGCTTCGACAGAGGAAAGTAGGCCAGCGCAAGCTGACAGGGATGCGCCGGGCAAAGATTGAAACCCGCGCCCAGCAGAAACCGGCTGAAGTTCCCTCTTGAGCCGCCCGGGTGAAGAGCGTATCAAGTGAACGTTGTGTAGTCCGGGCCGCAGTCCCAGCGTTATTGAGGAAGAGACTAGAGATAAGAGAATAGAGAAAAGAGAGCAGAGATTATTGGGTACCCAATCTCGACTTATCTAATCTCCAATCATCTTTTCTCTGCTCTCTGATGAGTGAGCTGATCCTGCCTTTTCTGGTATATTAGGACATGCGAGTAAAGGCGAAGGGCAGTTAATTTGGGTGGTACCGCGGGAACCCCTCCCGTCCCATTATGGGATGGGAGTTCTTTTTTATTATGATCGGTAGATAATTATTTTATGGAGGCCGTGATGCTGGATCAACTGAACGATATCGAAAATAAGGCCAAGCAGGCGCTCCGTTCGGTGCAGGATGAGGCTGCATTGGAGAATTGGCGCGTGGTTTACCTGGGGCGCAACTCCGCGTTGATGGCAGTCTTCGATGGGTTGGGATCAATTCCCAAGGAGGTGCGCCCGGCCATTGGCAAACGCGCCAACGAGGTAAAAAAATTGCTCGAATCGGCACTCGAGTCGAGGTCCGAAGAGATGGCGCAGGCAGCGTTAATGCATTCGCTCGGGCAGGAACAGCTCGATGTCAGCCTGCCGGGTCGACCATTTCCGCTCGGTCGCCTGCATCCCATCACACAGACGCTACGCGAGATGTACCGCGTCTTCGGCGATATGGGTTTTCAGGTCTACCGCTCACGCGAGATCGAAACGGACGAGTATAACTTCCAGCTGCTCAACTTTCCCCCCGACCACCCCGCTCGCGACATGCAGGATACATTCTTCATCGAAAGCCGCGGCGAACGGGGTGATAACCCGCTGCTTTTACGCACGCACACCTCGCCGGGGCAGGTCCACGCCATGCGCGAGTTCGCAGCGACAAACCCCAGTAACCCACCGCCGGTGCGCATCATCCTGCCGGGAATGTGCTCGCGCTACGAGGAAGTCAATGCCCGCAAGGACATCCAGTTCAACCAACTGGAGTTGCTGGCGGTTGGACGAGACATCACCTTTGGCGATTTAAAAGGGACGATTGCCGATTTTGCCCGACGCTTGTTCGGGCAGGGGGTACGCACCCGTTTCCGGGCATCCTACTTCCCGTTCACCGAGCCGAGCGCTGAAGCGGACGTGGAATGCTTTCTCTGTAATGGAGTCGGCTGCCAGGTTTGCAAGGGAAGCGGCTGGCTGGAGATCATGGGCTGCGGCATGGTGCATCCCATTGTGCTGCGTAACGGCGGCTACGACCCGGAAATCTACTCCGGGTTCGCAGCCGGGATCGGCTCGGAACGCGTCACCATGCTGCGCTATCAGATCGAGGACATTCGTTATTTCTGGGGAAATGATTTGAGGTTCCTGGAGCAATTCTAACCCTCACCCCCTAACCCCTCTCCCAAAATTGGGAGAGGTGAACGGGCGATTGCTGGAGGTCATTTATGAAAGTACCAATTTCGTGGTTGAAAGATTTCGTCGAGATCAAACTACCCCTCGAAGAGCTGGCGCGCAAGCTGACACTGGCCGGGCTGGAAGTGGAGGCCATCCAGTATGTTGGCTTACCCATGCCTGCGACGGATAGCGCGAAGCGGCTCGATTTCAGCATTTCCGGCATCGCCTGGGGAGCAGATAAGATCGTCGTAGCCTCGGTCTCGGAAGTAATGCCGCATCCCAATGCCGACCGGCTGGTGCTATGCAGGTTGTATGATGGCATACAGGATCACATCATCCTGACCGGCGCACCGAACCTATTTCCCTTTAAAGGCATTGGACCGCTGGAAAAGCCGCTCAAGGTGGCTTACGCGCGGGAAGGGGCGCAAATATACGATGGCCACCAGTCAGGCCAGGTACTGACCACGCTCAAGCGCACCAAGATCCGCGGCTTCGACTCGTACTCCATGATCTGCTCCGAGAAGGAGCTGGGCATCTCAGATGACCACGAGGGCGTGATCATCCTGGACGATGACGCCCCGGTTGGCGTTCCGCTTGCGGAGTACATGGGCGATGCCGTGTTGGATATCTCCATCCTGCCCAACACCGCCCGGGCCGCCAGCATCCTGGGTGTGGCACGCGAGGTGGCAGCGCTAACGGGGGGGCGATTAAAGGATGTAGGCGGAAAAACGATGGATGAAGCATTGGATAAAGGAAAGAGGAGGGATGAGAAAGCAACGATAGGGGGGCGGGCTTCCATCGAGATAACCGCGCCGGAGTTGAATCCACGTTTCGTTCTGGGGTTGATCGAAAATGTTGAGATCAGGCCCAGCCCCTACCGGGTACAGCGACGGCTCAAACTCGCCGGGATGCGTCCGATCAGCAATATCGTGGATGCAACCAACTATGCCATGTTTGAGGTCGGTGAACCGCTGCACGCCTTTGATTACGACGTATTGATGGATCGCGCCTCGATTGCGCCCAACTCCAGCGGGCGCAAGAAGCAAACCAGAGTGAAGATCATCACCCGCACTGCCAGGAAGGGGGAAAAGCTGATCACCTTGGACGGTGTGGAACGCACATTGGACGAGAAAACCATGCTGGTTTGCGATACCACCGGGCCGCTCTCAATAGCCGGCATCATGGGCGGGGCTGAGTCGGAGGTGAGCACGAAGACGCGTAATATCCTGCTGGAAGGAGCGGCATGGAATTTCACCAACATCCGGCGCACTGCCAAGGTACAGAAACTGCCTTCCGAAGCCAGCTTCCGATTCTCACACGGTGTCCACCCGGCAATGGCCGAGGTCGGTGTGCGGCGCGGGTTGGAACTGATGCACGCGTGGGCGGGCGGCACCCTCGCGGCAGGCCTGGTGGATAATTATCCCCTGCCTCCTGCGGTGCCGAAAATCGAGATCACTCCAGCGGATGTCACCCGCTGGCTGGGTATCGAACTTGGGATCGACGAAATCAGGCAAATCCTGGAATCTCTCGAATTTCCGTGTACATTGAAAACTGAAAACTGCCTTCTAGCCAGTCCCCCTGACCACCGTCTCGATATCGGCGCAGGTGTTATTGGTAAAGCAGATCTACTGGAAGAGATCGCCCGCGTCTATGGCTATGACCGCATCCCAGAAACCCGGCTGGCAGACCGACTCCCGCCGCAGCGCGGCAACCCAAGCCTGGAGCGCGAGGAGCACATCCGTGACCTGCTGGTCAAGATGGGTTTGCAGGAGATTGCCAGCTACCATATGACTTCCATCGAGCGCGAGGCAAGGTTGGGGATGAACCTCGATCCGACAGCCTATGTCCGGCTGGTCAATCCCATCGCCAGCGACCGCCATGTGATGCGCCAGAGCCTGCTTTCATCGCTGATGGAGGCTGTCGAGCGTAATTCACGTATCCGCTCGCGCATGGCGCTCTTTGAAATCGGACCGGTGTTCGTCATCTCGGAAGGCAACGACCCTTCGACAGGGTTTCAACAAGCTCAACCTACCAGCTCACCTGCGCCTGTGACTCTTGTGCAGGCAGGGCAGGGTCTTCCCGCCGAACTACAACGACTGGCCATCGTACTGACCGGCCCGCGCAGCCTCCCCGGGTGGCAGAAGGCGGATACGGAGGCGATGGATTTCTATGACCTGAAAGGCCTCCTCTCCTCCCTATTGGAGGCGCTACACGTGGGTCAGGAACCAAAAAACGGAAGTACCGGGTATGGAAACCCGACCTACGAACCGGCATTGCATCCCAGTTTCCATCCGGGCAGACAGGCTTCAGTCCAATTGGGCAGAAGGAGGATCGGTGTCCTCGGCGAGCTGCACCCAGTCATTCGCAGGAATTATGACCTGCCCGATTTCCCGCTGATTCTAGCTGAACTCGACCTTGATGCGCTGCTACCCCTCGTTCCCGACCGATACGAGTGCATGCCGGTACCAGTTTTCCCGCCTGCGTTGGAAGACCTGGCGCTGGTGGTGGATGAGGCACTGCCAGCCGAGCTCGTCGCGGAAATCATCCGGGTGGCTGGGGGCAAGCTGGTGACCGGAGTGCACCTGTTCGATGTGTTCCGCGGTGAGAAGATTGGCGCAGGTAAAAAGAGCCTGGCATACCGTCTTACCTACCAGGCGCTGGCCAAGACTCTGACGGATAGAGACGTGGCTGGCATACGCACGCGCATCCTCCGCAGGCTGGAGCAAGATCTGGGCGCGACGCTGAGGAGTTGAGGAGTATCTTATTCAAGGTGCTTGCGTTTTATCTATAACCCATGTATACTGACAGGAACAACCAACATTGCGATAGAAGAAAAAATACAGGTATCACCCGCAGACGGGTTTCCAATCCTTTTTGTCGTCACAAGGGTCGCCCGAGGACGGGCTTCCCATCGTAGAAATAAACCATCCACGAGAGGAGAATGACCATGGAAACACCCATCGAAAAGAAGGAAAGCAAGATTGGCGCGATCATTGGAACGATCGTGGCCATCGTGCTGTGTGGGCTGCCGGGACTTTGCCTGCTTTGCCCACTCAGCATCCTAATATTCACCCGCCAACAGGAACAACTCGGTTATTATTTTCCAACATGGTATGGTGTATTACCTTTATGCCTGTCGGTGCTTTTCATCGTCATCGGCGTGCTTGTCCCTGTGCTGACACTGCGCAAGAAGAAGGAACCAGCCGCGGTGGAAGTCCTGCCTCCAAGCGAACCGCTCCCGCCGGCAGCGTGATAAGATCAGAATTGACCATGCAGCGCGTCTCACCGGACGCGCTGCATGCCTTTTGATCATTCTTCGATAACCTAGATGAGATGATCAAGGCTATCCGGGTATTAAATTTTTCCCTGATCGGGTTAGCAGGCGGGGGAGTGATATTTTATTCCTTCTGGGTGCTGTTGCGGCTTTACGATCCTTTCCTAGAAGATATCGTTTCCAGTGTTCTTCTAATCGCTCTCGGACTGTTCGTCGTCATCCTGGGCGGTGTGATTACAGCGAATAAAACCACCTCTCCAGCCATGCGCCGCGCCTGGCTGTTGATCAGCCTGGCTGAGCTAGCAGATACTGTAGCGGAGTTAATATGGTTGTATACCAGCAAAGTGCTGCATGTTGAGCCTTTCCCATCCCTCGCTGACCTGTTCTACCTGCTCTTCTATCCGCTGATGCTGGCCGGTGTATTATCCCTGCCGCACCTTCCACTGGAGCGGGATCGCCGGTTGTTGTATATCCTGGATACGGTCATCCTTGTGATGGTCGGCGCCCTTTTTCTTTGGTATTTCATCCTGGCTCCCATGCAAGTCCAAGGTGCGGGCAACCTGGCGGACATCATTCTGATCGCGTATCCCATTGGAGACATATTCCTCCTGGCAAGTCTGGTTTCGTTGATCCAGAGGGACATGGAAGAAGTGGATCGGCTGGTGTTGATCGCACTGAGCTTTTCAATGATCGCCACCTGCCTGGCAGATATCCTCTTCGCTGTCTATGAAACCTATGGGATGTCTTACGAGATGCCGCCATTGAATATCTGCTGGATGACATCCACCCTGGCGGTATTGATCGCGGCTGGCTGGCAAATACTCAACCCGATGGTGAGAAAGAGCAAGGTGATAGAAACTTTCCGCCCACTATTGAGGCGCGCCCTGCTCTACCTGGGGCCTATCCTTGGAATGGGGTTGATTCTGTATAATTTCATCAAAGGCTCATCAGCGGATGCACGCTTGCCCGGCATCCTGGTTGTATGTGCGTTAATCGTTGGGTTGGTTCTGGCGCGCCAATATACCCTCCTGCAGGATAATATACGCCTGTACAAGGATATGGAAAAACTGGCTGTGACGGATGCTTTAACCGGGTTATACAACCGGCATTTTTTCAACACAGCCATCGTGCAGGAAATCAAAAGGGCAGAGCGATACCGGAGACCATTATCGGTCCTGATGATGGATGTGGATAACTTTAAAGCCTACAACGATACTTACGGGCACCTCGAGGGGGATAAAACACTTCGCGCCGTTGCGGAATTGTTGCGCAGCCGGATGCGCAGTGCGGATTTATTAGCCCGCTTCGGAGGGGATGAGTTCGTAGCCATTCTTCCAGAAACGAATTTCGAGCAGGCAGAGGCGGCTGGACGCAAGATCGAGCAAACCATCACCGAGCACTTCAAACAATTCAATTTGGGGATGAGCATCGGCATAGCCGTCTCAAAAGCGGGGATATCGTCAACGAATTTGCTCGCCGAGGCGGATCGTCAACTATACCGGGTGAAACCGAAAAGAAAAACAAATAACGGCGCATAAGAACATGCGCCGCTTTTAATAGATAGAGGGGAAGTTTACGTTTCTTCGCCCGGCCCTATTCCGAGCGGCTTCCATTTGGTTTCGTCCTTCAAACGGTGCTGCATTCCGTGACGGTCGTGCGTCATATCGAAACCCTCGGGTTTAATAAACATTTGCTCACCATCGAGCAGGGCAGTGAGACCGGCCTGTCCCGGCTCCAGGCGTTTGTTCCGGCAATAGGGACAGGTTTTGGGGTCATGCAGCTTGTACTCGGTCGGTTCTTCGTATGTTGTGATATATCCCTCGAAATTGCGCAGCACGATCTTGTGATCTGACATGCTGATAAGGTAATTGGGCATGACAGGAATCTTTCCTCCGCCACCAGGTGCGTCGATCATATAGGTGGGCACAGAAAACCCCGAGGTATGTCCACGCAGCCCCTCGATGATCTCGATGCCTTTGGCCACCGGTGTGCGGAAATGACCAGCACCTTGCACCAAATCACACTGGTAGAGGTAATATGGGCGGACGCGTATACGCACAAGATCCTGCACCAGCTTGCGTTGGATATGGACACAATCATTGACCCCTGACAGCAGCACGCTCTGGTTGCCGAGCGGGATGCCGACACGCGTCAGACGGTCGCAAGCTGAAGCCAATTCAGAACTGATCTCGTTGGGGTGGTTGACGTGAATATTCAGCCACAGTGGGTGGTACTTTTGAAGCATGTCGGTCAATTCCGCGGTGATCCGCATCGGCATGAAGACCGGGACGCGTGAGCCGATGCGGATTATCTCCACATGCGGGATGAGACGCAGCCGGGAGAGTATCTCCTCCAGGATTTTAGGTGCCAGTACGAGCGGATCGCCTCCTGAAAGGAGCACGTCACGGACCTGTGGCGTGCGTTGGATATATTCGAGCTGCATTTCGAACTCGGCGCGTGAGAAGGTGGCGCTGGGGTCGCCGACGATCCGCGAGCGCGTGCAGTAACGGCAATAGCTGGCGCACTGCGTGGTGACCAGCATCAACACCCGATCAGGGTAACGGTGGACAAGCCCAGGTACCGGCGAGTGGCGGTCCTCTGCGAGTGAATCCTCCATCATCGCGGTAAAAGCTTGCATCTCTTCAGCCCGAGGGATTATTTGCTTGCGCACGGGGTCATCTGGATCCTCGGGGCGGACCAGAGAAATAAAATATGGCGTGACATCCACGCGGAAAAGGTTGCCCGCCTTGAGTGCCTTATGCTCGGACTCGGTCAGCGGGAATATCTTTTCGATCTCTTCGGCGGTATTGAGCCGGTGACTGAGCTGCCAGCGCCAATCGTTCCATTTTTCATCGGGAACATCAGCATAGATGGCAGCTCGTCGGGAAGTAAAAGAGGTAGGCATTGGAATCTCCGGTTGGAATGATTATATACAGCTATCGAAAGAATACACTGCGAAAAGCCGGAGCAGGCGGATCATGATCCGGGCGGAAAAACCCAGCAAAATAGCTGAAAACGGCAGGGAGGGTTTGGCACATACCAAGCAGGAGCCATCCGTTCAGCAAAGAGGCAAAAAAGGGGGGGCAGGCGGATAGCACAAGACCATTCGCTCTCCCTCCAATCCCAGGTGAAAGGAGATTACAAGCTGGCATTGTAAAAGAAAACAGGGTGGGGGTCAATGATAAAAGGACAAGCCAGAAACAATTGCCAGAACTGGCTTGGGCCAGCGGAGAGGCATATAATTGGTGAAAGACCATTTATGAGTGTGTTTGATAATCGTTATCCGATTGCGAGCATCCCATGAAAACTGTCATTTCCCTACCAGAGTTGCGCGCGGCTCGCGCGGCCATGCCTGAACCGATCGGCTTCATCCCGACCATGGGCTACCTGCACGAAGGGCATCTTTCTCTGGCCCGCCGTGCACGCCAGGAATGCGCCAGCGTACTTGCCAGCATATTCGTCAACCCCACCCAGTTTGGACCGGGCGAGGACCTATCAAAATATCCGCGTGACCTGCCTCGTGATTTATCCATGTTCGCATCCGTAAGCGTTGATCTCGTCTGGACACCTACTCCCGAGGCGATGTATCCGCCCGGATTCCAGACCTGGGTCTCGGTGGAGAATCTAGCGAAAGGTCTCGAAGGCGCGACGCGTCCCGGTCACTTCCGCGGGGTCGCCACCGTCGTCGCCAAACTGTTCAACGCGGTCCAGCCGCAAAAAGCTTACTTCGGACAAAAAGATGCCCAGCAGGCCGCGGTCATCAAACAAATGGCGCGGGATCTGGATATTCCCATCGAGATCATCATCTGCCCGACGGTGCGCGAGGCGGACGGGCTGGCAATGTCCAGCCGTAATGCCTATCTCAACATTGATGAGCGAAGGGCGGCGACGGTGCTGTACCGCGCCCTCTCAGCTGCCAAAGTCGCCTACGAGGGAGGCGAGCGTTGTGCCGAATCACTGCGTTGCATCATGAGCAGGACAATCAATGTCGAGCCCCTGGTGAAATTACAATACGTCTCCTGCGCAGATTATGAGACGCTGACAGAATTGGTAACATTAAGCAGCAAGACCCTGCTCTCATTAGCGGTGTTTGTGGGGAAGACGAGGCTGATCGATAATTTTGTTATTGGGTAGACTCGTCAACCCGAGGAATAGAACCTCCATAATTATCAGGTCGCGTGCATCCATCCGACACCTTACTCTCAGGAGGGCTTTGATTTTCAGGAAGATTTAACCTATTCGTTCTACAATTCGGGGTGAATGTGGAAAGGATGTCAGAATGACCAAAAATAAAGTTCTTTATATCCTGTTGGTAATCGTCCTATCAGGCATATCATCAGTTTCCGGCCTGGTGGTAGGCGGTATCATTGTCTACAATACAATGAGCCAGATCCAGGCGGCGAGTGCAATAAATCCCACCTCGGTGGTACCGGCTGTCCAGACCAGCAACACCCCACAGACCCTCGTGCTCAATACAACCAATATCGAGACGACAATCACCCAGGCAGTGGAACGGGTGGGACCGGCTGTGGTAACCGTGGTCGGCACGATCCAGGGGCAGATGACCATCTTTGGTCCCACCGGCGACCAGACGGTGAGCGGCAGCGGAGTCTTCATCTCCGACAAGGGGTATATACTGACCAACAATCACGTGGTGGAAGGAGCGAGGGACCTGACCATTGTTCTCTCCGATGGAACAGAGGAGAAAGCGAAGCTCATCGGCACCGACCAGTTCTCCGACATTGCCGTCCTAAAGGTAGATGGCGCTGTTCCAGCGGTGGCCACGCTGGGCAATTCCGACATACTGAAACCCGGCGAAACAGTGATTGCCATCGGCTCACCGCTGGGGGATTTTAAAAATACGGTGACGGTGGGCGTGGTCAGCGCGACCGGTCGTTCGATCGATACCGGGCAGGGATATCAAATCGAGAACCTGATCCAAACTGATGCAGCCATCAACCAGGGTAACTCCGGCGGCCCGCTGGTGGACCTGGCGGGAGAAGTGGTTGCCATCAATACTCTCATCGTGCGTAACAGCTCCAGCGGAGTGGTGGCAGAGGGGCTTGGTTTCGCCATCCCGGTCAACACCGCACAGGCTGTGGCTGGGCAGATCATCCAGAACGGTCACATCTCACGCCCCTACCTGGGGATCAGTTTCCAAGCCATCACACCGGATATTGCGGCGGCCTATAATCTACCTGCACAGTGGGGCATCTATGTAACGAAGGTCGATATCAGCAGTCCCGCGAGCCAGGCAAACATTCGCCGTGGCGACATCATCACGCGCATTGGTGACGTTAATTTGGACGAGACTCATTCTTATATAAATACCCTCTTCATGTACAAACCGGGCGATCAAGTAACAGTGGAGTTCGTCCGGAATGGAGAAACACAGCAGGTGCAGGTGACACTGGGCGAGACAGGTTCCAGTTCATAAGCCTTTATGGACATTAAGCCTACCGAACGATCATCCATCGAAAGGATGCTAAAAAAGAAACCCCCGGCCTCACACCCGCCGGGGGTTTGGATTCTTCTGAACGGCGCGGCTAAACCACGAACCTGCCATTCCTGTAAAATACTTCCCCGTCCACAATGATCTGGGCATCTTTTTCCAAGCCGCAAATCATATCCCAGTGGATGATGCTCTTGTTTCGAGAGCCGGTTTCAGTATATCCCGCGCCAAGAGCCAGGTGGAAGGTGCCGCCAATTTTCTCGTCGAAAAGGATGTTGTGGGAGAAATGGTCTATCTCGTGATTCGTGCCGATGGCGAACTCACCCACGTAGCGCGCCCCTGCATCTGAGTCGAGCATCTCCAGCAGAAAAGGCTGATTCTTGCCGGCTTTGGCTTGTGTTACTTTACCATCGCTAAAAAACAGCTCCACATCTTCGACCATCGCGCCAGAATAAATGGCTGGATAGGTGAACTTGACCCAGCCGTTCAGCGACTCTTCCACCGGACCGGTGTAAATTTCACCATCCGGCATATTGTGCTCACCAGAGGCATTGATGAACTTCCGGCCCTCGATCGAAAGGGCCAGATCCACGTTCGGACCTTTGAGGATAACGAGGCGACCTCCTTCGAGATGTTCGATGATTCTCTGTTGATCCGTTTCTACCTTTTTCCAATACGTGACGGGATCGTCTTCATCCGCGTGACATGCCTGGAAGACGAAATCGGTAAAATACTTCAGGCCCATCCCGGCTTCCATGGCGTAACCCTCGGTGGGGTAAAGCGTGCTGACCCACTTGAACTCTTTCTTGGCGCCACGACGCATCTGCGCCTCAAGGATGGGAGCAAGTGCTTTCTGCCGTCGTTTCTGCCGAGCCGGTGGAACATGAGACAGGGCGCGCGGGTTCGTAGCCGAGGCGATACGGATGCGCGATTCGAACTGATCGTAAGCCAGTTTCCGGAACGTGGGGATGAAATCGAGCTGCTCGTCGCTGGCCATCTCGAAGAGAATCTCGTCCTGGTCGGGAAGATCGAACAAAAGGTGAGGTTGCCCGCCGCGTTCCAGGATGCAACGGTAGAGGGCGCGCACCATCGGTTCGGCTGCGGTCGTGGCCTCAATAGCAACTCGATCCCCGGGTCCGATGCGCGTTGAATGCTCCACAAGGATCTTAGCCAATTTCTCGATGCGAAGGTCAGCCAAATCCAACCTCCTATTCGATAGACCATCGGAAAGGAAGATTGCTTTGCATGCTATTCATTAACCAGTTACACGTATTGAAGCTCCCGAAGGCCCAGTTTGCGAACGGCTTCAACAACCGCCGGGTCGAAATGGAGACCTTCATTGGCAAAGATATAATGCAGCGCCTGTTCGCCTGTAAATGCCGGACGATAGGGCCGTTCGCAGGTCATGGCATCAAAGACATCTGCAACAGCAAAGATGCGCGCACTCAACGGTATCGCTTCTCCCTTCAATCCCTGGGGGTAGCCTGATCCATCCCATTTCTCATGATGACAATAAGGGATATCAATGGCGCGATGCAAGAATGGGATTGGATAGAGCAAGTCACGGCCATACTTCGGGTGCCGGCGTACGATCGTCCATTCTTCTTCATTAAGAGCAGCCGATTTGAAGAGGATACTATCCGGGACGCCGAGCTTTCCGACATCGTGAAGCATAGCACCGCGACGGATATATGCCATCTCGCTTTCGTTCAAGCCCATTGTGTGTGCCAGCTTGAGGGTTATATCCGTTACGCGACGGCTGTGCCCTTCCTGAATATGGTTGCGCAGATCGAGGGAGCGTCCCCATCCATCGATCATCAGATCGTATGAGTTCGTCAATTCCAGGTTCGAACGCTGCAGCTCGGTAAAGAGGTTTACACTATCGATCGCGATGGCAGCTTCACCTGCCAGCATCTGGAAGAACTCGGACCATTCTGAATCCGGGCGGAAGGCAGAGCGGAAGTAGACTTCAATTACGCCTTTTACCTGGCCTTTTCCGATCAATGGTGCAACAGAATAAGTGATGAAGTTCTCACGCAAAAAAGCGGGGGAGCGCAACTGGTCGGTCTTATGTTCGCGAAGATCGGGAATGTTGATGATCCGCCGTTCGTACGCTGCGCGGCCGGCAAAACCCTCACCCAAATGCAAGTGGGTCTGCTGAAGAGAAGTTGAACGGAAGCCTTGCCCGGCGCCATATTCCAGAATCTGGCTGTGAGGGTTGATCAGTAAGACATCCGCTGCATCTGCGCCCAATTGATTAATGACATGCTCGAGGAGGATATCCAGAGTCAGCTTCAATTCCAGGCTGCCGGCGATGGCCATGTCAATTTCACGCAGTGCTTCCAGCCGCTGGAACTGACGCCGATTTTTCTCCTCCGCTTCTTTTTGAACAGTAATATCCCGGACGATGACAACAACCTCGGATTTTGGCAACGGCACAATGCGCGCCTCAAAGGTACGCGGCCCTGCCGGCACCGTGAGCGGATACTCCAGCGAAACGATCGAATTCGTCTGGTTGACGCGCTCCACCGCCTTTTCCAGCGGTATCCCTACCTCGGGTGGCATGAAATCCTGCAGCCGCTTCCCCAGGAATATTCTTGGGGACACGTAGAGCGAGGCGACGTTGCTGGTCATGTAATCGTCGATCGTGCCGTCTGACTTCAGGTGGTAAAGTATGTCAGGAAAAGCGCGGAAGACAGCCTTAAGCCAGGGTTCACTTTTACTATCCGGCTCAGCGGGGAGAATTACCAGTGGGGGATTTGCCATCTTGTGTTCGAGTCCAGAAAATAAAGAGATAACAGTACAAGCGAATTATAAACGAAGAGAAGCCAATTGCCGCCCTCAAGATGTACTTCTCCCCACGTGGCCTCCTTGACGCTTATCCTCTCCGCGCTTACGTAATAACGCATACGATTGTAAAAAGGCAACAAATATACCGGTAGAAAACAACATACCTCACCGGATCAAGCCCGCCAAAAGCCTCGCCGGACGGGGCGCACATCCTCAGAGGTAATGAACGCATCTGCGTCGGTTTCGTGGACGATCTTTTCCACCATGGCGGCATCCTTTCGTAACACGCTGCAAATAAGCAGGCTGACCATGCCATCACGGCCGCGTGCCGGGATTTCGGTTACGGCGAAACCAGCCTCCCGGAGGGTTCGCGCCAGGATCGCGCCAAGCCGCGGGCTGATGATCTGGATGTGGGTATGTCCGATTGCCAGCCGTTCTTCGATGAACATGCCAACCACATTTCCAGTGGCGAAGCCAGCCGCATAGCCAACAATATTCAAGGGATTGTCGAGGTTACTGAGCACCGAGGTGATGGCAATTACGAAGATGGCCGATTGGCAGAATCCAAGAACCCAGGCGATGCCTTTCCGCCCGCGCATCACGAACAACATGCGCAGCGTGTCGAAGGTCATGTCGATGACACGCAAGGCGAAAATGGCAAGGACACCGAGCCAAGCGGGGAGGAAAAGAATGAACTGGCTCATCTTTACTTCACTGCTGGCATGTACAGCCTTTCGACATATTCTTTAACCATCCGCCGCGTGCTGAACTGCGGCGTGATCGTGCGCAGCGACTCCTTGACCCGCTCCAGCCATTTGATCGGAATATCCTCGCTGCTGCGATCTTCGTAGTAGAGGGGAATGATCTCGTTCTCCAACACGTTGTAGAGGCTTTCAGCATCGGCTTGATCCTGCCCTTGGGTATCGGGGTTGGCATCTTCGCCGATGGCCCAGCCGTTGTGACCGTTATAAGCCTCGCGCCACCAGCCATCAAGCACCGAGAAGTTCAACGCGCCGTTCGCAGCGGCTTTCATGCCTGAGGTCCCGGAAGCCTCGTTTGGGCGGCGTGGGGTGTTCATCCATACATCCACACCCTGCACCAGATAACGCGCCAGGTTCATGTCATAATCTTCGAGAAATACCAGCCTCCCACCGTTCTCCGCCTTTTTGACATTGCGGTAGACCTCCTGGATAAGCATTTTGCCAGGCTCGTCGGCGGGATGGGCCTTGCCGGAGAAGATGATCTGCACCGGCCGGTTGGGGCGGTTGATGATCTTCAGCAAGCGATCCAGGTCGCTGAAGACCAGGCTGGCGCGCTTGTAGGTGGCGAAGCGTCGCGCGAAACCGATGGTCAAAACATAGGGATCGAGAAGTGTGCCGGAGGCGATGACCTGCACAGGGTGGTAGCCGCCGTGCATCCAGCGCAATCGGGCGCGTTCCAGGATATAGAAGGCCAGCTTGCGCTTAAGATGTGTGCGCACAGCCCACAGCTCGGCAGCAGGGATATCGTTGATCCTGGCCCAGGTTTCCGGCTCATCGAGGTGGTCCAGCCAGCCTTCGCCGAGGTATTTATCGAAGAGCACGCGCAGACGGCGCGCCATCCACGTGGGCGTGTGCACCCCGTTGGTCACGTAGGTGATCGGCACATCGTCTTCTTCGATCTCGGGCCAGAGAAAGTTCCACATGCGCCGCGCCACACGCCCGTGCAGTTCGGAGACGGCGTTGCGACCTTCGGAGAAGCGCAGCGCCAGCACCGGCATGCTGAAGCTCTCACCCCAGCTTTGCTGATGACGGGCCAGGTCCACGAACTGGTCGCGGTTCAGGCCAAGCTCGGGCCACATCGGTGAAAGATACTTGTCAATCAACCAAAGCGGGAATTCATCATTGCCCGCGGGTACGGGAGTGTGCGTGGTAAAGATGTTGTTGAGGCGCGTTTTCGCCGCGGCCGCGGCGAAGGTCTCGCCTGCGGCCACCAGCTCACGGGCGCGTTCCAGTGTCAGAAACGAGGCGTGGCCTTCGTTCATATGCCAGACCGTAGGATTGTAACCGAGTGCGCGCAAGGCGCGAACGCCACCCACTCCGAGCAGTACTTCCTGGGAAATACGCAATTCGAGGTCGCTCCAATAGAGGCGCGCTGTCAACTGCCGGTCGGTGGGATTGTTTTTATCGATGTCCGTATCCAGCAGGTACAACGGGACGCGGCCAACGCGCAGCTCCCAGATCCAGGCGATGATGGAGCGATCCGGAAATTCCACCGAGATGGCCAGCGGTTTGCCATCCTTGTCCTGCACGAGCAAGAGCGGCAGGTTATCCACGTCAATGAGATTGTTTTGCGCTTCCTGCCAGCCATCATCGGAGATACGCTGTGAGAAGTAACCCTCGGCATACATCAAACTCAAGCCCACCAGCGGCATACCAAGGTCGCTGGCTTCCTTCAGGTGATCGCCAGCCAGCACGCCCAGACCGCCGGAATAGATCGGCAGAATCTCATGCAGTCCGAATTCCATCGAGAAGTAGGCGATAGCCTGATCATTGCAGCCGGGATGGTTTTGGGCGCACCAGGTATCGGTACGCGTCAGGTAGGCGTCGAATTCGCAGCAGACGCGATCATACAGATCCAGGTAGTTCGTGTTCTGGGCGACGGCGTTGATCTCGGAACGACCAACCTGGCTGAGAAAGACGAACGGGTTATGGTTGACGCGCTCCCACAGGGCGTTGTCAATGCGATTGAAAAGCCGCTGGGCAAGCGGGTTCCACGTCCACCACAGGTTGTAAGCCAGCTCGCCCAGGCGGGCGATGCGGCGCGGCAGGTCGAAGTGGTTGGGAATCTTGGTGCGGAATGTGGTCATGGATTCCTATCTTATCTGGGTAATTTCCCGAACTTATCGCGGGTGATGACAGCCTCCAAACGAAACGCCCGAATTATAGCATGGCATTCTCCCTGATTACCACGTTTCGTTGTATACTGGCGAAGGAGCAACCATGATGGAAACCGTCCAACTCTTCATCACCTGCCTGGTGGATAACTTTTTCCCCGGGACCGGCGAGGCGATTGTGCGGGTGCTTAATCGTGCCGGGGTGAAAGTGGAATTCCCAGCCGCCCAGACCTGCTGCGGTCAACCCGCCTTCAACGCAGGGCTTCGCTCTGAAGCCCGCCCACTAGCGGAACATACCATCCGCGTCCTTGAGAGACTTCCGAAGTCTCTCAAGCCTTCGGAAATCTGCCCGGTCATCATTCCCTCCGGCTCTTGCGCAGCGATGATCCGTCAAGGCTATCTCGAGCTTTTCAGGGACGATCCGGACTGGCTGCCGCGCGCCAAGATGCTGGCCAGCCGTGTCTACGAATTCAGCGAGTATCTGGTGGATGTGCGCGGTATTTCCGAACTAGGCGCCAGCTGGAAAGGGAAACTCACCTACCATCCCTCCTGCCACCTGCTGCGCAGCCTGGGTGTGGATCACCAGCCGCGGTTGCTGCTTTCGCATGTGAAAGATGCTGAGATCGTGGAACTGCCCGAACGCGAGGATTGCTGCGGTTTCGGCGGAGTCTTTTCGGTGGAACACCCTGAGCTCTCGGCGGAATTCCTGAAACGCAAGATCGCCAATTTCGAGAAAACCGGCGCTCCCACGCTCGTCGTCGCGGACACCGGTTGCCGGATGCACATCCAGGGCGGTTTGAAGCGGCAGGGAAAGGGTCAGCGCGTGGTGCATATCGCGGAAGTGCTGAATCACAGATAAACGCAGATGAACACCAAGATTTTCCGCTCCCGCATCCGAAACTCTCTTTCCAACGAGAATCTACAAGGCGCATTGGATGCCAACGCCGAGAGGCGAGTTAAAGGGCGGCTTGCCGCCTTCTCCTCTATTCCAGATTACCAGGAGCGCCGCGCCCGCGCCCATGCCATCAAAGCGGACGTGGTGAGGCGCCTCGATGAGCACCTAGAAAAATTCATTGGCAAAGTCCAAGAGAATGGCATCATCGTCCACCGCGCCAAAGACGCTTCAGAAGCAGTGCAAATCGTTCTCGACATTGCTGAAAAACAAAAAGCAACCAGCGAAAACCACGTCCACCCGCGTTCTTCAGAGTCCCAGCTTCTTTTTGCAAAATCGAAGAGCATGGTCTCCGAGGAGATCAACCTCAACCATGTCCTTGCCGGACACGATATCAATGTTGTCGAGACCGATCTCGGTGAATACATTGTCCAGCTGCGCGGCGAACGACCGGCGCACATCATCACTCCCGCTGTCCACCTGCGCAGGCAAGATGTAGGGCGATTGTTTGCCGAAAAGCTCGGCATCCCCTACACCGAGGACATTCCCACGCTTACCAACACCGCGCGCAAAGTATTACGTGAGGTGTTTCTCACTGCGGATATCGGCGTTTCTGGTGTCAACTTCGGCGTTGTAGAGAGCGGCTCGCTGTGCATTGTCACCAACGAAGGCAACGGGCGGATGTGTACCACCCTCCCCTCCGTCCACATCGCATTAATGGGCATCGAACGCCTCGTCCCGACGATGGGTGATCTGGCTCTCTTCCTCTCGCTCCTGCCGCGCTCGGCCACGGGGCAAAAACTCAGCGTTTACACCAGCCTGATCAATTCTCCGCTTCAATATCAGACACGCCATCTTGTCCTCCTCGACAATGGGCGCTACGCCCTCCGCGCCTCGGCTCTCGCCGAATCGCTCTGCTGTATCCGTTGTGGTGCGTGCCTGAACGCCTGCCCTGTCTTCCGAGAACTGGGCGGGCATGCCTATGGAAGCGTCTATCCCGGCCCAATCGGCTCGGTCATCTCAAGCACTCTCATAGATCCAAGGTTCGCCTGCCTCTCCCAGGCATCTTCGCTTTGCGGTGCATGCAAAGATATCTGCCCAGTGGATATTGACCTGCCGGGGATGTTGTTGAAAGTTCGCGCCGGACAATCACCCCGGTGGAATGGAAAGGAAGGCGTTGGGCTTCCTTCGATTGTTAAACTTGGGCTTGGGTTTTTCTGCCGTGTGGCTGCCGTGCCCTGGCTGTACACCGGTGCCCAACAGATCATGGGTCTTTTCCCATTGCCGGATTGGATAAGGATCCCGGCTTTCACTGGATGGGGGTACAGCAAGGATTTCCCGCGTCCTGCCGCCAGTCCATTCCGGAGGCGTTGGAAGAGAGTGAACCGCGAAGAAGGAACCCCCACGGAAGAGGGGAAATCAGATGCGAAGACGGCAATCAAACGCGAAGCGCCCGGAGAAACAGGAAAAGTGGCTCCAACCAGGATCGAACCGATCGAGCGATTCACCATTGAATTGCGTGCTGTCAGCGGGGATGTCGTTCGCGTTTCAGAAAAGGATGTGCGCCTGCGGCTGGCAAAATTCTTTGGCGAGCGCGGCATCGACCGCGTCCTTGTGGATGATGCAGCTGCTGGATATGTAACCGGCGCAGCAACCGCTCGCGAACAAGACCCATCGATCCGCGCCGGCGTGACAGGGGCGTTGTGTGGCATCGCAGAGACCGGGTCAGTGGTGCTGGTCAGTGGGGCGGGGCAGACGCTGACGGCTTCCTTATTACCGGAGATCCACATTGTCCTGCTGAAGACATCCCGGCTCGTATCCACCGTGGCGGATGCGCTGTGCAAGCCCGAGGTGCGCCAAGCCGCGGCGGGAGTGCTGATCACTGGTCCCAGCCGCACGGGTGATATCGAGATGTCCCATACCATCGGTGTGCATGGACCAGGCGAGCTGCATGTCTTCCTGATTGACGAGTGATAAAACTATGATAAAATCAGCCCCGCCTGGCGCAGGAGGCATTCCTCCGATATGCGTCATGCCGCTGGCATGAGTCAGCGGCAAAACCAGCCCCCATCGTCTAGCGGCCCAGGACGGAGCCCTCTCAAGGCTCAAACAGCGGTTCGAGTCCGCTTGGGGGCACTGTATATACGGATAATACTAACATGAGAGGGTGTACGTATGCCCTCTCGCTCCGTATGGGAGTGCTATAAGTTATGCCCGATCTGAATGAGTTCGTCTCCACAGAAGAGGCTGCCGAAAGACTCAAGTATCACGTCGAACATGTTCGTAGGATGATGCGAGAAGGCAGCATCGCAGGCCTGAAGATCGGCCGGACCTGGCTGGTCAAGCGCGAAGCGCTGGACAGTTACATGAAGCGCACGGCCAAGATGGCCAAGCACGATCCACGGCGCAACAAGTGACGGGACGCCCCATCAAGGGGCGTTTTTGATTCCAATCCTTTTAAAAATCGCTTAGCGTCCGGTATCATATGCTTGCGTTCGATTAAGATTTTTAAGAATGTTATAATCCCTCCCAACCTGCGCCTGCGCCATTGGAGAAAACCGTATGAGAAACAACCGCCTGTTGATTTTACCCGTGATCTTGCTATTTGCAACAGCGTGTCAGGCCATTTCACCCACTGCAGTCCCGACCTCAACACCCACCGAAACACTCATTCCCCCCACATCCACAATCACACTCACGCCCACAATCACACTCACACCCACAATCACATTCACGCTCACATCAACGGCCAAACCCTTGTCCGTTACCACCTACCTGGCCGATCTGACCCCCTTTTCCATGTACACTAACTCCCCCATCAAGGCAGGCATCTTTCCCGTCACCGACAATGGCCTGGGAATGACCGCTGGTCAGTTACTTGCCTGGCACGGCCGGGAATTCCCCCATGGATTTGTCGTTGGCCCCGATACCACTCTTACCTACGATCTTTCGAACCTGAAACCCTTCCTCTTCCACGCCGATGTGACCAGAATTTATTCCAATTCTTGCGGGGATGGCGTTGATTTCGTGGTATTGGGGGATATGCGTGAGATCGCCCGCGTACACCTGCGCCAGGATTCGGAAGCGGTGCTGCCAATAGATGTGAATGTGAACAGCGTGCGCATGCTGACCCTGCTGATTGAACCCTTGGACAACTATGACTGTGATGAAGCCATCTGGGGCGATCCGATCGTGTATGCTTACGCCAATCCCGCCGAAGCACCCACCTCCCTGCCATCCCAGACTCCCACGGCCGTCTCTGTGAAGCCCATCCCTGATAAAATGGTGTGGTCTTACTATTATGGGTGGTATCAACCCCTCTTTCCATGGATGTGGTGGGAAAACCCGCGTTGGATCGATTACCCGGCGGGACGCTACAATTCGATGGATGTGGAGGTCATCCACAAACAGATACAGCAGGCAAAATCCGTTGGGATCGATGGTTTTGTGGTCCTGTGGCTCGGTATTGATAACGTCGGAAACACAAAACAACTTGATCTCTTGCTGGAGGCTGCTGCGCAGGATGATTTTAAGATCATCGTTTCCTATGAATGGCCCAACAACATTGCCAAGACAACTTCTGACCTTCAATATCTTCTTGTAAATTTTGCTAACCAGCCTGCCTACATGTACGTGGATGGCAGGCCGGTGGTGTTCTTCTATCAAAATTTCCGGTTGGGACCGTCAGGCGTCTGGCAGGGGATCTTCGACAACCTGGATGCCCTCGGGCTGCACGGATTCTATATTTCCCAGCGTTATTCGCTGAACGATCTATCCGTTTTCGATGGGATCTATGAATACATACCCGTGGATGCCTTCTCCTATCCTCCTGACTTCAACCGGCAGTTCCAAGCCTATATGCAGGCGCATCCCGGCGAAGAAAAACTGTGGGTCGCATCTGCAATTCCGGGTTTTGACAACACACCCAACGTCACTTCCGGGGTCGACACCTATCGTTTTATCGATCCTCTCGGCGGGGAGTATTACCGCCGAAGCCTGCAGGCAGCCCTGGACAGTGGTGCCCCTTGGATCCTGATCACCTCGTGGAACGAGTACACTGAGAACACGGAGATCGAACCCAGCGAGAAACTCGGCACCCTACGGCTGGATATTACCCGCGACCTGGTCCTTGCCTGGAAAAACAAGTAGGGTTGCAAGTCAAAAAACACCTTGCACCCATTTATTGGGCCAATTCTTTCAAGATAAAATACTTACCGCTTGACGTTCTCTCTTTTTTGTGCTAGCATATTGTGTGACACAATATGTACTTGAGAAAGGAACGCCCATGCCCCTATTCGCCCTGATACTGCTCATTCTTTTTGGCTTGATTGTCTTGACTGGCTTCATCCTGTCGCTAGTCGCCGGCATCCGACCTGTGCCGCACTTCGATTTGCGCCGGCTTTTCCCCACTCCCCCTCCAGACGATTTCTATTTCCTGATCCGCACGCTCACCATGACAGACACCTTGTGGCATCCCGGTCGGGGTGACCTGCCTGATCCAACGGCGGACGCACTTGCTCCCGATTTTCCCAACCAACCAATGGAGTGAACCATGACCACTGTTCTTGCGCTTGATCCCGGATACGGGAATACCAAAGTCTGCGTGGACGGGCATGTCGCCTGTCTGCAATCCGCCATCGCCCGTCCGCAGGCAGTCGGCATGGCCGCCATCGGCATGAAGACCGCCTCCCAGGTGGACATCATCCGTCTCGGCGGGCAGGAGTTCGCCATCGGCCCCGGCACCTGGCATTGGGGCAGCCTGCTTTCGGGCCGTGACTATTCGGCGCTGGCCTCGCTCGAACGGCGCGCTCTGGCCTTCGGCACGCTGGCCACCCTACTTCAGCCGGGCAACTACGAGATGGATCAGATCGTCATCGGACTGCCGGTCCC
>Ga0172371_10000038_pt1 | contig 164142 bp, 130 predicted proteins | sample Lak12m_FD_114543 | JGI IMG/M metagenome (GOLD analysis project Ga0172371, IMG submission 114543) | Freshwater microbial communities from Kabuno Bay, South-Kivu, Congo - kab_022012_12m | ecosystem: Environmental > Aquatic > Freshwater > Lake | place: Democratic Republic of the Congo...
CAAAAATACCGCGTAAAGAGGATCAGGCATTTGGAAAAATTGCTGGAACAATTAAAAAAGGTTGCGTAATGAACAATTCCAAACGCAATATAATCAACCAGTTAAAAACAAGTTATATAGTAGCACTAAGATTCACGGAGAAAAGGAAGAATAATTATATGGAGAAATATTAAATTACTGTTTATTTGTGTTTACGGTCACCCATTTTTTTCAGACCTTCCATGCCATGGATGTTCATGCCCTTCGAAAGTTTGGAAACCGTTGAGAGGTCTATATTTCCGGTCAGACTAAGCACTGCCACCTCGGTTTTATCTTTCATCAGCATCACCATTTCACTGATCTTGCCCGACGCATCCTGTTTGGTCATGAATTTAATATTCTGACGGCCTTCATTGATGGTCAACAATTCTTTGTAAGTACCTGCCGGGAACACACCAGCAAATTCATTGTAAACAGAGACTGCCTTCATAATTTTTGTCGAATCAAAATTGAAAGTAAGCACCTTGAGCCCGGTCAGTTGCTCCACGATCTTTTTTATTTCCACGATGTTGGTATCCTTTGATTCGCCTTGTCCCATCTGCATCAGCATCTGGAACATCTCTTTTGAAACATTCACGGAAGTAAAACCATCCTGGCTGGCATATTTGTCAAACACCTTGTCGATCGGACTCTGGGCATTCAGGATGACCGGGATCATCAGAAATGCAGCGCAAAATAAACTTAACACTAACTTTTTCATGATTATTTTGATTTTATGGACTTATCTGAAATTTCGTCCGGGTTAATGATTATGATTTGATACTGATAGAATTTGTTAAAGAGTTCCACATTTTTCAACGCTTTATCCACCATTTGCAGCCGTTCGACCTGTCGCAGTCCGTTGTTGAGGTTACCTGAGACCATCATCAACGCTTCGCTCACGTCGGCATAAGCGATCTGGGTACCGGGATTGCCTGATCTGTTCAACCTTCCATTAAAAACATCCGCACGGAAAGTAAAAACCAGACCAATGAGGAGCAAAACACCTGCAGCGATGCTGAAGGCGAATATATATTTCTGCCGGGTTGGATGCAGGGGCACAACAGCCGGTTCAAACGCCTCAGACAGAAGTTGTGCTGTCATTTTCTGGTTAAAATCCCGATCGTTGAATTCCAACCTTTGTTCATCGAGATAATAATTGAAAAGCTTTTGCTGCTCCTTCAGATGTGCAGGTATATTGCTGCCCTGAAAATAAAACCGAAGAATTTTTTCTTCCTCCAGGCTGGTATTCCCTTCATAGAATTTTCCAAGCAGGTCGTCAATTTCGTTGGTATTCATATTTTTTTGTGTTTGTCAACAATTCACGGATCCGTTTTCTGGCCCGCGACAAGGCAACACGAATGGCATTTTCATTCATTTCAACGATTTCGGCGATCTGTTCAAATTCATACCCTTCGATATCTCTTAGATGAATGATCATTTGCTGTTGTCCGGGCAGTAATTTAATGGCCTGGTGGATCCCCCTGATCAGGTCGGCATGATCAACTTTGGTTTCAGCGGGTAAATTTTCAAGGAACCTGCGGTGATCCTCCATGTCCTCGAAAAGATACCGCCTGGTCTTGATTTTGTCAAGACATAAATTTTTGACCATGATCATCGCCAGCGCTTCAACACTCCGGTATTCATCAAGTTTCTCACGCCGTTTCCATAGTTTGATGAACGATTCCTGTACAATATCTTCAGCATCTTCTGTATGGTCCAGTATTCGTCGGGCAAAACGAAAAAGTTTATTTCTTAGAGGATAAACCTTTATCTGAAATTCCTGTAAATCCATACGGGCAATGAGACGATAAGGAGGTTAAAATATTACACCATTACAAAAATAAATGTAAAAAACTGTATTTGACAAGGATGGCCTTGCATGGTTCACAAATTTGATTATTTTTGCAAGGCACTTCCACAATTATCCAATGTTTATTCACCAAAATCTTACTTAATATGTTTAAAGGACATCCTAAAGGGCTTTATGTAGCATTTTTCGCAAATATGGGAGAACGGTTCGGTTTCTACACCATGATGGCCATCCTGGTTTTGTTTCTTCAGGCAAAATATGGCCTGACTGAAGCGAAGGCCGGAGGGATTTACAGCTGGTTCTATTTCAGCATTTATGCATTGGCCCTGGTTGGTGGATTGTTGGCTGATTATACTAAAAAATACAAGACCATCATTTTGATCGGGCAGGTGATCATGTTCGCGGGTTATACTGTTGTGGCCATTCCCGGTCTTACCCTCACGGTTACAGTGATCGGTTTATTTACAATTGCTTTTGGGAATGGTCTTTTTAAAGGGAATCTGCAGGCGGTTGTCGGCCAGATGTATGATGACCCGAAGTACTCTTCGCTGCGGGATCCTGCCTACCTGCTTTTTTATATGGGGATCAACGTCGGCGCTTTCTTTGCTCCGTTCGCCGCTACCGGGATCCGCAACTGGTGGCTTAAAACCAATGGTTTTCTCCATGATGGAAGCCTGCCGGCATTGTGTCATCAATTGCAGGACGGAACCCTTAAAGATCCTACGGCATTCCAGGACCTTGCCAATAAAGTCAGTCTTCATGGCCCCGTAGGCGATTATGCACAGTTTGCGCAGACTTATCTTGACGTATTTTCAAGAGGTTACAATTACGCTTTCGGAATTGCAGCAGGTGCCATGGTCCTTTCGTTGATCGTTTACCTGATTTTCAGCAAATTATTGCCCAATAAGGAAAAAGTATCAAAAGAGGCCAATGCCAATGTGGAGAAAAAACCTATGGCCATTGTCTTTGCCTTTGCAGCAGCCGCCGTGACTACTTTTCTGATTTACCTGGTCAAGGATCTTTTTACCGGTATGGCTTTTGGCTTATTCGTCGGTTTTGTGACCTGGATCATTTTAATCTCGACCAAGGATGAAAAACCTCGGGTTGTCTCTTTGGTCATGGTTTTTATCGTGGTGATCTTTTTCTGGATGTCGTTTCACCAGAACGGACTTACCCTGACATTTTTCGCCCGTGATTATACCGTCAAGACCGTAGCACCATTCACCTACATGTTTTTTACCTTGGAAAATATATTGTCGGTACTTGCCTTGATTGCGGGGGTTTTTATGATCGCGGGAAAAAAACGCAAATTGAATACCCGGCTGATCGGCGCGGCCCTGCTCGTTGCAGGCTCTTCAGCTTTTTATTATTTTTTCAACCAGGCCTCTCCCCAGAATTCGATATCGCCGGAGGTATTTCAATCGTTTAACCCGCTCTTCATTGTTTCGCTGACTTTTGCTGTGATGGCAGTATTTGCCTGGCTGAATAAAAAAGGCATCGAACCGTCAACCCCGCGAAAAATCGGTATCGGGATGTTTATCGCGGCCATCGGGTTTTTAATTGTCCTGGTTGCATCATTGAACCTGGTTTCACCGCATGAACTGAAATTTGTTGATGAAACCGGAGCCATAAAATACAACCCGGTTCCCGACAGTTCCCGTGTAATGCCTTATTGGCTCATGAGTTCGTACCTGGTGCTGACCATCGCGGAATTATTCCTCAGCCCGATGGGACTTTCCTTTGTTTCAAAGGTAGCTCCGCCAAGGTTCCAGGGTCTTATGCAGGGGGGATGGCTTCTTGCCACTGCAGTCGGAAATAAATTACTCTTTATCGGAAGCGATTTCTGGGGTAAACTTGAACTTTGGCAACTCTGGTTGATTTTCATTGCCTGTTGTCTTGTTTCCGCCGCCTTTATTTTCAGCATCCTGAAAAGGCTTGAGGCTGCTACAAAATAACACCTGACTATTTTCCATAGTATCTTTGTGCGACAGAGATCATCTTAATGCTGAATAGCGAAGGGTTTCCATGGGGACATACCCGGCGGTTTAATTCCTACACCGAATACATCCGGAAAACATTTGGAGGAAGGATGCAGAAGGTGGTTGTGGATGCCGGATTTACCTGTCCCAACCGCGACGGGTCCAAAGGCGTCGGCGGATGCACCTATTGCAACAATGTTGCCTTTAATCCCTCCTACTGCAACCCGGTTGAACCGTTGCACAGCCAGATTGCAAAAGGAATCGCTTTTCACCTGGTACGCTATCGCAAAGCATCTAAATACCTGGTTTATTTCCAACCTTACAGCAATACTTATGCGCCTCTGTCACGGTTGAAGGAATTGTACGAAGAGGCACTTACTTATCCGGGGGTTGCGGGACTTGTAATCGGTACCCGGCCCGATTGCATCGATGAGGCCAAATTAAATTATCTCAGGGACTTATCACAGGAATATTACATACAGGTTGAATATGGCGTCGAATCAATTTATGACAAGACCCTGAACCGGATCAACCGGCAACATGGATTCCAGGTCAGTGAAAAGGTCATCAAACGGACTCATGAACTGGGGATCAAAACCGGTGCTCATTTCATTTTCGGTCTTCCCGGAGAATCGTTGGAGGAGATGCTCGCGAGCGCTGAAAGGATCTCTGGATTGCCTCTTGATTCTATTAAATTTCATCAACTGCAGATTGTTAGCGGAACACAAATGGAGCATGAGTTTGAGAGGGTTCCGTCCGATTTTCATCCATTCAGCCTGGAAGGGTACATTGAATTCATGGTCAGGTTCGTTGAACGGCTCAATCCGGCTATTGTTATTGAACGGTTTTCGGGGGAGATACCGCCACGGTTCATGGGTTTGCCGGACTTGGCCGGGACAGATCTGTACCCGCAACGGCAACCACGCCCGATGAGTTGGGGACTGATCAGATATGACGCTGTATTGCGGCTGATTGAAAAGGAATTGGAACGCCAGGATACCTGGCAGGGAAAATACTATATGTGAATCGAAACGTTCGAAGCCATGATTGCCCGGGAGATGGCAGTTTGTAAAAGTTTGATTACTGCCTGTCCTTCGGTTCCCGGGACTTTAAACTGGGTGATCTCATTGATCCTGCCCCGAAGTTTGATGTATTGAATGTAACTTCCGAAGTTTTTCCTGACCATTTTACAATTGTTCATGACCACGAGCAACATGACTTCCTCATCGGTCAGTACTTTACCGGAAACAATGCTTTCAGAGATCTGTTCCTGTAATTTGCGCTTTAAACCGACATTGAGCAGCGGGAACTTCGTTTGATAAAATACTACCATCAGGCTATACTCTTCTCTGCCGATCAACTTGTGATGGATCAGTTGTTTTAAAATCGTTTTCCGCAGCAGAAGTTTTTTATAAACAATGCGCTGAATCCAGGAGCGGAGGCTGCGCGTTTTTTTTGCTGATTTGATCAGATTTAGAACGCGATCTAAAATCACATCATCCGTTGATTTGGCATTGACAACAACGACCTGATCATCATTGAACCGGATCCTGCCTTTTTGATACAGTTCAAAAAGAATGGCTCCGACCAATCCGAATTTTATTTTGTGTTCTGATGATCCAAACCATCCTTTATCATCCAGCGCAAGCAGGATGATCTTTTGGAGAAAAGTCAATTCATTGGTTTTTTCCGATTTATCCATCAATTTACAGGGAAATTAATTCCGGCGATAAAAATAAAGAAAAAATCACTGTGAATTCAATTAATTAAACGTTCCGCCGAGGTAAAGTTTTGTCTTCTCCATCTTCGGATCTTCAAATACCTCCCGGACGCTTCCCTGCTCAATAACATCACCCAGATACATGAATACCACGTTGTCGGCAATGCGTTTCGCCTGGCGCAACACATGGGTGACCAAAACAATAGTATAATCGTGTTTCAGTCTGACAAAAGTCTCTTCAATAAACTGGCTCGAGATCGGGTCAAGGGCGGATGTAGGTTCATCGGCCAGGATAATTTCAGGATTAACCGCAAGGCCACGCGCCAGGCAAAGTCGCTGTTGCTGGCCAATTGAAAGCCGCGAAGCCGGTTCACGCAACCGGGTCCTGATCTCATCCCACAAGTTTGCATGCTGCAGGTAATGCATGACAAGCTTATGCGTTTCCCTGCGGTTACGTATTCCCCGGAGTTTCAATGCATAGGCAATGTTATTGTAAATGGTCATGGGCAACGGATAAGGTCGCTGGGACAACAAACCCATTTGCTGCCTCAATTTATAAATATCCTCCTTGGCCTCCAGGATATTGTGGCCGTCAATCATGATCTTCCCGCTCACCTTTAATTCGGGATAGAGGTCGGTAAGCCTGTTCAGACACTTCAGCAGCGTTGTTTTCCCGCATCCTGAAGGGCCCAGGATGACGGTAATTTTATTCTTTGGAATATCAATGTTGACATTCCTCAGAATCTGGGTTTTACCGGCAACCACATTCAAGTCCCTGATCTCTATTTTTGTGTTCTGATCCATCCCGAATTCCAACTAGAAATTGATTTTAGTTTTGTGATATCGTTTACCAAGTCCCCGAGAAAACAAACTTACGATTAATATGATTAATGTCAGCACCAAAGCTGATGCATATGCCCGGTCCTGTACTTCCGGTACCGGAGACGAGAGTTGAAAGAAAATCGACAATGGCAGGGTGGCAACGGGTTCAAGCAATCCATTCGGCAGGTGGTCGGTATATCCGGCCGTGAATAATACAGCGGCAGCATCGCCGATTCCACGGCCAAATGACAGTAAAACCGCAGTTATGATCCCGGAGAATGACTGCCGGGTAAATATTTTAAAAGCGATCTCCGACTTGTTTGACCCCAGTGAATAGGCAGCCTCCTGCAGCCCGATGGGGACGGTACACAAGATCTCGTCCATCGAACGGATCATGATGGGCAGAATAAAAAGCGTAACCGTAAGGATCCCGGCCAGTAGCGAGGTCTGAAGCCCAAAAAAGATCATCAGGGAGAATCCGAAGGCTCCGTAAACAATGGATGGAATACCCCAGACGAGATCGAGCAGAAACCGGATAATGGTGATGACTTTTTTATGCCTGATCAGGAATACATTCAGATACAACGCAACCGGCAACCCGATGATGAAGGCCAGTACCGTGGCTCCGAAGGCAAGCGAGAGCGATCCTAATATCGCGTTGAGAATACCGCCTCCTTTTCCATAATAATATCCGCCATGCGGGATCTGTGTCAGCATTTCCCAGGAAATGGATTTAAGCCCTTTTTCAAAAATGCTGTATATGATAATAGCAAGAATCGCAAGGATGAAATAGGTCGCAAGGATCATCAGCAACCTGAAAAACCGTTCTTCTATTTTCTGGGACCTGGTCAATGGTTAAAATTTATTGTACCTGACGATAAAAAAATGCATGACAAGATTAAAGAACAGTGAGACCGCCAGCAGCAGTAGTGCGGCGAACATCAATGCAGAATCATACCGGGGAATGGAAAGCATTTCCCCGTAATTATTGGCAATTAGGGCAGGCAGAGTATAGCCGGGATCAAACACCCCCTTTGGCAATCGCACCACATTCCCGACCACCATCAGCACAGCCATTGTTTCACCAAACGCTCTTGCCAATCCAAACCCGAAAGCCGCTATAATACCCGGCAAAGCCTTCCTGACGAGTACATGTTTGATGGTTTGCCATTGGGTTGCGCCCAGCGAGAGGGTTGCCTCTTTCAATTCTGTCGGGATAGATCTGAAAATCTCGATCAGGATATTAAGAACGAAAGGGATGATCATGATTGAAAGTACAAAAGCAGCGGCCAGAATGCTGTATCCCATGGTTTTTATCCCTACCAAGGGACCAAGATACCGTGAAATGAAGGGTACAATCACCAGTATTCCCCACAGCCCGTAGACCACGGAAGGGATACCCGCCAGGATATCAATAGCAGGATGCATGATGCGCAAAAAGAACTTCTTCGTATACTGGGTGACATATATCGCAGTGAGCAAACACACCGGCGCTGTGATCAGCATGGCAACCACGGTCACCCAGATGGAGCCGATGATAAAAGGATAAAATCCGAATTTACCCGCCGAAGGCTTCCACGTTTTGGAAAATATCAGGTCGATGACGGAATAGTCATGAAACAACAGAACCGATTTCAAGTAAAGACCTATGAAAAGCAGGAAAGGTAAAAAAGCAACCAGCAACAGGCTGATGATCATCCATGTTGAATTAACGGTATGACGCTGTGCCCGGTTGAGAAGATACATGTCAGTTCAACTTTTGCAGTTCCAGTGTGATTTGTTCCGGCTTTACCATTACGTACCCGGCTTCATTAACATACTTCTGACCATCCGACAACACCCATTTTAAGAAGGTCTGAACCAGCTTGTTCTCCGGTTTTCCACCCGAAACAAAATAGAGGTCGCGTGCAGGGGGCGATGGGTATTTTCCTTCGTTGATGGCCTTCATGACCTGATCCATGGTCCCGTAAAAATCTTCATCCGGATCAATCAATCCATTTCCATTCAGGTCGATCGGGATGACGGCCAATCCGGTATATATTTTCCGTGTCGACATTTCATAAACAAAACCGAGGTTGTTAAAACCTATTCCTTCGGGAGTTCGTCTTACGGCATCAGCCACGCCCGGATCGCCATTCACGCCAAGCCCCTGCAAATCCTCCTGCTTTTTCCCATTCAGGTATTTGGCCCACATTTCAGCGGCTCCACAGGCATCGGAACGTGTAAATGTATGGAGTTCAACTCCGGAGTTGTTGCCAACAGCCTGTCCCCAGGTCTTAATGTTGCCGCTGATAAATATATCATAGAATTTCTGACAGGTAAGTCCCTTTTTCTTCAGTTCGGACAGAACCGGATTATTGGCATTGATGGTTGGCAGGACCGCATCCTTGGCCACAGCGACCCACCAGGCTCCTTTTGCCTGTTCTTCAGGACTTACGGATTTGGAATACATACCAAGATCAACCATTTTTGAGAGGGCATCCGTCATACCTTTGCCTGCCCCGCCGGCAGAGACATTTACTGTTACCCTGGGATGCAGATTCTGAAATTCCTCAGCCCATTTAACAGTGAGGGGATACAGGGCAAATGCACCAGAGAGGGTGATTTTGCCCTTCAACGTGTCATCCTTTGAACCTGCGGTGTTTCTTCCGGACCGGTTACAGGACGAAATACCTATCAATCCGATGAGTCCGGTAAAAAGGCAGATTGCTGCAATCTGATTTTTCCATTTCATACAACAAGGTTTTTTATAAAGTAGCTAATGATATCTTCAACGCTTCTTCCTTCAGCTTCGGCTTTATAATTCCTGACAATGCGGTGACGCAGCACCGACGTTGCAACTGCGCGAACATCTTCAATATCAGGCGAATATTTTCCGTTCAGCACGGCATTGCATTTTGCTCCCAGGATCAGGTACTGGGATGCCCGTGGGCCTGCACCCCAGGTCAGGTATTCATTCGCCCAGGCACTTGCCTTGGTTGTCTTTGGACGGGTAGTGGCGACAAGGTTGACAGCGAAGTGGAATACATTATCGGGTACCGGGATTTTACGGATTAAATTCTGGAAAAATAAGATCTCTTCCGACGACAACACGACGTCGGGTGTGATGGTTTTCTCGGTGGTGGTGGCTTTTACGATCATTATCTCCTCCTCAAACGAGGGATAATCGAGCCAGATGTTAAACATGAACCGGTCGAGCTGCGCTTCCGGTAACGGATAGGTGCCTTCCTGCTCAATAGGATTCTGCGTGGCAAGCACAAAAAAAGGTTCGGTAAGGTGATAACTGGTTCCTGCAACAGTGACCGCTTTTTCCTGCATTGCTTCCAGCAGGGCCGATTGTGTTTTGGGCGGGGTGCGGTTGATCTCATCCGCTAATATGATGTTGGCAAAAACCGGTCCTTTGATAAAGCGGAAGTGCCGGTTTTCATCCAGTATCTCGGTACCAATGATATCGGATGGCATCAGATCGGGTGTGAATTGGATCCGGCTGTAACTTAGTCCCAATGCCTTTGACAACGTGTTCACCATAAGTGTTTTAGCCAATCCCGGCACGCCTACCAGCAAACAATGTCCTTTGCAGAATATGGAAATAAGAAGGTTCTTCACCACCTCATCCTGGCCAACAATTACTTTGGCTATTTCAGTTTTTAATATGTTATATTTTTTTACTAAGGCGTCAACTGCTTCAACATCCGACGAAAATTGCATGATCTTCATTTTTAGTTTTTAATCCATTTACGCTGGAACGAACAATTACGAAATTCATCCATCACGGCAATGAAAGTTGAATTCATTTTCCTGGCGACCCAGTCATTCACAATATCCAGTTTTTTCTTGTCCAGCGCCAACTGCTGTATACGGGCATAATCCTCGTCAAGGTTCGCGACATGGGGATTGGTCCGGCTCTTCAGGTAATAGATCCTGTAGTCCTGTTTTCCGCGTTCATTGGCCAGTACCGGTGCAGATACCTCGCCTGGTTTAAGTTTATCAATGATGAAGAAGATCTTTGCATCGATCTGGCTGGCTTCGAATCTGCTGTTTCCGCTCACCGGGTTTATCATCAGGCCGCCGCTGTTTTTCCCCGGATCATCCGAAAATCTGACGACAGCTACATCATAGGTTATCTTTTTAGACATGATCAGTGTCACGACGCTGTCGAGGGATAGTTTTGCCTTGTTCAGGTTGGCCGGCGATACCCTGGGTTGCAACAGGATGTGGCGAACATTGATGTATTCACCGCGGCGTTCGATCATCTGGATCAGATGGAAACCATCTTCGGTCTCAACGATATCGGAGACTTCACCCGGTTTCAGGCGGAACGCGGCAGCTTCGAATTCAGGCCGCATTTCTCCACGCTTGAACATACCCAGTTCACCTCCCTGTTTGGAGGATTCGGGATCTTCGGAGTAGAGGACTGCAAGCGTACTGAAATCGTCTCCTTTTGAAAACCGCTCTTTGAAATTTTTAAGTTTATCCTTCGCCTCCTGCTTCTCTGCCTCACCAAGAAGTGGCTGCTTGATGATCACCCCGATCTCGATCTCTGAATTGATGAGCGGAATGCTGTCTTTGTGGATTTTTTTAAAGAACGCCTTTACCTCAGATGGAGTTACCGATGCATCCTGGGTTATTTTTTGTTGTTCCTGTTCGGTCAGCATTTGCTCCTTGATCACATCGCGGAGATCATTCTTGATCTCCAACAGCGATTTGCCGAAATGTTCTTCCAGGCGATCGGGCGTACCGGCCTGTGATATGAAATAACGCATCCTCCGGTCCATTTCAATTTCAACCTGCGAATCGGTCACGGTGATACTGTCGACCTGAGCCTGATGCAATAAAAGTTTCTGGAAAAGGAGACCCTCGAAAATCTGACATTTCAGTTTCGGGGCAGTACCCTGAATATTTCCCTGGCTCCGGATCTGCAAATACTGGTTCTCGATATCCGATTTAAGGATGATATTGCCTCCGACGATGCCAACCACTCCATCAATGATCGTGTCCTTCTGAGATTGAGCATTCAGGTTCCCGGTGAAAGAAACGATCAACAGTATTAAAAAAAGAACAACTGGAAGGGTTTTCATAGGTATCGTTTAGGATAAGGTATCCAGCTAATAAATTTCAAAAACATTTTTCTTTTGTGCATCCAGGAACAGATCATCCTGCATGCGACCAATAAGTTCGATCTTTCTTTTGTTGAGGATTATATCTCGTATCCGCTGCTTTTCGAAATCCAGCGGTGATACGCTCTCTTTTATTTTAAAATCCCGGAAACGAACCAGATAAATGTACATGGAGTCCTGGTATTCCAGATCCCTGTGGTTTTTTAAAAATTCCTCCTGGTTATATGTTTTAACGGGGATCTGTTTCAATACATCACTGAATAACAGCCAGTTGTCACTGTCAAGGAAATAATCCGCGGCATTTTTTTCGCACAGGTCCGCCAGTTTATCCTTATCATCCGGTTTGCCGGAGGTCAGCAATTTCTTAATTTGCTTTGAGACAGCCGATTTCAGCGGCAGTTTGACATATTCTATTTTTACGATGTTATCTTTTAACAGGAAATTTTGCAGGTTGGCATCATAATAATTCTGCAACTCCTCATCTGTGATCAGCGTATCTAGTTTTTGCCGGACGAGGGCATTTTCATAAGCATAGATGGTCAATGAATTTTTATAATCTTCGAGTTGTTTCGTAAAGTCCAGCTGTGCACTGGTCAGGTTCTTTTCTGCCTGCTGGATAATAAGCCGCTGCCGGATCCAGCTTTCGATGAAACTGCGGGTCAACACAAGGCTGTCGTTAGGCAAAGTTCCTGAAGCAACTACCCCTTTCAGGTCTGATTCGTAAAGATACTCGTCATACACGCTGGCCAATACCCGCTCATTTTTTTTTTTGAAAAAGGTGGAGCAGGACGTAGTAATGATCAGAAGCAGGATGAGCGGGCGGTTCAATGGTTTTTATTTAATTTTGGCTAGTACATCCTTCTTCACTTCAACCGGGTATTTGGCTCTGAGTGATGCAATCCACTCTTTTTCAAGATAATTCTGATAATCGGCCGTGATCAACCCCCGGGCTTCATTGAGTTCTTTGATCTGTGGCTTCAGAATCTTTTGGACGTTTACAAAAACCGTTGTACCGGTTTTGACAATATCGTTTGAAAAACCGGGCGTCCAGGGGATGGAATCTATCAGTTTATTATCCTTGCGGGAAAATTTTCCGCTTTCGACCGTTACCACCTGTACCGAATCGGTATTGACCTCTTTAAGAAGATCATTATCAGACAATCCGGATTTGATAAAGTTTTTGACTTTTTGTACTGCTTTGGCATCCGTAATCGTGTATATACTTGCGTCGAGACGTGTATCCCACTTGTAGTTGTTTTTATTCTTTTGATAAAATGCCTCCAGTCCCACGGTATCTTTCACGGCTTTTGACCAGACTTTCTGATCGGTAAGATCAAAAAGAAGAATACCATCACGATATTCGCCCATGAGTGCTTTGAATTCCGGGTATTTCAGTTCCAGTTGGGAATTTTCCCATTTCAACAGGCTTTCATCCAGGAATTCACTGTATTTTTTATCAACATAGGCTTCGATGCTCTGTTTTTCCTGTTTACGCTGGGTGGATGACAGATAATCAGCAAAATCTTTTTGGAGAAAGGTCATTTTTCCAACTTTAATGATCATACCTGTGAGGTCGTTCGCCAGGGCAGCTCTCCATTTCCCGAGGAAAATACTGTCGGTCACGACAGAATAAAATGCCTTCCTGGCATCCGGATTTTCAGTAACACCGTATTCGTTCCTGATCCTGGCAATGACGACCTGTCGGGTCTGATCGCCACGGTTATCTTTCATGATCCTTTGTTTCAATTCGCTCTTTTCCTCCTCGAGGGGTTTCTGGGTTTTGCGTTCGACCAGCTTTACAATATGCCAGCCATAAGTTGTGAGGATAGGTTTGGTATAATCCCCGGTATTATCAAGCGAATAAATTGCTTCAACGAACTCCGGTACCATCCTGTTTACGCCGAAAGCAGGAAGTACTCCGCCCTTGGCAGCCGAACCTTTATCATCGGAATAGGTCTTTACAAGATCCTCAAAGGAGGCGCCCGCTGTGAGCTTCGCGTAAACCGAATCGATGCGTTTCTGAACCCTGGCGGAATCTTCAGTGGTTGCATTTTTAGGGATTGCCAGGAAGATATGGGCAACAGTAACCTTGCCAAGAGCCGGGCGGCGCGCGGTAACCTTAATAAGATGATAACCATATTCGGTACGTACCGGCGGGGAGACGCTCCCCACTTCGGTATTCCAGGCACCGTTTTCAAATGCATAAACCATGTCGAACACGGCAAAAAAACCAAGATCACCCCTGTTACCTTTCAGGAAAGGATGTTGCTGGGTTGCTTCGCGGTCTTTGGCAGAAGGGTCTTCTGAGAATTCAACGGCAACAGACTCGAATGAAGCACCTTTCATGAGTTTTTCCCTGGCAGCCAACGCTTTTTTGTAAGCGATCGCCGTATCTGCCGGTGTGGCATCCGGTGTAAGACGGAAGAAAATATGGCTTGCGCGAATATCGGTTTTTTCGCGCTCATAGGCCTCTAATATCAGGCGATTGAGGGTGGCTTCATCCGTAAAATAGGGTTTTGCAAGTTGTTCACGATACCCGTTGAGTTCTGTCCGGAAGGAGGCCATCGTATCAAGTCCAAGTTCCTCAGCCTGTTTGACTTTGAGTTTAAAATTTATGAACAGATCAAGATATTCATCCAACGACTTCTTGTCAATTGTTTCCCCTTTGACATTGTTTTTCTGGTATATGTTCAAAAATTCGCTCACATAGATCCGCTTGCCTGCAATGGTCATCAGCACCTCATCCGAACTAACCTGGGCCTTTGACGTGAGACATGAAACAATAACGAGAACCGATAATAAAATTTTTCCTTTCAACCTATTCATTTTGTAAGATATTAGTTTGACATTTAGACTAACGATTAGAATCCAATATAATTTTTACGTTTCAATTATAATTTATTACCGGCTGTAATTCGGAGCCTCGCTGATGATGGTCACATCATGCGGGTGGCTTTCAACCACACCTGCAGCACTGATTTTAATAAACTTTGCCCGCTGGAGTATTTCAATGGTCCGCGAGCCGGTGTACCCCATGCCTGCTTTTAGTCCGCCAACCATCTGGTAGATCACTTCCGACAGGGATCCTTTGTAGGGAACGCGACCGACAATTCCTTCAGGGACAAGCTTTTTAATATCATCCTCCACATCCTGGAAATAGCGGTCTTTCGAACCATGCTGCATGGCTTCAATGGAACCCATTCCCCGGTAAGTTTTGAATTTGCGGCCTTCGAATATGACCGTTTCGCCGGGAGATTCATCGACCCCTGCGAAAAGCGAACCTGCCATGATCGAATGGGCGCCGGCTGCAAGGGCTTTAACGATATCGCCCGTGTACCGGATCCCGCCGTCGGCGATAGCCGGAATGCCGCTACCCTTAAGGGCCGTAGTGACATCACAAATGGCTGACAATTGCGGGACGCCGATCCCGGCGATGACCCGTGTGGTACAGATAGATCCCGGGCCGATGCCGATCTTCACACCGTCAACACCGATTTTGGCCAGGTCTTTGGCTGCATCACCGGTTCCGATGTTCCCGATGATCAGGTCCACATCAGGAAAGGCTTGTTTGACGCTTTTAGCCATTTCCATGACCCCTTTAGAATGTCCATGGGCAGTGTCGATCACGATGGCATCAACATTTTCACGTACCAGGGCTGCAACACGATCAAGGGTATCGGAAGTCACCCCGATCCCGGCTGCGACACGTAGCCGTCCAAGGCTGTCCTTACATGCGTTCGGACGTGCTTTCACCTTTAGAATGTCCTTATAGGTGATCAAACCGATCAGTTTGTTGTTTTTATCAATGACCGGCAGTTTTTCAATTTTATGTTTCTGCAGGATGGCTTCTGCCTGCTCAAAATCGGTGAACTCGCTGATGGTGATCACGTTCCTGGTCATCACTTCGGTGACCGGTCTCATGTGGTCGCGTTCGAATCTCAGATCACGGTTGGTCACGATACCAACCAGTTCGTTGCCTTCATTTGTAACCGGGATACCGCCAATGCTGAATTCCTTCATCATGGAAAGTGCATCACCCACGAGGGCGTTTTCCATCAGGGTGACCGGCTGGAGGATCATACCGTTTTCGGCGCGTTTAACTTTCCGTACCTGCAAGGCCTGGGCTTCTACCGTCATGTTCTTATGCAAAACACCGATTCCTCCCTCCTGGGCCATGGCAATGGCCATACGTGATTCGGTAACGGTATCCATGGCAGCGGAAACAATGGGAATATTGAGCTTTATATTTCTGGAAAACAATGTTGACACATCAGTTTCCCGTGGAAGTACTTCGGAATAAGCCGGAACAAGTAATACATCGTCATACGTCAACCCTTCACCCCGGAATTTATCTGAATTGAGGAACATATGCATCAAAATTAAGTGTGCAAATGTACAAAAAATTATTATTTAAAATGAATGTAATTTAAATCCCTATAATAACCCCATCCTCCATCCCTCTGTGAACTTCCATATTTAAATCAGATCGTTTTCCCTCCCCCTGATATAAGAAAGGAACCTGGGGTCAGAGGCCGCCACAAATAGAAGAATCGTGAATTGGTGAAACGGCAGATCAACCGGGGAACTTGTCCATTAATTTTATGGATACAGTTCCCTGTGACATTCGGTACAAAAATAGGTCTTCCAGTTATCTTTGACATCGATAGGGTGTTGAAATTCCATCACATTATCGACTGTAAGATACTGAACATTCCCGGTCGGGCCCTGCGCGATGATTGTATGGCACATGTTGCAGTCTTTTGATATTACCTTTCCTTTTTCACTTTTATGACGATCGGAATGACAACGGAAACATCCGTCGGATTCAAGGTGGCCGATATGGTTGAGATACTGTTTGGAGGAGGCTCGCATAAACGGAAATACATTGAGTGAAAACTCCTTCAGGATCCCGGTGATGGCTTTATCGATCAGCGGTTTCTGACTGTTGAATAGAGATGGGTAACCGTTTTTATAAAAGTTGGTGATGCTGTCGCGTATATTGATCGTTGCTGAATCCTTATTGGTGAACGGGCCTTTCAGTACATTCATGGCAACTCTTTTAATGAACGGGAGTTCCTTGGGAATTTCACCGGAAATCATCGCATTGTCAACATATACCATCGGGGATTTATATGCATGGGAGGGCCGGTTGTGGCAATCCATACAATCCATCACCCGGTGTTCGAGGGTATCAAGCGCTTTTTGATCAATGATGTTATCGGTATCCTGGAAGATCTGGACGTCGCCAGTCTTAAGGTTGGTGAATTTGACCCATGGAATCGTTTCCCGGTCATTGGTCGAAGCCACATATTCGATTCGCATATCCTGGTTGATGTGCCAGTGAATTCCCTCTATCAACCCCATTGGACTGTAATTCGGACCGATCCGCATGAGCAGGGAATAGTTGAATTCCGTATTGAGCGAATCGGTAACATAAACCCTTTGAGTACGGAGTTTACGGGCATAGAATTTTTGAGGCCAATGACATTTCTCACATGTTTCGCGGGCAGGCCGCAGGTTATGGATGGGAGTTGCAATAGGCTGGGGATATTTGTGGAAGATGACGGAATAGACCTGGTATAATCCCGACAATTTTGATTTTACATACCAACCGGCACCTTCACCAACATGACATTCCACGCATGCCACCCTCGCATGAGGTGAATGCGAATAGGTGACGAACTCGGGTTCCATTACTTTATGGCACAACCTGCCACAGAAATCGACCGACTCGGTATAGGTAAATGCTTCATAACTTCCGACAGCAGAAACAATCAGGAACAGGAAAATAAAAATAGAGACAACCACGAGTTTCTGGCGCTGACGCGGCACGTTCATGTCAAGGATAGGCCAGCGTTTGTCGGGATCGTGTGTTTTTCGGCGGTTGATCAACATCCCGGCCGGGATCATAAGCAATCCGACCACCATAATGGCAGGAATAATGATGTAGGTAAAAATACCGGTATAGGGATTCGGGTGTTCCGTAAACAGATCCTGCACAAATGATACGAGGATCAGGATGAAACTGTTAACGGCTATAATAAAACCTGTGATGCTGATCCAGTTGGATATGGATTTCGGTAGTCTCATGTGTGTTTTTAATTTAGAATGTTTCTATATAATATGCTGTAAATGAGCGTATAAAATTAGTACTTATTCTCAAATATAAAAATTCATCGGCGTCGATTGTGAAAAATCAGACACATTTTTACTCGTTCTATCCAGGAATGCCCGCCCATAATATATTTCGTCAATGTTTTCATTGATTTTGCCTGATTTTATTGTATATTTACAACAGTTATCCTGAATAAATAACCAGAAAAACATAAAAAACCGGAGGTGATATTATGAAAAGTATTTTCCCCTTTGTAAAGGTTTTTTGGACCTTTTATCTGTTAGCCGTTTGTTTACCATCCTTTTCACAGGAACGCGGTCTGAAAGCCATGAACGATACGATCGATTTGTATCCGGGAGTTCCCGTGGTCTATGATATTTTAGCTAATGACACCATCCCGGCAGATGACACCATTAAAAATGTTTTTGTTGGCGGAACAGGCCTTTTACAATGTCAAAAGGCCCACGATTCAACCTGGAAATGGGTATTTACGTTCACGGTTCCCTCATGGGGCTATGGAGGAGATACATCATTCAGTTATAGATTGTTAACCATGTCGCTGGATACGAATTCAGCCAAAATCCTTTTCCGGATTCACGATAAAAGTTACAGTTATCTGGATATAAACAACGTCAGGGCGAGGTTTAATTCATCCGGCAACCATTTTTTCTATGAGGACGCCGAATACGAGGTTCCGAAAGGGAGCGGTATAACTACAATATTTACAAATGCATTATGGATCGGAGGAAAAGACGGGCAGGGACAACTTCATTTTGCCGGCGAACGTTATGGACAAGGATCAACTGGCTGGACAGCACATACAAAGCATGATTTTTACGCCGGCCCGATCATGGATTCCATAAACTATTCGATCTACCAGGATACCATCTGGAACTATATCTGGAACCTTAAGAAGACTGATATAGACTATCACAAGGCACATTATTGGGACCCGGGATATTTACCCATTCATGATATTCTGACCTGGCCGGGGAACGGTGACACATCTCTGGGACAGGCTCAGAGACTGGCACCTTTTTCAGACCGGAATGCCGACGGGACTTACAACCCGTACGATGGGGATTACCCGGAAATACGGGGTGACCAGGCGCTGTTCTTTATCTTTAATGACGGCAGGGATTATCATTCGGAATCAACCGGGGCCAAACTCCATGTTGAAATCCACGGAATGGCCTATGCCTTCGATATGCCCGATGATTCGGCCTTTAAGAATACGGTTTTCTTAAATTATAAATTTTACAACCGTTCGCAAAATACCTATGACAGCACACTTCTCGGAATTTTCACCGATATTGACCTGGGATATCCCGATGATGATTATGATCTCTGCGATGTGGAACGGAACATGTTCATCGGTTATAACGGGACACAGGTTGACGGTTACGGCCAGTCTTACGCCTATGGAGAGAGCCCCCCGGCCCAGGCGGTCACCCTCCTTGGCGGTCCATACATGGATGCGGATGGCATCGACAATCCACGGTATGATCTCAGCGGAAATCAACTGTGTGATTTTAGCGTGAACGGGGTAAATTTCGGAGATACCATTATAGATAATGAACGATTTGGATTACAGAAATTCCTGTATTTCAATAATTCAGGCGGAGGTGTCCCGGCATATATGACAGATCCTAATTATGCCGCGGAATATTATCTGTTTTTAAATGGAATCTGGAAGGATAACAGCCACATGATTTACGGAGGTAATGCTCATTTCGGTTCAGGAGGGTATGGGCCTGACTGCAATTTTATGTTTCCGGGTGAATCAGATACTCTGAACTGGGGAGTAGGATGTGTTCCTCCCAACGGACCCGTAAACTGGACTGAAGAGACTGCCGGCAACAATCCTTCTGACCGGCGGGGACTTCAGGTAACAGGCCCCTTTACCTTCATACCCGGGGAAATGCAGGAGGTGGATCTGATGTTCAACTGGGCCAGGGCATATGGAGCGCAAAGCCCAATGGCTTCGGTCGATAAACTGCGGCAAATGGCCGACCAGATCAACTCGGCTTTTACCATCAACCAGCTTCCCAATGGCAATCCGTTCTATGGGATCGGCGATCAGAGGCATCCATCCGGTTTCCTGGTTAAAATTTTTCCGAATCCATCCCTGGACCATCTGAACATCATATTTGAAAATGGTTACACTGCAGCAGGTACCACGATTGAATTGATGAACAGCCAGGGTAAATGCATTAAAGAGATCATCCCACTCCTTCACCGGAATTCAGTTATTTTCGATGTATCCGATATCCCATCAGGCTTTTATTTTATCAGGTTGACAACAACAGAATTACCAATCGTTAAAAAAGTTGTTGTCATTCACTGATCCGCTATCCGGTAAAAAAATTACTTTTGTACCGGGGCGGATTAAAAGCATTTTTTCACCGCTAAGACGCTAAGACGCTAAAATTAAAACTATAATGTTTTCTTATTTGCGTCTTTGCGGTTTATTTTATAATTTAAGTTTTTAGATGATTCATGATAAATGTAATGTTTCCATGAAAAAGCAGTTAGTGTTGCTTGTTTCAATTATGCTAAGTGTCGCCATGGATGCTCAGGTCATACCTGACCAGTCGACAATGAAAGCCAGGGCTCCCGCGACATTCAGGGCAATGTTCACGACAACCAAAGGTGATTTTACACTGGAAGTTATCAGGGAATGGTCGCCGGCAGGCGCCGACAGGCTTTACCAGTTGTTAACGACCGGATTTTACAACCAGAATGCCCTTTTCAGGGTCCAGAAAGGGTACGTTATCCAATTCGGGATCGGGAATGAAAAAGCGGTGAACAGTTACTGGGACAAACGGCCGGTTCCGGATGAGCCGGTCATTGCTGAAAATCTTAAAGGTACGATTGCCTACGCACGTGATGGCTTGAACAGCAGGACGGCGCAACTGTTCATCAACCTGAATGACAATCACAGATTAGACACGATCAGTTACAATGGATTGAAGGGATTCCCGCCGGTAGGAAGGATCATTTCAGGATTCCCGGTCGCCGAATCATTTTTCTCCGGCTATGGATTTGAACCTGCCAACCATCAGGATTCGGTCATGATTTACGGAAACGCATATCTGAAAAAGAAATTTCCGGAACTGGACTATATTATTGAAGCTGCCATCATTGGTGAATAAAAATTATCGTTCATCACGACTCCCTGGTGGACGCCCTATCCCCCCTGACCCCCTTCCCCAAAAAGGGAAGGGGGAGAAAGTCCCTCCTTTTTTGGGGAAGGATTTAGGATGGGGTCTTTTTCGGGATTGATAACGGGATTTTAATACAGGAACCATGTTTTATTTAATGATCATTGTTTTTGTTCTTGGCTATGCAGCCATTACGCTGGAGCATCCGCTCAGGGTAAATAAATCGGCGTCGGCCTTGCTCCTCGCTGTCGTCATGTGGGTATTGTATGTCTTCAGTTTTCCTTCAAATGAGTCACCCCCTGAACTGCTGGAACATCTGGGGGAGATCTCGGAGATCATATTCTTTCTGTTAGGCGCCATGACCGTCGTGGAACTTATTGATTCCCATGAAGGATTCCGGATCATCACAGATAAAATAAAGACCACCAACAAGGTCAAATTACTCTGGGTGATCAGTTTTATCTCCTTCATCCTTTCTGCTGTGCTGGATAACCTTACAACAGCAATCGTGATGGTCGCGTTGTTACGCAAGCTGATCGGTGATAAAAAGGAGCGCTGGTTTTTTGCAGGGATGGTGATCATCGCGGCTAACAGCGGAGGCGCTTTCAGTCCGATCGGAGACGTTACCACCATCATGCTTTGGATTGGCGGACATGTTACCACCATGAACATCATTATAAAGACTTTCATACCCAGCATCGTATCCATAGTGATTCCTTTGGCTCTTCTTTCAATATCCATGAAAGGAAATATCCAAAGACCTTCGAGGATCATCCATGATCATAAAACCATGACCACTACGATTGAGCGAAACATCGTTTTTTTTCTTGGGACCGGTATGCTTCTCTTCATTCCCGTTTTCAAGACACTGACAAACCTCCCTCCTTATATGGGGATCCTGTTCGCTTTGGGTATATTATGGTTAGTCACCGAAATCATGCACAAATCAAAGAATGACGATTATCGCCCGAGAGTTACGGTTGCCGGTGTGATACGCAGGGTCGACACCCCGAGCATGCTTTTTTTTCTGGGGATCCTGCTGGCGGTAGCTGCTCTTCAATCAGCAGGCCATCTTGAACTTCTGGCGATCACACTGGATAAATATGTAGGGAATTTATATGCCATTAACATAATTATCGGGTTACTTTCCGCCATCGTCGACAATGTTCCGCTTGTGGCAGGCGCCATGGGAATGTACCAGAATACGTTCCCTACTGATCACTATTTCTGGGAAATGCTTGCATATTGTGCCGGAACCGGTGGAAGTATCCTCATCATCGGTTCTGCTGCCGGAGTTGCCGTGATGGGAATGGAGAAAATTGAATTTATCTGGTACCTGAAGAAGGTCGCTGTTTGGGCGCTGATCGGATATCTTTCGGGTTCAGCCGCTTATTGGGCGATGAATGTGTTTGTTTTTAGCGCATGAAACGTAGTACGTAGGTTATTTGGAAACGAACTCTGGTCTGACGGTGATGTATCCGGGGTAGGTGAGCGGTCTTCCGGAAATGATCACGGTGGGTTTTAACTTGATTTTGAACCGCGTCGGCGTGCTTCCGTTGCCGGTCAGATTCAGGCAGAAATTGACCATGGCATCAGTGGATTTACCTGAAAGTACTTGTTTTAAATCAATACCTACCTCAACCGGGAAACTGGCTGAACTCAGGGGTGGGATCCTAACCGGTGTATCCATGGTGCCTGATGTCATCTGGATATCGTCAATAAACAAAATCCATTCAAGACTGTTGAGACCTGCATCCTCCGGATTCGGATTCCGGCCTTCAAGGATCAGGCGGAGGGACAGTGGAAAAACCGGGCTTGTGAATCCGGCCAGGATACGCGCCACATCCATCATACTCAGATCGTCAATGGATCTGATTTGCTGAAGTTCCACTCCGGCCAGGTCAACTTGATCGACCGACAAAATACGAAAATCGCAGTTTGCCAGGTTTGTCGCCTTTTGTGCCTGGCGGGCAACATCGCATCCAGAGAATATTGAAATGATAAAAACGAAAAATGCAATATGGAGGTTTTTTCTGGTCCAGTATACCATGCGGGTTAGTTTTACAGCAAAATTAGGCGATTTGATATAATACAATCCTGGCCTTCACCCCCCGGTTGAAAAAAGGAAGTTATAAGCAGTAATCAAATGAAGATCAATATCTATGCGTAACAGAGGCACAATCACTTTGACAGGGTGAATGTGCCCATGTTGCGGTGTGTCACCCCGGGAAACTGACTGCTTTCAAAGATTGCATGGTATGTATAAACATCAGGGCCGGCTTCTGTGCCTTTTATAAGGCCATCCCAGCCAAAAGTTATATCACCGGATTCGAAAATAAGCCCTCCCCAACGGTCATAGATACGAAGTGAGTACCTTGTGATGTATTTACCTATCGGTCTGTAAAGATCATTTAATCCATCTCCATTGGGGGTAAATGCATTCGGGAACCAGATCAGCAACGGACAGTCATCGACCTGCAGGTTGGTTGTTACCACGCTGTCGCAACCGGAAACCATTTTCAGGCTATCAAGGTAAATCCCGCTTTCAACCTGCATTGCCTGCTGGGCCCAGTATGATAATCCCTTGCAGATCGTGGTGTCGACGGTGACCGCGGAATTATCATTGACCATAATATTGATCGTATCTGCCGCTTCACAATTCCATTGATTGACTACATGAACCCAGTAGGTCCCGGTCGCATCGACGCTGATGGTTTGGGTCGTGTCGCCTGTTGACCAGAGATAAGTACTGTCGCCGGAACCTCCATCAAGCAAGGCATTCATGCCCTGACAGAGGTTGAGATCATTACCCAGCGACAGTTCCGGTGTGGGCATCACTACAATGTTTTTGCAATGTGACGACAGGGTTGAATTATTATCCTTAACAGTCAGCAGGATGTTGTAATTACCGGGATCCGGGTAAGTGACCGGAGGAGGATCAGGGCCGTTATAAAAGGGCAGGGAGGCACCGGAACAGGAAGGAAAATAAACGCGTGTTAAGGATGAACTGCCAAAGTTCGCAACAAAAGCATACAACGTATCCCCCTGCCTCACAAATTCAGATATCCCATAGGGCTTATTTAAGATCCCGTTGTTGGGAACAATATAACCTGTTACTGGTCCTCCAAGTCCGTTTTGAAAACCAATATGAAGAATACAAAAGTCGGATTCATTGATACAATTGGTCACAATTCCATTTACGACGCCGCAATCGTTGATCAGGGATATTCCCGCATTCAGGTTTAAGCCGTTGATATTGGACAGGTTCATTCCGACTGGAGCCGGGTTCAACAGGGAGGAGCCAAAAGTTATCCTGGACAGGGTATTGTTGCCAATGTTGCATATGAAAGCGTACCAGATATCATTATCCTCTGCAAGGACTATGCTGGAAGGTGCATTCATCTGACCTATTGATCCAAGGTTGGTCACCAGGGGATCAACGCCGGGACCCTGATTGAATTCCAGGCGAAAAAGACTGTACCCTTCTATGTCGGTCAAAAAACCTATCCACACCGTACCTTGCCTGGTAATTGCCAAACCGGAAGCTGCCGTTACATTCGGTAAAATTATGACCTGTGCCGATGAAGGAGTATTGGCAGGAGAATTGCCGAAAACCAACCTGACTAATTTATTTCCATTGGCAACAAAACCGTACCAGATACCCTTATCATTGATCACCTGGATGCCCCTGACCTGGTCGGTCAGTTGGCCAAAACTACCAAGATCAGTGGTTGTCAATGGAAATTGGGTCAGGTAAGCCCCGTAAAAGTTCCTGACGATTTTAGAATTTCCTGTACTCGTCGTAAAAGTATAATAGTCAGGACCATCCTGTACAACAGTGATGTAACGCGGTGCATTCAATAGCTGATCCGGATTTCCCATATTGATCCCATCCGGTTCGTCGGAGGCATTGCCACTGCAGAAGCTCCATTTGTACGAGATCGCCGAAGGAGGCTGCACATCGGTTATAAAAACCGGCTTGTCTTCGCAGATCGTATCGGGCATTGAAAAACCGGCATTCTGTGCAATGCAGCAGGATGAAAAAGCACATAACAATAAAAAAAACATCCAGACGGTTCTCATATCGCTTATCAGCGCAGAAGTGTGATCGTGCCCTTGTTACTGGTCTTTATCCTGTTGTTGTCTTCATAGAAAATCACCCAGGTATAGTCCCCTTCAGGGCATATTGTTCCGCCGAGCATTCCATCCCAACCCGACAGAATATCTTTGGAAGAATAAACAACCTGTCCCCACCGGTTGAATATCTGGAAATTGAATTGTGTAATATTTTCAGGGGGCAGTCCAAAGATACGAAAATAGTCGTTCAGTCCGTCGCCATTGGGTGTAAACGCATTTGGGATATACGGTACCACATAAACCGTCACTTCATCTGTAAATTCTTCCCCGCTGCATAAGGTACAGAATACACGATAAGTTGTGGTCTGCAAAGGAGAGACCACGAGCGATTGCTGGTCCGATAAAAACTCCTGGCCTTCAAACCAGCGGTAGGCAATTTTATCTCCCGGGGTTATGGGTTCCATGTGATATGGAATTTGCGTCACAGCATAGGTATCGGAAGAAGTCGGGACAAATCGCCAACCCTCCTGAACCGCGCTCCATGATGTAGAGTTTCGGTTCATATTGGGGATGGTGTCGCATTTACTGCCATTTTCATCCTGGATCCCAATGGTGGCTTTGTTGTCCCAGTCAACGCATACCGGTTTGCTGAAAATATGGGTTTCGATGGTGTCGCCTTCTTTCAAAACGATCTGAAAAGTGACAGAAAGGTTGGTACAGCCAAACATGGGGCATTGGCACCACATGACCACAAGCTTCCTGTTTGGGGCCTGCCCTATCGTCTGATAATAAATATACGGACTTCCTGCCACGATCGGGTTATAATCCTCCATAGCGCCCAGGATACAGTTTTTCGGACTGTTATTGGCCGCGCTTGGAAGACTGATATTCCGTGTCGCGCCCCAGTAAGAGTTGTGCGTAAAACTGATCCATCCATTTTCACCGATAGAGAAGCGGCTGTAACTTTTTCCGTAAAAGGTAAAGGAGAATCCGATATCATAAGGACCACCTACTTCGGAATCAAGGATGGTCACTCCATTTGCCAGAAATCCAAAATTAGCCGTCAGTGTAACGGGTACGCCCGGATTAATGGTATCGTCAATACCTGCTGAAACCTGTGAAAACGCTTCGCCATGAATAAAAAACCAAATAAAAAGCAAAACCATAATTAACTTCATATTCTGCTCAGGTTAACGTCTTAACTTTGATCATTGCTGGTTGATTTTTCATTGTGATTTTTGTTATTGTCTTTTCCGAGCAAATATCCAGATTTTATCTGAAATAATTCTACTTTTGTTGTTCCGAACGACCTTCATTAGATTTAACGATATTTAAACTCCAAAATTTTAACGTGTTATGAAAAAAGACAGTGCGGTGTTCAAGGTCATTAAGGATGAATTGCATCGGCAAACATGCGGAATAGAGCTGATCGCATCAGAAAACTTTGTCAGTGATCATGTTTTGAAGGCGATGGGTTCCTGCCTGACCAACAAATATGCCGAAGGATATCCGGGCAAAAGGTATTATGGCGGATGTCAGAACGTCGACATATCCGAACAATTAGCCATTGACCGTGCAAAAGTGCTGTTCAATGCCGAATGGGTCAACGTACAACCGCATTCGGGCGCACAGGCCAACATGGCGGTGTTGATGACCTGCCTGAAACCGGGCGATACCTTTATGGGACTGGATCTGGCTCATGGGGGACATCTCTCGCATGGTTCACCGGTGAATTCCTCCGGGATACTCTATAAAGCGGTAGCCTACCAGGTTGAGCAGGAATCGGGGGTGATCGATTATGACAAAATGGAAGAAAAAGCCCTGGTTGTCAAACCCAGGCTGATCATCGCGGGCGCGTCGGCCTATTCACGCGATTGGAATTACAAGCGGATGAGAAGTATCGCGGACAAGATCGGCGCTCTGCTTATGGCCGACATTGCTCATCCGGCAGGTCTGATCGCTCGCGGGCTCCTCAACGACCCCTTGCCTCATTGTCATATCGTGACTACGACTACCCATAAAACTCTTCGCGGCCCTCGTGGCGGGATGATCCTGATGGGTAAGGATTTTGAAAATCCCTGGAAACTGACAACCCCGAAAGGCGAGATCAAAATGATGTCTCAATTGCTTGATTCTGCTGTATTTCCTGGTATTCAGGGTGGGCCGCTCGAACATGTGATCGCGGCCAAAGCCGTATCCTTCTTCGAGGCGCTTTCGGATGAATACATGGATTATGTACTCCAGGTGAAAAAGAATGCTACAGCCATGGCAAAAGCTTTTACCGAAAAGGGTTATCATGTCATCTCCGGCGGAACAGACAACCACCTGATGCTCATCGATCTGCGGTCGAAATTCCCCAACATCACAGGAAAACAGGTTGAAAATACACTGGTAAAAGCCGACATCACCGTGAATAAGAACATGGTCCCGTTCGACAGCCGTTCTCCTTTCCAGACTTCCGGGCTCCGCGTGGGAACCCCGGCAATTACCACCCGCGGAATGAAAGAAAAACATATGGCAAAGATCGTCAATCTGTTAGATGACGTGATAAGCGACATCGACAATGAAACAAAGATCATCAGGGTCCGTGCAAAAGTGAATTCAATGATGGCGGAATTTCCGTTGTTTGCATATTAGGCTATGAAGACTTTATACCTTATGCGCCATGCCAAATCTTCCTGGGAGGAGCCCGGTGTATCGGATGCAGATCGTCCGCTAATCCCCAAGGGTGTGAGGAAGACCAAACTGATCGTGGATTTCCTTGTGAAACGGGAAACAACCATTGACCTGATGATATCGAGCCCGGCAATCCGTGCTTATGAAACAGCCAGAATAATGGCCGCTGGATTGAAGTACCCTTTGAATAAGATCAGGACCGACCGGAAGATCTACGATGGTTATTATGACCGGATCCTTGATATCATCTACGGGACTTCCAGCGACATACGATCCCTGATGATCTTCGGACACAATCCGACCATAACCAACCTGGCGAATCTGTTTTTACATCCCGGCATCGATAACATGCCTACTTCCTGTGTTGTTTGCCTTTCATTTGACACCGGTAAATGGGAAGAGATCCCATCGAAAGAGGCTGTTCAGGAGTTCATCGTATTCCCAAAGATGTTGAAATAATATGGCTGCCCGACAGAAAGTTCCTATCCTGAACAGAGACCTCAACTGGCTATATTTTAATGGCAGGGTGTTGCAGGAAGCAGCTGATTCTCGTAATCCGCTCCTGGAAAGGTTGAAATTCCTGGGAATTTTCTCCAACAACCGCGATGAGTTTTTCAGGGTACGCGTTGCCACATTGAACCGGATGCTGAATGTGGAACAGTTTCATTACGATATGCCCGTAAATCCAAGGAAGGCGTTGAAGGAGATCGGTGCATTGGTTCAGACACAGGAGAGGGAATTCATGCAGGTTTACGAAAAAATCCTGACCGATCTTGCCCACTACGGTATTTTTATAGTCGACGAAACTCAGTTAACCGAATCCCAGGGAATATTTGTCCGGAAATATTTCAGTGAGCAGGTCCGGGGTGTTCTGTTCCCCATCATGATCAGCAGCCTGCGCGATATTTCTTCCCTGAGGGACAAATCCATCTATCTGGCGGTCACCATAGGGCGTAACGATAAAGCCCTCAAGGATGATTATGCGCTGATCGAACTTCCGACAAAAACCATCTCACGGTTCCTGATCCTTCCCAGCGAAGGCACGGAACGATACATTATCCTGCTCGATGACATAATCAGATTCTGCCTTTCCGAAATATTCTCCATCTTCGGGTACGACACCTTTTCAGCTTATACGGTAAAAATTACCCGTGATGCTGAAATAGATATCGATACCGATGTCTCCAAGAGTTTTCTCGAGGTGATGACTGAAAGCCTGAAACAACGGAAACGCGGGATACCCGTACGGTTTGTATATGATAAATCGATCCCGGCAGACCTGCTGAAGATCATTACCAGGCGTCTCGATATTACCAAAGACGACCCCATCAGGGGTGGCGGACGCTACCATAATTTCAAGGATTTCATGGGATTTCCTAACCTCGGACACCGGGAACTCGAATATGAACCGTTGATCCCTTTGTTACATAAAGATCTTCCGCTGAACAGGAGCATCCTTTCCTCCATCCGGCAGAAAGACATTATGCTTCACTATCCCTACCAGTCGTTTCAGTATATCATTGACCTGTTGCGCGAAGCGTCCATTGATCCGAAGGTACGGTCGATCAAAATAACCATTTACAGGGCTGCAAAAAATTCGAGTGTCATCAATGCACTGATCAACGCTGCAAGGAACGGAAAATACGTGACTGCATTCATGGAACTCCAGGCCCGGTTTGATGAAGAGGCGAACATCTTCTGGACCGAACGACTTCGTGAAGAGGGGGTGAAGGTCATTCACAGCATCCCCGGATTTAAAGTACACAGCAAGCTGATCCTGATCAGGCGAAAGGAGAACAACTCCAACTTTTTTTATTCATTCATCGGAACCGGCAATTTCAATGAAACAACAGCCCTGATCTATTCCGATGTCAGTCTGCTCACGGCCGATCAAACGATCTGCAACGATGTGGTGAATGCGTTCCACCTGATTGAAGAGAGTTATCGTCCCTACAAATTCAAAACCCTGGTTGTGGCACCTGTGAACATGAGGAATTTCTATATCAAAATGTTACGCAACGAGATACAGCATGCCGAAGCGGGCAGAAAGGCGTGGGTGATCATCAAACTGAACAGCCTGGTCGATGGAGCCATGGTGAAAAAACTTTACAAAGCCAGCCAGGCGGGTGTCAAGATCAAACTGATCATCCGGGGGATATGCACGCTGGTTCCGGGAATACCCGGATTGAGCGAAAACGTTGAAGCCATCAGCATCGTGGACCGTTTCCTGGAACATGCCCGGATCATTGTTTTCTGCAATGGAGGACATAACCAGTATTACATTACTTCCGCCGACTGGATGGTCCGTAATTTCGATAACCGGATCGAGGTGGCGACACCCGTCAATGATCCGGGAATTCAGGCCCAACTCCGGAAAATGCTCGAAATCCAATTATCAGATAACGTCAAAGCCAGGGTGATCGGGCCCGGAGAACAAAACAAATACAAAAATACCGGTGGACCTGCCATACGGTCGCAGGAAGAGTTCTATAACTTTTTGAAGAGCCAGGGATGATGATAACAGGGTGAAAAGGTAACACATAATTCATAATTCATAATTCATAATTCATAATTCATAATTTACTTTATGTTTTTCCTAAGATTCATCCTGCGCATCCTTATCAACAAATACTTCCTGACAACGGTGGCATTTGTGATCTGGATGGTATTTTTCGACAGTAATAATCTTTTGAGACGCAATCAATTACAGGAAAAACTCGATGTGTTGAACCTTGAAAAGCAGTTCTATCTGCAGGAAATCAGGAAAGACTCCATTCTCACACACCAGTTGATGACCGACAGCATGCAGCTTGAGAAGTTTGCCAGGGAACGTTACCTGATGAAAAAGGAAAAAGAGGATCTTTTCCTGGTCATTGATACTACTGCGGATCGACATCCATGATCACTTTCACCGCCCTGAAGGTGGATTCCTGTTGAAACTTTTCAATCACTTCCAGCATTTTCAATTTCATCTCCCCGGATGAGATCCCGCGTTCGATCTTGAACAGGATATGCTTGATAAAATAATTCATGATCCGTGATACGATTGGAAATTCCGGCCCCAGGATCCGTTTTCCGAAAACACCGCGAAGCGACCTTGCCAGTTCATCCGCGGCTTTATTCAGCATCTCCGGATCTTTGTGTTTCAGCTTTAGCAGCACCAGCCGGGTATAAGGCGGATACCGGAATTTCTGCCGTTCAGCCAGTTGCTGGTTGAACATCGCCAGGTAATCGTTATTCACCACATCCCTGATCACCGGGTGACCGGCGTTGTAAGTTTGAATGATCACGCTGCCTTGTTTGTATTTTCGTCCCGAACGGCCGCTAACCTGTGCCATGAGCTGATAACCGCGTTCGGCTGCCCTGAAATCAGGATAGCTCAGCATGTTATCTGCATTCAGGATACATACCAGGCTTACATTGTCAAAATCAAGCCCTTTCGTCACCATCTGGGTTCCAACCAGGACATCAATTTTGCGCGATTCGAAATCCCCGATGATCTGTTGAAGTGAATGTTTGCTGCGGGTCGTATCAAGATCCATTCGGGCAATACGGGCTTTTGGGAAGATCAGCCCCAGTTCTTCCTCGACTTTTTCGGTGCCAAATCCCTTCATTTTGATCTGAACGCCATGACATTCAGGACACGTATCAGGAATGCGTGAGACATAACCACAATAATGACAACGCAACTGGTTGATTTTCTTATGATAAACCAGGGTAACATCGCAATTTTTACAGGTGGGCATCCAATGGCACAGATCACATTCCAGGCGAAGGGAAAATCCACGGCGGTTCTGGAAAAGGATTACCTGTTCCTTATTTTCAAGCGCCGTTTCAATCTGCCCTAAAAGTGCAGACGAAAAATGGCTTTTCATCAGTCCCTGGCGCAAGGATACCCTGACATCTATAATACGGATCTGAGGCATTTCCATGTTGCCATACCGCTCGAAGATCCCGATCAATCCATATTTTCCCTGCACCGCGTTGAAGTAACTTTCAACCGATGGGGTTGCAGAACCCAGCAGGGTCTTTGCACCATGAAGATGTGCCAGGTATATGGCAGCATCACGTCCACTGTAGCGCGGGGCAGGATCCATCTGCTTGAAAGAAGGGTCGTGTTCTTCATCAACCACCACCAAACCAAGGTTTGAAAAGGGCAAAAACAACGAAGAGCGTGCCCCTAAAATGATGTCATATTGCCTTTCTGCCGGTTGTCCTGACCTGCTTCTGTCAAGAACCGCATTCCATATTTCAACCCGTTCATGTACATTGAAGCGCGAATGGTACACCCCTACCCTGTCACCGAAATATTTTCGTAACCTGCTGATTATTTGAGTTGTAAGTGCAATTTCAGGCAACATGAACAATACCTGCTTCCCATGATCGATGACCTCGCGGATGAGTTTGATATAAATTTCGGTTTTTCCGCTGGAAGTAACGCCATGTAACAACACGACATCCCTGGTTTCAAACGATTCCCTGATCTTTGCCAGTGCTTCCTGCTGCCCGTCCGTAAGTTCGATCAGGTCCGTATCCGATCCCTTCCCTGCCGTATCAAACCTGCTCACGAGCTTATGATAGGTCCCGAACACCCCTTTACCAATGAGCATCTCAAGCTGGGTGGAACTGCCATTCGATTGTTTCAACAGTACCTGTCGTTTCACTTCCTGCAACTCCCCAAAACCATACTTCGAAAGCCTGATGAAGGTCATGACGACTTCAAGTTGTTTGGTCGCCCTCTTTTCAAGCTGATCAAATAGTCGTTTCAATGCATCTTCATCATCGGCATAGTCAGGCATCAGCCTGACAAACACTTCACGTTTAGGTTTATAGGGATCATTCAACTCTTCTTCGGGAATAATGATCCCTTTTTCGATGAGTGTTTTGATCAGCGGGATGGTTTTTTGCTGGTCGAGGATCTTTGCAACCTCAGAAATGGCGATACTTTTGCGATTGTGGAGCGCTTCGATCAGCAGCATTTCTTTCCCGCTCATATCCGGGAGGTCATCCGGAAGTACCGGGTTTAAAGCAATCCTGGACTCGCTCGCGAGTTTGAAAGCCGATGGCAAGGCAGCATTCATCACCTCCCCCGGGTGGCACAGGTAATAACCTGCCAGCCAATCCCAGAAAACATGTTGTATCGGGGTAATAACAGGGTTTTCATCAAGAACCGACAGTATATATTTCGGGATACGCGATGCCGGTGGAATTTCATGTACCCTGATGACCAGGGCGGTATAAAGTTTCCTGCTTCCGAACTGGACTACTGCTCGCACCCCTTTCTGTACCTGATCATTCAACTCATACGGGACACGGTAGGTGAAGGTGCCTCCTACCGGAAGCGGCAACAGGACATCGGCAAACAGGGTGATACGTTCCAACAATCAGGGACTTTGAAGATTTACAGCGCAAGGATGCGCGACAATTCAAGCAACTCTTTGTTTATATCCTTATGATGCTTGATGGCCTTATCAAATGGAGTATAGACTACCTCTTTGTTCACGATACCGGCCATTTCGCCACGGTGTCCTTCCAGTAATCCTTTCACTGCCGCGAATCCCAGGGTACTTGACAGTACGCGGTCGAATGCGCTCGGAGCCCCTCCGCGTTGAATATGCCCAAGGATGGTGACCCGGGTATCCATCTCCGGAAGTTTTTCCTTTACTTTGGCGGCGACTTCGTATGCACCACCCATGTCGTCCCCTTCCGCCACAATGACGATGCCCGACGTCTTGCTCCTTCGCCAGTCATGTTTCAGCAGGCGTGCAAGATTGTCGATATAGGTTGTGGTTTCGGGAACCAGGATGAACTCGGCACCGCAAGCGACTCCGCTTCGCAGGGCAATAAAGCCGGCATCGCGGCCCATTACCTCGATAAAAAAAAGCCGTTCATGCGAATTTGCCGTATCGCGGATCTTATCGGCCGCTTCAACAACGGTATTAACTGCTGTATCATAACCAATGGTCGCGTCGGTACCATAGAGATCATTATCAATGGTGCCGGGCAGACCAATGATGGGAAAATCGAACTCCTTATCAAACAGGGAAGCACCTGTAAAAGTACCATTCCCGCCTATGACTACCATGGCATCGATATTGCGATCCCGTAAATTGTTGTAGGACTGCAATCGTCCATTGTATTCCATGAACCGCTTGCTTCGGGCTGTTTTCAGGATGGTGCCTCCCCGCTGGATGATATTGGATACCGAATTACTGTACATCTGTTCAATCTGGTTGTCGATCAATCCTTCGTAACCACGATGGATGCCAAAAACATCCAGACCGCTGAATATGGCCGTTCGCACCACCGCCCTGATGGCGGCATTCATCCCCGGGGAATCCCCTCCGGAGGTCATTACACCGATTCTCGTTATTTGAGGCATAAGTTAGTTGGTTATTTTCATGAAAAACCTTTCTTTCCGGCAAACATATCGAATTTCACGAACCTGCACTCCAGTGGACCATTGAATACAGGGATCCTGCGGGAAGGACGCAAACCAATAAATTTGAGCGACTCAAGGTCAGAGGAGATCAGCCACGCGGTATAGCCTGCATATTTGCGCTTCAGGGTATTCCCGATCATCTTGTAAAAAACCAATGAATCCTCGATAGGCAGCCGTTCATCATAAGGAGGATTTGAAATAATGAACCCCTTTTCAAAAGGAGGATCAGAATCCTCAAAAGTTTTAACCTCCAGACTAATATCATCGTAAAGACTGGTAAACCTCAGGTTTTCACGGGCCGATTCAATTGCCCGCTCTGCCCTGTCGGCCCCATGCATTTTCACATGCATGTCTTTGATCTGTGTATTGCAATCAACTTTCACCTTCTCCCACAATCCGGGATCAAAATCCCGCCATTTCATAAACCCCCATTCCTCCCGGAAATAGCCTGCAGGCATGTTTTTAGCAAGCATGGCCGCTTCGATCAGCAAGGTACCTGATCCGCACATCGGATCAAACAAGGGAGTAAAAGTATCCCATTCCGAAAGTTTCACCAAACCCGCGGCCAACACTTCGCTGATAGGCGCCGGTCCGGTACTTTTACGATAACCCCGTCGATGTAACGAAGTCCCGGAAGAATCAATTGCTATCGTACAGGAATCTTTAAACATGTGTACATTCACCTTGAGGTCGGGATGCTCCAGATCAACGGATGGCCGTTTGCCCAGTTTATCCCGCAACTTGTCCACGATTGCATCTTTCGATTTCTGCGCGACAAACTGCGAGTTGGTAAATACCGTGTAGGAGATCACGGCATCGATGGCCAGAGAGTGTTCCGCATCCAAGTAATCTTCCCAGGGAAATTCGTAAATTTTTTCATACAGATCCTTTTGTTCAAGGATCTCAAAGTGATACAGCGGTTTCAGGATCCTCAGGGCGGTACGGCAGGCGTAGTTCGTCTTATACATCATCTCCATATCGCCTGTAAACGAAACCGCACGATTCAACTTCATGATACCAGTTGCGCCAAGGGTTTCCATCTCACGCGCCAGCACATCCTCAAGACCATAGATCGTCTTCGCAATTAACGGGAAGGACATTGGGTATTTGGTAATTTTTCGGAAAGATACGATTATTTTAAATTATTACCTTTGAAAAAAATCATTCTTCCATGATCTGCCGCTTACTTCCATTCCTGTTGATTTTCTATCTTTTTTCATCCCCCTGTATTTCCCAGGATCCGTTCCTGATAAGCGGAAAAGTCATCGATTCCAGGACAAAGGCATCACTCGCCTTTGTGAATATTGTCATCAACAACAGTACCACCGGGGGAACGACCGACATCGACGGCAAGTTCAACCTCCGGTCGCCAAAACCGATTCAAACGATCAGGCTGACCTATGTCGGGTATGAACCGATGGCAGTCAATACAACAAGCCGTACCAGGGATCTCATCATCCAGATGACTCAAAAGGACATTGACCTGAAGGAGGTTGAAATACTGCCTGGGATCAATCCGGCCCACCGTGTGATCCGCAATGTTATTGATAACCGTGACATCAATGATCCTGAAAAGATCAGTACCTTTTCTTATACGGCCTATGATAAAACTGTTTTTACCGTGGATATGGACACCACTGTCAAAAATGATTTTTCGGCCCTGGTCGACACGTCGTCCTTGCAACAGGGTCATGGCCCGGGCATCAGTATCTCCGTTCAGGCCGACTCGATGAAAATTGATTCTTCGGTAAAGGATTCAACCTCGCGGTTGATTGAGAAGCTGATCAGTAACCAATACCTGTTCCTGATGGAAAATGTTACCAAAAGAAAATTCATGGCGCCCGACAAAAGCTACAACCAGGTGATTGCGACCAAGATGTCGGGTTTCAAAGATCCCATCCTGGTGTTTCTTGCTACGCAGATCCAATCCTTTTCGTTTTACAAACCTTTCATATCGATCATGATGAAAGATTATATCAATCCGATAGGAAGCGGGAGTTTCAGTAAATACTTCTTTAAAATTGAAGATACAACCTTTGTGGGAAAAGATACTGTTTTTATCATCTCATTCAGGCCGAAAAAAGGAACAAATTTCGATGGCATGAAGGGCGTCATCTCCATCAACACGCACAACTGGGGCATTCAAAATGTAACCGCCGAGCCATACCCGAATACCGGAGGATTTATGGTCAGGATCCACCAGCTTTATGAATTGATTGACGGAACACAGTGGTTTCCTGTGCAACTTAATACCGATGTGGCTTTCAATAACATGCGTATCGGAAAATACAAGGCGGTGGGAAGTGGGCGGAGCTATATCCGCGACATCGTGCTAAATCCGGAGATGGTGCGGCGTGAATTCAACCATCTTGATATTGAGGTTGATAAAAATGCCACCTCACGGAGCGAACCTTTCTGGAACCTATACCGTACCGACAGTCTTAGCCGCAAAGACCGCCGGACTTATCGGGTGCTGGACAGTGTGGGTGAAGCCAATAATTTCGATAAAATGGCCAAAACACTACAGACCCTGTTGACCGGCCGCATTCCATGGGGGCCGATCGACATTGACATCAACCGGTTTCTCAACTACAATACATATGAAGGACTGGTGTTGGGGGCAGGCCTCCATACCAACGACCACATCTCGGACTGGTTCAGGATCGGGGGATTTTATCAATACGCGTTCGGGATATCCACATCAAAGTACGGCGGGGATATGAGGTTTTTATTGAACCGACGGCATGATATCACCCTGTCCGCTGCTGGTTTTTTTGACCTGACAGAATCGGGTGGAGTGAGTTTCCCTGGGGATTATGAATCAATACTTTCCGGCAACTTCAGGCAGCTGATGCTTAAGAAGCTTGACCGGACCCAGAGTTTCAACTTTTCAATCGGCTTCCGGGCATTGAAGTACGTATTATTCAATGCGGGCATTTCCAATGATTTCAAAAAAACGACCACCTGGGACCTGGCCACTTATGAAGGAAATGTCATCCTGCTCAAGGACAAGTTCCGGTTCACCAACATCACGGCCGGATTTAAATGGGCCTATGGCGAGAAGTTCATTCAGACCATTAATAATAAGATTTCATTTGGTACGAATTATCCGGTAGTCTGGTTTGAATATACCCGGGGAATTAAAAACTTCCTTGGCGGAGAATTTGATTATAACCGTTTTGATTTAAAATTACGTAAGACATTCAATATCAAATATATTGGAAAAATGACTGTTCAACTAAACGGCGGTTTTGTCGACCAGCCAATCCCTGTTTGCAACCTCTATTATGCACCAGCAAGTTACAGGTTGGTGACGCTTTACGCTCCCAACAGTTTTGGCACCATGAGAAGCAATGAGTTTCTTTCGAGCAAATATGCATCCCTGTACCTATATCATGACTTTGGGTACCTGCTTTTCAAAGGGAAGAATTGGTTCCATCCCGAATTTGCCCTTTCGCAGAACATCGGATTCGGCTGGCTCGACCACCGGGAAAATTACACGTACAACTCCATTGATCCCAGGGAGATGAACCTGGGATATTACGAATCGGGATTGCTGGTCAACAACCTCATCAATCTCGGGATCTACACCATCGGTATTGGTGCTTTTTACCGCTGGGGGCCCTATTCGTTTGAGAAAACAGGCGACAATTTTGCGGGCAAGGTAACGATGATTTTTCCATTTTAAAATATTGAAAATGTTGCTAATTTAGACTGTTTCGAAATTATACGTCAAATAAAACAGATTGATATATTTTTTACATTTGTAACTACGATTTCCGACAACCAACTAATATGGACGATAGCAGTACCCCTCATTCCCCCAATGATCCTGATGAACAAAATGGTTCCTCACGCAGGGACTTCCTGAAGAACCTGGGGTTGGCCGGTGTCGGCATCGCTACCGGTGCCGCGGCGCTTTACTCCGGCCACATTTTTGAAGCAAAAAAAGAGGCATCAGGCGACCAGAAAGTATTGCTTACCCAGGATGGGAAGTTGGTACAGGTGGACTCCCTTGAAATCAAAGCATTGGAAAAGACCGGGGTCCCACTCCTTCAGATGGAAGGTCGTGAGGGTATTCCCGGCCGCCGCTGGGTAATGGTGACCGATCTGTCGAAATGCCGCAACGCCCGGAAATGCATCACTGCCTGCCAGGAAGCACACCAGCTCCGTCCCGAGCAATATCATATGAATACATTGCAAATGCAGGATACTCCAGGTACGGCGCCATATAATATGCCCAAAAACTGCCAGCATTGCGATAATCCTCCCTGTGTTTCTGTGTGCCCTGTCGATGCCACTTACAAACGTCCCGATGGTATTGTGCTGATCGATAACATCCGCTGCATCGGATGTCGTTTCTGCATGGCTGCCTGCCCTTATTCTGCCCGGATATTCAACTGGATCGAACCAAAAGATGCCGCAAGTCACCAGGGCCAGGATTATAATGTGGAACTCAATGTTCCTCAAAAATTAGGAACCATCTCAAAATGCCTCTTCAGCGCTGACCGCCTCCGGGAAGGGAAATTACCTTATTGTGTTGAGGCCTGCCCCAATTCAGTTTATTATTTCGGCGATGAAAACGAAGACGCCGTAACCAACGGTACCACGAAAGAAACTGTCAGGCTGAGTAAACTCCTTCGCGACAATGGCGGGTACCAATTGATGCCTGAACTTGGCACAAAACCACGGATATATTACCTGCCACCCAAAAACAGACTGTTCCCGTTTGAAGAGGCAAAAGACCAGACACCTGAAAAAGTATGATCTCCATGCATGATAAAAAGCTGACTTACGATAAAATCATCACCGATCTTACACATCATATCCGCATCAGCAGGGGATTCCTGATCTGGATGGGTTTTTTGACCGTATCGTTGCTGGTTTGTCTGTATGCTTACTCCATCCAGTTGCGTACCGGACTGGGTGTGGCCGGTATTCGTGACTACGTTACCTGGGGTATGTATCTTGCAAACTTTGTATTCTTTGTTGCGACCAGTCTCATCGGCATGCTCATCAGCGCGGTACTTGGCTTGATTGGGATGAAATGGCTTACTCCGATAACACGGATCGCGGAAACCATCGCCGTAGCTTTCGCAGCAGTTGCCGGACTGGTCATCGTTTCCGACATGGGGCGGCCAGAAAGGCTCGCGTACGTTTTTATTTACGGTCGGCCTCAGTCACCCATCCTCTGGGATGTTACGGTTATCACAACTTACTTTGTCCTTAGCCTGCTACTCCTTTTTCTTCCTCTTATTGCCGACATGGCCATCATTCATCGTAAAGTGGACACCCTTCCAACCTGGCTTAAACCAGTTTATAAGGTCCTTTCCCTTAATTTCACCGATCGCCCCGAACAGAACCGGATCATCAGCAGGGCCATCCGTATCCTGCTGATTCTGCTTATTCCTGCTGCCTTATCGATCCATACCGTCACATCCTGGTTGTTTGCCGTTACATCACGTGCCGGATGGAACAGCACTATATTTGGCCCTTATTTCGTCTCCGGCGCTTTTGTGGCCGGGTCTGCTGCAGTAATTATCGCCATGTTCTTCTTTCGCAAGAATTACAAGCTCCAGGATTACCTTACAGACCTGCATTTCAACAACATGGGAAAGGTTCTGGCAACAGTATCGCTGATATATCTCTACTTTAATCTAAATGAATTTCTGGTTCCGGGTTATAAACTTGAACGTGCCGATGCTGTTCATCTCCATGAACTTTTTGCCGGAAAAGATGCCATCCTGTTCTGGATCGTTCAGGTTGGCGGATTGTTGTTTCCCATTACTTTAATGCTGTTCCGCCGTTTCAGGAAACCCCTACCCATCATGATGATATCCATGGCAATACTAGTCGCTGCCTGGTTCAAGCGGTACATCATCGTAATACCCACGCAGGAACACCCCTTTCTTCCCATACAGCATGTGCCTTACAACTTCGTACATTATTCACCAACCCTCATAGAATCCCTCATTTCGATTGCCCCATTCATCCTTGTACTTATCATCATCACGCTGATCTCGAAGTTTTTTCCCATCATCCCGATTCATGAAACTGCCAGGGAAAAAGGACTTGAACCATACAAATTAGATTAACCCGGAAATAACCAGGAAACTATGCATTTCAAAAAAATAATGATCATTCTTTCTGTTATTTCAGTTGCAACAGGTATTTCAGCCCAGACATGGGTGGTTCCGGACGATCAGAAAGCGATTGTGGCTCCTTTTAAATTCACCCCGGAAATGCAGAAACAGGGTGAACAGGTCTATCTGAAAAACTGTCAGTCGTGCCATGGACTCATGGGGAAGAATAACTGGGCAAAACTCACGCCGCCTCCCGGAGATCTTGCCGGGCAAAAAGCCCAGATTCAAACTGATGGTGAATTATTCTACCGCATTACTACAGGCAAGGTCCCAATGCCTGAATTTCGTAACATCCTCCCGGAAGATGAACGCTGGTGGATCATTGCATATATGCGTACCTTTAATCCCAAATATATTCAACCCAAACCGGTCGCAAAAGCCGCATTCACCGGCCGGATCGTTACACTTGCCATTCAATATAGCGATTCAACAAAAAAACTCATTGTTTCCGCGTACGAACAACTGAAAAAGGGCGATTCCGTATCAGCAGCCGGAGTTGAAGTCATTTTGTTTGTCAAACGGTTTTTCGGAAAAATGCAGGTAGGTGAGATAAAGACCACTGATGCCAAAGGTCAGGTTTTCTTTGACTTTCCATCCGATATTCCTGGGAATAAAGATGGATTTGTAGAGATCACCGCCACGGTCAACGATCCGAAAAACATCATGAAAACAACCCCGGCAACAACAATCCTTACCATCGGAGTCCCGACCAATAGACCCAGCCTCACGGCAACACGTGCATGGTGGTCAACACGGGACCATGCCCCGGTCTGGATCATTCTGACCTACACGTTCTCTGTCATCATCGTATGGGGCTTTATTATATATATTGTGTATACTATATTGAAAATAAGAAAATTAAGCAAAGGATGAAACATTTGACAACGGTTGGCAGAGTTTTATTCGCGCTGCCTTTTGGGATCATGGGGCTGAACCATTTTTTCATGTATAATTATTATGTCGGGATCGTGAGTTCTTTTATCCCGGGTGGCGGGTTTACGGTGATCATCACCGGACTGGCGCTGATGGCTGCATGTATCGCGATCATTTCGAAAAAATTAATCCGGATCGCCTGTCTCCTCCTGGCTTTGTTGCTATTGATTTTCATTAGTACCATTCATATTCCCGGACTTTTCGAACCACAAACGGCCAATATGGCCCTGATCGAATTGTTGAAGGATACTGCACTGTTGGGAGGGTCGCTGATGATTGCAGGAATTTACAAAGACTAATGCGGTCATTAATCTGCTGAACTGAACATGTAGATTTTATAAAATGAAAAATAAACTTTTATATTCAGGTATTGCTGTTCTGGCACTATCGGCTCTGCTTCATTTTCCAGTGGTCGCCCAGGAAGAATGGACGGAGGAGGATGTTGGGATCAAGGAACATCTGGATACCATAATTCCGGGGCACATAACCTTCAACAATGAGCAGGGTCAACCCGTTCAGCTTAAATCACTGATCACCAAACCTACGATTTTATCACTTGTCTATTATGACTGTCCGGGAATTTGCCCGCAATTGCTTTCCGGCGTTTCGGATGTTATTGAAAAAATGGGTATGGAACTTGGCAAAGACTATCAGGTGATCACGGTAAGTTTCAACAGTGACGATACACCGGAGGCTTCGGTCGCGAAAAAAAAGAACTTTTTAAGATCACACAGCAGGCCGCGGGCTGCCCATTGGGTGTACCTTACCGGCGATAGTACCAACATCTATTCACTCACTCACACGATCGGGTACAATTTCACCCGGACAGGAAATGATTTCATGCACCCATCAAGTATCCTGGTTCTCAGTCCCGAAGGGAAAGTCACCCGGTATCTTTATGGAACTTCTTTCCTCCCGTTTGATGTAAAAATGGCCCTCATCGAAGCGCAGAAAGGACAGTCGAGGCCTACCATCAACCGGGTTCTGGAATATTGCTTCAGTTATGATCCGGAGGGACGGAAATACACACTGCAGGTGACAAAAATAACGGGAACCGTGATCATTTTCTTCGCCCTGTTGTTATTTATTATTCTCATTGTCCGCTCCTCACGGAAACAACCAAAAACACAATAACAGTTATATGACAGTAAAGACTCAACACCCCGAACCAAGCTACCTTGTTGATACCGGCAAGTATAAGGGACTGAAGGCCTGGCTTACATCGACCGATCATAAAAGGATCGGCCTGATGTATTTGTATGCCATTATGGTGTTCTTTGTCGTTGGAGTAGTGCTTGGCGAATTATTACGGTTGGAACTGATGTGGCCCGGACAGCAGTTTTATGGACCCCAGGCCTACAACGGTATTTTCACCATTCATGGCATCATTATGATCTTTACCGTCGTCATTCCGGGATTGTCTGTCGTATTCGGGAATTTTGCCTTACCCCTCATGATTGGTGCGAAAGACGTGGCCTTTCCGCGACTCAACCTGTTTTCGTTTTACCTGTTTATCCTGGGTGCGGTCATTGCGTTAAGTTCACAATTTATGGGGAATGGCCCGCCTGATACCGGCTGGACTTTTTATGCACCTTACAGCATTCGCACAAATACAAATGTTGTGGCTGCTGTTTTGGGAGCATTTGTACTCGGCTTCTCCTCCATCCTCACAGGATTGAATTTCATTGTGACAATACACCGGATGCGTGCTCCCGGCATGACATTCTTCAAAATGCCGCTTTTCCCCTGGTCGATTTACGCTACTGCCTGGATACAGGTCCTGGCCACCCCGATTGTGGGGATCACCCTGATGATGATCATCGCCGAACGATGGCTCCGTATCGGATTTTTCGATCCGGCACTGGGTGGCGACCCTGTGTTGTACCAGCATTTATTCTGGATATATTCTCATCCTGCCGTATACATCATGATATTACCTGCAATGGGTGTCATTACCGAGATCATACCCACTTTTGCACAGCGAAAAATATACGGATACAAAGCCATTGCATTTTCCAGTCTCGCCATTGCCGGTGTAGGATATTTCGTATGGGCTCATCATATGTTCACATCCGGAATGAGCATAACCGCGAGATGGATATTTTCGTTTCTGACTTTTCTTGTCGCTATACCAAGTGCCATCAAAGTATTCAACTGGGTTACAACCCTTTATAAAGGATCCATCGACGTAAAACCGCCACTTTTGTTCACCCTTGGTTTTATCTGGCTCTTTATGATCGGGGGTATGACCGGTTTGACCCTGGGATCGCTCGCGATCAATGTTCATGTCCACGACACGGCATACGTCCCGGCTCATTTTCATTACATTGTTTTCGGCGGTGTCGGATTTGCCTTTTTTGCAGCCATCCATTACTGGTATCCGAAGATGTTCGGGAGAATGTACAACTTCAGGCGAGCCAACTGGTCTTTTGTATTTTTATTCACCGGATTCAACTTCCTCTATTTCCCTCAATTCATCATAGGATACATGGGTATGCCACGCAGATACTTTGATTACCTGCCTCAATACACCTTTGGACATCAGTTGTCGGGATTGGGTGCACTTCTGTTGGGCATTGGAGTAATAATCATGTTGGTGAACCTCTTCAGTAAAAAAGGAGCGAAAGCGCCTGCCAATCCCTGGGGAGGCCGGACATTTGAGTGGGATATTCCTTCACCCCCGCCACTTGAAAATTTTGAAGTGATGCCGGAATTGAAAGAAAAGGAAGGGCCATACGATTATAAGTAACAAATTCATAATTCATAATTCTTAATTCGTTATATGGATCATCGCGACGACATTGGTGCCAAACTGGGTATGTGGGTTTTTATTTTTACAGAGATTATCCTTTTTGGAGGACTATTCCTGGTCTATGCAGTGATGCGCAACAACTATTCAGCAGAATTTCATCATGCAGCTCATCACCTGAATGCCTTTATCGGGAGTATCAATACAGTGATTCTCCTGGTAAGCAGCGCTACGGTAGCTATGTCGATCACAGCGGTACAAACCAGGAATAAAAAACTGGCCGTGATCCTGCTGTTCATTACCCTGCTGTGTGCCGCGGTGTTTTTAATCAATAAATACTTTGAATGGGGACATAAAATACACATCGGGCTTTATCCCGGTTCCGACCTGATGATATCTTTGAGCCATGGTCAGGTGATGTTTTTCAGTCTGTATTATTTTATGACCGGATTGCACTTGTTTCATCTCATCGTTGGCGCCATCATCCTGACAATCGTAGTGATAAAGGTTCAGCGGGAAACTATAAACGCGGAGCATTATGTACTAATGGAAAACGGAGGTCTTTACTGGCATCTGGTTGACCTGATCTGGATATTTTTGTTTCCTTTGTTTTATCTGATCACGTAGAATAAAAAGGGGACCAAGGGACCAAGGGACCAAGGGACCAAGGGACCAAGGGACCAAGGGGACAAGGGGACGGGTGGACTTATGAGCAAAACTATAATTCATAATTCATAATTCATAATTCGTAATTTTTTTAAAATGCATAGCGAACCAGTTCATATAACTTCCTATCAAAGTCATGCCTGGGTTCTGATCACCCTGCTGACGCTGACATTTATCACGATTACCGTTACATGGATCGATCTGTCGGCAATTACCGTTCTCGTGGCAATGATCATCGCTTCTGTAAAGGCCGGTATTGTCCTGACATACTTCATGCACCTGAAATTCGAATCAACGCTGTTCCGGGTGTTCGTGATCATGGTGATCGCGATCTATGCACTTGTCATCATCGGGACATTTGTTGATTATTCGTACAGGTGAAAAGGGCGGACAGGCGGACAGGCGGACAGGCGGACAGGCGGACAGGCGGACAAATGGACGAGTGGACGAGTGGACTTATGAGTAGAATAGTAATTCATAATTCAAATTTCATAATTCATAATTCGTAATTCGTAATTCGTAATTCAATAATATGGGTGCTTCAAATTTTGTTGAAGGGGTTGATCTGGCATTTAAAGTCGTTTTCGGAATCAGTATGTTTTTCCTTGTCGGGATCACGACTGCCATGCTTTATTTTGTTTTTCATTACAGCCGGAAAAAACACCCGGTTGCCGAACAGATAAAAGATAACAATCTCCTTGAGATTACATGGATTACCATACCGGTACTTCTGGTGATGTTGATGTTTTATTACGGTTATGTTGCCTTCAGCCCGATGCGGGATCCTCCCAAAGATGCGATACCCATTACAGTGATAGGAAAAATGTGGGTATGGAGCTTTGAATATCCAGGAGGGAAACAATCGCCGGTACTTGTTGTTCCCATCAACAAAGCCGTCAGACTGAATCTTCGCTCCGAGGATGTCATCCATAGCCTTTATATTCCCGCGTTCCGGATCAAGGAGGATGTTGTTCCCGGCAAGAACAATTACATGTGGTTTATTGCCCAGCAAACGGGTGAATACGACGTTCTGTGCACTGTTTATTGCGGGTTGCGTCATTCCTATATGGAGACAAAAACAAAAGTAGTCTCTGAGGCTGAATATGCAGCCTGGCTTAAGGCATTGCCAGAGAAATCAGTAGACCCGGAAGGGCTCGTGATCCTGAAGAAAAACGCCTGTACCGGGTGCCATTCCATCGATGGAACCAAAATTGTAAGCACCTCTTTTAAAGGATTGTATGGTAAGACAGAGAAAGTACTGACAAATGGCACGGAACGGAATGTCACGGCCGACGATGCATACCTCCGATCATCTGTATATGAACCTGATAAAGATATAGTTGTCGGTTACCAAAAAGGGCTTATGAAGTCATACAAAGGTCTTGTGACGGAACAGGAGATGAACCTGATCATTGAATATCTTAAAAGTATCAAGTAAATTCCTCCTACCCTTTGCAAACCTCTTTTGTCCGTGTACTTTTTGCATTAACCAGGTTTCCTGTCTCACTGGCAGTCACATTTACCGCATTTGCGGCACTGGTGCATAGTCCGGCACACCTCACCCTCTCTTCACTAATTCCGGTCGTGGCAATTTTTTTGCTTGCATCAGGCGCCTCTGCATTCAATCAATACCAGGAATGGTCTTATGATGAGCTGATGGAACGTACACGAAAACGTCCGATCCCATCACGACGCATCAGTACGGCTGAAGCATTGAGAATTGCCATGATACTCATTATCTGCGGATTGATGATCCTGTTATATTATGCACCACCGGTTTGTTTTATCCTGGGATTCGTCAACCTGATATGGTACAACGGATTATATACCTATTTAAAACGTAAAACAGCCTTCGCGGTGGTGCCTGGTGCACTTACAGGGGCCATTCCCGTTTTAATGGGCTGGACCGCGGGAGGCGGATCAGTCTTTGCTGCTGAAGCGCTTTTCCTTGCCTTTTTCCTTTTCCTTTGGCAGATGCCTCATTTCTGGCTCCTGACGCTAAAATATGGCCACGAGTACCAGAAAGCAGGATTCCCGGTGCTCACCGGTCTTTTTACTGAATTACAAATAAAAACAATCGTGATGGCATGGATGATCGCATCATCATGTGCCTCGGTCCTGCTGGTCTATTTCAGAATTCTCCACCTCCCTGCATTCGGATTTGGGCTTATCGGGTTGAACATCGTCCTGTTGTTGTTCATAGCTTACCAGTTATTCATAACCGCTGTTATGAGATATCGTTTGATTTTCATTGCTGCCAACCTGTTCATGATGTTTGTCATGATTTCGCTGATCGTTGATGGGTTGCTGAATGTCTGACCTTTCCTGCTATCGATTACTTTTATATACCATTCTCCTTTGATCTGACGGATCAAAATTAACCAACTGACACAAAAGGTTAATTGAGATATCCCCTGTCATGTTTGATCCTGAATTTCTAATGAATTTTTAGAGTTTACACTATCTTTTTTCAGGGTTTACACTTAGTTAAACTCCTGTAATCCATCATAATTTTGCTCTTATTTAAATTCAATTAAAATTATCAAACGTGTCTTTAAATTGATTTAACTATTTGACCATGAAAAACTTTATTATTTTGATCAGTTTCACTGTTGTCCTGGCATTACACCTTGGCACCCGTGCATTTGCAGTTACAAAAATAAGTTCACAATCAGGGAATTGGAGTGCAACTTCAACCTGGGGTGGAAATCCGGTTCCGGTGGCTGGTGATGATGTGATCATCCAGGGTGGATTCACCGTGACCGTGGATATTCCGAATGCAGAATGTCTGAGTATTCAGCTTGGCGGTTCCGCCCTGAACACCGGCACCGGTTCTATTTCATTCATGAATGGATCAGCTTTGCTGGTTTCAGGTCAGGTTAATATCGGGCCATTCAACAATAACAACACGGCAGGAAGCCTTTCAATGGCAAGTGGCGGAACACTTGTTTGCGAGGGAATTATTTTAGGCAAACTTGGTACATGGACTTCAGGAACCGGGAGCATTGAATTTACGGCGACCAATACCATTCCTAATGACAACAATATCATTTTCAATAACCTTACAGTCAGTGGCGGGACAACGAGTATGCCACGCAATATCAGTGTTAATGGGAATCTGGTCATTCAACCCGGCGGCACTTTTTTCGGAGGCGTCGACGACCTTACCCTTGGAGGTGATTTTACGAACGATGGTACATTTACCGGTAATACAGGTACGGTCACCTTCCTTAAAAACGGTCATGTATCGGTTTCAGGAACCGGGATCAACAACTTTAACCTGATCAATGTTGATCTGGGGACGAGTATCGCCAATACGCTGGAAGTTTCCTCAACTCATTTCAGTGCTCCGGATAATTTTCTTACCCTGATCAACGGGACTTTCAAGATGTCAGGGTCATATACCCTGGCAAGTACTTTTGTCACCGGACCAGACTACAATATTGATCCGACGACTTGCTTATGGATCAATAACCCGAATGTTACGGTAACTGCCCAGGCCGGATTGGTTTCCGTCAGAGGGATCCTGCGGCTGAGTGCAGGAACTTTCAATGTCGGGACAACAATTGACAACTCCCTGGAATATGTTACCGGTTCAACGCTTATGATTGAAGGCGGTACACTTAACATCGCCGGCCGGTTGTATGGTAACAATCCATCCGCCACCACAAACTATGTCCAGAGCAGTGGTTTTGTTAATGTGGTGCAACAAGGGTCGACAGATCCGGATTTTTCTGGTTTCGATCTGGGTGTAGCCGGCTCAACCTTTACAATGTCCGGCGGAACGATTGTTATAGCCAATGCCACAGGTGCACTTGCGTCAGATTACCTGAATGCCGCTTCAGTGGCCACTGTTACTGGCGGCACTCTGCAGATCGGTGATGCGAACACCGCAAATGCACAGACGATCCGGATTCAGACTACCCGGCCCATTGGCAACCTCGTTGTCTCCGGTGCTACAGGGCAAACGATAAAACCGACAGCACAGCTCATATCATCAAGTTTGAACATCGTCGGAAATGTTACCATAGAGTCAGGAACAACCTTGAACGCAGGCGGATTGAATATTTCCCTGGGAGGCGATTGGTCAAACAGCGGTAGTTTTACGAATAGCAATACCGTAACATTTAATGGAGTTAGCGGGCAGACACTTACAAACCCTATTGGCGAAGTATTTTCTAATCTGACCGTTAACAAAGCCGGTAGTACGCTGACTCTGAACAATTCTGCAACAGTAAGCAATTCATTTACCTTTACCCAAGGGACGATTTCAGTCGGCACGAACACTTTGATATTGAATGGTGTGGTAAGTGGTGCCGGTTCATTTACAAGTGCGGTCAACGGTATAGTGAATTACAGCAAAGGCAGCGCAAATCAGACTGTTCTCGCCGGGAACTATGGCAATCTTGTATTCAGCAATTTTACCAAAACCCTTGTTTCCACAGGCATCATAGGTATTTCAGGGACTTTCACAACCGGGTTTGCAGCCGGGCACACAGTTACCGGAAGCTCCATTGATTTTAACGGTGGTTCCCAATCTGTACCGGTATTCCCGTACAACAACCTCATCCTGAGTGGAAGTGGCGTTAAGTCTGGCTCCGGAACTATGACCGTGTCCGGTAACCTGACGAACAATACAGGGATTGACTTTTCCGGGATAACAACCCTTAATCTTAATGGACCGGCCCATCTGAATAGCGGTACCCTCAGCGCTGCTACCCTATCAATTGGTCCTGGCTCCACCGTCACGAATAACGGTACAATTAATACAAGTTCCTCGCTTACAGGTTCCGGCTCATTCAACCAGGGAACGACAGGAATTCTGAATATCGGCGGAACAGTAAATATCTCCTCTTTCAATTCCTCCGCGACAGGCAACACAGTTAATTACACCGGTCCGTCACAAACAATTGCACCTGTTACGTACCATCATCTAACACTCTCGGGTTCAGGACCCATAATCCTCACCGGAGTCAACACTGTAAACGGTGATTTCAACCTTTCAGGTACTGTTAGCCTATTTGCGACAACAGGAATAACTACCGGAGGAAATTTTTCCATCGGAAGTGGGACATCTTTCGGTGCCGGTTCTTACACTCACATTTTAAAGGGGAATTGGAGTAATTCGGGAATATTCGTTGCCGGTTCGGGTACCTTTATTTTAAATGGGCCCATTGCTCAGAGTATGAGCGGCTCAGAGTTTAATAACCTCACGATTGATAATGTTTCGGGTGTGACAATGTTGACTGATGAGATCGTCAATGGGACACTCTCCCTTTCAAGTGGTACTTTTTCAATTGGCGCACACACACTCTACCTGAATGGAGCACTTTCAACCGGAACAGGTTCACTCTTGGGCGGGACATCATCGGATATCATGATTGGTGGCACGGGTGCAAGTTTAGCCCTGCCGGGAATTACCCTGAACAATCTCACACTGAATCGCGCAAATGGCTTTTCTTTAGGCGGAGACGCGACGATAAATGGCCTACTGTCAATCGTGAATGGCCAGCTCAACACGGGCGTTTATAGGGTGATCCTCGGTTCATCAGGGATACTTTCCGAAGCCGCAGGGCAAACAATTATTGGGGAAGTTTATACAACGCGTAATATTACGGCAACATCCGGAATGGAAACATTCGGGAATATCGGAACAGACATTGCCTTGAATGGTGTAGCGCCTGGCAACACAGCCATGTTGCGGAAGACGGGAATAGCATCAACCGGAAGTGGTCACAATTCCATCTTACGATATGTTGATATTACCCCCACGACAAACACCGGGTTGAATGCAGATCTGGTGTTTCATTATGACGAATCAGAATTGAACGGGCAGATTGCCGGTTTGCTGGAACTTTACAGGTCGCCGGACAATGGAGCGACATGGATCAACCTGGGAGGTACGGTCAATACGACGTTGCATACCATTACAGTGAACGGTATCAATGACTTTTCCCGGTGGACGGCAGCAGATACAAATAATCGAATTGGTAATACAGCTTCACCTGCAATTATCAACATCACACCCGATTCAACAGGTGTTGGCGATCCGGCCTTTACACTTACAGTAAATGGTACCGGATTCATCAATGGAAAATCAACCGTCCGTTTCAACAGTTCTGAGAGAACTACAACCTACGTCAGTTCGATTCAATTAACGGCCTTGATTCCGGCAAGCGATCAGCTTATTGCAGGTTTATTTCCAGTGACTGTCTTCAATACCGGCGGAGGTGGATTATCGAACGTGCAAAATTTAAAAGTGAGCCCGGGTATACCGGCAACGGTTTGCGTGGAAACCGCGGCAGACGGATCCGGGGCAGTCGTTCCGGCACAATCACTCGTATCCGGTTCCACGCTCACAGTGTACGCCATTTCGCGTGATGCTTCAAACAACTTTGTTGAGAACGTTGCAGCAACTTCCTGGGCCCTGGAAAATATCACCGGTGGTATAGTGGCTGGCGACCTGATACCCGCGGTTGATGGTAAAAGTGCCGTGTTCACCGCTCATGTTGTAGGCACAACCAATATTAAAGCAACCTCTGGGGTACTGGCGACAACACCGTCCGGAACCATCACGGTTACGCCCGGTACCCCGGTAGCCGTGAAGGTTGAAACAACGGCTAATGGATCAGGGTCCGTGGTTCCGGCGCAATCAGTGGCATCGGGATCTTCAATCACAGTTTACGCAATAACCAGGGATGCATCGGATAATTTTATCGAAAATATTACAGCAACTTCATGGATGCTGGAAAATATCACCAGCGGTATAGTTGCAGGTGACCTAATGGCAGCGTTCGATGGTAAAAGTGCTGTGTTCACCGCTCATGTCACAGGGACAACTGACATCAAAGCAACCTCCGGTCTGCTCGTTGCTACACCGTCTGGAACAATCACGGTGACCCCAGGTACCCCGGCAACCGTGAAGGTTGAAACTTCGGCCAATGGATCAGGCTCTGTAGTTCCCGCACAATCAGTAACATCGGGATCTTCAGTCACAGTTTACGCGATAACCAGGGATTCATCGGATAACTTTGTCGAAAATATTGCAGCAACATCCTGGACCCTGGAAAATATTACCGGAGGCGTTGTTGCAGGCGACCTGGTAGCCGCGGTTGATGGTAAAAGTGCGGTGCTCACCGCTCACGTAACCGGGACAACTAGTATCAAAGCAATCTCGGGGGTACTGGCGACAACACCATCCGGAACCATCACGGTTACGCCCGGTACCCCGGTAGCCTTGATCGTTGAAACTTTGGCAAACGGATCAGGGTCTGTGGTTCCGGCGCAATCAGTGGCATCGGGATCTTCAGTCACAGTTTACGCGATAACCAGGGATGCATCGGATAACTTTGTCGAAAATATTGCAGCAACTTCATGGATGCTGGAAAATATTACCGGAGGTGTCGTTGCAGGTGACCTGATACCCGCGGTTGATGGGAAAAGCGCAGTATTCACCGCCCATATTGTAGGCACAACCAATATTAAAGCAACCTTTGGGGTGCTGGCGACTATATCATCCGGAATCATTACGGTAACGCCCGGAACCGCGATAATGGTAAATGTGGAGACTACTGCATCCGGAACCGGGGCAGTTGTTCCTGCACAATCAGTGGCATCGGGATCTTCAGTCACAGTTTACGCGATAACCAGGGATGCATCGGATAACTTTGTCGAAAATATTGCAGCAACTTCATGGATGCTGGAAAATATTACCGGAGGCGTTGTTGCAGGCGACCTTGTACCTGCGGTTGATGGTAAAAGTGCCGTGTTCACCGCTCATGTAACTGGCACAACCGGCATCAAAGCCCTCTCCGGCGTGTTGGCATCAACGTCATCCGGAACCATCACAGTGACGACAGGACCCGCGGCTAAAATCATCGTAGAGACTGCTTCAAACGGATCGGGTATCATTGTTCCGGCTCAATCCGTCACTGCCGGGTCGGCCTTCACGGTTTATGCAATCCTGAGGGACGCTTCGAATAATTTTATTGAAAACACAATAGCAACTTCATGGGTGTTGGAGAATATCACAGGGGGTGTTGTAACGGGTGACCTGGTTCCAGCGGTAAACGGAAAAAGCGCCGTGTTCACTGGTCATTTGGTTGGAACGGCAGTTATCAAAGCCACTTCAGGAGGATTGGTGACCACACCATCAGGAACGATCACAGTCACTCCGGGTGTAACAACAAAGATCAGAGTTGAGACGGCAGCAAACGGAACAGGGATTGTTGTTCCGGCCCAATCGCTCGTATCAGGATCATCCATCACGGGATATGCGATCTGGCGGGATGCCATGAACAATTTTGTTGCCAATGTCACGGCAACATCCTGGGTGCTTGAAAATATATCGGGTGGCGTTGTGGCAGGCGACCTTGTGCCGGCCGTAAATGGAAAAAGCGCAGTGTTTACTGGTCATTTGGTTGGATCAGCGGTTATCAAAGCTACTTCTGGAGGATTGCCAACAACAACATCAGGGGCGATCACAGTCACACCGGGTATAACAACAAAGGTCAGAGTCGAGACGGCAGCAAATGGAACGGGGACTGTCGTTCCGGCCCAATCGCTCGCATCAGGAGCATCGATCACAGTGTACGCGATCTGGAGGGATGCTATGAACAACTTTGTCGCTAACGTTACAGCTTCATCCTGGGTGCTTGAAAATATATCGGGAGGTGTTGTGGCCGGCGATCTCATACCAGCGGTCAATGGCAAAAGCGCTGTATTCACTGGCCATTTGGTTGGTACCGCAGATATTAAAGCCCTTTCTGGTGGAATACCTGCAGTCCCATCCGGGGTCATCACTGTGGTACCTGTTGCAACCCAGATTGTTCAGGATGTTACCGTAAGCAATGGACAATCAAATTGTTATAACGCATCCCAGACCTTGTATATCGCCGGCAGCGGTACTTCATTTGTTGTTCAGAGTGGAGGCACTGCAACCATGATCGCTGGTCAGAATATTTTTTATCTGCCCGGTACAAAAGTTGATCTGGGAGGTAATATGCACGGGTATATAACCGTCAACAACCAATATTGTTCCCCGCCACCTGCCCCGGCAAATACAGTTATGGCAGGTGACGAGGAAGTACCATTCAACTCTTCACAAAACAACTTCAGGGTCTATCCGAATCCGACGACCGGAAAATTCACACTTGATATTAAAGGTGAAACCTTTATCGGAAGGGTGAATGTTGAAATTTTTGGAATGTTAGGTGAAAAGGTTTTATCCTCTGAAATTCCAGGACCCGGGAAACATGAGTTGACCTTATCGGGAAATCCTGTGGGCATCTATATTATCCGTTTGATTTCAGGCGACAGGATCGAAATTTGTAAGATCATAAAACAGTAAAATTCAGTTTTCGCTATTCTGCCTGATATGAGGTCAATCCTTTAAAATCCCAAAATAGTTGTATTTTTGAGGTTGAGTTTTTTATCAAAAAATCTTTAATTTATGAATGGTGAAAAAATAACCTTGAAAAACGGGAAGCTCAATGTCCCCGACAACCCGGTCATTCCTTTTATTGAAGGCGATGGAACCGGGCCCGACATCTGGTATGCCAGCGTGCTTGTACTGGATGCTGCTGTCGAAAAAGCATATGCCGGCAAACGAAAAATTGTCTGGCGGGAAGTTTTGGCAGGAGAAAAGGCCTATAAAACGACCGGTGAATGGCTACCTCAGGAAACTTTGGATGTCATCCGCGAGTACCTTGTTGCGATCAAAGGCCCGTTAACCACCCCTGTAGGTGGTGGGATTCGTTCGATCAACGTGGCGTTGCGCCAGATCCTTGACCTATACACTTGTTTACGGCCTGTACGCTATTTCGCCGGGGTACCATCGCCTGTTAAACATCCTGAAACCACCGACATGGTGATTTTCCGGGAGAATACCGAAGATATTTATGCAGGAATTGAATGGATGCAGGGAACCCCGGAGGTCGATAAAGTGATCGGATTCCTTATAAACGAGATGGGTGTCAAAAAGATACGGTTTCCAGAATCCTCCTCCATAGGGATAAAACCCGTTTCGAAGGAGGGTACAGAGCGCCTGGTAAGGGCGGCGATCCTCTATGCCGTCACACAGAAAAGACCTTCCGTTACCCTTGTGCATAAAGGGAACATCATGAAATTCACCGAAGGACAATTCAAGCAGTGGGGTTATGAACTTGCAGAGCGTGAATTCAGCGATAAAGTATTTACCTGGATGACTTACGATAAAATCAAAGCTAAAAACGGGGAACTTGCTGCAGACTCAGCACAAAAAGAAGCAATCGCCAATGGAAAGATCATTATTAAAGATGTCATCGCCGATGCATTTCTTCAACAAATACTGACCCGTCCGGCAGAATATTCCGTAATTGCAACACTAAATCTAAACGGCGACTATATTTCTGACGCACTTGCAGCCATCGTAGGGGGTATTGGCATTGCCCCCGGAGCCAACATCAACTATGTTACCGGACATGCGATTTTTGAAGCAACCCATGGCACCGCGCCAAAATATGCCGGGAAAGACCAGGTCAATCCGGGTTCTGTTATCCTTTCGGGAGGAATGATGCTGGAATACCTTGGATGGGGGGAAGCGGCAAACCTGATCGTAAAAGGACTCGAGGGCGCCATCAGCAAAAAAAGAGTGACCTATGATTTTGAACGGCTGATGCAGGGAGCAACAAAATTAAAATGTTCTGAATTTGCAACCGAGATCATTTCAAATATGTAATGTACCTGATTAAAACAAAAAACCGGTTACGAGTAACCGGTTTTTTGTTTTAATAGAATGTCGGGCATTCCATCGGGCCGCCATTTCTGCGTCCGGAAGCGCCTGGAATAAATCCTCCTCCCCCGCCACCAAAGATCGAGAGTTTGTCAAATTCAAGTATAAGGCTGATTTCATGCGCACCACCCGTACCTTGAAGTGCGCCGGAGATCTGCAGGTCATAGCTGTACATGAATTTAAGGTTCATGTCTTCATAAAAAGTATATTTATACCCGGCTACCAGGGCCATGGCGCTGTTGACCACACCGGTCATCGTCGATTTAAACCAACCGCCTACATAAATATTATATTTCAGCAGGTTCAAACCGACCTGCAATGAATTCAGGTTTGCCTGGTTCTGATATATCCCGCCGATATTAACCTTTAAAGGTTCATCGATACTACGTGACATCATGGATGAGCCTCCGGGGCCGGCGACGATGATCATATCAAATTGTCCGACCCATTTGCGGGGGTAAGGAGAAGAACCTGTAGAAAGGAAACTTACATCCGGCTTGAAAATATGATCCACACCCAGGCCAATGTTCCCGCTGATATTTCCTCCCGGATTGATGAACTGCAACACGCCGCCAACGCCAAAATCAGGAACTACCCGTTTGCTGGATTCAGGATCCGCAACTAACGTGGGGTAAATGTTACCGTATTTGGGATCCAGGTTTTGTGCGGTAACGAGATCGTCCCAATTTACTCTGCGTTGCATGATTCCAGCCTTAATTCCTATCTGTGAGACCATGAAACCGGTCAATGGAATGCGAACCCCTACCGTAAGAGCTGCACCGAAATTATTGATCAATCCAACTCCCGGCGTATCCTGGTTGATCATGATCCCGATACCACCTGCACCGGGTAGATTTCTGTCGCCCAGATCAGCAGAAAAAAAGTAGGATTTAAATGAGATAGGAAGGCTTGGCCATTGATTACGATAGAGAAACCGCGCCCTTACACCTGTATTAATCCCGGTATAGGCGGGATTATAGTAAATCGGCGTGCTGAAATACTGCGAATAGTTCATATCCTGACTATGCGCTCCCGTAACAATCCCAAGTAAACTCAGAACCACTGGAATTAAAAGAATATATCGGTTTTTCATTAAGAAAGTAGTTAGCGGTTATCGGATTAACGTAACGGTTCCCATGGTATGGTTTGAGCCACCTACCCCTATGTCAGATCCCTCCCACTGAGAATCATCAACAAACAATGCATTGATCTTCCACATGTAGTTGCCCTGGGGCATCAGAACACCTTCATATGTGCCATCCCAGCCTTCGGTCGGCATGCCCTGATCATCGAGCTTGGTCGATTCCCACATCAGGTGTCCCCAAATATCAAACACCGTGACATGGTACTGCTTCAGGTTGATCCCGACCGGTCGGAATAACCTGACTCCCAGATTGGTACTGGAAGGGAAGAAGGCATTGGGAACATACAGTCCCTTGAACAGCAATTCATAGGTATAATAGGTGGTATCGGCACAATTGAACTGATTTGTTGATATGAGCTGGATAGTATAGGTGTCGTTTTCTGTAAAGAGCGCAACAGGATTTTCTTCGGTTGAAGACTTTCCATTTCCAAAATTCCAAAGATAGCTTTCGGCTCCGGTAGAAAGATTGTTCATCTTCACCTGGCCCTGCTTGCCATTGTAACCATTGATTAAAGTGAATGAACTAACAGGGGTTACGTTCACCCTCACAGTCGAATCAACGGTATCGATACAGCCAAAATAGTCCTGCACGATCATTCTTACATTGAAATCCCCGGTGTTCGGATAGGAATAGTTTGGTTCCTGAAGTTGCGAAGTATCCCTGTTCGTCGTTGGATCTCCAAAAGACCAACGCCAGAATCCGACTGCTGTATCTGAGGCAACTGATAAATCCGAAAAGAAAGTAGGGTCACCACTACAAGCGGCAGTATTTTCATACTTTGCCACCGGTAATCCATAAACCCGTGTTGGTTTGGTTAAAGAATCCTGACACCCGTATTTATTCATCACGATCAGCTGTACATTATAGATACCTGCCGTATCATAGGTATGCGACGGATTTTTAATACTGGATGTATCTGATGCATTTACGCCGAATGTCCAATTCCATTTCGATGTACCGGCTCCGAAGGTTTTTGAAGTATCCCTGAAAAGAGTAACCTGGTTCAGACAAACAGGAACATTGGAGAAATAGGGAATTGGCGTGGGATTTACCCTGATATTACTGGTTACGCTATCGGTGATCGTAGTGCCATCGACCAAGGCCCATATCTGCAATTTTACATGATAGGTCCCGCTGTCGGCATACGTATGCATAACCGGAGTGGCAAATGTGGTATAGGTCGTATTTGTACCATCCCCCCAGGTCCATTCCCACTGATTGATCAGCGTAACAGGGAATGAATTATCGGTGAAGGCAATTTCATTCCTGGCACACAGTGTATCATTATAAGTAAAAGTGGTGGTTATACACGGGAAGCGTTGCACGTTCCTGGTAATGCTGTCGACACAATTGTGACTGCTGGTCATGACCAGTGTGACAGTATAGATGCCCGGACTGGCATAGCGATGCGACGGATTCTGCAATGCAGAGGTATTATCGGGACTGGAAGGATCACCAAAGTTCCAACTCCAGCTTTGGATGGTTCCGCTTCCGGTGATCTGCGTTGAATCAGTGAATTGGATCGTGTCATTGCAAAGCGTAGACCGGTAACTGAACAATGGTTCCGGTGCCTTGTAAACGGTTATTTCACGATAGACACTGTCAACACAGTTATCTGAATTATATGCTTTCATTTTTACAATAAAGCTGCCTGCTCCTGTGAAGGTATGATATGGGCTATAGGCCGTTGATGTATTATTCGGTCCCGACCCAGGATCCCCGAAATTCCAGGAAACAGAATAAAGTGTATCCCCGGGAGTCTGATTCAACGGGAAGAAATGTGTCGGGTAACCTTCGCAAACCGTATCATTGGTATAGGAAAAGATAAACCCCGGCTTCACGAATACACTATCGACGATGGTATCCATGCATCCGTAGGTATCAGTGACGATCAGTGTAACAGCATAGTTCATATTGGTCACAGAGAATGTATGCGATGGATTCGGGCTGTTCGAGGTATATCCGGGTTCGAAGATCCACAGGCGTTCAGCAATGGAAGATGCCGGGGCTGTGGAAATATCCTGGAAATCGACCTTTCCGGCAGGACAGTAATACGAAGAGGATGTAAAGGCTGCGATTGGCGTTGGCCGTGCAATCACCGGGATGGTAATCGAATCAACACAATTTGCAAGGTTTACAACTATAAGAAGTACATCGTAATTTCCGGCGGTGGCGTATGTATGAACAGGATTTTGGATTGTGACAGGCGGTGTCCCGTCGTCGAAATCCCAGGTCCAGCTTTGAATGCTGCTTCCCGGTGCGATTGACATATCGGTAAACTGGGTCTCAGTGCCCACGCATGCTGGCGTATACTGGAACATGGCTGTTGGTGCCGGGTTCACGATAATTTGGATCATGGTATCCTTGACACATTGATTCGAATTGGTTACCTGGAGTGTTACAGTGTAGGTTCCCTGGGTGTTGTAAACATGAGTTGGATTCTGCAGGGTGGACACGTTATTGGTTCCGCTGGCCGGATCGCCGAAGTTCCAATCCCAGGATAAAAGCGTTGTTCCCGCGGGAGTTGTCGATGCATCTGTAAATTGTGTGGAACTTGACATGCACGAGGTGTCGGCGGTGAAATCAGCAAATGGAGCGTCATTGATGGCGATGACATGGAAAATAGTGTCAATGCAACCGTAGGCATTTGTCACGATAAGAGTTACCGTATCGGTTGGATTTCCAACCGTAAAAATATGGATCGGATTTTGTAACGGAGATGTATTATTTCCGCCTGACCCGGGATCTCCAAAATTCCATTCCCAACCGGTCAGGGCTGCTCCTCCTCCTCCCTGCGAAATATCGGTGAACTGAATGGTACTATTGGCACAAAGCACCGTCGGGTATTCAAAGTTTGCCAGCGGTCTTTCATTGATCACCACGGGGTTGATCTTTTCCGCTGTACAATCATCGGAAGTAGTTATAGTCAGTTTAACGTTGTATGTTCCGCCATTCGTAAATTTATGCTTGGCATTCGGTGTAGTCATTACCAATACCGGGCTTAAATCATCGAAGTCCCATTTATATTCTGTAATATAACCATGTGCAGCGGTAGAGCTCATTGCAGAGAACGACACAGAGTCGCCTGCACAATTTGCCCCGGATGTGGTAAATGATGCAAAGGGTTTCCCATAAACTTCAACTGCTTTAATGGTATCCTTAAAACATCCCAGGTCGGTTGTAACAGTCAATTTCACCTGGAAAATACCGGCCATGGCATAAGTGTGCGTAGTTGGCGGCGGGTTGTTCGACGTTTGGGAATCACCAAAATCCCAGAAGTAACTAACGATCACCCCGGCGTTAGGCACAGAGGCATCGGTAAAGGTCATCTCGGCGCCCTGGCATGGAGTATCGGTTGTAAAATCGGCCAATGGCTTTGGATTTACGATAACATCCTTCGAATCAGGGGTTGGAGAAACACATCCGCTGGCATTCGTCACCGTCAGCGTAACCGGATAGGTGCCGGGAGTGACATACGTATGAACCGGGTCCGCCTGGTTGGAAGTGCCTCCGTCGCCAAAGGTCCAGGCATAGGATTGTATCGGACTTCCGCCATTCGGGGAGGAAGTGCCGGAACTGAATTGTATGGACTGGTTCACACAGTTTACGGGAGAACTGGTAATATGAGGTATCGGAGATGGAATGCTGTTTACGTCATGCGACACAAAACTCTCACAATCAAATGTTGTTGTAACAGTTAATGTAACCGTATGGATCGGTAAGCCATCCGTGTACGCATAGGTTACCACTGTGGGAACGGTAATGGGATCATAGTCGGCGGTTCCTATACCATCTCCAAAATCCCAATGCCATGCGTTGATACTTCCTGCAAACCCTGCCGGGATAAAGGATTGATCGTAAAATAAAACATCAGCGCCCATGCAATTGACCTGCGAAGAGGTGAATTGTGAAATGGGCTTGGGTTGAACGAATACGATTTGTGTGCTGGTGGCAACACATCCGCTGTCATTGGTGATCGTCAATACCACGTTGTAATACCCGAAGTCGGTATAAGTATGATTGGCGATCTGACCGGTGCCCGTTTGAAAGTCGCCAAAATCCCATGCAAAACTGGCAATATCACCCAGGGTATTTGAGGCGCTTGCATCGAACACGGTCGGCTGGCCCTGGCATTCCTGCGAAGCCGTAAAAATGGCCGTAGGGGTAGGATTTATATTGATGGTTTTGGTAACAGTATCTGTACAATTATCAACATTTCCGACTGTAAGAGTAATAATATACGGCCCCGGTGAAACAAATGTATGAGTCGGATTAGGAGCCGTGGAGGTATTCAGTGATCCTGACGGAAGATCGCCGAAATTCCAAAGCCAGCTTGTGATCGGACTTCCTCCGTTCTGACTGGAGGAATTGTTAAATTGCACGGTCATCCCCTGGCATAGAGTATTGGAATTATAAAAATCGGCAAAAGGCGAGTACTGGATCTGAATGGGGATCGTATTTGATTCTACACAACTATCTGAGGTGTGTACCGTTAAAGTGACATTGTAAGTTCCCCCGGTGGCATAGGTATGGGTGGTCGTGGCGCTGAAGGTCTTCGGGTCATCGGGCCCGTCGCCGAAGTTCCAGACTCTGTAAACAACATATCCGTGGCCGGTGGTGGAATAATCGGTGAAGGTAACTTCACTGCCTGCACATACCGGTGCATTGCTGCTGAAAGTAACAAGCGGTTTCGGAAAAACCTCCACGAGTCCGGTGTAGGTCTTGAAACATCCATCGGCAGTGGTAACGGTCAGTATAACGGAATGAACTCCTGAAGTAGCAAAGAAGTGAACCGGGTTCTGAACATTGTCCTGCAGCCCGTCATCGTATTGCCATAGCCAGGTGGCGATGCTTCCAGCCGGTGTAGATTGATCTGTAAAGAATGTACCTGAACCCAGACAGGCTGAAGTGGCAGAGAAAGCTGCAACCGGCTTGGCTAATATGGTGATCGGAATGATTTTAGGGGTGGAAGCACAACCATTAACATCGGTAACCACGAGACTCACATAAAATATACCGAAAGTCGTAAAATCGTGTGTTGGATTTTGCAATGTCGAAGTATTGTTTGCAATGGAACCGGGATCACCAAAGTTCCAGAGCCGGCTTGCAATGGCGATGCCACCAATGGTAGTGGAATTATCATAGAAGCTGATGGTCTGATTTTCGCATGTGTCGCCGGTATGACTGAAATTAGCGGTTGGAATCCCAAAATGCGTAATAATTTTTTGAATCGAAGAATCACAACCATCGGAGGTTGTAACCGTCAATTCCACAAGATGAGAAATTAAATTATCTGTATAAGAATGAACAGCCAGGGGTCCGCTTCCAAAATTACCATCACCGAAGTCCCAGGCCCAAGTTGTGATGGAAGCGGTGGAACCGGGCGTGGGGGGTATATAGGAATCGCTTGTGAAAGTAATGGTAGAATTCTGACAGGATGGTGTGGTAAAATGGAACATTGGAATGGCCTTTGGATTAACCATTACCTGACGGGTCACCTGATGCGTACATCCATTGGAATTGGTGATCGTCAGGGTTACAGGATGCAGACCTGCGGTCGCAAAAACAAAAGTAGGCGACGGTGAAGTAGATGTGTTGCCTCCGCCAAAATTCCAAAAATAGGTCAGCGTACCGCTTGCGTTGGGGGTTGACATATCTGTAAAAACAGTCGGATTTCCTTCGCATACCGTTGTGTTTGCGAAAAGCGCTACAGGTAACTGATTGACAATGACATCAGAAGAAAAAACTTCACTTAAACAGTTATTCGCTGTCTTAACAATTAAGGTTACCGTATAAGTGCCGGCTGCAGCATAAGTATGGCTTGGGTTCTCTGTATTGGAGGTGTTATTGGGCGGGGGATCTCCAAAATTCCAGAACCATTCAACAATTGGGCCACCTCCATTTGGGTCGGATAAACTCTGGAACTGGACCGGTTGTCCGGCACATTGATTTGTCCCTAATACGGTGGCAAAACTGGCAACCGGCGCCGGCAACAGGTTCACATTAATAATGATTTCATTCACACAACCATATGTATTGGTAACCCGCAGGCGGACCGGCCAGGAATAAGTACCCAAAACCACAGGGAATTTATGCTGAACATTCGGATTGCTACCGAAAGGAATGATCTCAGGATCAGGTATGGAACCATCTCCCCAGAACCATTCCCATTGAACGATATGATCGCCCGACGGGCCGCCGGGAAGTGACTGGTCAGTAAAAGATATGGTATCGCCTTCACAGGACGGGCTGGAGTAAGTGAAACCGGCCGTTGGTGCGGGAACAACGTTTATATCTTTCGAAATTGTATTGGTACATCCATTGGTATCGGTAACGGTCAGGGTCGTGGTATTGATTCCGATACTGGAAGCCTGATAGGCATGTAAGGTGCTGATGGGATCATGTGTATCCGGCAGTCCGTCTCCGAAACTCCAGGTCCAGTTGGCAATGGTCAGGGGATCCATACCGGTCGACTGGAACGTGACAACCTGATCAACGCAGGCAACGGTCGGAATGGTATAATCTACAGGGACCGGGGGATTGATGACCACAGTGATCTGAGTTATTGCACTTGGACAATCCTGAAGATTTTCCCATACCTGCAGGGTTACATTATAGGATGATTGGCCACCCATTGAGACCGGAGTGAAGGCATGGGTAGGATTCTGAATGGTTGAAGTGTTCAATGGACCTGACAACGGATCGTCAAAGTTCCACAACCATTGGTAAATGGTTCCCGGCGGAGTTGTATTTGCATAGGACTGATCTGTAAAATAAACATCTTCACCACTGCATGCCTCACCTTGGTGCATGTGCAACGGATCGCTGAACCATGTGAAGTTTGCAGTAGGGGCATCGTAAATGGTAACCCATAGATCAAAGGAAGTCTCGAGTGGTGTACCCACATTCAGTACCCTTATTACATGATAGAGACCCGGAGCAGTATATGCATGATTGGGACTGGCAGGAACATTGGGAGGAGTAAATTGTGCGATCGTGCCGTCACCGAAATCCCAGTCTTCGGTCGCGATGGCACCTCCGGGCGGACATGGAACAAAAAGGATCGGAACGTTCTGGCATTGATTTGGCGGGTTGGCCGTAAAACAGGCTGCAGGTGGCGCACCAAGCAGTATTGAATGCTGCACGATCGTGGAACAGCCGGTCACCATATCGATGCCGGTACATTGGGCTGTATAATTGCCCGGACCCGGGTAGTTGTGGGTTATCGGCGATCCGAAACCGTTTGTTCCGTCGCCAAATTCCCAATATACATTGTTATTTACATTCTGGGCGGGATTGATAATTGCCGTAAAAATCTGTTCATACATGGTAACGCCCTGGAGAATACTGAAATCAACATCAGGATGCGGGCTGACAACGAGCGGATTCGAAATTGGCAAGGTTTTGGTATTGGCACAACCTGCCTCATTTGTAACCGTAAGAGTTACGAAATAGTTACCTGGTCCGGAAAAAAGATGTGTTGGATTTTGAATGGTGGATGTATTGCTTGGTGATAAAGGATCATCGAAATTCCAGAGATAAGTGGCAATCGGAGTACCCGTTAGTGGGGAACTCATATCGTTAAACTGTACAATATCGCCGGTGCAATTCACAACCGGGTAAGTAAAATCGGCCTTTGGAGAGGGTTGGGCAAGAACGGCGAATGGAAGCGTCGTGTTCACACAACCATTGCTGTTCGTAACGGTAAGGGTTACATAATGTGGCAACAGATCAGTAAAAACATGGGTTACGGGGTTGGGAGGAGGATTGATCAGCGCGTTGTACTGAGAGGTTGATCCGTCGTCCCAGTTCCACCACCAGTCGGTGATGGTTCCTGTGTTTGCAAGAGAGTTATCGGTAAATGGGGCAGGCTCATTAACACAGGTTTGTGCAACTGTAAATGCAGCTAATGGCACCGTGTTTCCGACCGTGACAACAGTGGGTGGTGTGGTATTGGTACAATTCATGGTGTTGGTGATCGTTACCGTGATGTTGTAAATACCGGGCGTTGCAAAGGTATAGGTGGCTGTCAGATCACATGGGATCCCGGTTGAACTCAGGAAAAGGACACCATCCACGAACCAGTCACACTGCTTTATAAAGACATCCGGAAGATTATTATTGCTCGCCGTACTGCCCGCGGCGGAAAAGTTGTACTGGTTGTAAAGGCAGTTAGGTACTGGAGGATTGACAGGGGATATCAGAGCGGTTGGTTTGTATTTATCTGGATCGACATAAACGAAATCGGTGATTTCATCATCCCAAAGCCTTCCCAGGATCGTTTTTGATACGATCAGTTTGGTTGCATAGGTCTTCCCCGATGTAGGCGGGAAGAGGATTTTTACAATACTGTTTGGTTCAAGCGGCGGGCCGACAGGGGTAATATTTGTATTTACCCATGTAACCGGTGTTATTCCATCATATTCACCCCACCACCAATCATAGGATATCAATTGATCAGAAGGGGGATAAACGCCATTGCCCGTGGCGGTAAAGGTCACTTCATTAAAATAACAACCATGATCAACATCAGGTTCATAGTAATAATAAGCCGTAAGCATGGGTTTAACCAAAACACTCATGGGAGGTGTCACAGAAACAGCGGTGCATCCATTTCCAGCAATTCCTTCGCTGAGTTCAATCTGGTAATCACCCGGAACATTCCAGAGCTGGTAGAGTTCATCAGAAGTAGAACCGCCGACAACATTCATGCCTGGCAATTGCTTAACCACCCAGGTGTAAGTATGACCGGCAACCAGTGGGGTGAAATACTTCACAGGGTTCGAACTTACCCCCACCACATCGGGACCGGTAATTTTCGGATACGTATCCGGACAAAGCTGGGCGATAACCCCTGCCCCCGATGAAAATAAAAATACTGAAAGAAAAAGAAGGCGTATAAATCGATGGAACATAGGGATAGAATTTTTAGATGTCACGCTCTGTTTTGTTATACTTAAATATACGACAAAAGTTTCATTCAAAAGGTTGCCTGTAAGGTAGAAATCCTTATGGCAAAAATATCTCAGAATCTCTGAATCAACAAAGTTAATATATTATTACTAAAATCCGACATTCACAGACAACCATAACACTTTTTATTTTGTCCTGTAAAAGGTTATAAGTCCGGTTAAAAAAAGATTTGTAACGTTCTTTATTGTTAATCCTGGTACAAACAGTTCAGTGCAGATCGATCATTTTCATTGTAAATCAGCAACTTAAATCAGTCTGACGGATTAACAGATCATGTTTACTTTTTGCAAACAGACTCAATAAATATTTTAAAATTGTACTGAAATATTTTTTTGTTGTGCATGAGTATTAAATATTGACGTAAACCTTGTATTTTTGCAACTAACAATCCGGATCCCATGAAAAAGTCAACCTTTGCAATTTCCATCATTTTCTTCTTCACGATGATCGTGATAACTGCCTGTACCGAAAAAAAAACAGTCGACCCATGCGATGGATTCGGGACTCTTAATGTTGAGAACAAACTTGATTCCACTATATCGGTTAAGGTAATGGAAACCCATGATACCAGGAGCATTGATAAGGATTATACACGTCAATTTTCATTGCCTGGAAATCAGCCTTATACATTGACCATCGACGGACCTGAATATCATAAAGATACGACATTTATGATCCTTTTCTGCGATAACCAGATGTTTATTGTGACAAAATAATCCGGTCATTTGTCATACCTTATTTTACTGAAATAAAAAACCAGCCGTTTGTTGTTGTTTTCCAATGAAATATTTTTAATCTCCTGATAACCATAGCTCAGGAAATAATTCCCATACCAATGGGCCATACCGCTTTTTGTCTCGGAAAGAAGTTTATCCTCCGGGTTTAACATGTCGATGGCCGTGAAATCGAGTTTCTCAACAACCTCGTTATCCCGAATGATCTTTGAACCGATCTTTCCATCACTCACATAACATAACACGAGATCATCCCCCGAAAGATAGGTTACTACTTTCGGAGTTAATTCGAATGAAACCAGGTTCCTGATCTCCACCTGGTTATCCCAGAGCAGCTTCCCGTCCCTGTCAAATCCTGCAAAAATGGCATTATAAAAACGGTACCCGTCAAACACCGAATAACTGTTGGTATATGGTCGTCCATAGAAGTCAAAATCAGTAAAACTTTCCGTGTGATACTGTGGTGAAAAAAATTCAGATGCCAGGATGTACTCGTCACCCTTTACAAAGATATCATGCATCAAAACAGAATAATCAAGAGAATACTCCGATAATGGTTTGTTTTTCTTCAGCGCTTTTTTTTTCAGGTTCGTCATGTCACTTTCACCAACAATTGAATTGACATTCTGCAATTCAAGAAAATTGTAAACATGGATCGACTTCTGATTTCCGCCCTGGATGTTGCTTGCAAACAAACCAGTCGACACGTCAACAGGTCTGTTCTTCAGGTTCGAATTTACCAGACCCTGGCCATAGCTGCCTAGCAGTAATTCCTGTCCGGTATTCAACCCCGCAACCCTGGCCTGGGTCAGGGTGCGTTCCCCGCTTTGCATTCCGATATAAACTTCCCGTCCGATCAATCCGTTTGTGTCGTATCTTACCAGGTAATACTCTGCGTTTTTTTTGGAAACCTGCCTTCTTACAATTGACGATACCGAAACGGCAGAACTGTCGGGTTGCATCCAGATCAGAGAGATCTGATCTCCGTTCCCCAACGGAAATGCCTTGCTGATGCCTTGTTTTAATCCGACATTCACTATTTTTCCCGCCTTACCCCTGGTGTTAATTCCAATCCATGCGCGATCGTTCCGGATACCAAAGGCATCAATAACAGCACCATTCTCAATTGTCCCTGAATTTAAGATCAGTGTTCCGGTCCGGGGTACAATTCGAAGGATCTGATATAAATTTTCCATGTTTTTTGATTTCCCTGAATGTACGAATAAAATTGCCAAGGTATCCAGCCCGTCTTGCCGGAACCGGTAATCCAGATCGCTATGCAGTGGTACACTTTTAACCCATAGCTGCTGCAAATTTGTGTCATAGCAGGTGAAATACCATTTTGTCCTCCCGTCATCCGTGTCCTCCTGGCTTCTGAAAAACATGATCAGGCCATTCGTTCCAGATGGAATGATCCGGTATGTTTCGTTTACCGAACGGGCAGGTATTTCAACCCGCAGGGGCAGATCAGGGTAATTATTCCCTTTTGACTGCTGCGAAACTAATGTCATGAAAGGGAAGGTTTCCAGGATCAAAAGGAGGAGTGTGAATCGCCACATGCAAACAATACTTCTGAGTCACAAAAGTAGAAAAAAAAAGGTCGCCCCGTCAGAGGCAACCTTTTCTTCGGCAGAATACAGATTATTGGATGATCAGTTTCCTGACCTGGGTTGAATTGGAATCGGGTGTATGGATCTGAACAAAATATATCCCCGGGGAAAGGGAATTCAGATTCAGCGAAATATTCATCTGATCGGTTGAGGTTTCCATGACCGTATTGCCAATCACTGAAATCAACCTGATTTCCTTGTTCCCGGCCTGGCTGAACCTCAGGGTACATTTTCCTGAAGCGGGGTTCGGATTAACAGTAAAACTTCCATCGCGGGCGGGTTTTTCATTGACGCCAATGATCAGGTCGCCAGTGATCACGATATCATCAAGTTCCCAGGTGGATGACTCTGTGGCCGTTGAAGTATATTTAAAGCCGATGTAAACCTGTGTCCCGTTTGTTCCACTGACGTTAATACTTCCTGACGGGGTCCATACCCAATTACCCGTTGACCAGGTGGCGGTCAATGGGGTCCATAAAAAATCATTGGGGTTGGTAAGTCCGTCATAATCATTGGAAATAAGCGCTTCAAGCGGTGGTCCGGTATATTTGTATGCAGACTGGAAAGTAAGCACTTCATTCGTATAATCATTGAAATTCATTGCAGGTGAGATCAGCCAATCTTCATTAACATTTGAGGTCACTTCAAATCCGCTGACCTTGGCGCATGGCCCGAAATTAATTCCATGAATAGAATCAATCATCCAGACCTGACTACCCGTTACATTCTTCAGGATCCAATTCGAGAAATTGTAACCTGAGAAATGGATGCTGTCGATAATGACCGTGTTTGAAGTCGTTGCAGTGGCGGATGGTGCAGTTCCATCGGTTTTAAAATCAATCAGGGTACCCGAATTGGTATACGGGAAAATTGAAAAATAATACTGTTTGTTCGGGGGTAAATTCCCGAATGCGGCAGCCTGGATTCCCTGCAAAATGTTAAGTGCCCCCTGGCCGTCAGCGAGGTTCGGGTCGTTCGAAACAGGTGTTCCGTCAACCGGCGGAACGATGTTATTCTGATCGCTTGCCAGGATCAGGTATGCCGCTGGTAATTGAGGTCCAACTGCATCTACCCAGGAGAGGTTGATCGTAAAAGGTGATGGCGTTGCCGTAAAAACGGTCGGATAATTGGAGGGCTCGGGTGCAGGACCTCCGCTGTTGGCCGTCCAGGTCACATTGTCAATGGTCACTTGTCCGGATGTTAAACTATCGGCCTGCTTGAACATCAGGATGAAACTCCCCGCGGCATTCACAAGGATCGGACCTGAGTTATGGACAATCGCGGTATCTCCGGTTCCTCCCGGGCTGGTCACATTACCCACCACGAGATCATTCACATAAACATTCAGGTCAACTGCAGTTGAAAAGCCTTGTTTATAGTCAAAACTCAAGGTTCCGCAACCATTCAGAAGGGTTCCTGACACTACTTTCCCAGTAGGATTCCGGCCTTTGCCCAAACATGGAGAGGGGGCGACGATTGCCCGGTCGCTCCTGCATTGTGAATAACTCCATGTTGATCCGTCCTGACCAATGAATGTCCCATTGGTATAGGTTCCGGATGAACCCACATAGTTGTTGAAATTCTCCAAACCCTGTCCGGATGTTGAGGATGCGGAAAAGATCAGGATCATCATGATTAAAACCAGTAATTGTTTTTTCATAAGTGTTTAAATTAATAAATGGTTATTGACTGATAAGTTTCTGTGTAATGGTAATTCCGGTTTGACGATCAGTAACCAGAATGAAATACAATCCCTCCGCTAATTCAGAAAGGTCAAAACCAATCTCCATGGCATCGGTTAACTGGTTGCTGATCATAATCCCGGACCAGGATAATATCTTAACTTCCCGGGCAGCTACATGATTGAACCTGATCAAAAATCTTCCGGTATTAGTTGGATTTGGCAGGATTGAAAATCCAGAATTCAGTGAAATGCCGGACAACCCGGTCGGGCCTACCTGGATGAAGGCCGGTTTATATTTTACGCTTTTCCCGGCATTGTTCCTGATGGTAAGGGTCACGTCATACGCACCCAGGATGTTATATGATACCGGTGGAGGAGTTTGACCGGAAAAGGTTTCAGGATACCCCCTTTCAAATTCCCAGAACCATGAGTCGATGTCGCCTGAAGAGGCATCGGTAAACACAACCGATTGACCCAGGATAACGGTAGAATCGCTTGTCAGAAAATCGGCAATTGGCAGGTAGGAACATCCCTCCAGCGGGGATGCCCAAAGGGAATCACCTGAAATAGTATTTGCCTGATATTCAATTGCATGACGCCAGTTGGCAGGTAACAGGTTGTTGGAATTCGGATCACAAAGTTCCAATGTCGGGCCTTTGCCGTTGGCCATCGTATCCCATGGCAGTGTGGGTAAATAATAGACTGAATCAACCACGAATCCAAACAGGTCTTTCAGTACAATGGCCTCCCCCCCATTGCTGAGCGCTGATCCGGCATTCCATTGCATTGCCGGAACGCCATAGGTTGCTGTAAGCAGGGTCGCATTTTTGCCTACCATGACATAAGTCTCAGCGTTGAGTGTCGTGGCTGGAAATGTAAATTCAATCCCTTTGCTGAAAACAAAGTTCGAGAGGTCAACCGGTTGGGGACCATTGTTGTATAACTCAATAAATTCCAGGGAATCCGTGCCGCCGAGGGGAGATCTGTAATTGATCTCGGTGATGACCACCGGTGCATTTGTCGGCCCGATCACATGAATATATGCTTCTTTGCAGGTGGTTTGCTGTCCCCATTGATTGGTCGCGGTAAGACAAACAGTAAAGTCACCGGCAAAATCGTAGGTGATCCCGGTAGGATTTTGAGAGGTGGACGTACTTGGTGTTCCGCCGTTGAATGACCAATTCCAGGAATCAGGGCAGTATTGGGTCGAATCGAAGAAATTGATCGATTCACCAACGGTAAGGTTCAATTTGCTTGCCGAAAAATCCGGCAACGGTGCAATGACTTCGCAGAGTGTACTGAATGTTATGTCGGCGCCATAACCGGTACCTGTCGTATTGGTAGCATAGGCGCGAATGTGGTAGGTTGTACTGGGCAGCAGCCCTGTCATGTTGCTGATGAATGGTCCCAAAGTTCCCGGCTCAACGGAATGTGCCCCTGAAATGGTCGGGTCAGCGGTCGTGCTCCAGCATAATCCGCGGGCCGTTACCGGGGTGCCTCCGTTATTGGTCACATTCCCGCTTCCGGTTGCAGTATTGAATGAGATGTTTGTGACTACCGGATCTGTAGACACGGAAGGCAATCCCGGGCCGGAAGGTGTAAGTGGTGTATCTGTGTTGGTAAGGATGACAACATCACGGCGTAAAGCCGTGGTGGTATTGGCCCCGCTTGGCCAGATTCCATTGGAACTGGTGTTCAGGGCAAAAACCGTATTATCCGGGTTACGTGATTCAACACGCTTGACGCCGTTAGGATTGTTCGCCCCGATCGGGATCACCGCGGGGTAATCACCTGCAACAGAAGTACCTGACTGCATATAAATATCGTTGATCGGGACGGGTAACTCTGAATTGGATACCTGTGTTGGCAGCGAAGGAAGGATCATATAGGAAAACAGCGGGTCGCCGGTTCCGGCAATATTGTCGAACATCAGCATGTACTTTCCATTTGAGGGGGCAAGGGAACTCCCCTTCACAAAACAACCATCGTCGGTCGTAGCCGGTGTTCGTGCTGTAACGGCTATATCCAGAGCCGTCAGGACTTTTGTTCCAATAAAAAGCGGAGATCCTGGCATCGAGCCTCCGGCAGCTACCCATCCAATGCGAACATTGTGTTGTTGTCCTGCATCGAAACGGCTGGCATTTCCGGTAGGCTGAAAGAAAATCCAAACAGGACCGCTGCTTCCGGAAGCATCCGTGGTGAAATAATTTAACAAACTCGTCGTACCGGTAAAGGTGGTTCCATTCCAATAATTGCCGGCTCCATAAGTGGTGGTGGCATCGGTGACCAAACCCAGTCCGGGTTTCAGGTCATAAGCAGCATTAGGGGTCAGTCCGTCAATTTTGATACAGACAGCAAAGGCGGTTCTGCCATTATTGGCCGATGCAGCCGTCTTACTTCCAAAATACTTTGGAATGACCAATTCCGAAACAACCTGACTGAAGCCTCCGGTAATAAAAAGAAACATCATGAAGAGGGTGAACCCTGAAAACGCAAATCGATTCTTCATAACTATACCTGTTAAAAACCGCGACGAAATTAATCTACAAAAATGATAATAATTTTTGATTTTTTCAGGTAATGTTATTAACAAAATTAAAGGGCTGATCCTCAAACAGGAACAGCCCTTTAACCAATCAGACATAAATATAATTTACTTGTCTTTCACCTCTTCAAAATCAACATCAGTCACTTCGTCATTGGTGGAACCTTTCTGGTTCTGCTGACCCTGACCGGTATCCTGTTGCTGGCCTTCCTGAGGTTCGGTTTTCGAAGCATTTTTATACATCTCTTCGCTGGCAGACTGCCATATGGAATTCAGGTTGGCCATGGCACCATCGATGGCTGAAAAGTCCCGGTTTTTATGTGCATTCTTCAGTTCTTCAACCGCTTTCTCAATGGACGATTTTTTATCTGCCGGAAGTTTGTCCCCGAACTCTTTCAGTTGTTTTTCAGTCTGGAACACCAGACTGTCAGCCTGGTTCAGTTTATCAACCTCCTCTTTGGTTTTCTTATCAGCATCGGCGTTGACTTGTGCCTCTTCACGCATACGGCGGATATCTTCATCCGAAAGGCCCGAGGATGCTTCAATCCTGATTTGCTGTGATTTACCTGTTGCTTTATCCTTTGCCGTGACATGAAGGATACCATTAGCATCAATGTCAAATGTTACTTCGATCTGCGGGATTCCGCGCTGCGCGGGTGGGATCCCGTCGAGATGAAAACGGCCAATGCTTTTATTCTGGTTGGCCATAGGGCGTTCGCCCTGCAAAATGTGAATTTCCACAGAGGTCTGGCCATCCGCGGCGGTTGAGAATACCTCAGATTTCCGGGTCGGGATGGTGGTATTTGATTCGATAAGCCGTGTCATCACACTACCGAGGGTTTCGATACCCAGTGATAAAGGAGTCACGTCAAGCAACAGCACATCTTTCACCTCTCCGGTAAGCACTCCTCCCTGGATTGCCGCACCAATCGCTACTACTTCATCGGGGTTCACACCTTTTGACGGTTCCTTACCAAATAAATCACGTACCAGTTTCTGAACTGCCGGTATACGCGTTGAACCGCCAACCAGGATCACTTCATCCACCTCTGATGCTTTCAATCCCGCATCCTGCAATGCTTTCTGGCACGGCGGGATGGTCGATTGCATCAGACTGTCAACGAGTTGTTCAAACTTTGCACGGGTGATTTTTTTCACCAGGTGTTTTGGAACACCGTCCACCGGCATGATGTAAGGCAGGTTGATTTCCGTTTCCATGGAGCTTGACAGTTCAATTTTTGCCTTTTCGGCAGCCTCTTTCAACCGCTGCAGTGCCATCGGGTCTTTACGCAAATCAAGTCCTTCGTCTTTCTGGAACTCATCGGCCAGCCAATCAATGACCACATGGTCAAAGTCGTCGCCTCCGAGGTGGGTGTTTCCGTTGGTCGATTTGACCTCAAAAACGCCCTCACCCAACTCAAGGATGGAGATGTCGAAGGTACCGCCACCAAGGTCGAAAACGGCGACTTTGATATCTTTATGTTTTTTATCGAGGCCATACGCAAGTGCGGCGGCGGTTGGTTCGTTGATGATGCGTTTCACGGTCAATCCGGCGATCTCGCCGGCTTCCTTGGTAGCCTGGCGCTGTGAATCACTGAAATATGCCGGTACCGTTATCACGGCTTCTTTCACTTCCTGACCCAGGTAATCCTCTGCTGTTTTCTTCATTTTTTGAAGAACCATCGCGCTGATTTCCTGAGGTGTATATAATTTTCCTGAAATGTCGACACGGGGTGTATTGTTTTCACCTTTTGATACCTTGAAAGGTACACGCTTTATCTCTTTTTGCACCTGATCCCATGTTTCACCCATGAAGCGTTTAATGGAAAAAACAGTGTTTTTAGGATTTGTGATCGCCTGCCGTTTGGCCGGATCTCCTACCTTCCGTTCACCGTTGTCGGTAAATCCGACAACTGACGGGGTAGTACGCCTCCCTTCACTGTTCGGAATTACGACGGGTTCGTTCCCTTCCATCACAGCCACACAGGAGTTGGTGGTTCCAAGGTCAATACCAATAATTTTTGCCATTTTCAAATCTCCTTATAAATAAACAATAACTTCTTCAGAATTTGATCCTGACAAGTCAATCATTGTACCAAAATAGATTTTGTGTCAGATGTGTGACAAAAAGACAGGGAAAACAACTAGCAAAAGAGCAAAATAGTGAAATAGTGAAATACGGCTATTCACCGGAAAGTGGTGGCAGATCAGAATCCCAGATACCTGGTGGCTGTGTTTTGTTTTAATTCGTTTTTAGTAGGATCACTGACACCAAGCGTATCGATTGAATTGGTGAACCTGGATGAAAACAGTCCGATCCCGTTGACGATATTGGTGAAGGCTGGTTTTTCCTGGACAAGCGACAGGGAGGGGGCTGTGACATCCAGGTATGTATTGAGTTCCGGCGCTGCAACGGAAAAAATAAAATTACAATGATGTGCGACCCGATGGTCGACCAGGTAACTTGAATCTATCTTCTCCCCTACAACCGTGTAAAAATTATCACCTGGGAAGTACATGTCGAAGCCCTGGTTATAAGTGATATCGGTTTGCATGACATTGCTGAAAACTGTCCAGTCAACAGATCGCATGTACAAACTATCCGGGTTTACTTTTAAAGCTTCAAGATAGAAGAACCGGATCACCAACTGATATCGTTTACCATTCATGGCTGGTTTCCATTGGACTCTGAACGTCTTCCCGGGAAGGAAACTTGCGATACTGTTCGGGTTGATCACCTCAAAACCGTGCACCAGTATGGTTTCTGATGTTACCTCTTTGCCGGTTTTTTTATTCCTGATATACAATTTATAGGTATGGTTTTCAATCAGCTTATTTGTTGAATAGTACATCAGCTGGTTTGGATAATAAAAAACCGAATCGCCGGCCTGCTTGTTATGAATGGTGATGGTGTCGCAGGAATCTGATTTGATAAAAGTGGTTCCGTCATATTCGTCGAGCCTGACCAGCAGTTTGTCTGGATAGATACTTGAATCAGGCACTTTAGCAAACTGCAACGCGTCCCCTTCTCCCAGGAAGGCTTTGGTAACCTTGATAAAGGTTGTATCCTCCGATGGATCAAGGAGTCCATAAACAACGGTAACATCTTTCCATTCAGCATTAACATTCAGGTCCTTATTGCACGAAAAAAGAATGGGCAGCAGTAGTAAGAACAGCGGTGAAAATCTATGAAAGCGCATGCAGTTGAATATTGGTTTTTGGCAAAAGTACATAAAAATATTGTAGTTTTGCCTTCAAATAGATATTATGTCTACGCCCATATCCTTCCGGAATGTGACCAAAGTCACCACCCATATTCTTCAGGAAATGAAGTTAAAGGGTGAAAAAATCGCCATGCTTACGGCCTATGATTACTCTTTTGCCAGGATCCTTGACAGTACCGGCATTGACGTGATCCTTGTTGGCGACTCGGCCTCCAATGTTATGGCCGGGCATACATCGACCCTGCCGATCACCCTGAATGAGATGATCTATCACGGAGTCTCTGTGGTACGGGCAGTAAAACGGGCGCTGGTTGTTGTCGATCTGCCTTTCGGGACTTACCAGGGAAACTCGAAGGAGGCGCTGAATTCGGCCATCCGGATCATGAAAGAAGCAGGAGCGGATGCGGTAAAACTGGAGGGTGGAAAAGAGATCATCGAGTCGGTCGACCGAATTTTGTCTGCCGGGATACCGGTGATGGGACATCTCGGACTTACACCTCAATCTATTCATAAATTCGGTACGTATGTCGTTCGTGCCACAAATGAAGAAGAGGCATCCAAGTTAATTGATGATGCCAACCTGTTGGAAAAAGCCGGGTGCTTTGCCATCGTCCTGGAAAAAATTCCCGCTTTGCTGGGTGCCAAAGTGACTCAGGCAGTAAGGATACCCATCATCGGAATAGGCGCCGGGAGGGATGTTGACGGACAGGTTCTTGTTTTGCATGATATGCTGGGTATCACGATGGACTTTTCGCCACGCTTCCTCCGGCGGTATGCCAACCTGTCGGAAGAGGTACGCGGTGCGGTAAATACATACATCCAGGATGTGAAAACCCTCGACTTCCCAAATGAAAAAGAACAGTATTGATCAGGATATTTTATATGAAGACAACCATCTGATCATCCTGAACAAAAGGCCTTCCGATATTGTCCAGGGGGATAAAACCGGTGACGAACCACTGAGTGAGATCCTGAAAAAATATATCAAACACAAATACAGCAAACCGGGTGAAGTATTCCTCGGAGTGGTGCACCGGCTTGACCGGCCGGTTAGCGGTACCCTAATTTTTGCCCGGACATCCAAGGCGCTGTCACGTCTCAATATCATGCTGCGCGAAGGCCATATCCACAAAACCTATTGGGCTGTGGTTAAAAATAAGCCACCCCAATCCGAGGAGCATCTTATACAATATCTCACCAGGAACACGGAAAAAAACAAATCGTTTATACATGATAAACCTGTTGCCGGTTCACAGAAAGCTGAATTGAAATACAGGATAATTGAACAAAGCGATGGTTATTATTTACTGGAAGTGAACCTTTTAACCGGCCGGCACCATCAGATAAGAGCGCAGCTGGCCGGAATGGGCTGCCCCGTAAAAGGTGATTTGAAATATGGATATCCAAGATCCAACAAAGATGGTTTTATCCACCTTCATGCACGGACAATTGAACTCATGCACCCGGTGAAAAAGGAGATGCTGAAGATAACTGCCGATCCTCCTCACGACAAACTGTGGGATTTTTTTGTGACAAAGAGTCCGTATGAGACTGTTACATCATGAGCAGGATCAATTCATCTATCGACTCGACCATTTTAATACGGGGTATCGGATTTCCCGAGTCGGTCTATGGTCAATCGATTTTCCAGACTCATCAACTCCAACCGACTGATTTTCCGGATATTCATGTACGTCAGACTCCACCCGACTGGATATTGGCGGTTCTTCTGCTGTGCTTCATCCTGCTTGCATGGGTACAGGTTTTCTACCCTAAAAGAATTCAGCAGGTTTTCCGGGCTCCGTTTTCAAAACGTTTCATCAACCAACTCACCCGGGACGGGAACCTGTTTATGGAACGTATCGCGGTTGCACTTGGTGTTGTCTATCTCCTTACATTTTCATTATTTCTGTATGAATTCAATTTACAGGTTCTTGGACTTACATTTTTTGGTGTATCCGGGATCACTTTATACGGGTTGATCTTCCTGCTGAGTATTGGAGTACTTGTTACCAAAGTGGCTCTGGTTCAATTATTGGGAGTCATTTTCAAGACCAGGGAAACCACGAGCAATTATCTTCTTAACCTGTTGATCTTTGCATTACTTTCAGGCCCGGTCTTTCTAATTACCCTTGTTTTTATTGTCTATCTTAAATCCATCATACTCCTGTATTTCAGCCTGATTATTTTTAGTCTGCTGTTTATACTCCGGTTCATCCGTGGTTTCTTCATTGGAATAGCATTGACGAAGTTTTCGTATTTATTTTTATTTGTATATCTTTGCACACTCGAAATCTTACCCCTGTTTGTCTTGTTAAGAATTTTGTTGAATCAGGCAAAAACTACAGGAGCGTAAGCAATTCACAAGTTTTAACGTTAATACGGTACGACTTTGAAAGTAAAGAATATCCTGGTTTCCCAGCCCCAGCCTATCGATTTTGAGAAATCACCTTACGGTGAGATAGCAAGAAAATTCAATGTCAACATCACTTTTCGCAAATTTTTTAAAATTGACGGAATTCCTGCCAGGGACTTCCGTCGCGACAAGGTCAATCTTTTGGATTATACAGCGGTCATATTCACTTCCAGGAACGCGGTAGACCATTACTTCAGGATGTGCAAGGAGATGCGGGTCGATGTACCCGAGACCATGAAATACTTCAGCATTTCGGAGTCCACCGCCTATTACCTCCAGAAATATGTTCAGTTCAGAAAACGTAAAATTTTCCACAGTAAAGAAAATTATGCCAATCTCATCGAACTGATCAAAAAACATAAAACGGAAAAATTTCTTCTACCATGCTCGGATATTCACAAACAGGAGATCCCGATCATGCTGGAAGAAAACAAGATTCAATATAAAAAAGCAATTATTTACCGTACCCTGGCAAGCGATCTTTCCGATCTTGATATCCACAGCTACGATTTGTTGATATTCTTTAGTCCTTCAGGGATCAAATCGCTGTTGAAAAATTTTCCTGATTACAAACAGGGCGACACTGCCATTGGCGCTTTCGGAACATCGACTCATAAAGCCGTCAGAGATTCCGGTCTTATCCTCCATGTTGAAGCCCCTTCGCAGGCAGCCGCCTCCATGACTACCGCGATTGACCTGTTTTTACAGCACGAGGCAAAGAAGAAGTAATCACTTTTTTCTTTATTTTCACAAAGATTTGAACCTGTTCCGGGATTTCAATGCAAATCATGAAACAAACCTTTTCCAAAGCAGAACGCCTGTGCAGTAAACGGCTGATCAGTATGTTATTTGCGGAAGGACACACATTTCGCGTGAACCCGTTCCGGATCACATGGAATAAACAACCGCTTGAAGTTGACTCCCCCGTGCAGGTGATGATGAACGTGCCAAAATACAATTTCCATAAAGCAGTGCAGCGAAACCTGATACGTCGTCGCATGAAGGAAGCTTACCGGTTAAATAAACAATCTCTTTACGACCACCTTTCCGTTACAGGGACCCAGATTGTGGTCAGCATCACGTATAACGCCAAAGAAATAGTGACTTACGATCTCATCGAAGGGAAAATAATCTTAATTTTACAGCGTTTAATCATAGAAAATGAAAAAGTTACTGGGTAGTTTTTTCATTTTACTTATCCGGTTCTATCAGGGAGCCATTTCGCCTTATCTGATGCCTTCATGCCGTTTCTCACCCAGTTGTTCGGCGTATGGTATCGATACCATTATTAAATACGGACCATTCCGTGGAGGCTGGCTGGCTCTGAAACGAATCGGGAAATGCCATCCATGGGGAGGGAGCGGGTATGATCCGGTACCTTGATAAATGGAATGGCGAAATGCAAAATAACAAAATTGCAAAATTGCGGATTGTTGAATTAATGAAATAAAAAACAGGATGAGACGAATTGCAGGATATATTTTTTTGGTGCTCTTATGTGGATCAGCCGATACAGGAGTTTTGGCTCAGGCGCCGAACCAGCAGGGTTTTGAAATATTGAAGAACCTTGACATTTATTCAAATCTGATCAAGGAATTGAACCAGGATTATGTGGATGAGATCAATCCCGGGGAATTGACGCAAACCGGTATCGAGGCCATGCTGGAATCGTTGGACCCATATACTAATTTTATACCGGAATCACAGGTCGAGGATTACAAGTTCATCACGACCGGACAATATGGAGGGATCGGCTCTCTTATCCATCAGCAGGGCGACTATATTGTAATATCCGAACCATATGAAGGCTCTCCATCCGATAAAGCAGGACTCAAAGCAGGAGATAAAATACTGGAAGTCAATGGAAAACAGGCAAAAGGCAAATCCTATGAGGATGTCAGTTCCATTCTGAAAGGACAGGCTGGTACCACGGTGACTGTCGTGATTCAGCGTGACGGGGAGGCAACTCCGTTCGAAAAAACGATCACGCGTGAAAACATCAAAATCGAAAACATACCCTATTCCGGAATAGTCGGGCAAAATATTGGTTATATTAAGCTGACCGGGTTCACACAGAATGCAGCCAAGGAGTTGAAACAGGCATACCTGAAACTTAAGGAGGGCAACGAACTCAAAGGAATTATCATTGATCTGCGGGGTAATGGCGGCGGATTGTTGAATGAAGCCGTGGAAATTGCCAATATTTTTATTGAACGCGGATTGGAAATTGTCAGCACGAAAGGAAAAATGGTGGATAAAAACCGTTCTCATTTTACCATGAATCCGCCGGTGGACCTGGTAATCCCGGTTTCGATACTGGTTGACCGTTCGAGCGCCTCGGCGAGTGAAATTCTGGCAGGTTCACTTCAGGATCTTGATCGTGCCGTCATCATTGGCCAACGGACTTTCGGGAAGGGTCTTGTTCAGAATGTCGTTCCATTGTCATACAACGCGCAGATGAAGATCACGGTTGCCAAATATTATATCCCCAGCGGCCGTTGTATCCAGTCCATCGATTATGAACATAAGAAGAAAGATGGTTCATTCGGTAAAATTCCGGACTCCCTGATCAGGGCTTTTAAAACCAAGAATGGCCGGACTGTATATGATGGGGGCGGCATCAATCCCGATGTCATCATAAAACCCCGACAATTCAGCAATCTTGCTTTGGCTCTTTATGGAAAATACTTTGTGTTTGACTATGCGACCAAATTTGTTCGTGAACATCCTTCCATTCCCCCGGCGGGTACATTCGAGATCAACGATAGCATCTACAATGGATTCATTGATTACATTCAGGGGAAGGACTATTCCTATAAGACCAAAAGCGAGCAATCTCTTGAGGATCTTAAGAACGTAGCTTTAAAGGAGAATTACTTTGATGCCATCAAAGACGAATATGGCCACCTGAAGATCAGGATGGAAAAGGACAAACAGGAGGATATGAATAAGTACAACGATCAGGTGAAAGAGCTCCTCAAAATGGAAATTGTTACCAGGTACTATTACCAAAAGGGGAAAATACTGGCTGCTTTAAAACATGATCCCGAACTGGCTGATGCCATTGCAACCCTCGTCGATACTGAAAAGTACCAGGGTATCCTGACTGGCAAATATATCCAGCCCAAGCCTGAAATTCCGGTTAAGACAGAAGATGACGAAGAAATCCCGGAAAATCCGGTTGAATAAATACCTGTGTATGAAACAGATCACCCACTCCTTTGAGTACGATATCTATGATTCATTTCATGAATTGCAATTGAATGACCGGGAATTACTTGAAAAAGCCAGGGAGGCCATTTCCGGTTCCTACGCCCCATATTCTCATTACCATGTCGGAGCGGCTGTCAGGCTTGCAAATGGTCAAGTAATTACCGGCAGCAACCAGGAAAATATGTCGTTCCCGGTAGGTTTATGTGCCGAAAGAGTAGCTGTTTTTGCTGCAGCATCAAATTTTCCGGATGTTAATGTTGATGCACTCGCTATCACTGCTTTGTCTGATAACTTCGAGATTTCTGATCCGGTTCCGCCATGCGGAATGTGCCGTCAGGCCATCGTTGAATATGAAATTAAATTCAATCACAGGATCCGCATCATCCTTAGCGGCCAAACAGGGAAGGTATTTGTTTTTAATGGGATGGGAACATTGCTGCCACTGGCCTTTAAGGAACCGGGGCTGGTCAGGTGAAAGATAAGTGCAAAGTGTAAAGTGTAAAGTGCAAAAACCAAATAACAAATCTGAAATTTGAAATCTGAAATCTGAAATCTGAAAATGTAAATTTCTTATCATGAAACATCCCTACCCCTTCCTTCTACTGCTGTTGATTATGCCATTTCTGGCAATGAAGAGTGATAAGGCTGCCTTCAAGATCTTCAATGCCAAAGGGCACACCGTGGATTATGAAGATCTCCTTAGAGCTGCTAAAAAATCGGATATAATATTCTTTGGAGAACTCCATAAGAACCCGATCGCCCATTGGCTGGAGCTCGAATTAACCAAAGACTTGTTTACGGAGAAAGGGGTTAATCTTGTACTCGGGGCTGAAATGTTTGAAGTTGACAATCAACTGCTGATCAACGAATATCTTTCGAAAATGATCCGTAAGAAGGATTTTGAAGCCGAGGCAAAATTATGGCCAAACTATAAAACCGATTATGCACCAATTGTTGACTTTGCCAGGGCAAAAGGGATACGTTTGGTGGCGACCAATATTCCCCGGCGATTTGCCGCGTTGGTAAACATTAAAGGTTTCGAAGGTCTTGACAGCATCAACGCGGTAGAACGCGGCATGATCGCCCCCCTTCCGATCAAATACCCCGACAGCCTGGAATGCTATGCGAATATTGTAAAAAATGTTGGTGATGGCATGCCGGCCCATCAGACAGCGAACCTGGGGAAGGCCCAGGCGCTCAAGGATGCGACCATGGCTCATTTCATTATGAAAAATGGCGCCTTCGACGGCAAAACGATTCTTCATTTCAACGGATCATACCATTCCGACGATCACCAGAGCATTGTCTGGTATGTGAACCAGGCAATCCGTAAAACCAGTTTTGAATTGAAAATCCTTACGATCTCCTGCATAGAGCAGGAAAATATTGACACGATTTCAAAGCAGGATGTAGCTAAAGCCGATTTCATCATCATCATCCCTGACTCAATGCCCGGCGCTGAAAGTAAGTAACGTCAAATGGAAGAGCAATTTCCTGACCGTAGGAGAACATGGTCACGCGAAGGTATAATAGGCGTTGATCAGAAAATTCCACAAGGTAACCAACACGGTGGCTACCAGTTTTGAAATATAGAAATTTACCTTGAATTTTCCGGTCATTGCCCAGATGATCAGCAGGTTGATGAACAGACCTATCAGTGCAATGAAGAAGAATCGTGTGAACTCCAGGATGATATTCGGGTCGGTACTCCGAAAAGTCCACATCCTGTTCAGAAAAAAGTTGGTCGTTGCCGCCAGCGTAAAACCAAAGGTATTGGCAATATATTTCTGAATTTTCAGGATCTCCTTGCAGAAAAATGTCGTACCGAAATCGACAAATACTCCTGAAAATCCAACAAGGGAAAATTTGATGAATTTCAGCAAAAAGGCCTCGGTGAAGAATGACTGCAGAAACATATGTTGTGGATTTTAACAGTAGATGCGGGAAACAGGATGCGGGATCCCTGTCAGAGTTGAATGATCAATATTTCATTTTTACCCGCACGTATTACCTCAACATTCACCGTCATTCCATGTTTCAGTTTCTGCAGACGTGACATGTATTCGTAAATATTGCCGACAGGTAATCCATTTACCCCGGTAATGATATCACCCTTTTTCATACCGCCTTTATCCGCCGGCCCGTCTTTGGTGACCCCGTCAATACGCAATCCTTTTTTTTCTGTTCCTGCAAAATCGGGCATGATGCCAAGCGTTACCTTCAGCCGGCGACCAGAGCGACCAGCTTGTTCTTTTTTTCCGGATTCCCTGAAGGTCAATGCCACGGGAAGGTTGTCAACCGCGAGGATGATATTGGCGGCAAAATCGCCGATCTTCTTTTGTGCCTCAAAATCGAGTTTCTCCGTGTCGTCAAAAGGAGTATGATAATCGGTATGTACTCCTGTATTAAAATAGAATACAGGGATGTTGGAAGAATAAAATGAAGCATGATCTGAAGGGCCAAAACCGTCAGGTGAATGCACCACCGAAAAATCCAGGTTTTTTTCAAAACTTAAGAGTATGGAATCAGATTCGGCAGAAGTACCTGTACCACTTACGGAGATGGAGTTTTTCTCCGGATCGAACCGCCCGACCATATCAAAATTAAACATGACTTTGATCTTTTTCAACTCCACTGGTGGATGATCAACAAAATATTTTGAACCTATCAACCCGATCTCTTCTGAACTGAATGCGACAAAGATGATGCTCCTTTTGATCTTTCCAATTTCCCCGCCTAATCTTTTGGCCAGCGCCATCACCATGGCTGTACCGGAGGCATTATCATCTGCTCCGTTGTGAACGGCGTTTGTATCGGGCATGCGTGAACCGGTACCTGCTCCACCAAAACCAAGGTGGTCATAATGTCCGCCAATCACCAGGTATTCGTTTTTTAAAACAGGGTCGCTTCCCTCAATAAAAGCAATCACATTGGCAGTTTTTTCGCGTTTCTGAATCACGTCGGCGGTTCCGTTCAGGATTGCTCCGGTAAGAAAGCTACGCGGGGTTTTTGACGTAATAATGGTTTGGTCAAGACTGTCGATGGTCATACCGGTTTTTTTCAGGATCCGGGTCGCCAGTTCCCGGGTGATACTCAAGATGGGAATGCCTGCAGTGACCTCATTGTTTTCTACCACCAGCGGCATCAGTTTATCGTCCTTTTCAAGACCTTTGGGAGTGACCAGCAATACACCGGCAGCGCCTTTATCCTTGGCAGTCAATACCTTACTGCGGACATCGCTGTAGGGAATGAATTTACTTTCAGAATTATCAAGGTCAGGGTCGGCACGGAATATCATGACCCATTTGCCCTTCACATCCACACCATAGTAATCATCCCACCTGAGGCTGTCGGTATCAATCTCAAAACCGTATCCGGCAAACACAACCGGTGCATCCAGGGTCGCACTGCTGGAAAAAGACAAGGGGACAAAATCCTTCCTGATCGAGGTTTCAGTACCCTCAAATATAACGTTGTTCTTTTGTCCGAGTTGAACATCGGTTACAATTTCAAACCATTGAAAACCATTATCTTCCATAACCTTCAATCCCGCGGTCTTAAAATGATCGAGGATGTACGTGGCTGCAACATTGATCTCGGGTGAGCCTGGTTTACGGCCTTTAAGTGAATCTGAAGCCAGGAATAAGACATATTCATGTAACTCTCCGACAGTGATTTCGGTTTTCTGACTAAATAGCGGCGCTGAAATGTAAACCAGCAGGGCAAGGAGGAAAATTCGTTTCATAAATTACGTTATTTAAAAATTAGTGCAAGCCGTCCCCTAGGTCCCTTGTCCCATAGGTCCCTTGTCCCATAGGTCCCTTGCTCACCCATTCACCCTCTCAATGATTCCCCCTCCCAGCACAACATCGTCTTCATAAAAAACAGCGGATTGTCCGGGCGTGATGGCATCATTCGGATTAAAAAAAGTGACTTTTACATGGTCATTATCAATGGGTTCGATCCGTGCTTCACGTTCTTTCTGGCCTGAACGGATCTTCGTGGTACAATCCATGGGCTGGTCCAACCCAGCAAGTGCTACCCAGTTCAGATCGGATACAATAAAGGAAGCATTGTAAGTCTCATGACGAACACCCACGATCACTGTATTCGCTTCCTTATTCAGGCTGATGACATAGAGTGGTTCCGACCAGGCAATACCCAGTCCTTTACGCTGGCCGATCGTATAATTCCATATTCCCTTATGCTGGCCGAGAATATTGCCATTCAGGTCGACAATATTTCCAGGATGGTCTTCCACCTCCAGCAGATCTTTATAATCGCCGTTGTAAAAATCCTGACTTTCTTCGAGGTCTTCGATGGTGATGCCGACTTTACGCGCCAACTCCTTGATCTCGGGTTTGTTGAACCGGCCGATCGGAAGCAGTACCTGTGATAGTTGCTCCTGCGATAACCGGTGAATAAAATAGGTCTGGTCCTTTTTGAGATCCGTTGCTTTTTTCAATACGAATCTTTTGTATTTTTCACTGAATTCAACGCTGGCATAGTGTCCGGTCGCGAAAAAATCGAAAGTAATCCCGCTTTTCCGGGCCATGGCGGGCAACATGCCGAATTTGATCAGCTGGTTGCATTGTATACATGGATTAGGGGTTCGACCGGCCAGGTATTCCGATTTAAAATATTCAAGCACAGCCTGTTTGTATTCGGCTGAACAATTGAATACATGGTAGGGAATATCCAGTTTTTTCGCAACCTCACTCGCTTCGTGAATCTCTTCTTCTTCATCGGAACCATAACAGGCATGTTTTCCTGTCGATTTATACTGTCCTTCCCAAATCGCCATAGTGACACCCGCTACTTCATATCCTTGTTCCCTGAGCAGGAACGCGGCAACCGAAGAATCGACACCCCCGCTTAAACCCACGATCACAGTTGGTTTCTTTATCAAAATATCTGCAATTGTTAAATTATGAAATCGGGAGCAAAGTTAGAAATTTTTTTGTTCAGGTACCTTAAACCGTTCGCCTGAAGCTTCAATGATCTTTCGCTCCCAATCCTTGCCATAACCGGGTTGTGATGGTCTTTTCGGGACTCCTTTGCCGTTGCCATTGTCGAGCAATTGAAAACCGTCGGTTTGTTTTACATTGCCGTCAATATATTTCATAAAGAGGTATTGGTAGAAAGTGTTCCATTTTACTACAAGCTGGTCGCCGGTAAACACTGAATAATCGGTGATGTAACCAACTCCCTCTCCGGGTTCTTCCCGGTAAAGAAGTCCTGCTTTTGCATCAACGATCTCAATTTCCCTGTAATAACGACCCTCCAGTTCCTGCTGGTATTTTTCAACCTCCGGATGGATAAGGTCATACCGTGTGTATGTCCAATTGTTTACCTGGCTGAATATCCAGAAAGCAGAATTATCTGACCATTTGATCATAGAGCCGTTGCCCTGCATATAACTTTGGGGTATTTCCCTAATCCCGCAGTACATCGGTGCATAAACGCAACCATCGGCATCATCAACGCCAAACCAGTAAATACCGCCGATGGGGTCGGGTAACCAGTTCCTCGACTGAGCCACAAAACTGTACCCGGTCTGCTGGGTGGCAATGGCCCGCTCGCATAAATACAAAGAACTGTCAACAGTAAATTCCATCGGGCGCCACCGGTAAGGTAAATGGAACGGACCGGCACCCAGGTCATCCCGCATATCAAGTGGAGTATCCTCATAATGGTCACGCATGGCAGCCATGACATCCTGGAGTGATACGGGTGAATCGGGTTTTACCCACAAAGGCAACCTGTTTGAAACATACAGGTTCGGGTTCTGGCTTCCATCCATCAAACCGGGTTGATGGGAAAAAAAACCGAGGGCGTACCTCGTATATTCCGGATTATCGCGAATTGCCTGGTTCACCTTTCTAAAGAACGACCATACGCGTGCATCGCAAAAGCGGGCTCCCCCGAAATTCAATGGGTTGTAAACATCAGAGAAGCTGAATCCCGGGTCGCTGCCCTTATAAAAGCCATGGTCCTTTGCAAAGCTGATGACATCAGACGAGTGATACACCGTTTGTTTCACATCATCCCAGTTATTGGATCCCTGAACCGGGAAGGTCGTGATCCGTGCCTGGTTGGCATGCCCACTCACAAAACCGTCGGGGATCAGTCTGGCAACCCATACAGCACCTTTTTCATACCTCCCTTTTCCGATGATCTCCATGATCCAGCCTTCGTTGGCGTCGGAAATAGAAAAAGATTCGCCCGCGGAGGCATAACCAAATTGTTCGACCAAACCGGCGATCACCCTGATCATCTCCCTCGCTGTTTTAGACCGCTGCAATCCGATTTTCATCAGCGAGCCGTAATCCAGGAAGGATCCGGGCTGGCTGGCCAGTGAATCCAGTCCGCCAAAGGTAGTTTCGCCAATGGCGACCTGATGTTCATTCATGAACTGGATCACCGAAAAAGTATGTGCAACCTCAGGAATAGTACCCAGGAATTTTCCGCTTTCATAATGGTAAACCTCACAAAATTCTCCGGGTTTGTGATCGGCAGCGGGATAAAAAGCGATGGCACCATAGCGTGTGTGTGAATCGGCGGCATAAGTGATCATTACTGAACCATCCTTGCTTGCACCTTTTGTTATAATGAGATTGGTGCAGGCAAAGGAGGTTGAAAGTCCAGCCATTAATAGAAAGTAAGGGATCAGTATATATTGAACTCTGGTCATATGAAAACTTTTTGTAAAAGTAGGAAAAAGATCAGCGCCGGTTCGTGGTTCCTAATGCCTTACCATGATCTTTCTGACAATTTTCTTTTCATTGGCCGAAACCGTCAGTAAATAAATACCTTCGGGCATTTCATTGACCCTGATTCCAAAATTTATGCTCCTTTCACCTGATAAGGCCACCCGGGAACAGACGATCTGCCCTAAAATATCCCTCATTTCAATGATAACTGTCTTCCCTGGTTCCGCCCCGTTAACAGATACATTGAAAATCTCCGTTGCGGGATTTGGGTAAACAGAAATTCCAATGCCGTGCTTCTGGTCATTGACCCCCAATGCTTTATTGGTTGCAATGTTGGAACGGGAGCGGCTGAATGTCTCTGATTTTAAAACCGGAGTGCACCCACCCGGGTTTATCACTTCGACCATGTAATAAACATTTCCGACCGGGGCGTCCAGATCCGTATATGAGGTAAAACTTGCTGAAATTGAGGCGATAAGGGTCATATCCGCCGGCGAACTGCCACGGTAAATATTATAGGAACCAACAACAAAGCCAAGATAATCTGTCCAGATCAGGTTCCAGGCATTCCCGACTCCTTTATTGATTGATAAGTGAATGGTCTGATGCATGTCTCCTGCCGGGAAGATGTGCATGGCGGAATCAGAAAAGCCAAGTTTGTACCGGTATGACTTTATGGCAGGATTTGAATTGGTATCGATAAATGTCGAAAAGGCCCCATAACCCTGGTCTCCGATTGGTTCATAAACACCGGCCACTCCACTTTCCTTATATACGATGAACCGGTAGATGAGTGGTGAAACGGGTTTTTCCCAAACGATTACATTCCGGTTCGTAGCGCTGTCAACTGTGACCATGCAAACAGGAGTTGCCGGGTAGGTAATAATACTGAACGTATCACTGGTGTCGCTTACAAACTCCAGATAATAATCGCTGATACGAATCATGCATTGATCCGATTCTATTACCGGTGTCGTCCATTGATAACTCCCGGCCGTTTCGGTGTGCATGACGTAATCAATATAGTTCCAATCCTGGCCGTTGTTTGTCGAATACTCCAGGTAAAGGTAATCGGACATTGAATTGTCGTAAGTCCAGGAAATGTTAAATGGGGCATTGGTATTAAGGATCTCACCCCCTGCCGGGGCATTGAGCGTGATTACCGGTGTGGCAAGTAAGGTAAACGTCCCACTGAGGCCAAATTGGGCCGGATCCGAGGCATCGGAAACCCTGATCAGACAGTTTTGGGATGGGGTCCCGGAAATGGTCCAGTAGTAATAGCCATCATCAGCATCGATATTCTGGGCAACCGGCAGCCAGGAGACCCCTGCATTGGTTGAGAGATCAATGTTCACAAGGCTGATCCCGGTAGCCATCCATGAAATATAGGTCTCTTCCTTTATATAATATTCATCACCTTCGTACGGATAATACATAATAACGGGAGGCGTGAAAATCGTAAACGGCTGATCGCTTGAATCGGAAATGAGTTCAGGATAATACGGGTGATAAATTTTTACCAGGGCATTGGTTGAGGATACGAAAGGGACATAAACCTGGGCGGTCCCCCCTGTTGAATCACTATAACCGCTTCCCAGTGCATTCCATGTTGACCCGCCATCGATCGAATAATCGAGATAAAGATAATATGGCAGGTTTGTACCTGTCCATGAAACTGTTGCTATCTCATTGTAATTCCAGGTTTCGCCGCCATTGGGTGAGGTCAGTACCAGGGTTGGTACTTCCAGGATGCTGAATGGGCCTGTTTCATCAAAAACCGTGGTATCAGCAACCGATGAAATACGCAGGATACACTGATCCGTGACAGTATCCGGTGTGGTCCATTGATAGTCAAAGCCCTGGAAATTGCTTATTATAGTATTCCATGTTGAGCCATTATCCAATGTGTATTCCAGGTTTATGGTATCGGCGCCATAGGAGTACCAGGTTACATCGACCGCTGTGTTCTGGTAGGTTATCTGACCAGCATAAGGTGAATACACGTAAATGTATGAGTTCTGGGCTTTCAGGATTGAACCTGTGAAAAGGAACATGAGTGACAATATGACCGAAATGGCAGCTTTTCCAGCGGTATTGGTATAAACCTTTTTCATCGCTTTCATTGTGTTAATTTTTAATGAGTTTAATTGTTTGGATATGATCATTCGAATGGATCCTGCATACATAAATTCCTTTTTTCAATTCATGCATGACCAGGCTGGAATTAAATTCAGAATTATACACTTTAGCCTTGTAAAAAATTCTGCCGGTAAAATCACCTATGGTCAGTACGGCATCTCCTTCGACGGAACCATTTGCTGATATTGTAAATCGATCGCTGAAAGGATTCGGGCTAACTGTAAAGATATTTGATCTGCTTTTGCTTTCATTAATTGAAGTGGTGCCGCTCCCAAGCCGTATCACCGTTCCGTTATCGCCCACAGCAAATCCGTGTAGGTTGTCGAACAAAAAAATGTTATTCAGTTCATTCATGGTGTTGCTTACATCATTCAACCAGGAGGTTCCTCCGTTTGTGGTATGAAATATGGTTCCCCCTTCACCACTGCACCAGCCATTCAGTTCATCTGTAAAATGCAAGGCATCCATTCCGGGTTCCGTGGATGGCGTATTCTGGGCAATCCAGTTGTACCCGCCATCATTGGTAAACAAAACCTCACCATTATCACCGCAACTGTAACCGTTTATTGTATTGACAAACAGGATATCTTTTACATCACCATTTGCCGGAACTACACCAAGAGAGAATGTTTGTCCCTGGTCAAAGGTGCGCAGACTGGTATTATTTCGTCCGCCAAAAAATCCATCGGAAATTTGTTTGAAGTAAACCGCTTCCAGTCTTTCTGTAACCCCGGTATTCAGGACAGTCCACGTAACGCCTCCGTCTGATGTGCGATAGGCTTCACCCAGATCACAAGCAACAAACCCGGTATCCGGATTTAAAAAATGTATTGCTTTCGGCTTCCCGGGTATTTGAGAAATAAAGTTCCAGGTTAATCCTCCATCACCGGAATGCATAAACTTATGTCCGAGAAACATGATGCCATCCTGGGCATTAAAAAAATGGATGGCGTTGATATCTTCTGTGGAACCCGTGGGAATCTGGCTGAATGTGTTTCCATAATCGTTACTCAACAGGAGTACTCCGTTTTTGCCTCCTGCCAGAACCTTGTCCATCCCGGGCATATACACGCATCCCAACTTCTCCATGGTAGTCGAGTTACACGTTGTCCAGGTCATTTGTGCTTTGGCCGCACTCACGGCAATCATCATCAGGAAAAGCAATACCGCTGTTCTTGAAATTTTCTTTAAGGGATCTGCCATCGTGGCAATCACGCTTATAATTATGAATGTAATCGTTTTCATGATGTTTATTATTATAGGTGGTATTTTGTTATTTTGTTTACTCTGATGAAGCAAAATAATGTCAACCGTACGCACGATCAAAGCAAAAGTTACCGGACGGGAATTTTTGGTTTCCGAACGAGAAATATAAGGTATTGAAAATGCTACTGACCGGAAAGCCAGAGTTTGAAATCGCCGGACCGCTCGGTACTGGTCACGGTCTCGGCCGGGCATGGAGGGCGCAGGGTGATCTTGATCCTCGATTTTGACCAGACGGTCATTTTTTCGATCGATTCAAAACTGATGATAAACTGCCGGTTGATGCGAAACCACCGGGAACAGTCAAGCTTCATTTCAAGTTCATCAAGGCTGAAATCAACCGGATAAGAATTGTTGCTTTTCGTCGTCATGAAAACGATTTTTTCTTCCGTGCGGAACCAGGCAACTTCCATAATATCAATGGATTTGATGGTATCGGCGAACCTGATCACGATGCGTTTTAACGCCTCAGGGCCGCTGCTGGCAATGGTTTCGGCTAGTTTTTTATAATCAATAGCCGGGGACGGATGCGTTGGAATTAACCGGCTGTATTTTTTCAGGGCTTCATTCAGTGCCTCTTTGCTGATGGGTTTCAGCAGGTAATCGATGCTATTGACCCGGAAAGCCTGTATGGCATACTGGTCAAAGGCCGTAATGAAAATCACCGGACATGAGATCTGCACGGCATTGAATATATCAAAACTGATCCCATCTGCCAGTTGTATGTCACAAAGCAGGAGGTCGGGTTCATGGTTGGTTATGAACCATTTCACCGCTGATTCAATGCTGTCGATGGTCTTAAGCACATTCGCCTCCGGATCGAGTTCATTCAGCATCCTTTTAATATGCATCGCCGTAGCCTGTTCGTCTTCAAGGATAAGTACGTTCATAGTGTGTTTGATTTGATGACCGGAAGGGAAACTATATATTCGTCGTTGGAAATACCAAAATCAATATCGCTGCCGGCCAGAAGTCGGTACCGGCTCCTGATATTCTGAAGGCCTACCCCGGTAGATGACTTTATGTTCTTCCTGGCTTGTAAGGTATTCGTGATCACAATCCGGTCGTGGCGGACAAAGATCCTCACGCTCAGCGGTTTATCTGCGGAGATAACATTATGCTTCACCGCATTCTCAATGATCATCTGTAGTGTCAACGGCGGAATCCATGTGTTCAGGTATTCATCGGGAATTTCTATTAACAGGTTGAAGTTGGCACCATATCGTTTTTTCTGCAGGTAATAATAAGTATCGGCTAATGACAACTCCTCTTCAAGGCTGATCACTTGTTTATCGCGGTATTCGAGTATATTCCTGAAAAAGGCCGAAAGTTTCTGAACATAATCAAGCGCCATCTCCTTATCTTCATCAATAATGGCCGACAAGGTGCTGAAACTGTTAAACAGGAAATGCGGGTTAACCTGGTTCTTTAATGTCTGCAACTGGAAAAGCAGCTTTTCCTTTTGCAGGTTTTCTTCGTTTAGCAACCGTTGTTCCCTCGTTCGTATGATCAGATAGATGAGGCCGCCGGCTAAAACAATGGCCAGTCCGATGAACCAGGCCGTTTTCCAGAAAGGTTTCCGGATATCAAAATGGTAAACAACCACATTGGAATCTGAAAAATCGTAGTTCAACGATGCTCTTGCCCTGAACGTATAATTCCCCGGACTTAAGCTTGAATAAATAACAGAAGTGTTGCGTGTGGGGATCCAGTCGAGGTCATACCCTTCCAGTAAAACCTGGTACTGAACCCGGTCGGGCGACTTATACCACAAACCCACGAAGTCGAAGGTAAAATGGTTTCGGTCATATGAAAAAACATGGGATTCGTTGGTGTCGGTATCTGTCAGGAATACTTTTACACTTTTCAAACGCATCAACGGCTTGTAAGGATTCCTGAAATCGGCGGCGGAAAGTTTTATGATGCCTTTGTCGGTACCGATCCAGATCTGGTCATTCATGCGGTCGGCGGCAACTGCATTCAGGTTCGAATTTAATTCGCCCAGACCATCTTCTTCCCCCAGGTTGCTGATTTTTTCAGTGATGGGATCAAGGATGTCGATCCCTTTGGGATGAACGATGAATATTACCGGGCTTGTGGCTGCTGCAAGGCCAGTAATCGCGAGTTCGCTTAACCCGTTCTTCTGGGTAAAATTCCGGAATGACTCACCGTCGTAATGAAACAATCCAGCGTTGGAGGAAGTAAACCAGATATGACCGTTCTGTTCCTGTGTAATGGAATAAACAATTTTGCTTTTGACACCTTCTTCATCGGAAAAATTCCTGAACCGGCTGTTTTCATATACTGTGATTCCCTTTCCGTCTGTAGCAAACCATACCCGCTTTTTTGAATCAACAAAAACACTGTAGATAAAATTGTTACCCAGCCCGCTCTCTTCCCTGAATTCTTCAAAGGCAAGCCGAACGGAGACACTCTTGCTGTTGTCAGGCAACAGGCAACGTGACGCTCCACCCAGGGTGGCAAACCAGATCTCGTTATCCATTCCCGCGATTGACAACACGTTGTTGTTGGCCAGCCCGTTTCGCTTTGAATAATTCCTGGTATGTCCCGATTCAGGATCCAGGCGGAAAATACCCTGTCCGAAGGTTCCGGCCCAGATGAATCCATCCCGATCCTCATAAAGGCTAACGATATGCATTCCGGGATGTATATGACCTGAAAGAAATTGTTCGGGTGAACTAACGGTTCCTGATTGCGGAACATACCTGAATAATCCATGGTCGTTACTGAACCAAATGGCGCCATTCCTTGCGATGATGATACTTTTGATATTTGAAAACCCGGTATTATTTTCCGGGGTCAGTATTTCAAGCTTATCCCCGGGAGTACGGATCAAGGCATCGGTTGATAGAAACCAGATATTGTCCTGAAAATCCCTGAGAACTTTTTTCATCCTGATACTGGTGACACCATTAATCTTACGAAAGGACATGTAACTCCCCGGATGATGCAGGTCTACCGAAATGATACCCTGATTTTCAGATGCGGCCCATAGCCTTTGTCCTGCAATCAACAGGTCGTTCACCGGACCGGTTGCCAGATTCCAAAGTGCTTCGGGAGTTTCAATTTTATGGCTGGCAATATTAATCCTGCATATTCCTCCGTCGTGCATCCCGACCCATACCGAGCTGTCGGCTGTAACTGCCAGAGAAAGAACAATGTTGTCGGGGAGCCCGGCAAGTGCGTTGACAGGAATAATATTTTTTTTCCCATTTAAAAAGTTGCATACCGAAATTCCGCCATCGGTACCAACCCAAACATTTCCTGCGTAATCATTTACCAGGCAATAAGTAAAATCGTCACCAAGTCCATCATCTGAATCCAGGTTGTACAACCGTTTGCCAGTCCAGCAATAAACCCCCTCACCATAGGTTGAGAACCATATCTGTCCACTGGCATCTTCCGTAATTCCGGTAATGTGTGACGAGGGAGTACCCTCCTCAGGTTTAAACCGGATCATTTTTCCCCTGGAAACTGTTACTATAATTCCTGTCTTTGTTCCGGCCCATAGGGTGTGTCCGGTATCTTCGTAAATAGCAGTATATGAAGCATCCTTCAAACTGTCTTCCGCATTCATCTGCAGGTACCGGATGCCGTCATAACGGTAAAGTCCGGTGGATGTTCCCAACCAGAGAAATCCCTGATTATCCTGGTAAATAGTCTGAAGGGAAGCATCGTTGATTTCATCTCCAACCGGGAAACGGTTGAACAATGGTTCCTGACCGACAACGGAAGTCATTTTGGCAAGGATAAAGAGCATGCCAATGAAAACGAGAGGAAATCCTGATCGTTTCCACTTCATTTTGCAGCAGGTTCCGCTAATTTGAATTCGGCTTCAACGTCAATACCGACCTCCCTGGCAATTTTTTGCAAAACGATCCTGGGGATTTTAATGTTATGATCTTCAAGCAAAATTGAAAAATGGGCCTTGATAAATAAAACGCCGTTTTTGATCCTCAGGGTACCTTTGATGATACGTTCTTTCGGTACACCATGAATATTCAGAAATCCCTTGGCACGGACTGAATGTTCACCCTCCTTTAAAAAATCGATCTGTTCGATGATCTTGCCCTCAAAGGAGGAGTTTGGGAATTTATCAGCTTCAATATAGTTCTCATAAAAGTGTTCCTGCTGCAACTGGCTGTTGAACCCGGTGATGGAGCGGTTGAAGACCGAGAAGGCAAATGTGCGGTCAGAGGCATTGATCACTCCCTTGAGTTTCTGTGAGGTGCCACGAATCGATTCCATCGGGGCTTCAGAATAAAACCGGATGGAACCCTGGCGGATCAGGTACAACTTTTTTTGGGCAGAGGAATTTCCCGAAAGGACCATCATGATGAAGATCAGAAATCCCGGGAAAAAGTATTGGTTTAAACGAGGAGAACGGATGAAATCATTGAAAACCGTTTTTTTAACAATGGGCAAAGTCATGTTACCGGGCTTCAGTACAGGTTAATTACAACTTTCGCGGAAACAAATATACAATTCTATTCCGGATATTCAATCATGATCAAATACACTAACTTTGCTTTCCTTTTTGTTTTTCATTACTTAATTATCCAAAATGCCTGTAAAATGATTACCGAAAAAGATAAATTATCTGATGTGATCAGCCTGAACATCAATCTGTTGCCCGTCATTCAACGGTTGGGCCTGATCTCACAAATCGGTGAAAGAACCATTCAGGAAGTTTGCAGTATCAGGGGGAAAAATATTAAATTTACCCTTGGGATCCTGAATACCTTTTCTTCCGCCGATTATTTTCCTGAACCTGAAGATCTGGACTTAAAGCTGCTCATTGATTTTCTTACAAAAACACATGAATACCACAAGCAGGTAACCATACCCTGTCTGACCGGTTTGATCGAACAGATGAAACGGATGATGCCCAATGAGAAACTGCTGATCGTTGTCGACAGTTACCTCAATCAATATATCGAAAAACTGGTTGAGCACACCGATTTCGAAGAAAAGGAGATATTCCCTTTGGTTGAAAAAAGGAGTGACGGTCAATTACCATCACCTGCTCCTAATCTGAAAAAACTTTTCAAACAACATACCAATGTCGAAAATGAGATCAGCGACCTGAAAACCATTATTATCAGGCACATACCAGAATATGTTGATATGAACCTGATCCATGATCTGTTGCATCAACTTTCACATTTTGAAAAGGAACAGTTTGATCACGCCCGGTTTGAAGATAAGATCCTGATTCCCAAACTGATTGCACTGCGACCCATTTAAATATTCAGCAATGCATTCCGGAAATTCAATAATCATCCACAGTTCGGCAATCATTCAATATGGATTGAAAAACATATTGTTAGCCAGAAATATAGCGATCAGCGTTCTTTGTAATACACTACCTGAATGTGAGTTAATCAGTACCTGGAAGAATATGCTGATATTCGCTGACACCCGATTCACGAATGAATTAAAAAAACAAGCCCGGGTACTTACAAGGAATGGTAATACGATCATCGGCATTGATACTACCGGTCTTATCCATGATCCACCTCCCGGATTTGACGATATTCTCGGTATCGACGACCATGTGGAAGTGTTGTATCAAAAGATCAATGATTACCTCTCCAAAGTATCCGCTGTTAAATCTGATAACCAGCTATCAGGCAGAGAAACCGAGATCCTTACGATGGTAGCACAGGGGCTCAACAACAAACAAATCGCAGGTCGGCTTTTCATCAGCATCCATACCGTGATTACCCATCGGAAAAATATCACCTATAAGCTGGGAATCAAGAGTATACCAGGTCTGACCCTCTACGCGGCGCTCAATAACCTGGTCGATTTCCAGAGATAAAATACCAACAAATAGGGATAGCAGGGGGAATAATCTCTCCCGTAATTTGCATTCAACATTTAATCAAAAAAAAATGAATGCAAACCAATTACTGAAAAGAAGCATCCTTATTGTTTTCGGACTGACCGGAATGATCCTTGCACAAGCTCAGGACAGGATATTTACCTATACCTATCAAAGCAATGTCCTGAATAAGGGACAAAATGAATTGGAATCCTGGCATACCATCAGAACCGGACGCGACGATTTTTATTTGAGGTACGACAACCGGACCGAATATGAGATCGGGCTGGGCAGTAACCTGCAGACGGCATTTTACCTGAATCTTGGCTCAAAGACAGTCACAATTACCAGTGATTCAATCAAGTCATTGTCAACCTCAAACAACCTTGGATTTTCAAATGAGTGGAAATTCAAACTGCTTGATCCTGTTGCAAATGTGATGGGACTGGCCCTTTATGGCGAGGTAGGGATATCAACCGACGAAATTGAAGTCGAAGGTAAAATTATCGTCGACAAGAAGATCGGAATTTTCACCATCGCCTTTAATGGCGTATATGAACAGGAGTTTGCCCCTGAATATAAAAATCAGGAACTGGAATGGGAGACGGAGCAAAAACTGGATGGGTATCTGGCCTTCGCCTGTTTTCTCGGCTCAGGCTTCCACCTTACCCAGGAAAATGCCATTAAAAACGTGTTTGATGGTGGTCAGATCGCTCATAGCGCCCTCTACTCAGGCATTGGATTTTCATACAGCATGGATAAATTCTGGGTGAATTTCACAGCGATGCCCCAGATAACATCCTTCAATGGGGCAACAAACAACAATCTGAATTTAAACGAATATGAAAAAATACAGTTTAGATTGCTTTTTTCGTTTATGCTCTGAAAAAGCGATCATTTTAGCTATTCCTGGTGTATTTGCCGTGGCATTTTCCTGTACCACGGCATTGTACATTCCTTCATCAAACCAGGAAACCAATACGGCGACATTAGCCGAACTTCAGTCGGGCAGAAAACGCTATATTCAGAAATGCGGAAGTTGCCATTCCCTGTATTTGCCTGAAAAATATACCAAACAGCAGTGGAAAAACTGGGTGGATAAAATGGAACCAAGGTCAAAAATCGATTCCATTGATAAAATTCAAATTTTCAAATATGTTTCAAAAGGAAAATGATTTTTCCAAAAATCCGGGTTCATTTCCAGTTCCTTTCAATTATTTCTATCCCCCAGATGTATGAATAGTATTCGTATGCCCTGCTGACAACAATTATTTTATCTCCGTCAGAACTGGAAAACACATACTCCCCGACAGCTTCCTCCGTTTCATATCCGGGTGTATTATAATTATCATTAATATAAAAAGGTTCGAGATGTACCGTATACAACGGAGAAAGGTCGCTGCCCAGAACCAGAACCTGACTGCTTTGATAATCAGCACCATAACTGCTGTTTGTCGGAATGATATAGAATTCATTGTGCACCATGTTGTGGTCAAACCAATAAATATAGTTCTGGCCGATGGGGACATCCTGAACAGAAGTGATATCATTCTGGGGCAGCGACGGATCAATGTTAAATAACTTCCTACCCGAAGTGAATAATTTTGTGCCTTCCCCGGATATCCAGAGTTTGGAACCGGGATCATAGCTTGTATTGGAATAGACCAATTCAGGTACGGAATCGGAGATAATGAACTTTGACAGGTAGTAACCAACCGTGTATATGTACTTCCCGGTGGGATGCAGGGCAGCCATATCGAGATCAATATAGCTACTGCAGTTATAGGAATTAAAATTGCCGTTACTCAAATCCAGTTTACCGATATCAGCGTCAGTATAGTACGGGAAATAATAACAATATTTCCCCGGTCCGGCGATGATATCATCTGTGAACTGTCCAACACTGAATGTATTGATGACCTTTTTTTGTATGAGATCAGTGAAGGTGATCCTGGTATTGTCATTGGAACTAGTTACAGCATAGGTTCCGTCGGATGAAACCGATAATAATGAACCCGTGCCGGGCAGTGGAATATGGCTGAATGTATTCGTGGTTAAATCGAAAATATCAAGGAGCCTGGAGGAGGATGTACTGGCCAAAATTATCAGCCTGTTATGAATGCGATCGAATTCAACATCCAGGATCGGAGAATTATACCTGATCTTTTTTTCGGGAAATCCTAATATCAACAGGGAGACGGAAGCCGTTTCCCCGGTAGAAGCAGTAATGGTGATGTTTGTTGAAATTGAATCCTGGTGTACCTTTTGACGTAGCAGGGTGATTACGAACTTGTCCGGATTGTTTTTTGAACAGGAGCCGCTTGTCTTACTGAACTCAAGCATATCAGAAGGGGTGCTTACCGACCATGTAAACCCGGATGAACCGACATCGCTGATGGTTATCGTCTTTTCTGATTGTTCATAATCAAACGTAACCTCGGCATTGCTTACAATGAGATTCTTTTCATCTTCTTTTTTACATCCGGAATGCAATACCAGCATGCATGTAAGGGTTAGTGGGATCATGAACTTCGCAACCATAAGAAGGGATTTTAGTTTGATGAAAAAGTAAAGATTATCGCTTGCTGTAAATCAAAAATACTATATTTGGCGGTTAAAATTATGAAACTTCCTTAATAAAACAATAAATTCCGACATAATTAATTCTTACTAAAACGACAGAAAATGAAAAAAACAACAATTTGGGTTTTGTTTATGTTAGCGGGTTTCATTTTAATGGCACAGGATGAAGCGACCGACAGGTTCAGGCCGTCAAAAAACAATTTTTCGGCAGAAGTGAATTTCAAACCTTTCAGTTCCGAAGCTCCCATCTCTATTGATGGCTTTCGGGGGAGGTTGTTCCTTAGTAACAAACTTGCCATCAGGATCGGATGTAATTTCGCAACCAAAAAGATTCATGATGAAACTCCGTTCGTATATAACAATACGGTATATTATAATACCCGGGATGAACGCTATACGGTAGCAGGTGTAAATACCGGGATCGAATACCACTTTCTGAATTCCAAACGGTTCTCTCCTTATGTCGGGGTGATCATTGGTTTTGAAAATAAATCGTCCAAGGCAGTTTATGATGACGTTGAACCTGATTATTACAGTGGTACCAATATTTATAAAACGGTGACAACCGAATATAAAAACGCGTGGAGGTACTATAGCGGTACACAGACTAATCTGATTGAAAGGGGATACACGAGAATTTCGGGAAATATCGTCCTGGGAGGTGATATATACCTCATGAAACACTTGTATATGGGGCTGGAATTGGGTTTGGGTTATAATTCTTTGGTATATAAAGAGGTCGAAATAACAGGAGAAGGAACGCTGGCCACGAAATTCCCAAAAGCCAAAGACAACGGCTTTTCGATCAATGTAAATAATTCGATCAGGCTGGGATTCTGGTTTTAAACGGTTTACTGTTGTATAAAGAATTCACCCATGTGAGATGGATTAAATGGAAGAGCCGCGAAAAAAAGTCACCCTTCCGGGGTTACGGAAGCTGTTCAAACTTTACAGTTATATTAAACCGTATAAGTATGAATATGCGCTGGGTATGTTTTTCCTGTTGGGTTCGAGCGGGGCAAGTCTTGTTTTCCCGAAATTATTAGGACAATTGGTTGATCTGGGCAACCAGGGCAAACTGGCCGGGGAAATTGATCGTATTGCCCTGATCCTGATGACAGTACTGGTTGGCCAGTCGGTTTTTTCCTATTTCAGGATTTACCTGTTTGTGCATGTCGCTGAAAAGACCCTGGCCGATCTGCGGCAGAGCACATTTAACCATCTGATCTGCCTGCCGATGAAGTTTTTCCAGCACCGCAGGGTTGGAGAACTCAACAGCAGGATATCGTCGGACATAACACTCCTCCAGGATGCTCTCACCACCACACTGGCTGAATTCATCCGCCAGCTCATCATCATCATTGGCGGGATCAGCCTGTTGATGTTCACATCCTTAAAACTGACACTTTTCATGCTTTCCATCGTCCCCGTGATCATGATCCTGGTGGTTTTTTTCGGGCGGTATATCAGGAAGTTAAGCAAGCAGGCACAGAGCCAGGTTGCCGATTCCAATACGATTGTGGAAGAAACGCTCCAGGGGATCCAAAGTGTTAAAGCGTTCACGAACGAATTTTTTGAGATGGCACGTTACCGGGGAAAAACCATTGATATTGCTCAAACCGGTATCAAAAACGGCAAACTTCGCGGAGCATTTTCATCCTTCACTATTCTGGGGCTTTTTGGCGCCATGACCGCCGTGATATGGAAAGGATCTGCGCTGCTGACTACCGGGGAACTGGCAACCGGCGAACTTTTTTCATTCGTGATCTATTCCATGTTTATCGGGGGAACCATTGGTGGAATGGCAGATGTATTCGCACGTGTGCAGAAATCGATCGGGGCGACTGAGGACTTGCTTGATATCTTCAATGAACCTGTGGAAGAGGTCCGGGATATTACCAAACTTCAGGCAGGCGAAATACTGCATGGAAGTATCCGTTTCGAACAGGTCTGCTTCCACTACCCGTCACGACCTGAGATGGAGGTACTTTCGGATATCACTGTAAGAATAAGTCCGGACACGCTTGTAGCGCTCGTCGGCCCGAGCGGTGCAGGAAAATCTACCTTTGTATCGCTGTTGCTCCGGCTTTATGATCCTGTTTCAGGGCATATATTCTTCGATGAAACGGAAAGTCAGAGCATCGCGTTGTCAGCATTGCGCAGCCAGATGGCCATTGTGCCACAGGACATATTCCTGTTCGGCGGAACGATCCGTGAGAATATTGGTTACGGCCGGCCCGGCGCCACCGGGGATATGATCAAAGAGGCTGCCCGGAAAGCAAATGCCTGGGAATTTATCAACCATTTCCCTGAAGGGTTTGATACCCTCGTGGGAGAACGCGGCACACAATTGTCGGGCGGTCAACGCCAACGGATTGCCATTGCCCGTGCCGTATTAAAGGATCCTAAGATCCTGATCCTGGATGAAGCCACTTCCTCCCTCGACTCCGAATCGGAACGACTTGTGCAGGACGCCCTTGAAAAACTGATGAAAGGCCGCACTTCGATTGTGATCGCCCATCGCCTGTCCACTATCAGACAAGCCGATCATATTCTCGTTCTCGACCAGGGTCGCATCGTTGAACAGGGAACGCATGAACAACTCCTGAAGGTAACAGATGGATTATACAGAAATCTTAGTGAATTGCAATTTAACTATACAGTGAACAATGAGCAATGAGGAATGAACAATATAAGTTCTACTATAGAGGCACCCATTATTGCTCATTCCTCATTCCTCATTCTTCATTGGTTTACGAAAGTTCCGCGATTGATTTACGTATGATTTCAACCGCTTCATGAATTTGATTTTCTGTAATCACCAATGGCGGGGCAAAGCGGATAATGTGATCGTGGGTCGGTTTGGCAAGCAGCCCGTTATCGCGCATTTTAAGACAAACATCCCAGGCGGTTTTACCTTTGAATGGTTTGATAACGATGGCATTCAGTAATCCTTTGCCACGGATAAGCTCAATGTAGGGAGAATTGATCTTGCCGAGTTCCGCTCTGAAGATGGCACCCATTTTTTCAGCGTTTTCAGCAAGTTTTTCATCACGGACTACCTGTAAAGCAGCCATGGCAACTTTGGCAGCAATGGGATTGCCCCCGAAGGTCGATCCATGTTCACCCGGATGGATGCAAAGCATGATGTGATCATCGGCTAAAACGGCTGAAATGGGATATACACCGCCCGAAAGGGCCTTTCCCAGGATCAGTACATCCGGTCTTACACCTTCCCAGTCGCAAGCCAGCAACCGGCCTGTACGCGCAATACCGGTCTGGACCTCATCGGCTATGAATAACACGTTTTTTATCCTGCACAGTTCATAGGCTTTTTTCAGATAGCCTTCATCCGGTACAAAAACACCAGCTTCCCCCTGGATCGGTTCTACCAGGAATCCGGCAACATTAGGATCTTCCAGCGCCTTGGCCAATGCATCGAGATCATTGTACGGGATGGATTCAAAACCTGGAGTAAATGGCCCGAATTCCTTCCGTGCATCAGGATCATTCGACATGGAGATAACCGTGATGGTCCTTCCGTGGAAATTATCACGGCAACAGATGATCTTTGCCTGGTTCTCCGGGATCCCCTTGACGGTATACCCCCATTTACGGGTCAGCTTCAGTGCCGTCTCATCTCCTTCGGCGCCTGAATTCATGGGTAACACCCGCTGGTACCCAAAATAATCCGTGATAAACTTCTCATATGCTCCAAGAACATTGTTGTAAAATGCCCGGGATGTGAGTTCAAGGGTCTGTGCCTGGGCTATCAGAGCCTCAATGATCCTGGGATGGCAATGGCCCTGGTTCACGGCAGAATAAGCCGATAAAAAATCATAATAACGTTTGCCCTCCACGTCCCACATAAAGACGCCTTCTCCTTTGGCAAGTACGACTGGTAAAGGATGGTAATTATGAGCCCCGTATTTGTCTTCGAGGTCCATCGCCATCCGCGAGGTTTTTACATCGATCATAAGAGTTAGTATTAGTTTAAAATTAGTTTTAATTACTTTTTTATCACAAATCCGCCGGTATTCAACAACTCCTTACCGGAAGTCAGGCGGAAATAATAGGCGCCATTCACTAAGCTGTAAACCGGGATGGTTTGCTTCAATCCTGAGATTCCATAAGAACCTGCCATCCGGCCTGCAGAATTGTAAATTTCAAAGGAACCGTCTTTTACTTCTTTGCTTAAAGCGATGTTCAGCAGGTCGGATGCAGGATTGGGAAAGACATTTACCGCAACTTCCGGCATCAGAACCTGTTGTACACCTGACGCGTAATCAAGAGTAAGTTCGTCTACATACATCGTGTTACCTACTTGCCCGACGCTGCCCATAAAGTTGATCACATTGATCCCGGCGCTGGCTACTACCAGTAATGTCATGGTATCTATGGTACCGCTTCCGGTATAATTTACGGGAACTTCGAATTGGGTGTAAGTATTTACAGCATTACGAAATACCATTTGTCCATAACCGATCGTATCACGTTTTTTTACCGAAGGGTCCCATCTTGAAAGCAGGATCAATGCGGCACATGAATCGCCATTCACGGGTTCGAACTTGTAATAACCTTTGAAGCTGGAGGGTTTACAATCCAGGCAAGGCTTGCCAAGCAACGCTCTTACCCCTGCCATATCCATTACGGCTGTCCCGATCATACCGGGAATGAATATGGTGACAGGTCCTAACGGGAAATCTTCTGAAACGATTTTGGCTGCAAAAGTCCCGGCAAATTTATCGGTCGTTTTAAAGGCGGTCACAGGGCCCGGACCACCGGCAGTCGGTGGAAGAAGAGCCAGCGAGTTAAGCGTTGCCAGCCAATTATCGGTCGGCCCGGTACCAATATCATCGTAGTTCAGAGTGGGACTGACCATTACATTGTACCAGGTCTCAAGATCTCCGTTTGGAATTTGAAAGTCCCCGTTGTAATTCTCTGTCTGGGAATACCCGGAGACCATTGCAAATGCAACCATCAATATCGTAAAAATACTTTTCATGTTATAAGTGTTAAGTGTTAAGTGTTAAGTTGTTAAATTTTATAGACTACCTGAAGTTGAGTCATTCTCGGGGGTTCAACTGTAAGCGGCCTGAGCGAAAACTCGGTATTCATCAAATTATTGACAATAACAGAAAATTTAAAACTCTTCATGGCATAACTTACCCTGTAATCTAAAATGAATGTGCCGGAATGGTGTTCTTCCCGGTACTTTTTTATCCCGGTTTTCACCCCGAACATCTGGCCATCAAGAATTTCGTAGAAAAACTTGTCAATATTCTTCATGTAGCCGTAATAACGTCCGCCAAACCCGGTGGCGAACCGCTTCCAGGTGATCTGGACCTCAGCCTTCAATAAAGTCTGTACCCGGTATTTCAATACATGTCCATTGGTATCGGTGGAGGTAGTGAGGTAGGTCAGTGAATTAGCCGCGTTGTTCGGATCAACATAAAAAACATAGTTGGGATCAAGAGCCTCCGGAATCGAGTAGGTATAACCAACCATCGCGGAGAGGTTCAGGTTTTTAGCCAAATCACCTTCCCCTCCAATAGATGCATCGATACCATAGATCCGGGCCGGACCTGTGTTAAAGAATTTGAATCCGACATCCTTGCTTGGATTTGGATTTAATCCCCAATAGCCAAAGTTAAATTCAACATAATTCTCATAATTCTCGTAAAATCCTGCAACGTCAAACATTCCGGCAAATTGGCCAAACCTGAACAATTGCTTGAATCCTAGTTCGTAGGTCAGACTTGACTCAGGAGCAAGGTCAGGATTCGGATAAAACCCAAAATTACCTGAGGTAGTCGTGATGTACCGTTCTCCGATACTCGGTACACGGTAACCCTGTCCGGCTGAAAGCCGCAGGTAAGTAGCCTTTGCAGCCTGAAAATTAAGTCCGGCCCTGAAAATGGGTTTACTTTCAGTCAGGTCGGTCAGGTGATAATATTCATAGCGCCCGCCAAATAAAACAGACAACCGGTCAAAGAACTTTTTCTCCAATTGGGCATACACGGCAAAATTTTCGGCCGTATATGTTCCGTTTTCTCCAAGGTTTGTTGTTCCGTCAGCCGCCAGTTTGCCGGAGAACACCTTTCCGTAAGCATACGAATAGATATTCATGATACCGGTCACCAGCATCAGGTCTCCTGCCTTGCTGAACCTGTGAGTAAACTGGTACTCGTTAAAAACAGTAACGCTTAACGAACTCTGGTTGTACAGCCCTGCTGAATTCAGATAATAGATCCGGTTTTTAAATGAATGAACATTCCCGTTCTTTGCATAGTATTTGATAAACGGATCAATATAGAACGTAAAGGATTTAAAACGCGAAAGGGATCCCGGGAAAGATCTGTACAGGTTTGTATCGGCATCATACCAGAAATACGTTTCGGCATTCTCCTGGAACATGAAGTTACCATTTAAACCATAAGAGAGCCCTTCAACTTTTTTTGACCGTACCCGCGAATTGAAATAAAACTTCACCCGGTTGTCAAACTGTCCTTTGTTGAAAATCGTATCGGCGACTTTACCCTCGGGTGTTCCGCCAATATAACCCTGATCCTTATAATAACTTACACCCCCTGTCAGGTCAATGTTGTCGATCTTTTGAGCGTGGGTAAGTGTGATTCCGTAAACCAGCGGGTTCATACCGGTCCATGGCGTTGCATATTTCCGTTCCGGTTTGCTGTAACCACCCACAAAGGTGTTGACTTTGGTAACGGGTTCGTCCTTTGGCCATGCTGTTCTGACATTAATGGCACCATTGATGGCAGATGAACCGAAAACGACGGACGAGGCGCCCTTCACCACCTCAATCTGGTCAACATCATCAATGGGCAACAATGCCCAGTCAGGCCGGCCGGCATCGCCACGAAGCAGGGGAATTTCATCGACCATAACCATTACCCGCGACCCAAGACCGGAACTAAAACCGCTGCCCGCACGAATCTGTGGTTCATTGTTGACGATCGTAATGCCGGGCACTTTGTCTATAACTTTATCTGCACCCGACAGGTTTCCAATTTCAATACTTTTTGCCTTTATTACCTCTATGGAGGAGATGGACTCCTGTATCTTCTGTGCATATTTGGAAGCCGAGACAACGACAGTACTTAATTCCTGGGAAAGAGTCGTCAGGTTCAGGTCAAGAATATAAGTTTTTATTCCGTCGAGATGAATATGTTTTTCCATTTTTTCATAACCAACCGAAGAGATGAAAAGATCATAGTCGCCTTTGGGCAATTCCAGGTGATATGCGCCTTTGCTATCTGAAAAAGTTCCTGTCGACTGGCCCTTCACCCCAATGTTCACAAATGGTAAAGGATCTGCCGTCTTCTCATCGGTTACCGTACCTTTGACGACCGAAAACTGAGCCAGGGCAACCGTGGGAATAAATGATAAGCAAAATAAAAATACAACCAGGGAAATTTTTTCCTTCATCCGGGTGAATTTACCTGTCAAAAATACGATAAAATTGAAATATCCGTCTAAAAATTCTCCTTTGAAACCGCTCCCGGATTGATAACCAATGATTTATTACCAATTGAAGGGGATAACACCAAAGGGCCGAGTCCAAGATGGGGCCATTTTTCATCGATCGATTGAATAGTTTGATCATCCATGACGATCACATTGGGCCATTCCCGTTGAAAATCATCAAATTCCCTGGTTTTTCGGGTGGCATCCATACAAAGTACCGGAAATTTCACACCGGGTCCGTGGTCAATATAAAAGCAATCGCGGACCGGATCGATGTTGTTAGCCGATATCCAGACTAATTTGGAGAGCGATGCCAGACCAGGCAGGTCATCAACAAACAGGAGGAATTTCACATTGCAGATGAACTCTTTTTTCAGAAGACTCGTGGCAATTAACCGTACATGCTGTTTTTTCGATTTATTTATGGCAAGGATCACCAGTGAAATTCCCTGATCCAACAGATCAGTCCTGATCCCGGTGATTTCGGGAAACGTACTTAATACCATACCCTTAGCCTCAGGTGTAAAGATCCCACCCCCGGCCCCTCTCCCGGCCCCTCCCCTTGAAGGGGAAACGGGTGGGGAGGGGTACAGCTCCACCGGGAACTTGCTGGTCGCATCGATCCCCATTTTACTGCCATAGGCAAACCGGCTGCTGGCATGGTCAAGAATGTCAACCGGCCCGCGTTGAAAATGAACATCTGCAACAGGGTCAACATTGCATGTAATGTGTTGCAACAGGGCTTTGTAATCAGACAGTTGCACTGCTGCATCTGTCACAACCATGATTTTATTGAACATCATTTGTCCTGCACCCCATAATGAACTCATGACCTTTGGCGCCTGACCGGGGTACTCTTTTTTGATGCTGACGAGGGTGATATTATGAAAAACCCCTTCAACAGGCATATGCATATCGATCACTTCCGGTGCAACCGACATCCTGACGGGCATCAGGAAAATACGTTCGGTCGCCTTACCGATCCAGCCGTCTTCCTGTGGCGGTATTCCAACAATGGTGGTTGGATAAACAGCATTTTTCCGATGGGTGATGCAGGTAACATGGAACCTTGGATAATAGTCTGCCAGGGAGTAAAACCCGGTATGATCGCCAAACGGACCTTCGAGGATGAATTCTTCCGCCGGATCAACATAGCCTTCTATCACAAAATCTACATCCGCCGGAACTTCCAGTTCGTTGGTCAGGCATTTTACCAACTCAACTTTTTTCTTTCGCAGAAAACCTGCGAGCAGGTATTCATCGAGGTTTTCAGGCAATGGCGCGGTGGCGGCATAGGTATAAACCGGATCACCTCCCAGCGTCACCGTGACGGGCATCCGTTTGCCGGCCTTTTTAAACTGCTGAAAATGGCGGGCCGATCCCTTATGCAGATGCCAGTGCATGCCGGTCATATCAGGAGAAAAGACCTGCATGCGATACATACCAAGATTTCTGATACCGGAAACAGGATCGATGGTATGTACACCCGGAAGTGTGATAAAAGGTCCTCCATCGGCCGGCCAGCAGGTCAATACAGGAATCTTCGTCAGATCAGGTTTTTCCATCACTACCTCCTGGCAGATACCACGCCTGCTTACCCGTTTTGGCATCCAGGAGGCGAGTTCCTTTAAAACAGGAAGTACCTTCAGTTTTTCCATGAAAGTTGCCTTGGGGCCAAGGAACTCTTTCATTACCAACGCCAGGTCCATCCCGATTTCATCCAGCCCATTCACACCAAGGGCCAGGCAGATCCTGCGGTCAGAGGCAAACGCGTTGATAAGCAAAGGGAATCCGGTGCCTGTATTCTCAAAAAGCAAGGCCTTGCCCCCGTTTTTCACCATCCGGTCAGCTACCTCGGTAATCTCAAGATATGGTGAAACAAAGTCACTTATGCGAGCAAGTTCATTGTTATCTTCCAATAACTTAACAAACTGTGATAGTGACTTAAATGCCATCCTTTTGCGTCTTCGTGTCTTCGCGGTGAAATAACGCTAACTGAACTTCTTGCTGCCGAATTTAGCCGGTTTTTTATCGTTGTATTTCGACGGGCATTTTAGAAGCAAACTTTTAGCCATGAATTGATCACCTTTCATGGAACCAATGATCACTACTTTTTCCGATTTTTCAAAATCCTGCGGTTTGGCATTGTTGTAAGTGACTTTTCTTTCAATACCTTTCTCATCAATGAGATAAAAGGAAAACTGGTTGGCGTTTTTTCGCGCATCGTATTCCAATGGCTTTTCACGGTTCAGTTTTCCGATTATATGCAGTTCTTTACCCTGTTTTTGAGAGGCCTCCGTAAAATCAGAATAGGTACTTGAATCGGTCATGGTGGAAATAACTACCGCCACCGCGACCACAAGGATCAGGATTATGATGATATGTATGGTCTTCATTTTTCTGTTTGTGTTGTTTTTTCTTCAATCTCTTTTTCAAGTTTCCTCAATTTTCGGTCGATGGTGAACAGATATATGAATATTCCGACCAGGATGACTGCCAGGACTGCGACGACGACGAAAATTTTACCGTATGATTCCATAGAAATAAATTCAACATGCAAAATGCAAAATGCAAAGGTTAAAATACAGAATGCCCACTTCGATATTCATAATTCAACAATCAATACTTATAATTCATAATTCCATTTTCGACTGTAATCTGTGTATCCGCACTCTGATATTCATGATCCAGAAACCCAAAAGTATCCAACCAAACATCGCAGGATAAAAAACAATCCGCATGGATGGTTCAAGATGCATCGGCAATACCGGGGGAGAATCTTTTCCGGGGTGGATGCTTTCACCGGCTAACCGAGGCAGCACCAAAACGAATACGATCCAGAGGAAAAATGCAAATATGTTGTAAACCGCTCCGACCTTGGCACGTTTATGCACATCGTCAATTGATCCCCGCAAGATCATGTAAGCAAGGTAGATAAAAAGCCCGACTGCCGCCCCATTCAGTTTAGGGTCCTTCACCCAGGGAGAACCCCAGGTAAAATTCGCCCAGATCATACCGGTGAAGATGCCCAGAAATCCGAACATAAGTCCCACGTTTACAGCTTCTGCCGCGATGATATCTTCGGTTTCATCAAATTTTCGCAAATATCTCAGGCTGAAGATGAATCCGGTGATCAGCATGGCAAACATGCCAAACCACATCCCGACATGAAAGAACAAGTTTCGCATGGTCTCCCGGATCATGGTATCTGGGACTTCCACGATGAATCCTGCCACGATGGCGTACATCAATAATCCTCCGGATAAAAATTTCCACCAATCCCTTTTTACCATTTTTGCTTTGCGATTTAATCTTTCCAAAGGTAAGGAAATAACAAATAGGCCAGGGCAATCACTGCACCATTGATGGTAAGGAGGATAACAAGCAAACCTGATAACCCTGACCAATCCGTACTGTCAAGTGCTGACCTTGAGATTTTCATCAGGGTGGCAAGCAGGGGAAGAACAATGGGAAAACTCAATATGGCCATCAGCGAAAAATTTTGACTTGCCCGCGAGGCGATGGCAGCCACCATGGTAAGCACAGAGGCAATTCCAAGGCTTCCAAGCAGCAGTGTTAACACAAACAGCGGGATGTTGACCACATGGTTTCCCATCAGCAGGATGAAAAAACCAAAGGCAAGCAGTGAGAGTACCACCATCAGCAGAAGATTATACAGAATTTTTGCGAGAACGATTGCCTGCGGGCTTGCAATCGTATAATAGTAAAGGTGACGGGCCGGACTCTCCTGTAGGAAACTCTTCGAAATTCCGTTCACAGCTACAAAAAGGAGGATGATCCAAAAAAGTGAATTCCAGGTTTCGGCGGTGATCGCGTTTTCAAAGGCGAGATAAGTGACGAAAACCGTAGAGACCAGGTAAAGCAGGATTCCGTTGAGCACATATTTCTGCTTCAGTTCAAGCATTAACTCCTTTCCGACAAGGTTTTTGATTTCTGTGTAAAGCATCAGCAACGGTAAAATCGGGTGCAAAGATAAAAAAACCCCGTGGTAAGCCACGGGGTTTTTAAAATGTATTACGATGCTGGGTTTATTCAACAACCATCTTCTGGGTAAATTTCTGTCCGTTAACAGTAACGGTAATGAAATATACACCTGCGGTCAGATTGCTTGCATCAATGGTAAACTGTTGTGAACCGGCGGTCATGCTGCCTTTGTTCAGGGTCATAACCTGTTGTCCGACGAGATTCGTCACATTCACTGTTACATTTGAACTCTGTTTCAGTGTCAAAGTTACTTTAGCGATATCTTTAACAGGATTCGGATAAACAGCTACAGTAGCAAGTTCGTTGTTTTTCTTATCAAGTCCAACAGGGAAAGGAGGATTGCCAACGAGAATCGAAAAGTCTGAATCTACATAAGAGAAATCAGGAATATATTTGAACGATGCATCCAGTGCCGGATCTGCCCACCATTGGGTACAGATGGGAACTGTATATTTGTTGTCATCGGTAAATATATAACGGGAGGTACACTGCATATAGGCTTCCTGTGTGATGTCGGACAGGAATGTCACGTTATTGGGTGCATCTGCTCCACCTTCATCGGCAGTGATCATGTTGGTAAGGAGGTTAAATCCGCGGGCATAGACCTCCGGATTCTGGTTATCTACAACACCGTCAATACGTGTATCATTATAGGTAACGAACATTTTTTCTCCCGCTTTATCTGATGCGATGTAAACGCGGTTATCGCTGGAATAGTCGCCCCATGTGCCGCGGAAAGTTTTAAGCGATCCAAGGTGAACTGCATTAAAAGTAGCTCCATCATTAACCGAATAAATATCATACACATTGAGAAGGCTGTCAACGCCGGTAGAAATTGAATAGGTTCCCGGTGCATAACCAACGACAACGGCAATATGCGGGTTACCCCATTTATCAACAGCCAAACCATGATCAAATGCACAGGTATAAGGAATCTCATCGCGGGTAGGCCAGGGCGGTCCGACGAAGAAGTTCTGGATAAAATAATCGCTGAAATGATTTTTAATTCCGGCAATACCATTCGGCCCATCAAGATAAACAGGAATAGGATCCTCCCATGTCTGACCTCCGTCCACTGATCTTCTGAGAAGGGGGTAAAAGGTGGAGTCAATTAAAGGGGCGACCCCCGGAGTACCTCCTGCATAATTGGTCAATGCACACATCCAGATCGTGTTGCCGTCAGGGGAGGCAGCAATTTCTTCATCGGCAGTGCCGTAACTGTCTCTGCATGGCATAGCGACTGCCTTGAATGTATAATCAAAATCTGTTGTAGTGGCATTCCATATGCCTCTGCCATAAACAAGGCTGTCAATATAAACCGAATTAACAATATCATAGCCGCCATCGATTGCATGAGCGATACCGGTAGTGGAAACGGTAAACGCACTGGGGATATAGGTGGGGGGATTACCATCCCACCATCTGAGGGTTTTGTTGGTATCGGCAAAGTTTACCAGATTTGCACTGCCATAGCTATATCCTCCGAATCCGCCAAGTACCAGGTTGCAGAAATTCGGTGCGATAAAGGCGCAATATGCATTTGCAAGGGTTGTATTTCCGGCCGGATTATAGATACCGGCGTTGGGATATCTGTTTGCATCGTAGGCATATCCACTGGGTGAAACCGGCAACAGAGCATTTGCCACGATGATCTGGTTGGTCCAGTCGGCTTGTGTCGCACCCATGTTCACACCAAGATCCATAGCTAAATAACCCGATATTTGATAGGTTGTGCCGGGGCCCGCTCTGTGGAAATTAATGATGGCATTCAGATCATCGTCAGCCCAAACCATTGTTCTTGAACCGACATAGTAGCCGAGAACATTGGCAGATGTACCCAAATTAAGAACAGTGACAATATTGCTATTGTCTCCATTTTTCTGACTCCATGGACTGGGTTTAAAAGGGGAAATGGTGTTTGGTGCAGCAGGTTCAATCGTAGCCGCTTGAGCCTTATGGAAATTCTTGACAAAAACACCACTTTTTAACTGGGGTCTTTGAGCAACAACAGCCAGGCCAATGATAAAGGCAAGACTAATCAGTAAAACTTTTTTCATGGTTTTTGGTTTTTGGTTTGACAATTAACAATTATACAAATATATGTTTAATTTTTTTCAGAATTACAAAAGTATTACATTTTATGTTATTGTGCAATAGTTTTTGAAAAAAATAACTTTTCAGGAGATCCCTGTATTTGAAAGCATTGCCCGGAGATCCCATTCAACCCTGTCGCAATGCCTTCTCTTTGGTATCAACCGGAATTATGACAGATCGCTGAAACTCAACACCGGCCGAAAATATTTTCCGGTAAGTGATGTGTCTCTTGGCAAAGGTTGCGCCGACCGATTCGTGCAACGCCCTCATTTTTGGATTAAAATCGCCAACCCAGGAGAGTTCGAGTTCGGTGATATGTGGCTTGTGTTTCATAACCTGATTGAGATGCCAAAAGATCCCCGATTCAACACCGTACCGTTGGTACTTTGGTTTGACCCCCATGATGACAATCCGCGTCCGTGTAATGGTTTTGCGGTAATGAAGCCACAAAAATCTGAGTTTATTCCAGGTATTCAGCTTCCCGTGGAGATGTTTCAGGATCTGGTTAACGTCGGGAAACTGGATCAGAAAAGCGATTGGTTCGTTGTCGTGATATACAAACCAGATCAATTCCGGGTCAAGGAATGATTTGGCCTTTTCCAACCCTTTTTTCAGGGTGGAAACATCCATGGGGGTGAAATTTTCATGGAATTTCCATGCATCGTCGTAAACCTCTTTCATATCCATGATAAACTTATCAGCCTCCCCGTAGATAAAGTGGCGGAATGAAAGTTCGGGCTTACGCATGCACCACTCTGCAATTTTCCAGAATCGTTCGGGAAACGGCCTGGTGAGATCAAGATGATTCGACACCTGCTCAAAATAGAATTGAAATCCGTAGTTTTCGAAAAATGCTTTATAGTATGGCGGATTGTAACTCATTCCAAATCCGGGGTGGGTAAATCCCTCAACCAGCAATCCCCAGTTCACATCATTTTCTCCAAAATTAACAGGGCCATCCATGGCCGACATCCCCCGGGCAGACAACCAGACTTGTGCCTGGTCAAATAAAATAAATGCAGCATCCTGGTCTTCAATACATTCAAAAAAACCCATCCCGCCGGTAGGCTGCTGAAAGGTGTATGCCTTCCGTTTATTGATAAATGCACCAACACGACCAACAACTGTTCCGGCATCGTTTACAAGGATCCACCGGATGGCTTCGCCATGCTGAAAAAAGCCGTTCTGCAAAGGATCAAAAACTGCTTCAACTTCTGTATCAAGTGGTCTCACATAGTTGGGATCATCCTTATATATCTTTTCAACAAGATTCAGGAATTGTAAGCGTGTTTTTTTGGTTGAGACTTCTATTAACTTCATTGCAGTAAAAACAGACAGACAAAAATACAATTATAACCTTCGCGTTATTAATTATCTTTGCATCGATCGTCATCCTGGCATGAAAAAACTTGACATATTTATACTAAAATCCTACCTGGGGCCGCTTGTCATGACCTTTTTCATTGCACTCTTCATATTGCTGATGCAATTTGTCTGGAAGTATATCGATGACCTGGTGGGGAAGGGACTTGAGTGGTACATCATTGTAAAACTGATGTTTTATGCCTCTTCCACTTTCGTTCCACTCGCGTTGCCGCTGGCAATCCTGCTTTCATCACTCATGATGTTCGGAAATCTGGGAGAACACTATGAACTTGTAACGCTTAAGGCAGCAGGGATCAGTCTGAGCAGGATCATGCGTCCACTCATCATCGTTTCGATCTGTATCAGTGCGCTTGCTTTTTATTTTTCCAATGTTGTTCTGCCCTTTGCGAATCTCAAATTCCATTCCCTTTTGTTTGATGTGCGGGAGAAAAAACTTGCCTTCAACCTGAAGGAGGGGGTCTTTTATAATGGCATTGAAGGATTTGTGATCAGGGTCGGGCAAAAGGAGAAGGATGGGAATACGATCCGCGACGTCATGGTGTATGATCATACAAAACACCAGGGCAACACCTCTCTTACCACCGCTGAATGGGGGAAAATGGAACTTTCTCCTGATAAAAGATTTTTAGTATTCCGGCTTTACAATGGCACCAACTACGAAGAAAGGGTCGATTTGCAGAACAATGAAAAAACACACCCCTTTCAAAGAACGGAATTTTCTGAACAGTATCAGATGTTTGATCTTTCTGCCTTCCAGCTTACCCGTACAGATGAAAACCTGTTTAAGAAAAACTACGAAATGCAAAATATCAGCCAGTTAAGCAGTTCTATTGATTCGATCAAATTGCGACTTGCCTCGGAACGGAGATCATACGAACTGAATTTCATGAACAGCCTGCAGTTTCATGCCGGAAAAAGTGTCGTAAAGTCCATCAGGACTGATACGGTTATCAGATTCAACCCTTCCGTCATCTATAATTTCAAGCCCGATGATCGCAACCGGATCCTGGAAACTGCGATGAACTCGGCAAAAGGCGCCAAACAAAACCTGATCGTTAACAAAGACAACATCTACAATACAAGCAAGCTGATTTACAAACATCAGATTGTGTATCACAAAAAATTCGCGTTCTCCATTGCCTGTTTCCTTCTGTTTTTTATCGGCGCACCGCTTGGAGCGATCATTCGTAAAGGGGGGCTGGGCATGCCTGCCGTGATCTCCACCCTGTTTTTTATCCTTTTCTGGGTAATCTCATTTGCAGGCGAAAAATATACTGCCGAAGGTGTCGTTCCGGCCTGGCAGGGTATCTGGTTTTCATCGGCCGTGTTGATGCCCATCGGTATTTTTCTCACATTTAAAGCCACCAACGATGCTTCCCTTTTCGATCTGGATGCCTGGGCAGACTTTTTTAAAAAATTGTTTAATCCCCGGGAACGACGAATATGAGGATCCTTTTCCTGTGCAATAAATCACCATGGCCGCCAAAAGAAGGCGGACCGATGGCCATGAATATGATCATCGAAGGATTGATCGGGGCCGGTGAACAGGTAAAGGTCCTTGCGGTGAATTCATTTAAATATAATATCTCAGCGTCTGAAATACCTGCATCCTACCTGAAAGCAACCGCGATCGAACTCATCGACGTTGATCTGCGCCTGAAACCGCTTGATGCATTTTTAAATCTTTTCACAGGCCAATCATATCATGTACAACGTTTTATATCGGAAAAGTTCAGAACAAGGCTGATAGAGGTCCTGACTGCCGGTGAATTCGATGTGATCCAGTTGGAAACCTTGTTCATGTGCCCGTATATCGGGACCATACGAAGTCATTCTTCCGCTAAAATCGTACTCAGAGCCCATAATATTGAACACCTCATCTGGCAACGGATTGCAGAAAAGACCGGAAATCCGGTAAAAAAATGGTACCTGAACCATCTTGTTCGAACCCTGAAAAATTATGAACAATCCGTCATTTCCCTGGTAGATGGAATATTGGCGATTACACCCAAAGATGCTGAATATTTTTCTGCATTAACTTCTGAACAAAACCGGAAATCTGAAATCGAAAATCTAAAATCAAGAAATCAGGGATCCCATATTCCGGTCATCAGCCTTCCATTTGGTGTTGATCCCGCCAAATATACGGCCATGCCTGATACCCTTGAGTTCCCTTCTCTTTTTTCTTTGGGATCGATGAACTGGGTCCCAAACCAGGAAGGTATCCGGTGGTTCCTTCAGCAGGTATGGCCTGATATTCATCGCCAGTTCCCCGAGCTGACCTATTATTTAGCCGGTCGTGAAATGCCGGAATGGATGCGTTTGTTAAAAACACCCAACGTAATTGTCCTTGGAGAGGTGGAGGATGCCCGGGCTTTTCTGAATTCAAAGGCCATCATGATCGTTCCACTCTTCTCCGGCAGTGGGATCAGGGTCAAAATCATCGAGGGAATGGCTGCCGGTAAAACAATTGTTTCAACAACCATTGGTGCCGAAGGTATCAACTACCGGGATCGCGAAAATATTCTGATAGCCGATGCGGAATGTGAATTTTTCGAGATGGTCTCCATGTGTGTTACGAACCTGGATTTGTGCACAAAAATAGGGGAACAGGCCCGTACGCTGATCGAATCGGAATACAATACCCCGATCCTGATCCGCACATTGGTTTCATTTTATCAACATCTCCCTGAATAAGACAGTTTTTTTATACTTTTGCCTGCTACAAGCTAACTTCATGCGATTATTTTTTATTTTACCCCGTGTTCCGTATCCTACTGAAAAAGGAGATAAGCTCAGGGCTTTTCATCAGATCAAGCAGCTTTCAAAACATCATGAGATCATCCTTTGTGCACTCAATGACGGAGACCTGCATGAAAATGCTATCCCCGTTCTTAAAAAATATGTGAAAGCTATCCATGTGATCCCTATTTCGAAAGTCTCGATCGTTTTCAACCTGATCAAGACTTTGTTCTCTAAACAACCCCTGCAGGTTGGATATTTCTATAACAAATCTTCAGCGGCAAAAATCCGTTCGCTCATCGAAACGTATAAACCGGATCACATTTTTTGCCAGTTGATCCGTGTTGCAGAATATGTAAGGAGGATCCCGATCCCCAAGACCCTTGATTACCAGGATGTGTTTTCCAAGGGAGTTGAACGGAGACTCGTTACCTCCCCATTTTATATGAAACCATTTCTGAGGATCGAATACAACAGGCTGCTACGCTATGAACATGACGTATTTGGAGCATTTGACAACAAGATCATTATCTCCGCTCCTGACCGTGACCTGATCCCGCATCCCGACCGGAACAAAATCGTGGTCGTCGCCAATGGCGTGGATATTGATTTTTTCAAGCCGTTGGAAGCCGCGAAAACGTATGACCTCGTCTTCACAGGTAACATGGGATATCCTCCGAATATAAAAAGTGCGGAGTTCCTGGTAAACAAAATTCTGCCGGAGGTTTTAAAAAATAAACCGGATCTTGGCCTTCTGATAGCAGGAGCCAGCCCTCACTTGCGTATAATGGCACTTAAATCGTCACAGGTAACTGTCAGTGGCTGGGTGTCTGATATTCGCGATTGTTATGCCCGTGCCCGGGTATTCGTGGCGCCAATGCAGATTGGCACCGGTTTGCAGAACAAACTTCTTGAAGCTATGGCCATGAGGATTCCATGCATCACCTCTCCTCTCGCGTTCCAGGCCCTGAATGCCCGCGACGGAGTGGATATCCTCGTGGCTGAAACACCGGAAGAGTACGCTTCACAAATCATAATGCTGTTGAATGACCCTCACAAAGCAGGTGAAATTGCGCAGAACGGATACGACTTCGTCCACCTGAATTTTAACTGGGAAACCGAAACCGAAAAGATCAACCAACTGATCAGTGCCCAGAACAGAAATAAATAATGCAAACAACTTTGGTCTCTTCCTTTTGAATTAACCAATATGTCCGACGATAAAAAAATAATATTCAGCATGGTGGGGGTCTCCAAGACCTATCCACCACAAAAACAAGTTCTTAAAAACATCTACCTTTCATTTTTCTATGGCGCCAAGATCGGCATCATCGGTTTGAACGGTTCCGGAAAATCGACCCTTCTGAAAATCATCGCGGGTGTTGAGAAATCTTTTCTGGGTGAGGTAGTGTTTGCACCAGGATATTCTGTCGGATATCTGGAGCAGGATCCTCAGTTTGATGATACCAAAACCGTAAGGCAGATCGTTGAAGAAGGTGCGCTGGAAATTGTAAACCTTTTAAAGGAATATGAAGAGGTCAACAATAAATTCGGTGAACCGCTCACGGGAGATGAGATGGACAAACTGATCCGGAGGCAGGGTGAACTGACGGAACTTCTCGACCAGCACGGAGCCTGGGATCTTGACAGCAAACTGGAACGGGCCATGGATGCCCTGAGATGTCCGGACGCTGATTCTCCTGTAAAAAACCTTTCGGGCGGCGAACGTCGCCGGATCGCACTTTGCAGGTTGTTGTTACAGGAGCCTGACATTCTGCTGCTTGACGAACCAACCAACCATCTTGATGCCGAATCGGTACAATGGCTCGAAATTCATCTACAGCAATATAAAGGTACCGTGATTGCCATCACCCACGACCGGTACTTCCTCGACAATGTCGCGGGATGGATCCTCGAACTCGACCGGGGCGAAGGTATCCCATGGCAGGGAAACTACACATCATGGCTTGAGCAGAAATCAAACCGCCTGGCCATGGAGGAGAAGACTGAAAGCAAGCGGCGGAAAACACTGGAACGGGAGCTCGATTGGGTACGCATGTCACCCAAGGCAAGACAGGCAAAAGGTAAAGCCCGATTGAATGCCTATGAAAAAATGATGAGTGAAGATGTCCGTGAGAAAGAAGAACGGCTTGAATTGTATATCCCCAACGGTCCCCGGCTCGGTTCTATGGTCCTTGAAGCCAAAGACGTATCAAAATCGTTCGGAGACAAACTTCTCTTCGAAGGATTGAGTTTTTCCTTACCGCCGGCAGGCATTGTTGGGATTATCGGTGCGAACGGAGCAGGTAAAACCACCCTGTTCCGGATGGTGATGGGTGTTAAAAAATCAGATACCGGCACTTTCAGGGTAGGTGAAACCGTGAAATTGGGCTATGTCGACCAGAGCCATACGGCCATTGACCCTGAGAAGACCGTATTCCAGGTTATTTCAGGCGGTGCAGAAAATATGCAGATCGGTGGTCGTACCATGAGCGCCAGGGCATATGTGGCAAGATTTAATTTCAGCGGGGCAGATCAGGAAAAAAAATGCGGCACACTTTCAGGTGGTGAGCGTAACCGTTTGCACCTGGCGCTCACGCTCAAGGAGGAGGCGAATGTATTGCTGCTTGATGAACCTACAAACGACATCGATGTGAACACCCTTCGTGCCCTGGAAGAAGGCCTGGAGAACTTTGCCGGATGCGCGGTGATCATCTCGCACGACCGGTGGTTCCTCGATCGCATCGCAACCCATATTCTTGCTTTTGAGGGGAATTCGCAAATGTATTTTTTCGAAGGATCCTATTCCGACTATGAAGAGAACAAGAAAAAAAGATTGGGCGATGAAGCGCCTCACCGGATCAAGTATAAGAAGTTGAGGGGAATCTGAACCAATTGTCTATATTTGCACAAACACATCTCTGTGGCAGTTCAAAAACCAACCATTCCGAAAGGAACCCGTGATTTTTCGCCGATTGAAATGGTTCGGCGAAACTATATCTTTGACACCATCCGGAATGTTTTCCGGATCTTTGGGTACCAGCCTGTCGAAACCCCTGCCATGGAGAACCTTTCAACCCTGACTGGCAAATATGGCGAAGAGGGAGACAAACTTCTGTTTAGAATCCTTAACTCCGGTAATTACCTTGATGGTCTTCCGGATGCAGAATCCGGGATGCGGGATGCAGAATCACGGCTCCGGTACCTGACGAAGCATATTACCGAAAAAGGTCTTCGTTACGACCTTACCGTTCCATTTGCACGTTTCGTGGTTCAACATCAGAATGAACTGGTATTCCCCTTCAAACGATACCAGATACAACCGGTTTGGAGGGCAGATCGTCCGCAAAAAGGCAGGTACCGCGAATTCTTTCAATGCGATGTCGATGTGATCGGAAGCAATTCTCTCTTGAATGAAGTTGAATTGGCACAGATTGCCGATGCCATATTTACAAAGCTTGGCATCAGGGTTCTGATAAGGCTGAATAATCGTAAAATTCTTGCCGGGATCGCGGAAGCCATCGGGGCGACTGATAAACTGACCGACATCACGGTGGCGATGGATAAACTGGACAAGACCGGTTTGGACAAAGTGAATGATGAACTTATCCTGCGTGGCATTTCATATGAATCTGTTGAAAAACTTCAGCCCATCCTTGACCTGGAAGGGAAGATCAAAGTGAAATTTGAAAAACTTCATGAATTCTTCAAAGACTCGGAAATTGGCATGAAAGGGTTGGAGGAGATGCGAACCGTTTTAAAAACACTTAAAGCCCTCGGACTGAAGAATAAATTTGATTTCGATCTGACCCTGGCCCGCGGGCTCAGTTATTACACCGGGACCATCATCGAGGTAAAGGCCGTGGATGTAAACATGGGCAGCATCTGTGGCGGAGGCCGGTATGACGATCTCACCGGGATCTTCGGTTTACCGGGTATGTCGGGTGTCGGCATCTCATTTGGCGCCGACCGGATTTATGATGTCATGAACGAAAGCAAGTTGTTCCCCGAAACCATCCAGGCCGCAACACATGCGCTGCTCGTTAATTTTGGAACCGAGGAAGAATTGTACTGCCTGAAATTGCTGGGAAGTCTCCGGCTTGCCGGTATCCCTTCAGAAATTTACCCGGATGCCGTGAAGATCAGGAAACAGATGGAGTATGCCGATCGCAAACAAATTCCATATGTGATCCTGATCGGTAAAGACGAAATTGAAACCGGCATGCTGACGCTGAAAGATATGCGCACAGGTGTGCAGAATGCTTACCCGGTCGATGAGGTTAAAAAAATATTATCATGGTAAAGAAATACGTTAAACGACCATGGGCGACTGCCATACTTTCAGCCAGGAGCATGATCATCGGAGCAGAATGAAAAGGATGCATTCATTGATTTGGGTAATTCATAATTTTTAATTTTTAATTTTTAATTGAACCAAATGACATTAATTATAAAGGGCGCTGGATTGACAATCGAAGATGTAGTGAGGGTTGCGCGCCACCATGAAAAAGTTGAACTGGATACGGCAGCAATCGGGCGTATCCATAAATGCCGGGCCATGCTCGAGCGGAAAATTTTAGCTCATGAGATCATGTACGGTGTAAATACCGGAATTGGAGAGTTTTCTGAAATGGTACTGAATGACGACCAGGTCAGGGATTTTCAAAAGTACCTTATCTATAATCACGCGGCAGGGATTGGCGACCCGATGCCCCTTGACTGGGTTCGAGGCGCCATGCTTGGCCGGGTAAACGTGCATGCTCACGGAAACTCGGGATCGCGGCTCGAAATAACCCAGACACTCATCGACATGCTGAATAAGGGAGTCACCCCGATGGTTTGTCAGAAAGGTTCTGTTGGCGCATGCGGCGACCTTGCCCCGATGTCGCAAATCGCCTTGCTGATGATGGGCGAAGGACATGCTTATTTCCAGGGAAAGCTGATGTCGGGTAAAGAGGCCCTGGATGCTGCAGGAATACCGGTTCCCGGATTACAGGCACGTGATGGCTTAGCCACCATAAACGGATCCAACGTATTAACAGCCATGAGTGCCCTCTTCCTGTTCGATGCCAACAACTGGTTGAAACAGGCTGAAATAGCCGCTTCCATGTCGCTTGAGGCTATGAAGGCCAACATGCGCCCGTACAGCCCAAAACTTCACGAAATCAGAGGTTTTAAAGGAGCAGTGCGCAGCGCCGCGGCTATCCTGAAATGTGTGACCGGTGGCGACCTTTTTGAAGGCAGGATAAAGTGCAAGGTGCAGGACGCCTATTCGATGCGGTCTACCCCACAGGTAATCGGTGCCGCTCATGATGCGCTCGCTTATGCCCGTTCGCAGGTTGAAATTGAGTTGAATGGTGTGGGAGACAATCCCGTCTTCTTCCCTGATGAAGACCTGCAACTTTCCGGCGCCAATTTTCAGGGGTCCCCGGTTTCTGTCCCGATGGATATGGCCGGATACGTAATTACCATGGTAAGCGTTATGAGCGAACGCCGCATGAACCGGTTGAACAATCCCGCCCTTAGTGTGGGTCTTCCTGCTTTTCTTACCAAAGGGGCAGGCATGTTCAGCGGACTTATGCTCAGCCAGTATACTGCCGATATGCAGATCGTTGAACAACGCATCCTGTCAGCCCCGGCATCTATCCAGTCGATCCCTGCCGCCGCCGACCAGGAGGATTTTGTTTCGATGGGGATGAATACGGCACTTAAAAATTTTCAGATCCTCGATAATGCATACGGGATCCTGGGGATTGAATTCATGGCCGCCGCGCAAGCCCTTGATTTCAGGGAATACAAATTCGGGAAAGGTGTATCGAAAGCCAAAGATGTGATCAGGAAATATGTTGTGTTCCTGGATGTTGACCGTCCGCTCTATCCCGACCATAATGCTTTGAAAGAACTCGTCAAATCGTGTGAAATCCTGAAAGAAGTTGAAAATACTGTTGGTCCATTATAAACCTTTAAAACCCTGAATTATGGAAATCGCAGATGCTTGTCCGTATTGGCCCTTTTTGCTGGCCCTGATCGTCCCCATCATTATTTTCACCATCATGGTTTCGGTGATCGAGATCGTTGGCGCGTGGTTCATGTTCCAGAAAGCCGGCGAACCCGGTTGGGCAGCCATCATACCCATCTATAACTATCTGATTGGCATCAAAATTGCCGGGAAGCCCTGGTGGTACATTCTGTTAATGCTGATACCCATTGTTAACCTGGTGATCTACATTATCATCCTTAATGGTTTATCCAAAAGTTTCGGTAAAGGTACCGGGTTTACAGTAGGATTGTTCTTTTTCCGGTTTATCTTCATTCCTATCCTGGGATTCGGGAATGCGGTATATAGCGGGGACAAATCAAAATTTGACGCATAGCCAATGGAAGAGATTTCCTCCGGGCCTCTACCCGAAACCAAACCCAGGCGTCCGACACTGTTGACGATCCTGTGTATCCTGACCTTTATCGGCAGCGGGATGAATCTTTTTTCGAGCCTGCTCATCGCCGGTTTTTATGAAACATTTGTCGAGGTCGCCCGGGATTTTGCCGAAAAGTTCAACCTGCCCGGCATCGACCTGCTTTTGGAAGCAAGACCGATGTTCTTCCTGGTTTCTGGAATTTTATACGCCGGCTCTCTTGTGGGTGCGATCCTGATGATGTCGTTGAAAAAGAGCGGTTTTCATATCTATACCATTTTTCAGATCCTGCTGATCCTTGCTCCCATGTACTTCATGCATCTGGCCAGTCCGGGTCTTCCGGAACTCATTTTCACAGGACTGTTTATCCTACTTTACAGTACGAACCTGAAATTCATGACCTGATTATGGATGAAGCGACCCTGCCGGGTAGTACCGGTACAACAGAACGGGTCAGATCGAGGCCCGTTTTTCTTACCACACTGTGTCTCTTTTCCTTTATTTATTTTGGCCTGCTGTCCATCCTGTTCCTTTTTGCTATTGTTTATTCAGGAAGCATCACCGGGGTGCTGGACCAATACGGGCATAAGGAAATATATTCATCGATGAACATCCGGATTGTATTTGCGGCAGGATTCGTCTTAAATATCGCCGGATTTACGGGTTCAGTCCTTCTTTGGAAATTAAGGAAAACAGGGTACTATCTGGTGGCCGGCGTCTGTGCGGTTTTTGCAGTATTTCTGGCCTTCCGGCCAGATGTTGCATGGATCTCAACCTCCATTTATATTCTTTTGCTGGGCTTCTTTGGCATTTTCTTTAAACAATACCACTGATCGGTAAAGCAATCATACCATAGTCAAAAATTGCAGCTAAAATCAATACTGCAGGGCCATCTGGTAAGCCGGCAGGGTGTATGGTAGACGGACCAAATTAAAACAATGTTAATAAAATCTTAATTATTTGTTAAAATCTTGTTGGTTTCGATTAAAGTATTACGTAAAATTGCAATTGTTAATCACCCTGACCGGTGAAAAACCATTAATATATATATATCGGATTTTACAAATTAACCGTTACCCGAACAAAGAATTTTATTTCATCAATGACTATTCACACATTTACTAACAAAAATCAAACTGTATGAGAAAATTTACGATGTTACTTGCGCTTATGCTTTTCATAGGATTGCAAGTTGCCCATGCCCAGCGGACTATTACGGGCAAGGTCACAAGTTCGGATGATGGCGCCGGTATTCCGGGTGCCACCGTTCTCGTTAAAGGCACCGCTATCGGGGCAATTACCGATATCGATGGGAATTTCACGCTCAATGTGCCAAAGGATAAAGATGTTATCCTGGTTTCCTATGTGGGAATGGTAACCCAGGAAATAACGCTTGGCACTGACAATGTAGTTAACGTTATATTAGCCCCTAGTGTCCAGGAACTTGAAGGCGTTGTTGTAACGGCTCTCGGCATTCCCCGTGAAAAAAAGTCCCTGGGGTATGCAACACAGGAGGTTAAAGGTGCTGAATTGAACATGGTTAAAACCGACAACTTTGTTAACTCGCTGTCAGGCAGAGTAGCGGGTGTGCAGGTAAAAACGACGACCAATATGGGTGGTTCAACCAATGTCCTGTTAAGAGGTAACAAATCGTTGACCGGCGACAACCAGGCTCTTTTTGTTATCGACGGAGTTCCTGTAAATAATGAAATTACCAACACACGTGCACAGGAACAGGCCGGAACAGGATATGATTTTGGTAATACCGCTTCCGATATCAATCCGGACGATATCGAGTCGATCAACGTGCTGAAAGGTTCTGCCGCCACTGCATTGTACGGTTCGCGGGCCGCAAACGGCGTTATCATGATAACGACCAAGAAAGGCATCAAGGCTCCGGGAACGGAGAGAAAAGGTGTTGGCGTAACCTTCAATACCAGTGCTTCCATTGGTTTTGTTGATAAAAGCACATTTGTTGATTATCAGAAGGAATACGGCGGAGGCTATGGTCAATACTATGATGGCCCTGGAAATTACTGGTCTATGCGATATATAAATTATGCGACAGGAGAAATTTCGGCCGATTCGACACCCGGCAGCGTACTTACCCAATGGGTCGTAACCTCTGAAGATGCATCCTATGGCGCTAAATTTGACGGCAAACCGGTCTTTCAATGGGATGCTGTCGACCCCCAGTCTCCAAATTTCCTTAAGGCCACTCCATACAAGGTCGCTGATAACGGACCTATTACCTTTTTTGAAAAGCCTCTGACCTTCATCAATACACTGGCTATTGAAAATGGCTTCAAGGGTGGTAATTACAGGTTATCCTATACAAATTTCACGCAAAACGGGATATTGCCCAACAGTAAACTGGTTAAAAATACCGTAGGCTTGAATGCCACGTGGAATGTTAACGACCGGCTGACTGTTTCAGGATACGGGAGTTATGGTCTGAATAAAGCAACAGGACGTAACTCAACGGGTTACAATGATAACATCATGGGTTCTTTCCGTCAGTGGTATCAAACCAACGTTGATATCCAGCAACAAAAGGACATGTTCAATCTGACCCAGCGCAATTTAACCTGGAATTATTCCGATCCATCAGATGCAGTCCCGATCTATTGGGATAATCCTTACTGGACCCGTGAGAAAAATTACGAAGCCGATCAAAGGAACCGGTTCATCGGAAATGTATCTTTAACTTATAAAATCGCCGACTGGCTGAACATTTTTGGCCGTGTCTCAGTTGACACTTACTCAGAACTCCAGGAAGAAAGGAGAGCTGTAGGCAGTGTTCCCGGTACATTTGGTATTGGTACCGGACCTGATGGAAGTCTCACCAGAAGCGACCAGGAATCAGGTTATATGAGAAGGGACATCAACTACTCTGAATTTAACTACGATGTGATGGCCAACTTTAACAAAGATCTGTCGAAATCATTTAACCTGAAAGCTGTTCTGGGAATGAACATCAGGAAAACCAATTATGACCGCCTGATCTCATCAACCAGCGGAGGTCTCAATATTGCCGAACTTTATTCTCTGCAAAATAGTATAGGACCACTGGCCCTTCCAAAGGAACTCGCATCAATTGTTAGGGTAAACGGAATATACGCAAGTGTTTCCCTGGGATTCAAAAACTTCCTTTATCTTGATGGTACCATCAGAAGAGACGAATCATCAACCTTGCCCGTTGATAACAATTCATATTTTTATCCTTCGGTTGCGGGAAGTTTCATCTTTTCCAACATCATGCCTGATGCAAAATGGCTCTCTTTTGGTAAAGTCCGTTTGAATTATGCCCAGGTAGGTAATAGCCCTGATTTCGACCAGCTTGTTGACAACTATCTTGTATTGTCCCCATTCAACAATTTGACAACAGCGGTTCCGACAACGCAGAAAAACCCTGAATTGAAACCGGAAAGGACCAAAAGTATTGAAGGTGGGATTGAAATGTACTTCTTAGGCAGAAGACTCGGGTTTGACCTTGCATTGTATAAAACCAACACCATTGATCAGATCCTCCCGCTTCCTGTTTCAACCAGTACAGGTTACAACATTAAGATCATCAATGCCGGTGAGATTCAAAATTCAGGAATTGAACTGGCCATTACTGCAACCCCGGTTAAAGTTAAATACTTTAAATGGGATCTCACCCTCAACTGGTCCAAAAACTACAATAAAGTTATCAGCCTGTTCGAAGGTGTTCAGAATCTGCAGTTGGGAAGATTCCAGGGTGGCGTAAGCATCAATGCAATGGTTGGTCAGCCTTATGGTGTGATCTACGGTACCGATTATGTTTATAACGATGACCATAAGAGGATCATTGATACAGTCGGTGGAGGCGGAAAAACCGCCGGAGGATACAAGAGAACGGCAACATCCGATCAGGTTATCGGGAATGTAAACCCCGATTGGCAAGGTGGTTTGTTAAATACCCTGACCTATAAAAACTGGTCCTTCGCCTTTTTAATCGATGTTCAGAGTGGTGGAGACATCTTTTCACTTGACATGTATTATGGATTGGCAACCGGTTTGTATGCAGAAACCGCCTATCTGAACGACCTCGGAAATCCTGTCAGGGATCCGATCGTTTATAATACTCCCGGTGACCCGACCAGCGGTTACGCGCCAACTTCCGGCGGATTTATCAATGAAGGTGTAAACCCCAGCGGAAAAGTAAATACCACCAGAATCGCCGCCTCCAATTATGGTGCATTCGGTTATTCAAAACTTCCGAACAGCGCCTTTGTGTATGATGCCAGCTACGTGAAACTGCGCCAGGTATCCTTATCATACACCTTGCCTTCCGCGTTGTTGAAAAAGACCTTCATTACAGGAGTGACTCTGACTGCAGTGGCTTCAAATCTATGGATTATCTATAAAAACCTGCCACACGCAGATCCGGAATCAGGATTGGGCGCAGGAAACCTTCAAGGATATACGACGGGATCCCTGCCTTCAACTCGTGATTTTAGCTTAAACTTAAAACTCACCTTCTAATTTAAAAAATATGAAAAATATATTAGCAATTTTCATGACCCTCCTGCTGTTTTCGTCGTGCACGAAACTTGAAGAATTGAATGTGAACACCAAAGATCCTACGAAGGTTCCTGGTGAATCATTATTCACAGGAGCACAGAAAAGTCTGTCAAACCAGATGGTTACTCCAAATGTTAACAATAACATTTTCCGTATGTTTGTTCAGCAATGGACTGAAACTACCTATACCGATGAAGCCAATTATGACATCATCACCCGTCCGATCCCCGGAAATCACTGGAACGTTCTTTACCGGGATGTTCTGATGAATTTAAAAGAATCGGCCAAGGTGCTGAAAGAAACAGGCAACCTGCCGGGAGATGAGCCTTCTGTGCTGACAAATAAATTGGCTATTGTCGAAGTACTGACGGTATATGCATACAGTGTACTTGTTGAAACGTTTGGCGATGTACCCTATTCCGAAGCACTGGATCAGGCCGTCGTTCTGCCAAAATATGATGATGGCCTTACCATTTACAAGGATCTGATCGCCCGTCTTAACGCGGCAATTGCCAGTATGGATCAGAATACGGGCAGTTTCGGCAGTTACGATAATATGGTTCAGGGCGATGTTGTTAAATGGTATAAATTTGCCAACTCCCTGAAGTTACGGATGGGAATGCTCCTTTCGGATGTTGATAACGCACTCGCGAAATCAACTGTCGAAGCAGCAGTTCCAAATGTAATTACATCAAATTCCGACAACGCCAATATGGCGTATCTGGGTGATCAGCCCAATAACAATCCCGTTAACGAAAACCTGGTTCTCAGCGGAAGAAATGACTTTGTCGCTGCAAATACCATGGTTGACGTTATGAATGATTTAAACGATCCCCGCCGGGCCTATTTTTTTACACCATATGGCGAGGGTTATGAAGGTGGGATTTACGGGGCATCAAACGATTATACCAAATTCTCACATGTCAACCCGACAATCACCGAAGCAACATACCCTTTTACCTATTTCAGTCTGGCTGAAGTTGAATTTTTATTGGCCGAAGGTGCCGAACGTGGTTTTAACGTTGGCGGAACAGCCGAAACACATTACAATAATGGTATCAGGGCCTCAGTTGAGGAATGGGGTGGAACAGAAGCTGAAGCTACTGCTTACCTTGGTGAACCATCGGTGGCTTATTCTTCCGCTACCGGAACCTGGCAACAGAAAATCGGGATCCAAAAATGGATCGCACTTTATAATCGCGGTTTCGAGAGCTGGACTGCTTACAGGATGCTGGATTATCCGGTGCTGGTTGCACCACCTACTGCCGAGAGTGTTCTTCCGTTGCGGTTGACTTATCCTACATCTGAACAAACCTTAAATGGTGCAAACCGTGCTGCAGCAGCTTCTGCTATTGGTGGAGACGCTGTTGCGACAAAACTTTTCTGGGATAAAAATTAATTTTTCTTAACTACTTGCAAAGGGGGCTTCCGGTTGGAAGCCTCCTTTTTTTTATCCCGGTAAAATTTTTTTTCAGTAGTTTTTTAAATCTATTTAAATTAAATAACTATTTTTACCCTACTTTTAACGTTAATTTTTAAAAATAGCGTTCATTGTTTAACCTAAAAAAAAAAGTATGAAAAAAATCTACCTAATGGTACTGGTTATCTGCATGATAGCTGGTAATGTCAATGCTCAGAATACATACATCCGGCTTGGAGTTGGAGGTGGCGTTGGACTGCAACAATATGAAGGCTATGGGTGGGCCGATGAGACCCAAACAAGTGCTTCCGATAACCTGGTGATCAAATCGCAGGGATTGGGAGGAGGTTTGAATGCAAATCTGGCATTCGGCTATATGCTTTCGGATAATGTCGGAATTGAACTCGGTGTTAATGAATTCATCGGGCTAAAGAAGAAGGTACACTATTCCTCAACAAGTACTTCTGGTGATTATACTGATGATACCAAAGTATCCGGGATGATGCTGCAGGTTGTTCCGGCTATTGTTATTACCCCGGGGCTCGAATCAACCAATCCTTATGCAAGGTTGGGCATGATCGTCGGAATCCTTCCATCAATCACCGGAAGTTATGAAGCCACCTCCACCAGTACCGGGGAAGCTTTAAAAGCAACGCACACTTATGCAGAAAAAACGAAACTCTCCGGCGGTATTGCCCTGGGTTTCACCGCGGCTGCCGGTGTTGCATTTATTCTGAGCGACAAGCTGGACTTCTTTGCCGAGCTTGTTTTCAACGGGATCACCTATGCACCATCCAAAGGTAAATTAAAGGAATGGACCATCGACGGAGCAGATCAGCTACCTGGTGCTACAACCAAGGAAAAAGAGTGGACCTATGAGAAGAAATTTGATGCTGATGAAGATATCCCTGAAGGCAGTCCGGATAAAGAACCCAAAATGTCAATGAATTTCAGCAACGTTGAAGTGAATATTGGCATTAAACTCAAATTATAAGCCTGAATTTTCACATATCCCTGATCCAGCAACGCCGTCGTATGTTTACCCGGCCATCATAATTTTTCCAGATTGAAATGGCCCTGAAGTTCTCTTCCAATTGCGGATGGGTCCGGGCAATTCTGATGCCGGCTTTTATGTAAGCCCTGTTCAATTCGTTATATATCAGGGCCAGGATGCCTTTACCCTGATAATCGGGACTTACCCCGATCAGGTACATGTGGATGGTGTTGTTTTTTCGAAGGGCACGATACAAGTGAATAAAGCCAAAGGGGAATAACGACCCTTTGGCTTTTTGAAGGGCTAAGGACAAACTTGGTATGGTTATCCCAAAGCCGACTACATCATCCTTTGAATCCAAAACCATGGATACAAACTCTGGCCTGATAAATCCAAAATATTGTTTGGTATAGTTATCCATTTGTTTTTTAGTCAGTGCCGTAAAACCATATATGTCATGGAATGCTTCGTTGTACATCATGAACATTTTACCGGCATACGGCACGATCTCCTCTGCCTTACGGGGTGATAACAATCGAAGATCATATTTTTGAAGGACGATCCGGGTCATGCGCTCCACTTTCTCCGGTATTTCGGCCGGCACTTTGAGCTCGAACTGGATCCAGTCGGTTGCCTTACGGAAACCATGCCGTTGCATGTGATCAACATAGTAAGGGAAGTTATAGATGGCCGAAAGACTTGATATCTGGTCAAATCCATCGATCAGCATACCTTCGGGATCCATGTCGGTAAATCCCAGGGGACCATGAAGTCCGGTCATGCCTTTACTCCTTCCCCATTCCATCACAGTCTCAATGAGGATTTTCGACACTTCCGGGTCATTTATAAAATCAATCCAGCCAAACCTGACAAGCCGGGTGTTCCAGCGTTCAAATTCCCTGGGATTAATAATACCTGCAATCCGTCCTACCGGCTTATTATCACGGAACGCCATCCAGTACTTCGCTTCACAGTAATCAAATGCAGGATTTTTATCTTTCCGGAGAATCTTCATTTCATCAAAGATCAATGGAGGAACCCAGCAACTGTTCCCTTTGTATAACGTGAACGGGAAGTCAACGAATTTTTTCAGGTCACTGTGTGTTGTGACCTGCCTGATCACAATTTCGTTCATGTTAAAGCCACTTTTCATTTTTATACCAGGTCAGGGTTTCTCCTACACCTTTTTCAAGATCATATTCAGCTTTAAATCCGAGATCATTTTCCAGAGAATCGACTTCACACCTCCAGTTGGTACTTTTCAGGACGTTGTATTTGTCGGTATTCAATGTTGGGATGTTTCCCCACATTCCAGCTATGCCTTCTCCCAGTATTGCAATGGTTCTAACGATGAACAGCGGTACGGTGAACCGAACCGTTTTCTTTCCCAGGGCTTTTTTGGCTATTTTAGCGAATAACTCCGAAGGATACTCTCTGCCATCTGATACAAACCATGCTTTATTCAAATGCGGGGACGCCAGCGCCAAAAAGATCATCCGCACCAGGTCACGTACATAAATGAATGTCAGTATCTGTTTCCTGAAACCGATGTATGGTTCCATTCCACGATTGATGGTCTGGAAAAACACAAAATAATCTTTCTCTTTTGGTCCGTATACACCGGTTGGTCTGACGATCAGCCATGGAAAGTTCTTCAATCCGGTGATATAGCGTTCAGCTTCCAGTTTACTTTTACCATATAGTTCAATGGGTTTTGGCTCATGGCTAAGTCTGACAGGTTCGCCTGTTTTCGGGTCGCCCGGACCGAAAGCGGCAAGGCTGCTGACAAATAAAAATTTATCGGGTATCATTTCCGCCCCGATCAATGCTTCAATGAAATTGATGGTATTCCGGCAATTTACATTATAAAAATCTTCCTTCTTTTTGACCTTTGTAAGTCCCGCATTGTGAATAATATACCGGAATCGAACGTGATTCTTTTTACATTCCTCCAGGGTTTCAAGAACTTTTTCCCGGGTTGAGAAATCAAATACGAGAAAATGAATCCGTTCATCCTGCAAATATAGCCGTGAACTTGATTTGCGGATCCCCGCATATACTTCGAAGCCCTGTTTCAGTCCCTCTTCAACCAGAAAACTGCCAATAAAACCGCTTGCGCCAGTAATTAAAACGTTATTCATAACATTCCATTCAGATAAAGTTTGTACAGGGTTAAATAATGATTCTTGTATCTTGTCTCAAATATCTTCAAGCCCCCACCCTAAACCCCTCCCCAAAAAGGGAGAGACTTTCTCCCCCTTCCCTTGTTGGGGAAGGGGGCCAGGGGGGATGGTGTTAGCACCTAAATATGTTTAATCCAACACCTGCGCGTCAGATGCTGCCTGCCATTAAAATTTTTCCAGATGGTCAGGGCTTTTGCATTATCTTCGAGTTGAGGATTGGTTACGGCTTTTTTAATGCCATGCTTGATGTAAGCTTTATGCATCTCATTGTAATATAGGGCATTTACGCCTTTCGTATGATAATCGGGACGAACGCCGTTCAGGTACATATCAATGGTATCGTTTGATTTCATTGCAAACAGGAGGTAAAGGAATCCAAAAGGGAATAATTTACCATTGCATCTCTGCAGCGCCTTAGTCAATGAAGGCAGCGACACGCCAAATCCAACTACTTCGTCCTGTTCATCAATCACGAAGGAAATAAATTCAGGACGGACAAAGCCAAAGTAGGCCTTGATATACATATCCATCTGTTTCTGTGTTAAGGCAGTATAGCCGTACAGGTCATTAAAAGCCGCATTAAGTGTCCGGAACATTTTGGGGGCATAAGGCAGCAGGTCTTTTGCTTTTTTTGCTTTGATCAGCCGGAGTTTGTATTTCTCCTGTACGAGTAGCGATAACCGGTCGACCTTCTCAGGTATGGCGGGCGGAATTTCGAATTCGTATTGTACCCAGTCGGCTGCTTTGGTGAATCCCAGTTGCTCCATATGCCCGATGTAATAGGGATAGTTGTAAATCGAAGCAAGGGTCGCCAATTCATCGAAACCTTTGATCAGCATCCCTTCATTATCCATATCCGAGAAACCCAGCGGGCCATGGATCCCATCCATCCCTTTCGACCTGCCCCATTCTATAACGGCTTCGATCAGTAACTGTGATACATCCGTATCATCAATAAAATCGATCCAGCCAAACCGCACAAGTTTTTCATTCCATCTTTCATTGGCTTTATGATTGATAATACCGGCAATACGGCCAACCATTTCCTTCCCCCGGTAAGCGATCCAGTATTCGGCTTCACAAAAATCAAAAGCAGGGTTTTTGTCCCTGCTCAGTGTATTCATTTCATCCATCCTCATCGGAGGACACCAGAATTTATTTCCTTTGTAAAGTTGATTTTGAAATGCGATGAACCGCTTAAGATCCTTTTTTTTAACTACTTTTTTTAATTCAATCCGGCTGGGTTTTAACATCAGGTTTATTTTGAGATAATGTGGAGCTTCTTCCCCAGTTTCTCAAATTTCTCCAGCGCGATATCAACTTGTTCTTTTGTATGGGTCGCCATGAGGGAAAAGCGGATCAATGTATTATCCCTGGAAACAGCCGGAGCTACGACAGGGTTTACAAAAATTCCCTCATCAAGCAGCAGTCGGGTGATGGTGAGGGTTTTAAGATTATCGCGGATATATAAAGGAATGATGGGAGTCACCGTGTTACCAATGTCAAATCCCAGTTTCCTGAAATTTTCGATCGCGTAATGGGTTACTTCCCAAAGATGCCTGATCCGTTCGGGTTCGCTCCTGATGATTTCAAGCGCGGCAATGACGGCTGCTGCCGAAGCCGGAGTGGCCGATGCACTGAAGATCAGGGTACGTGAATGATGTTTTATATAATTGATCGTCTCAAAATCGCTGGCGATAAAACCGCCTAATGCTGCCAGGGATTTTGAAAAGGTACCCATGATCATGTCAACTTTATCGGTCAGCCCGAAATGATTGGCAGTTCCTGCACCATGGTTACCAAGTACCCCAATCGCATGTGCATCGTCGACCATAAGGGTTGCTTCATACTTTTCAGCCAGCTTTACGATCTCCGGAATGTTTGCAATGTCGCCGTCCATACTGAAAACACCATCAACCACGATCAGTTTGATCCTGCCGGATTCACATCGTTTCAGGACAGTTTCCAGGGAATGCATATCGTTGTGACGAAATTTCAAAACCTTGGCGAACGACAAACGGGTTGCTTCAATGATCGAAGCATGATCCAGCTCATCAATCAGTATATAATCATTCCGTCCGGTAACGGTTGGGATGACACCCAGGTTTACCTGGAAACCGGTACTGTAAACGAGAGCTGATTGCTTTCCGACAAATTCAGCCAGTTTCTTTTCAAGTTCAATATGAATATCCAGGGTTCCGTTCAGGAAGCGGGATCCAGCGCAGCCGGTACCATATTTTTCAGTTGCTTTAATTGCAGCCAGCTTGATCTTTGGATGGTTGGTCAATCCGAGATAGCTGTTCGAACCAAACATCAACACTTTCCTGCCATTCATGGTTACTACGGTATCCTGGTCTGATTCAATCATCCGGAAGAATGGATAGATACCCATCTTCTCTACTTTCTGTGGCTCGGTATAGTGGGCTAATTTACGCTGTAAAATCCTCATTTGTCTGTGTTTCTGTAAAAAAATAGCGTGCAAAGGTACAAAGAATATATCACATATTCTGCACTGCAAAATCACGACCAGCCTTTAACGCGTTTAAATTAAGGTCGATGATTTTATCACCTTTATTACGAAAAATAAAACGGATTGCCTCTTCAATTTTCTCATACGCCATTCCCAGAAAAGGAGAAGCAGCACCAAGAATAACAATGTTGGTCGCCTTGGTTGATCCGGCCTCCCTGGCTGTCGCATCAGCATCCAGGGCAATGTGATGCGGTACCTTTGCAATTTCACCCATGATCTTATCCGGGTCGGGATAATCGGGTATGTTGTTAAAGGGACGTATGTTGGTGATAACCCAACCTTCGCCCGAAAGGTACGGGAGATAACGGAGTGATTCAAGGGGTTCAATGGAAATGATCATATCTGCCTGGCCGAACGGGATCAGATCGGATGCTATTTGATCATGTGAGATCCGTAAATTTGACATCACATCCCCTCCCCGCTGGCTCATGCCATGTACTTCCGATTGTTTGAGAAACATACCTTCTTCCAGTGCTGCATATCCGATAATGGATGCAATGGAGATAATTCCCTGACCGCCTACTCCCGCTAAAATAATATCTTTTTTCATCAGTATACAGGATTACTTGTTCTTGTATTTGTCGCGCATGCGTTTGTCAATGGCAACAATACATTCGCGCCGGGGAATGATCACCGAAACTCCCTGATATGCCAGTTCTTCCTTCATGACGGCCACATTTTCATCATGATACTTTTTAAGCGGTTTCATAATTCGGATATGTGCTTCCTCTACGCCGAGACCCTTACAAATATCTTCAATCTTTCCAAATCCGGGCGAATCCTGTCCTCCGGTCATCGCAGTGGTGCCATTGTCAAGGATCATGACGGTGATGGGTGATCTGTCGTTGATTGCATCCAGCATCCCCGTCATCCCCGAATGGGTAAAAGTGGAATCGCCGATCACAGCAACCGCCGGGACCAATCCTGCATCTGTCGCACCCTTGGCCATGGTAATGGAGGCGCCCATGTCAACACAGGAGTTGATGGCTTCGTAGGGCTTTAAGGCTCCCAGGGTATAACATCCGATGTCGGAGAAAACCCGCCCGTTGGATAGCTCGCTAAGTGTTTCACTTAAAGCGTAATAGGAGTCGATGTGCGGACAACCGCTGCACAAGGATGGCGGTCGGCTAACAACCAGACCGGGTACGGGCAAACCAAAAGTATCCTGTTTTCCAAGGGCAACTGCCACAAGATTTGGATTCAATTCGCCATCCCGTGGCAGGGTTCCGTCAAGTCGTCCCCTGACTTTCAGGCCACGACCAAGGTAGCCTTTCAACAATTCTTCAACAATCGGGTAGCCTTCTTCAATCACCAGGATTTCATCACATTCATCAGCCAATTTTTCAACCAGCTTCCGTGGCATGGGGTATTGGCCAATCTTCAACACCGGATGCGGAACAATTCGGCCTGGAAAATTTTCGAGCAGGTAATTGAAAGCAATACCGCAAACAATTATCCCTATTGACTTATCAGGGCCATCCATGTATTTGTTAAATACTGATGTTTCCGATTCGGTAATGAAAGCTTGATGATCCCTTAACAGATTTTTATAACGTTTTCTTGCAATATTGGGCAACAAAACAAATTGACGGAGATCGGATGGCATTTTCAATGCATTCTGCTCTCTGATTTCCGGATTTCTGGCTACCCCTGAACGCGAATGGGCCATTCGGGTGGTAATACGCATCAGGACCGGCACTTTGAATTTTTCAGAAAAATCAAATCCATAATGAACCATATCGTAGGCTTCCTGCTGATCACCCGGCTCGAGTATCGGCACAAGGGCAAACTTGCCATAAAACCGCGAATCCTGTTCATTCTGAGATGAATGCATGGAGGGGTCATCGGCTGCTACCACCAATAACCCACCGTTGGCCCCGGTAATGGCTGAATTGATAAACGGATCGGCAGCAACGTTCAGCCCGACGTGCTTCATACAAACCATGCTCCTTTTTCCGGCATACGACATACCCAATGCCGATTCCATGGCAGTTTTTTCATTAACCGACCAACTTGAATGAATATGGTTGTCAGAGGCATATTGTGAATTCTGTACAAATTCGGTAATTTCAGTCGAGGGAGTACCGGGGTAGGCATATATGCCAGACAAACCAGCATCCAGGGCAGCCAGGGCAATAGCTTCATCCCCCAATAACAATAACTTCTGCATAGTTAAATCTAAAAGGTAATTGAATCCGGACAAAAATAAGAATATTTTTCAAATGGCCGGTTTTCGCCGAATCCTGTTTCCTTTTTTTTAACCGATGAATTTGCTAATTTTGCTTCCTGAACCTGATACAATTTTCAACTGCATATGAACCTTTCCAAAGGAATAATTATCCTGTTTTTAAGTATATTTTCATTCCAGTTTTTTCATTCTCAGGTACTGGCTCAGAATGGCTCAGTCCGTGGATTTGTCTACGAACAGGGAACCGGTGAACCAGTCCTGTTTACAAACGTTTACCTTTATAAAACATCCATCGGAACCCCGACCGATGCAAATGGATTTTTCGCCATTACCAAAATTCCTCCCGGACAATATTTCCTGATGGTCACCTATGTTGGATTTGATACGTTAAAAATTCCCATTACGGTGAAAGCCAATGACTTACTAACAAAAAAACTCTACCTGATCAAGTCTACCGTGCAATTGGACGAGATCAATATTTCGGCTGCCCGGCAAGATAAGGTCAGGGAAACACAAACGAGTATCATCAAAATAACTCCGAAAGAGATCCAGTCGATCCCGGCCATAGGAGGCCAACCCGATCTGGCACAGTATCTTCAAATCCTTCCTGGGGTTATTTTCTCAGGCGACCAGGGAGGCCAGCTTTATATCCGTGGGGGCCCTCCGATACAGAATAAGGTGTTGTATGATGGCATGATCGTGTATAATCCTTTCCATTCCATCGGTCTGTTTTCTGTTTTTGATGTCGACATTCTGAAAAATGTGGATGTCTATACCGGTGGTTTTGGCGCCGAATATGGCGGCCGCCTGTCTTCCATCATGGATGTGACCACACGCGATGGCAACAAGAACCGGATTGCCGGTAAATTCGATATCAGTACATTTGGCGCCAAGGCTCTTGTGGAAGGCCCGATACACAGACAAAAAGATCAGGACGACGTCAGTGCGACTTTCCTTTTTTCGATAAAAAATTCCTACCTTCAGCAGTCCAGCAAAATTTTTTATACCTATATCGATGAGAATGGACTTCCCTATAATTATCTTGATATTTACGGAAAAATTGCGCTCAATGCCGCTAATGGGAGTAAAGTGAATATTTTCGGATTCAATTTTTCGGACAAGGTCAACTATAAAGTCCTCCAGGATTACAACTGGGATTCGTATGGCGGAGGCCTTACTTTTCTTGCCATCCCGGGAAAAAGTTCGGTGCTGATCGAAGGAAATTTTGCCTATTCCACATATAAAGTCGTATTGCAGGAGATCAACAAATCAGCCCGGTCAAGTTCCATTGCCGGATTTAACGGCGGATTGAATTTTACTTATTTTTTCGGCCGGGATGCCTTGAAATACGGCCTCGAACTCGCAGGATATAAAACCACGCTGGACTTCTTCAACATTGTGAACCGCAGGATCGATTACAATCAGAATTCAACAGAGGTTTCGGTTTTTGTGAAGTACAAATGGATGCCCGGGAAGCTCATCTTTGAACCCGGACTCAGGTTTCAGTATTATGCTTCCATATCAGCACCCTCGTTTGAACCGCGACTGGCCATCAAATATAATGTCGCTAAAAATTTCAGGCTGAAAATGGCTACCGGAATGTACTCTCAGAACCTGATCAGTACTACTTATGACAAAGATGTGGTGAATCTTTTCTATGGATTCATTACCAGCCCTACCAACAAATTGCAGAAATGCAATCAGGTAGTCATGGGATTAGAATGGGATCTGCTTGCCAACCTTTCGGTAAATGTGGAAGGGTACTATAAGTATTATCCCACCCTGACATCGCTTAACCGGAATAAGATCTATGATGACTCACAGGAAAATGCAAAAGTGCCTGATTATTACAAAAAGGATTTTTCTGACGAAACAGGCGATGCCGAAGGCGTTGATTTTTCAGTAAAATATGACTGGAAAAAAGTCCATTTCTGGATAACTTATTCGCTTGGTTTTATTCACCGCAATGATGGATTATACGATTTTGTTCCACCCTATGACCGCAGGCATAACCTGAACGCGGTCGCAACTGTTAACTGGGGAAAAAGAAACAGCTGGGAACTCGACATCCGGTACAATTATGGATCGGGATTCCCGTTTACACAAACGGCAGGGTTCTATGAACAACTCTCGTTTGAAGATCTGGGTATCGATTATACCACTGCAAATGGATCACTTGGAACGTTATATGCCGATTATGATAAAGGACGATTGCCCTATTACAGCCGGCTCGACTTCAATTTGAAAAAGATTTTTTTTCTGGGCAAAACAGCCAAACTCGAAATTAACATGAGTGTGACAAATACCCTCAATCAGCAGAACATCTTTTATTTCGACCGGGTGAGCTATACCAGGATCGATCAGATGCCGCTTATGCCTAGTCTTGGATTGAGTTTTAGTTTTTAATCTCAAATTGCAAACAATATGAAAAACATATCTGGAATTATCAGACTTGTAATTATGGTATTGACCGTTACTTTAGCCGGTTGTGCCAAGGATTCGGACACATCGCCTGATACCGGTACCCGTTCAGCCTTTCTTGGGAAGTGGAGTGTAAGTGAAACATGGACCAAACTATCCTACGAAGTCACCATCTCTGCTGATCCCAATTCTTCAAACGGGGTTTTTATTTACAATTTTGCAAACACCGGATCTTCGAGTATTCCGGCCAGTGCCGTGATAAATGGAACTTCGATCGTTCTTGATCCCGACCAGGTTATCGGAGAAGGTATTACAATCACTGGAAACGGCACATTATCCGGAACAAAGATCAACTGGAACTATTCAATCGACGATGGGGCAACCCTTATTCAAGCTGTTGCCGTCTATACCAAACAGTGATCACTTTTTACCGGGTATGTATTTTTTCCGGTTTTGTAAAATAACGATCACTTGCTCATACATTTTTGAATAGTTCTCAGGATTTTGACGGTAGAATGTTAAATTCTGTTCGTACCTGGCAGGACTGATATGGTATTTTTCGAAAATTCCCCTGTAATAATACTCTGGTTTATCCTTTGAATCGATCCCGGTATTACGTTCAAGTAATAATGCGGCTTCAATAACATGGACATCGGCAAGTATCAGGATCATGTTATCCGGTGAGATCAGAGAATCAGTGGTAATTCCGGCAGGCAGGGCAGGAATATCCATTTTCTCCCTGCAGGCAATGAGGAGCGTGCAGAACAGGATCGCAATCCGGAGCCTGAAAGTAAAAATCATCGTTTTCTTTGCTGGTATTCTTTATTCAGTTCCTCTAATACCGATGTAGTTATATCCAGGGTGTCGTTGGAGACAAGGATCTCACCCCCTGATTTAAAACCAAGGATGTAATCGAAATTATACCGGCGATTGAACCGTTTAAGAAATGCCGTCACACTATCGACCAAGCGGAGGTTCATGTTCATCTCCTTTTCGGCGACCTGCTGGGTATATTGATCTTTCTTCTGCATCAGCATTTGTTGTTTTTGCATCAATTGTTCATACACCACCTTTGCCTTTTCCTCCGGGATCGTATTCGTGGAGATCTGGTGTTGAAAATCGTTTGCCTCCTTTTCTAATGCTGCCTGTTCCGATAAAACTTCCGTCTGTAAACGCTTACCCGTAGCCTCCAAATCATTCCGCAGAATTTTAACATATTCATAATGGGTATTGAGGCTGTCGATATTAACGAAAACCACCGAAAGTTGTTTGCCGGAGGCCTTTTGTATTGTGATGGGTGATGATGCCCCGGTCGTATTCCGGTTTGTAAAATAAAGTACATATAAAGTGATCAGGCCCACCAGCAGTACCAGACCCAGGATGGTATTAGAATTGAAGATAAAAAAAGACTGTGTTTGACGTTTTGGTTCGTTTTCCGGTTCCCTCCCCGGGAAAACGGGTTCAACCTCCCGAAAGGAGTCAGTGTTCTCATTGTTTTCTTCTTGCATGGTATATCAGTTAATTTCCCAGTTCGGACATGAATTTAATACGCATCAACCTTATCTCATCTTCATTGAATTCATCCTCTCCCAACTCTTTCAGGGCCTCTTCAACAGAATCGGATTCGGCCTTGCGGAAGTACTCAAAAATTTCTTCCTGGTGATATGGATCAACGAATTCATCAATATAATACTTAATGTCAATTTTTGTCCCGGAGCCTACGATGCTCTCCATTTCAGTGATCAGTTCTTCAAAGCTCAGGTTTTTAGCCAGGGCAATATCCTCCAGCGCCACTTTACGGTCGATACTCTGAATAATGAAAACTTTAATGCCCGATTTATTCACCACCGATTTCACGACCATGTCCATCGGACGGATGATCTCATTTTCCTCGACATATTCCTTGATCAGGGAAAGAAACGGCTTCCCGTATTTCAATGCCTTGCCTGATCCTACACCAGTGATCTGTTTCAGTTCATCAACCGTAATGGGATATTGTATGGCCATATCCTCAAGCGAAGGGTCCTGAAAAATTACGAAAGGCGGAAGTTTCTCTTTACGTGCAATTTCTTTCCGGAGATCTTTCAGAAGGGAGAACAAAGTTTTATCCGCTGTACTGCTTTTGGATCCAAGTGCTTCAAAAAGTTCCTCTTCCTCCGGATTTTCGAAATCATGATCATCAACGAGCATGATCGAATGCGGATTTTTAAGGAAGAGGGATCCCTCCGGGCTGATCTTCAACAGGCCATAGTTTTCAATGTCCTTCGTCAATAACCGTTCAATCAGGGTCTGCCGGATGACAGCATTCCAGAATTTTTCATCGTGGTCAGCTCCCTTACCAAAAACCTCAAGTTTATTATGCTTATACGATTTAATGGTGGCTGCACTCTTACCTAAGATGATGTTGATAATGTGTTTATTCTTGAATTGTTGTTTAACGGCCAAAACCGTCTCAAGGACAAGCTGAACATATTGCTTTCCTTCAAATTTTTTCTTTGGATGCATACAGTTGTCACAGTTCTGACAATTATCTTCGGTGTAGATTTCTCCAAAATAATGCAGCAGTTGCTTCCGGCGGCATACGGATGATTCGCTGTATGATACAGTCTCCATCAACAGTTGTTTTGCGATCTCCTGTTCTGCAACGGCTTTTCCTTTGAGGAATTTTTCAAGCTTCTGGATATCATCATAGCTGTAAAAGGCGATGCAATTGCCCTCCCCGTCATCCCGTCCACTGCGTCCGGTTTCCTGGTAATATCCTTCAAGGCTTTTTGGCATATCGTTGTGGATCACAAAACGAACATCCGGTTTATCGATTCCCATGCCAAAAGCGATGGTCGCAACAATTACATCCACCTCTTCCATCAGGAATTTATCCTGGTTCTGACGACGGGTTGCTGCATCGAGGCCTGCATGGTAAGGTAAAGCCTTAATTCCGTTAACGACAAAACTCTCTGACAGTTCTTCGACTTTTTTCCTGCTCAGGCAGTACACAATGCCCGATTTCCCGGCGTGACCCTTGATAAACTTAATGATATCCTTGGTGACATTTTTTGATTTTGCGCGAACCTCATAATAAAGATTTGGCCTGTTGAAGGATGAAAGAAATACGGAAGCATCCAGCATATTCAGGTTTTTCTGAATATCCTGTTGTACTTTAGGTGTCGCGGTTGCTGTCAATGCTATTACCGGTACCTTCTGGCCGATGGCATCGATGATGGGTCGCAGTCTCCTGTATTCAGGCCTGAAATCATGCCCCCATTCAGAAATACAGTGTGCTTCATCAATGGCATAAAAGGATATCCTGATGTTTTGCAGGAATTCGATGTTCTCCTCCTTGGTGATCGTTTCAGGCGCCACATACAACAACTTTGTTTTGCCATTCACTATATCCTGTTTAACCTGCGTGATCTCCTGTTTTGTAAGCGATGAATTCATGAAATGAGCCACATTGTTCTCCGTACCGAAACTCCTGATCGAATCAACCTGATTCTTCATAAGCGCGATCAGCGGGGAGACAATAATTGCTGTTCCGGGTTTCATCATGGCCGGTAATTGGTAACACAGCGATTTACCTCCTCCCGTAGGCATTATAACGAATGTATCATTGTTGGCCAATACACTTCGTATGATAGCCTCCTGATTGCCTTTAAAGCTATCATAACCAAACACTTTCTTTAAAACTTCAAACAGTTTATGCTCGTCCTTGTTAACCGACATTTTTTGACTGGATTTATTTACTACTTTTGTTAAGGGCAAGTTCATCTGTGATTTTGTAATGCTCCTATATACAAATGTAAGTATAAACGTTTGGAAATAAACAAATTTTTAAAAAATAAATTGTGCGTTGAAAAATAATAACGTGTTAAAAGCAGTCGCAATCAATACCATAACGGATGAAGCTTCTGCCATAACAAATTTAACAAAGTCGGTGGATGCCGATTTTTTAAATTGTGTTGAATTGATACTAAAATCAAAAGGAAGAGTGATTGTTACCGGGATCGGGAAAAGCGCCATCATAGGACAAAAAATTGTTGCAACACTTAATTCCACAGGGACTCCGGCAAGTTTTTTACATGCTGCCGATGCCATCCATGGCGACCTGGGAACGATTCAAAAGGAAGATATTGTGATCTGTATTTCAAACAGCGGCGAAACGCCTGAAATCAAGATCCTTGTTCCATTGCTTAAAGAATATGGAAGTTCGCTTATCGCCATGGTCGGGAAAAAAGGATCATTTCTCGCCAGACAGGCCGATTTTGTCATCAATGCTTCCGTTTCCAGGGAGGCTTGTCCCAATAATCTGGCTCCGACGTCAAGCACTACGGCGCAAATGGTCATGGGTGATGCTCTGGCTGTTTGCCTGCTCGAAGCCCGCGGGTTTTCCTCCAGCGACTTTGCCAGACTCCATCCGGGCGGTTCAATCGGCAAACAACTCTATCTGAAGGTCAGCGATCTGTACTCCGGAAACCAGGCCCCAAGGGTCAAACATGATGATAACATTAAAACGGTCATTATCGAAATATCTTCCAAACGCCTGGGCGCCACTGCTGTTCTTAAAGGCAATTCGCTGATCGGGATCATTACGGATGGCGACCTGCGGCGGATGCTGGAAAAAAACAACGATATCAGCATTCTGACCGCGGCGGATATCATGTCAAAAAAGCCACGTACCATCGCTCCGGATACGCTCGTGGTGAATGCTTTGGGAATTATGCGTGAAAATGACATCACACAGCTTTTAGTTGTTGACAGGAATATATACATGGGTGTGATCCACCTTCATGATATCCTCCGCGAAGGAATCCTGTAAAATGAAGATTATCATCTTTCTCTGTTTATGCTGGATTTGTTTTCCGATATCATCATTCACCCAGGTCACAAAGATCATGGGTTCTGTTTATGACGGTCGGACCAAAGAGCCCATCCCTTTTGTCAATATCATTATTCCAGGAACCACCACCGGAACGCTCACCGATTTTAATGGCAGATATGCGCTTGAATTCAGGCATAATGGGGATTCTGTCAGGGCATTTCTGATCGGGTATGGAGGGATCACAAAAAAAATACAACCGAACCAGTTCCAGACAATTGATTTTGAATTATTACCGCAAAATTTAATCCTCCCGGAAATAACCATAAAATACCAGGGAAATCCCGCAGAGGATATCCTAGAAAAAGTAATCAGGAACAAGGATAAAAACAGTTTGCAGTCTTTCCAGGCATACCAGTATGAAGCCTATACAAAAATTCAAATCGATGCGAACAACATCAGCGAAAAGTTCCGGAACCGGAAACTCCTGCGTCAGTTTGATTTCGTATGGAACTATATCGACACCTCAACATTGAACGGAAAGTCTTATCTGCCGGTATTTATCACAGAAACCATGTCGGATATCTATTTCCGGAAATCGCCCCGTTCCAGGAAGGAGATCATTACGGCATCGTTGATCTCCGGGCTTGAAAATACCAGCATCTCCCAATTCTTTGGTAATTTGTCTGAACAAATCGAAATCTATAAAAATTTCATACCCATTTTTGAGAAAAATTTCGTAAGCCCGGTTGCCGATTTCGGTGTAGATTATTATAAATACTATCTTGTCGATAGCGCCTTCATCGGGAAACAATGGTGTTATCATATCATGTTCAAACCAAGAAGAAAACAGGAACTGACATTTTCCGGAAATCTGTGGATCCATGACACGTCTTTTGCCGTAAAAAAATTCCAGATGCGGCTTGCCGATGATGCCAATGTCAACTTTATCAACGACCTGGAGATCGAACAGGAATTCGAATGGACCGAAGATCTTTTCTGGATGCTGACCCGCGATGTTCTGAAGGTTGATTTCAATATCCTGGATAATTCTTCAAAAACGCTGGGATTTTACGGACACCGGACTACTTTATACCGAAATTTTCAATTCGAAGTCCCTGAAAGCAAACGGTTTTTTCGCCTGTCATCGGATGTTTTCATTGATCCGGAGGCAACCGGAAAATCGAAGGAATATTGGGATCAGTTCAGGCCGGAAAAGCTAAGCCACAAAGAACAAAACATTTATACTATGGTTGATTCTGTAAAATCGATACCTGTTTTCAGAACCTATGCCGATATCCTTTATGGGATTTTTACAGGATACCTGAGTTGGGGTAAGTTTGAGCTCGGACCATACTCCAAACTAGTCAGTTACAATGCCATTGAAGGTGCCCGTTTTCGTTTCGGAATGCGCACAGCAAACAGTTTCAGTAAAAAAATTCAGTTGGAGGCTTACCTGGCCTATGGTATTTATGACCAGAAACTTAAATATGGCGGCGACCTCATATATATGTTCAGTAAAAATCCACGCCGTGATTTTACCGCCGCTTATAAATTTGATATTGAACAATTGGGATTGAGTCCGACTGCTTTTTCGACCGACAATATACTGTCGTCACTATTTCACCGGGGACCCAACAATAAACTTACCATGGTCCGCGATTACCGGGTAAGCTATGAACATGAATGGCACACCGGTCTGATCAACAGGATTCATCTTATTCACAGGGAACAATTTCCGCTTGGATCGACTGAATTCATCGTATTTCCGGATCAAAGGGACGACCCCAGTTTCATGAGTTCCATCTATACCTCCGAAATCCAGGTTGACACCAGGCTTTCCTTTCGCGAACGGTTTCTGGCTGCCGAGTTTGCCAGGGTCACCATCAGTTCCGTTTACCCGATCATCCAGGTAAGTTACACCTATGGCATACCGCGGGCATTCAAGAGCGACTATGAATATCATAAGATTGTACTGAATGTATCTGAATGGTTTCATTTTGCGACCATCGGATGGTCCAAATATATAGTGGAAGGAGGTAAAATATGGGGAACCCTGCCCTACCCGCTGCTTAAGATCCATGATGGCAATCAGACATTTTTCTATGATGATTATTCTTCCAACCTGATGAATTACTATGAATTTGTGAGTGATACATGGATAGGCGCTACTTATACCCATCATTTTGACGGGTTGCTTTTCAACAGGATACCGTTGATCCGGAAACTCAAATGGCGGGAAGTCGCACACATCCGGGGAGTTTACGGAACCCTGACTGATAAAAATGCGCAATATTCGCTGTTTCCCGGTAACCTGAGATCTTTCTCCCAAAAACCCTATTGGGAAGCGGGGGCGGGGATCGAAAATATTTTCAAAATAATCAGAATCGATGCCGTCTGGAGGATGAGCCACCTTCAGGATAAAGGCAATCCGGATGTATCAAAATTCGGTATATTCGTATCTTTATTCTTTTCTTTCTAATTTTGACCTCGGGTATTTGCTATTACCCCAAAAAATTTCCGTATGATCCTCAGGACTGAAAAAATTGTTAAAAAATACAGGAAACGTACTGTTGTGAATGAAGTTTCCATTGAACTTAATCAGGGTGAAATTGTCGGACTGCTGGGGCCTAACGGAGCGGGTAAAACGACTTCGTTCTATATTATTGTCGGTCTCATCAAACCTTTAACGGGAGAAGTGTTTCTCGATGATCTGAATATTACCAGGGAACCTATGTATAAAAGGGCGCAGCGTGGCATCAGCTATCTGCCCCAGGAGGCATCCATTTTTCGGAAACTGAGTGTTGAGGATAATATCAGGTCAATACTTGAGTTTACAGGACTCACAAAGGAACATCAGCGGGAAAAACTGGAAAAACTGCTCGATGAATTCGGATTGCAGCAGGTTCGCAAAAGTCACGGGATCACTTTATCGGGCGGGGAACGGCGAAGATGTGAAATCGCACGGTCTCTTGCTGTTGACCCGAAGTTCATTTTGCTTGATGAACCCTTCGCGGGGATCGATCCGATCGCGGTGGAAGATATTCAGCATATCGTTACCAGGCTCAAAGAAAAAAATATCGGGGTACTTATTACCGATCATAACGTTCACGAAACCCTTTCTATTACTGACCGTTCCTACCTCTTATTCGAAGGTTCGATCCTGCGGGCAGGTACCGGACAAGAACTCGCCGATGATCCGCATGTGAGAAAAGTTTACCTTGGAAAGAATTTTGAATTACGGTAACTGCCTCTGCCTCAACTGCTATTCCACGATATAGCTTTGAAAGAAAATCGAAATCAGTATATACAATACGATGATGATCGGAATTGCACTCAGGAAAAAGAGTATAAAAAGAATAAACGAGGAGATCAGAAAGATATATTGCAACTGGTTCCCTTTCCATTTTAGGTTTTTAAACTTCATTGAAAAAATTTTGAAGTCCGATATCAGGAGGTAGGAAAAGAAAACCGCCAGAATGGTCAGAATTCTTGTATTTGAGAAAAAAGTCACGAGAAAATCAAGGTGGATCAGGCTGAACAAACCGGGTTGAACGAAAATGACCAGCGGTATGGAGGCAAAGAAAATCGCATTGGCAGGGGTAGGAATGCCGATGAAATTAACCCCCTGCCGGAGATCAATATTGAATTTCGCCAGACGCAGGGCAGAGCAAACAGGGATAAGCATTGCAAAATAAGGAGTTATATACATCTTTTCCGGGATATTACTGCTCCCGGCACTTTGAACCAGGATCATTTGAAAAATCATAAGGCCGGGTGCTGCTCCGAATGAAACCACATCGGCAAGGGAATCAAGCTGCTTGCCAAGTTCTGAATGAGCTTTCAGAATGCGGGCAGCGTTGCCATCCAGGAAATCAAAGAGCGCGGCGACAAAGATAAAAAGCGCTGCATTCACATAATTTCCTTTGATGGTCAGGGTCAGTGAGATCAACCCACACACCAGATTCAATATCGTCAAGGCATTCGGAATGTGCTGCTTTATTTTCATATACCGGATTTTTTCGTAAAATTACCCAATTTTTATATTGGCATAGTGAATAAATGAATATTGGGACAACCAAATCCAACTTTGCATAAAAAAAACTACATTTGTACGTTCATGTCGACTATTATATTCAAATTCACAATCACACTTTTAACTTGGAGGAATGATTATGGAAAATAATGAAATGAGGGCCCTTGGTATGATAGAAACCAGAGGTTTTACGGCGATGGTTGAAGCATCGGATGCCATGGTAAAGGCAGCAAAAGTGGACCTGATAGGTTATGAAAAAATCGGTGGCGGATATGTAACCGCAATTGTAAGGGGAGACGTAGCTGCCGTACGCGCTGCCGTTGATGCCGGAATAAGGGCTGCAGAAAAAGTGGGGGAAATTGTATCCTCGCATGTTATTCCACGCCCTCATGAAAATGTCGATACTGCTTTACCTTTGGGTGCAAAAACAACAAAGAAAGGGAAATAACCATGATTGATTTAAGGACCTATATTTTTCTGGATTCATTACAGCTGCAGATGGCATCCTATTTATCTACCGTATCAAGGGGGTATCTTCCGGTAGCGGGACAGGCCTGCTGTATCATCGAAATAGCGCCGGGAATAGAGATCAATACGCTCACCGACATTGCACTGAAAGCTACGCATGTTACTCCTGGTATGCAGGTCGTTGAGAGAGCTTATGGCATGCTGGAGGTACATTCCGACAGTCAGGGAGATACCCGCATGGCCGGGGAGGCGGTATTGAAAGCCATCGATAAAATAGAATATGACAGGATCAAACCAAGGATCCTTACCAGTCAGTTGATCAAAAATGTGGAAGATCATCATGCACAATTGATCAACAGAACAAGAATGGGCATGATGCTGCTGAGAGGCGACACATTGTTCGTTCTTGAAGTAGAACCCGCCGGATATGCCTATTACGCAGCCAATGAAGCCGAAAAAGCAGCTCATATCAATATCATCGATGTGATGGGATTTGGTAAGTTCGGACGGGTATATATCGGAGGAGAAGAAGCAGAAGTGCTGGAATGTAAAACGATCGTCGAAAAACGTCTGGCCGAAATATCCGGCAGGGAAGAATACAAATAAATCAAAAATCGTAATAAAAAGGAGAACTATTTATGAATGATTACACGTCGGAAGCATTGGGAATGATAGAAACCAGGGGTTTTACTGCTATGGTGGAAGCATCGGATGCGATGGTCAAAGCTGCCAAAGTAGAATTGATCGGGTATGAAAAAATCGGTGGGGGTTATGTAACCGCACTGGTACGCGGTGATGTTGCCTCTGTGAGGGCAGCGGTAGATGCCGGAGTACAGGCTGCACAGAAGGTCGGGGAACTTGTTTCATCACACGTAATTCCACGACCACACCAAAATGTCGACAGCGCCTTGCCTTTAGGACGAGGAATTCTGAAAAAGTAAAAATGCAAGGTGTAAACTGAAGGGTGCAAGTCAAAATTCATAATTCACAATTCATAATTCATAATTCAATATGGTTTTGGCACGTGTAGTCGGTACAGTCGTTTCCAGTCATAAGTCACAAAAGATTGAAGGGATCAAATTTTTGCTTCTCGAAAAAATCGACCCTGTGACGATGAAAGGCAAAGGTGACTTTGTAGTTTCCATGGACAGTGTTGGCGCCGGAACCGGGGAAATTGTGTTTTACGTATCCGGCAGTAGCGCCAGATATACCGATGTGACCGAAGGAAAACCATCAGATTCTGCCATTATCGCCATCGTGGATCATATTGAAAAAGATGGCGTTTTTACTTATGAGAAAAACAGGTAATTAACCATGGTATTTGGTAAAGTAGTTGGAACGGTTGTTTGCAGCTTGAGAAATGATGGGATTGATGGTGCGTGTTACCTTCTGGTTGAGAAAACAAATCAACACGGCGAAAAAAAAGGTGATTATTTGGTGGCGCTCGATATCATCGGGGCCGGCTATGATGAAATTGTGCTGGTCACGGAAGGCAGCCCTTCACGGGAAACTCCGCTAACGATAAATAAGCCTTTTGATGCATTGATCGTAGGCATTGTTGATGTGATCGATGAAAATGACACAATTATTTACAGGAAATAATGAGGGATAGGTGGAATTAATGGTTTTGGGCGTATTGGAATACAGCAGCATCGCCATCGGCATAAAAGCACTGGATGAAATGGTGAAAATCGCTCCGGTCAGAATACTTGAAGCAAGAACGATGTGCCCGGGTAAATATCTGATCGTATTCACCGGAGATGTGGCTTCTGTAGAGTATTCATTTAACAAGGGTTATGAAACCGGTAAAAATTTTATCGTCGACAGTTTATTCCTTCCAATGGTACACCCGGATGTAATACCGGCAATTGGAAAAGTTGTTGCCACTGACGAATGGAATGCCATTGGGATCATAGAAACGTTATCGGTCGTATCGAGTATTGAGGCCGGTGATCTTGCAGCTAAGACCGGCAATGTGAAAATCATCGAAATACGGCTTGCCATTGGATTTGGCGGTAAATCTTATGTTAAAATGATCGGAACCCTGGATGCCATGGAAGTAGCACTGGAAGCCGGAACCTCAAAAGCACGGTCAAAAGAACTGCTTTGCATGTCGACCCTCATACCACAACCCCACCCTGAAATAAAACCATATTTCCTTTAACCGGAAAGTCAGATGATGGATAATCTTGAAAAAAACATACGTCAGTTGGTACAGGAGGTCATCACCGACATGAAGCTGTATCCTGCAAAAGAGGTGGTCAATTCTGAAAACGCAGGGGTGTTTTCCAATATTCATGAAGCCATCAAGGCAGCAGGACTGGCTTTCAAGGAGTTGAATCAGTTAACGGTTGAAACAAGAAAAACCATTATCGCGAATATCCGTAAAACTTCCATCGACAATAATGAAACGATCTCACGGATGGCGTATGAAGAAACCGGTTTCGGCCGGTGGGAAGACAAGGTCATAAAAAACGAACTGGGTATTATTAAAACCCCCGGGGTCGAAGATGTTGTTTCTGAATCCTATTCCGATGATAACGGATTGACCCTTGTGGAAAGAGCTCCTTATGGGGTGATCGGTTCAATTACACCGAGTACGAACCCTGTCGTTACCATCATCAGTAATTGTATCGGTATGATCGCCGGTGGAAATGCGGTGGTCTTTAATCCGCATCCCTCTGCGAAAAAGGTGTCAGCCCGGCTGATCAGCCTTCTTAACGGTGCAATAACAGAGGCCGGCGGACCTGCAAATCTTGTGACTTGCATTGATGAACCTACCATTGATTCTGCAAAAGACCTGATGTCACATCCCGATATTGCCATTCTGGTCGTCACGGGAGGGCCTGCAGTCGTTCGTGTGGCGATGAACAGCGGGAAAAAGGTCATAGCCGCGGGACCCGGAAATCCACCATGCGTGGTAGATGAAACCGCCGATCTGGCCAAAGCGGGAAGAGATATCGTAAATGGAGCCAGTTTTGATAACAATGTCATTTGTATCTGTGAAAAAGAAATTATCGTGGTTGCATCCGTTGCCGACCGGTTAAAAGAAGAGTTGAAGAAAAACGGAGCCTTCGAATTGAATAAGAGCCAGATCGACAGACTGTCTGAAATCATCATTTGCGACCCGGGAGGGCCAGGGAAAGAAGGGGGGCCAGAGAAAAAATATATTGGTAAGAATGCAGATCTTATTGCCAGGGAAATCGGACTTGACGTTCCGGAAAATACCCGCCTTTTACTATGTGAGGTCGGAAGGGAACATCCATTGCTGTGGACAGAACAACTGATGCCGGTCATGCCGTTGGTACGTGTACCTGATGTGGATGCCGCCATTGATCTGGCCGTGGAATGTGAACATGGATTCAGACATACCGCCATCATGCATTCCCTTAACATCGCGAAGTTGAGTAAAATGGCTAAAGCGATCAATTGTTCTATTTTTATCAAGAATGGCCCCAGCTATGCAGGACTGGGCCATGGCGGCGCCGGTTTTGCATCTTTCACTATTGCAAGCCCCACCGGCGAAGGCGTGACAAGAGCCAGGACCTTTACCAGGGAAAGGCGGTGTACACTGGTTGATTATTTCAGGATCGTATGAAATTAGGAAGAGTCACCGGCAGAGTGGTATGCACGAAAAAAGTATCTTCCTTTGAAGGAATTAAACTGCTGCTGGTACAACCGGTTGATGAACATTTGGTGCCCTACGGCGAACCGCTTGTTGCATTTGACACCATCCGGTCAGGTTTAAACGACCTGATCTATTATGAAACAAGCAAAGAAGCCGGCAGGGTTCTGGAAACCCTGATGAATCCCTGTGATGCGGCTATCGTTGGGATCGTTGATGATATTTTCACGGAGGACAAAGGATGATGCTGGCAAGGGTCACCGGAAATGTTGTTTCTACCATAAAAGCCATCGGGTATGAATCCAGAAAGATTTTAATTGTTCAACCCATCGGCCCTGATGGAATACCGAAGGGAAAAACTTTTCTTGCAGTTGACACGGTTCAGGCCGGGACAGGTGATATCGTACTGGTTCTTGAAGAGGGAGGGTCGTCCAGACTGATCCTGGATGAGCCGGATACATTTACCATTAAGGCTGTCATAGCCGGGATTGTTGATGAAATTCAGTATGATCCAAAGTGAATCAAATCCTGCAGACCAGGTACGACGAGTGGCCATTGGCGCTGATCACGGCTCTTATGATGCAAAGGAAATGCTTAAGGCGTATCTGGAGCGGGCAGGATACAAACTGGTTGATGTAGGAACGAACAACAGTACCATGAAAGTGGATTATCCTGATTTTGCAGTGGCAGTTGCCAGAAAAGTCATGAGTGGCGAATGTGAACGCGGTATCATGCTGGATGCTGCAGGTATAGGTTCTTCGATGGTTTGCAATAAGGTCCACGGGATAAGGGCTGCTTTATGCTGGAGTACAAATACGATCGTGAACAGCCGTGAACATAATAATGCTAATTTACTAACCATGGGAACAGGACAGCATCAGAAGGAAGAATTATGTGTCATGGCAAAATTGTGGCTTGAAACAAAATTTGAAGGCGGCAGGCACTGGCCGAGGATTAATAAAATGATGTCAATAGAAAGGGAAGGAAAATAATATGGATCAAAAAGAATTAGTTGACAGAATTACGAAGGAAGTAATGCAAAGGCTGGACCAGAAGTCTGGCCTGCATGGAAATAAAATACAGGACGAAGTTCCTTCAACCAATGCTGGTCAACGAATGTCGGCCGCCGAACTGGCTGCTTTTATTGACCATACGTTGTTAAAACCGGAAGCCGTGGTTCAGCAATTTGAGCAACTTTGCAATGAAGCAGTCCGGTATAAATTTAAATCGGTTTGCGTGAATTCATCCTGGATCCCGTTCGTCGCAAAAAAATTGAGGGGTACGAGCGTAAAGATCTGTTCCGTTATTGGTTTTCCGTTGGGTGAAATGGATACCCGCAGCAAGGCTTTCGAGGCACGGAATGCAATCGGTAACGGGGCAGATGAACTGGACATGGTGATCAACGTCGGTGCATTAAAATCAGGTAATTTAAAACTTGTTGAGGAGGATATCAGGGCCATAAAGAGGGCCTGCCGCAGCACAACCATCTTAAAGGTAATTCTGGAAACCGGATTGTTGACCGATGAAGAAAAGATCATCGCATGTGAAATATCCAGGAAGGTCGGTGCAGATTTTGTCAAAACAAGTACCGGATTTTCCGGCAGCGGCGCTACGATCCATGATGTTGCATTGATGAGGAGGATCGTGGGCCCGCGTATGGGTGTCAAAGCCAGCGGTGGCATCAGAAATTTCAACCAGGCAGTGGCGTTGATCCATGCTGGGGCCAGCCGGCTTGGCTGTGGTTCCAGCGTCGATGTCATCACCGGTGCAGAATCATCAGGAAAGTACTGATATATTCCAATAATAAAAATTCCTTTTAAATTTTGGTTGTTTAGTTAAAATTGCTTTTCTTTGCATATATTAATTACATTATTAAATATTAATATTAATGTCAAAGCAAAATAAAGACAGCACAACCGAAATGGTGATCCTGGATGCAGCAGAAAGGGTATTTCTTGAAAAGGGATATGCGCTGACTTCAACAACCGAAATTGCCAGGATAGCAGGTTGTAACCAGGCATTGGTTCATTATTATTTCCGGACAAAAGACCGGTTATTCGACCTTATTTTTGAAAAACATGCCGTCATGTTCATTTCGGCGTTTTTTCAGGAAACCGGTGGAAATAGCTCTTTCGAAGAAAAGGTAAGGAGGAGGACGGAAGTTCAGTATGATATCCTGAAAGCAAATCCAAACCTTCCGTTCCTTTTCTTTAATGAGTTAAGTACTAATCCCGGACGACTTAACCTTTTCAAAGAAAAAATCGGGGATATTCCCAAATCACTCCTTTTTCAGATGGAAAGTGATCTGAGGGTGGAAATAGAGAAAGGAACGGTCCGCCCGTTGACAGCCATAGACCTGATACTGACCATCCTGTCGCTGAACCTGGTGTTGTTTCTGGCAAGTCCGGTTCTGAAGATAATAACCGGGATAACGGAGACCCAATTTCAAATCCTGGTTGAAAACAGAAAGCGGGAAAATGTAAACATTGTTTTAAGAAGTTTGCGTCCATAATTTAATAATATTATTAAATATATCTATTAAATATTTATATTTTTTCCTAATAAACGTATACATTTTTTTTTCATATTAATTTGCTTTCATTAATTTTGCACGCCAAATTACAACCCCAACTCTAAATTATACTATATGAAGAAAATTGTCGCAATCACCTCGCTCTCCTTATGTTTATTGATGCTAATTGCCGTCGATGCCGCAGCGCAGTTTAATATTTCTGCTGAATTCCGGCCACGAATCGAATACCGTGACGGTTATTCAAAGCTCAGGGATTCAAGCCAGGTCCCTTATGCCGATATTCTCGGACGGAACAGATTGATCTTTGACTACAAAAATGAGCAGTTCATGTCGCGGTTCTCCATACAACAGGCGTATGTTTTCGGTGAAAATAATTATGCTTCCGACACCATCACACGAAATACCATTAATATTTATGAAGGATGGTTCCGGTATGCTTTCACGAAAGGCGTTGCCTTTAAAATTGGAAGAACCGAGCTGATCTATGACGATGCGCGCGTGTTTGGAAATTCGAACTGGAACATGAAGGGAGCGTCGCATGATGTTGCCCTGGTGCAGTGGGAATCCGCCTCTACAGGATACAGGGGCGATATTGGATTTGCCATCAATAATACGGCACCGGCCGGAGCTTTTCTTGCTTCGTACCCGTTGAAAAATTATAAATACCTCGGATACCTTTATGAGCAGAAGAAGTTGTTTAAAGATAAGCTGATCGTGAGTGTCGTTGCGGTTCTGGACGTTTTTCAAAAACCTAATACCACGATCAAAACGAAAACGACGCGATACGACACCTTATATGTTACCAATAGTAACCATGATACCATTGGAACAACAATTCTGCCGACTGTAACGACTTCGACCATCGTCACCTCTTTCCCTACTCAGTTATATGGCCGTATTACCCTTGGCGGAACGGCAGGATTTACCGTTGGAAATTTAAAATTATTCGGTGCGGGATATTACCAGACAGGTCACTTCAATGACGGTAGAAGCATCAATGCAGGATTTTATGGAGGTTATGCCTCTTACAAGGTGTTAAAGCCATTGACCCTGCTGATCGGCTATGAACGGCTAAGCGGAAATAATTATTCGGATACGGAGGGTTTGAAAACAAAATCAACTTCATTTTCCACCCTATATGGCACCAATCATGGCTTCTATGGATACATGGATATGTTTTCGACACAGGTAACCAGCGGCAACAGCTCCGGGTTGACCGACCTGTATGCCAGGGCAACCCTGTTGTTTACCGGGAAGGCTTCATTCGAAGCTACCTATCGGATGTTCGGCCTCGCCAACGGTTATTTGCCGGTTCCCGTCAAACAAACGGGCGACCTTCCCTATGCAGAAGTTGACAAAAACCTGGGATCGGAGGTTGACCTGATGTTCGTTTACAAGCCTTTTAACAATTTCGAGGTCAATGCAGCTTACTGCTTTTTCCTCCCGACTTCCACAATGGAAAAGTTGAACGGATTGAAAAACGGCACCAGCAAATGGGCTCAATATGCCTACATCATGCTGACCTATAAACCAAATTTTTTCAATTCCGGCAAACCATGAGCATTCCTGCTTTTTATACGACCTTTGCAGGAAAGAAATCCTGATGGATCATCCGGGTATCATCCGCATCAAAGATTACAATTACGAACTGCCTGCTGATCAGATCGCCCGGTTTCCTCTTGAAATACGCGATGCATCAAGGCTTCTGATATACGACCGCGACAGGATTCGTGAAGATGTTTTTTCGGAACTACACCGGTACCTTCCGGCGGAAAGTCTGCTGGTTTTTAACAACACCCGCGTGATCCATGCGAGGCTCATTTTCAGGAAATCCAGCGGCGGACTGATTGAAATTTTTTGCCTTGAACCCCTTTCTCCATCGTGTGAGATACAGGAAGCATTCAATCAACGGTCCGCTTCAACATGGAAATGCCTGATCGGGAACCTGAAACGGTGGAAGGCCGGTACACTCACGATCGAATGTTCCCGCAATGGGATAGTTCATCATTTGTTCGCTGATCGTTTAAATGATTGTGGCGACGGGTGTTTCGAGATCGCATTTCGCTGGGATCCGCCGGAAAGAACATTTTCTGAGATCCTTGAATTGATGGGACTGGTTCCATTGCCACCATACATTGACCGTCCGGTGGAACTTTCAGACAATGACCGCTACCAGACCATTTATGCCGAACCTGAGGGTTCAGTCGCGGCACCTACTGCCGGTTTGCATTTCACATCCTCTTTGCTGGAAATGCTCCAGTCGAAAGGTATTGATACCGCAAAGGTAACCCTGCATGTAGGGATCGGAACATTCCGCCCGGTCATGGTCGAGCGGATCAGCGACCATGTGATGCACCATGAAAGGATACTGGTGCCGGTAAGCGTCATCGAACGTTTACTTACCAATACCAGCCAGCCGGTCTTTGCGGTCGGGACAACCTCGGCCCGTACGTTGGAAAGCCTCTACTGGCTTGGCGTCCGGCTGATCACCGAAGGTACACATTCACATCCAACGGTATCTCAATGGGATCCATACCAGGAAAATACGGCGGTTAACATCCCGGTCAGGCAATCACTCGAAGCTCTGATGGGCTACCTCCATTCAAATCAACTGGCAGCATTTTCGGGAGAAACCAGCCTGATGATTGTTCCCGGATATCAATTCAAACTTATTTCGGGCCTTATTACCAACTTTCATATGCCACAAAGCACGTTATTGCTCCTGGTTGCAGCCATGATCGGTGATGACTGGAGGAGTGTCTACCAATATGCCCTGCAAAATGGTTTTCGCTTTCTCAGCTATGGTGATTCCTGCCTCTTTTTCAACCCGGGAAATCCCACGATTGATTAAGTCAGGCACTTTTTGAATAAACTTAATTCATGCCCGGTATCAAGTTGAATATAGATTAGTATCTTTGCATGGTATTGTGTATTAAAAAACCGAAACCATGATATTAAGCATTTTATTGATTTTCGGACTTGGCACGACGGAACTCCTACTTATCGCGTTAGTAATCCTTCTTCTTTTCGGTGGCAGAAAAATACCCGAGCTCATGAAAGGATTGGGAAAAGGGGTAAAAAGTTTCAAAGATGGCATGGATGGAATGGAAGACGAATTAAAAAAGCCATCTGACAAGACTCCTCCGACCGATCAAACTGAAAAGAAAGTCTGACCTTTGAAAAAAAGAATCCTCTATGCATCCGGGCTTGGAGGTATTGTGTTCCTTTCCTGGGGGATTATTTACTTAAACACCTTGCTTCCAATTATCACAGGGTATCATGCCAGGTACCTTTGTTCAGCCATTTTTGTTTCCAACCGCGATCCGGCTGACGTTGAGGCGGTCGAACTTGATTTTTCCCTGATCCGGTATGTAAAAGGTGAAATTAATTACCATGAAAAAAGTGTGGTCAGCCGTTTTCTCTGGGGCAGATCAAAAGCAATTTACCAGGATGGCTTCGGGAGTACGTTGGTGCGCGATCCGGATGAAGTCAGTTTAAAAGAAAAAAAAATCAGTTCTTTGGCCCGGGCCGGTTATGACCAGGATACCATTGCCTGGCCGCTTGGAAACATCATTCCGGAATCGGAGGCAGGAATAAATAAAACCGCTTTAGACGAAATATCTGATAATTTATTCTCCCGGAACAAGTATAAAGGCAATGCCTTCGCTTTTATGGTGGTATATAATGGTATCCCGATAACTGAACGATATAGACAGGGATTCAGCGCCAAAACACGTTTTCTAAGCTGGTCCATCGCGAAGAGTTTTACCAATGCGCTTGCCGGGATCATGGTCGGGGAGGGAAGGTTTGTTATTTACCGCGGTGCTGATATCACGGCGTGGAAAACCGATGAACGGAACCGGATAACCATCAATGACCTGATGCAAATGCAAAGCGGTCTCCGATGGAACGAAGATTATGGCAACCGTTCTGATGTGACGCAGATGTTGTACGATAAAAGCGATTTTGCCGGTTTCGCGATTGGCCAGCCCCTTGAATTTCCCGTTGGCAGCCATTGGTACTACTCTTCCGGTTCTGCTAATATCGTAAGCTTTCTGATCCGTGACCATTTCAGGGACGACAGCGCTTATTACGACTTTTCCTACTCCCGGTTGTTTAACAGGATCGGGATGCCTGACGCCGTATTTGAGACCGACCCTTCAGGCACCCTGGTCGGGTCATCTTACCTGTATGCCACAGCACGGGATTATGCCAGGTTTGGCCAGCTTTACCTCGGTGACGGGATCTTCAACGGTGAACGCATATTACCAGAGGGATGGGTGAAGTACACTACGTCACCTGCAACACACAGCAATGGAAATTATGGTTCATTCTTTTGGTTGAATCAGGGGAATTATTATCCTTCAGCGCCTGATGATCTGTTTTGCTGCAACGGCCACGATGGTCAGCGGATCTTCATTATACCCTCGAAGAATCTTGTTGTGGTTGTTCTTGGTTATTCGCCCAAACCGGATAACGTGATGAATTTTGACCTGCTTCTGAAAGATATCATAGCCGCATTACCCTGATAACAGGTCCCGGATTGCCGACATATTCTTTTCATTGCATATATCCTTTCCCGCGGGGGAATAAAGAAAGTTTATCATTGTTGAATATTTGTCAACGATCCTTCCCCTGACAATTTTTAACTGAAAATTCAGCAAATGATTCTCTTCTGTAAATCCCTCCTCAAGTATTCCCACAGCAGAGGGGAGCCATCGTTGCGGGAACAATCCTCCGTATTTATTTCCAGCTTTGTATTCCTTAAGTTCCTGCTCTATTTTTTTTAATGCGGCTTTTTGTCCCTCTATGCTTCCCGGTAAGGTTTGTTTTTCATGGAGATACTGCTGAAGGTTCTCCTTATTGGGAACTACAAGCGCTACCGTATAAGGACTCTGATTATTAAATAGCATGCATTGTTCGATGAATCCCGATTGGGATGCGAATGCTTCTTCCATAGCTTCAGGGCTGTATTTTTCACCATCATCTGCTATAAGCAGGCTCTTGAACCGACCCAAAACATAAAGGAATCCATCCCGGTCAAGATAACCCATGTCGCCGGTGTGAAGCCACCCGTCTTTCAACGCATTTCGCGACGCTTCCTCATTTTTCCAATAACCCGCCATGACATTCTCCCCTTTTACAACGATTTCGCCCTTTTCCCCATTTGAAAGGATTTTCCCATCTTCATCACAGATCTTTAGTTCAAGGTTCGCTACCAGGAAACCCGATGATCCCAGTTTGTGCTTTTTAATTGAATTGGATGAAATGAAAGGCGAAGCTTCGGTGAGACCATAGCCCTGCAACATCGGGATCCCGATGGCATAAAAGAACCGCTGGAGTTCGATATCGAGCAACGCACCGCCACCAATAAAAAATTCCAGTCTGCCGCCGAATCCCTCCCTGATCTTTCTGAATAAAAGGAAATCAAAAATTAACAGAACCGGCTTCAGGAATGCTTTTAGCCCCTTCCCCCTATCCCATCCGATGCCATTATATTTAAATGCAATTCTAAGGGCAAAACCAAATATCAGTTCGGTAAGATGCCCTTTCGATCTGATCGTTCTTTCAATGGTCTTTTTAAAATTTTTCGCAATTGCCGGGACCGTGAACAACAAATATGGCCTTGTTTCCTGTATGTTTTTTGAAAGGTTCTTCAGCACGTCGAGGGTAGATTTTCCTGACTGAACCGAGGCGATGGATGCACCTTTACCCATGAAACAATAAATTCCCGCGGTATGGGCAAAAGCATGATCCCATGGAAGGATAAGCAGTGTTGTAAAATTTTCAGAAATATCCATCAATGAATATCCCTGTTCTATGTTGGTTGAATAATTCCTGTGTGTAAGTATGATCCCCTTGGGATCGGCGGTTGTTCCGGAGGTATAAGTAATGGTTGCATAATCATCTGGGGTCACTGAAGCAATTATCGTTTCAAGAGCCTCTCTGTTGTTCGTCAGGAATCGGTCACCGGCTTGCAGAACAGATGAATACCGGATTTCATCTTCGGATATCACCGGAATGTCGTCAAGGACTATGATCTTTTCGAGTGATGGCAGGTTTTGCCTGATGGACCTTATTTTATTGATCTGTTTTTCAGAAACTATTACAAAACGTGCTTCGGAATGGTTCAGTCTGAATTCTATCTCGTCGGATTCATTCATCCGGACGGATAATGGAACATTTACGCTGCCTGAAAATAATATGCCGAATTCACAGGTCACCCAATCGTTCCTGGCTTCCGACAGCAGGGCAATCCGGTCACCCTTCCTGATTCCAAAAGAGATCAACCCTGCTGCAAAGCGGTAAACCTGTCTCCGTACCTCATCGTATGTTGTTCCCTGGTATCCGGTACCCTTGTTTTCCCATAAATAAATATTATCATGAAATCTATCGACACTCTCGTTAAAAAAATGCAGTAGTGTTTTCATCTGAATCTGAAGTGTAATAAATCTGTTGTTATTCTACTACAAGTATCAGGCCCTTCAGGTATTCTCCTTCCGGGTGACAAATGTCGACCGGATGATCAGGTCCCTGGGAGAGCTGATGCAAGATCCTTATCTGGCGCCCGGTTTCAATAGCTGCTGACTGAATGGCCGAACGGAACATCTCCCGCGAGACCGGTTGGGAACATGAGAAGGTGAATAAAATTCCTCCGGGATTCAAATGTCTGATCGCTTCCGCATTGACCTGAACATAGGCATGAAGTGCATTGTTGGTGACATGATGGGTTTTCGCAAATGCAGGAGGATCAAGGATGATCATGTCGTATTTCTCCCGTGTTTCCGCAAGAAATCGTTTAACATCAGCAATTTCAGCCCGATGGTTGGCTGCATCGCAGCCATTCAGCATAATATTCTGCATGGTCAGCTCAATGGCCAGTTTTGAACTATCAATGGAATGTACGCTGGTCGCTTCACCCTTAAGTGCATAAACTGAAAATGCACCGGAATAGCAAAATGCATTCAAAACGGTTTTACCCTTCGCATAAAACTGTGCAAACATACGGTTTCCACGCTGATCAAGGAAAAACCCGGTCTTTTGCCCATGGATGAAGTCAACCAGGAAACGATGGCCGGTCTCCTCTATTTCCACGGGACCGGAGGTGCCAAAAAGAAATTGGTCTGAGGAAACGGTGGATGGGGGAACAGGCGGACGGGCGGACAAGCGGGCAAGCGGACGGGTGATCAGCTTAGACTTTTCCATGGTATCAAAGCTTTTGTCATAAACCGCCACGAGTTTATCACCATACAATTCTTGTAAGGTAGCGGTAAAAACCGGCAATAAACGGTACATCCCTGCCGAGTGGGCCTGGATGACAGCAACACCATTGTAATAGTCGATGATAAGGCCGGGCATCAGATCTCCTTCTGAAAAAACCAGGCGATAGGCATTGGTGATCGATCCTGCTGTTAGTCCCAGCCTGACCCTCAACTGGTATGCTGATCTCAGTTTTGCTTTCCAGAATCCGTCATTTACTTCGACCGGTTCAAATGAAAAAATTTTAACTGCAATAGAACCTGGCAGATAGTGCCCCAATGCAAGGAATTCTCTTCGTGAACTCAGAACCTCAATGATATCGCCTTCCTGCAGAGCCCCATCCATCTTGTCAATCGCACCGGAGAATATCCAGGGATGAAATCGTTTAACGGCTGCCTCCTTGCCGGGTTTCAGGATAATTTTAGCCATGCTGTTCATGGATTTGTTTTTTTGGTAAAGTTAAGGTTAGTTGAAAGAATCTGTTCATATACTTAGCCCGGAAATACCTATTTTTGTCCGATAATGCGTTTATATGGAACTCGCTGATAAAAAAGTATTGGTTACCGGTGGGGCCGGTTTCATTGGAAGCCATCTTACGGAAGAGTTGCTTGAAAAAGGATGTGACGTCAAAGTCTTTATCCATTATAATTCCTTTGACCGCCGGGGATGGATCGATTATTTCCCGTCAGATAAAAAAAAGAAAATAGAGATCTTCACCGGTGATGTCAGGGACCCGAATGGAGTAAGGGAAGCCATGAAAGGATGCGATGTTGTTTTTCACCTGGCTGCCCTGATCGGGATCCCCTATTCGTATCATTCGCCGGATACCTATGTTGATACGAATGTCAAAGGTACGCTGAACATTCTCCAGGCTGCACGTCAGGTCGGAGTTAGCCGGATCATCCATACTTCCACTTCCGAGGTTTATGGGACCGCGCAATTTGTCCCGATCACGGAGGAACACCCGGTCAATCCCCAGTCGCCATATGCTGCCACAAAAGCCTCGGCCGATTTTCTTGCATTGACCTTTTTCAGGTCGTTCAACACACCTGTTGTCATTGTAAGGCCATTCAACACATTTGGGCCACGGCAATCGTCGCGCGCGATCATTCCGACCATCATCACTCAACTTATTAAAGTTAATGGCACGGTGACCCTTGGATCTGTGACGCCCACACGCGATCTGAACTTTGTGAGAGATACGGCAAAGGGATTTATTCAGGCCGCGGAATGTGATGATGCACTGGGGGAGGTTATCAACCTGGGAAGCAATTATGAGATCTCAATTGGCGATCTGGCAAAAAAAATCGCGCTAATGATGAGGCAAAATATCCATATCGAAAGCGCTGAAGAACGGATCCGCCCCGGCAAAAGCGAGGTTGAACGACTCTGGGCCGAAAATCGAAAGGCAAATGAACTGCTTGGCTGGAATCCTTCGTATGACCTGGAATCAGGGTTGAAGGAGACCATCGCCTGGTTCACAAGTCCGGAGAATCTGAAGTTTTATAAAACCGGATCTTATACGATTTAATTAATGCGACCTAAATCTTCAGAAAGGTTACAAAATGTATTCACCGCAAAGTGTCCTCCCAAATAAAACTGGGAACATCACTACAGATAACTTGAATACAAAATCCAAAAGGATTTTAAAAATATCATTGCGATTATACTTTTGACTAAGTTTGAAAAAAAAACAGTTC